>Ga0207865_101994_pt1 | contig 13224 bp, 11 predicted proteins | sample HigsolmetaAR204D_FD_184836 | JGI IMG/M metagenome (GOLD analysis project Ga0207865, IMG submission 184836) | Ionic liquid and high solid enriched microbial communities from the Joint BioEnergy Institute, USA - AR20-4-D (SPAdes) (version 2) ...
CCAATCCTACGCCAACCATTAATCCAATGACTAACGCAATGGCCATATTCAACATTTTGTTCGGCTTGACAGGAGAAGGATTCTCGGGCAATTCCGCAGGGGATAATATGTTTACATTATCCACGTTCATCAACTCTTTGATTTCCTCCTGGAACACTTGAGCCACCGTGTTTGCAATATCCACCGCAAGATATGCTTGTTCATCCTGCACGCTGATATTGACTACTTGGGAATTATTCGCGTTCGAAACAGTGATTTGATTCGAAAGCGCTGATGGTGTTGTATTCAAGTCAAGAATTTCGATCACTTTGCTCAAAATGACCGGACTCTTGATAATAACGTTATATGTGTTAATGAGCTGCAAGTTCGTTTGGATATCCGTAGTTTGGATTTGATTTTGCTGCTCACTTGTTTTCTGGTTCACTAGTATTTGCGTTGATGCCTGATAGATCGGTGTCAAAACATAAAAGCTGATGATGGCAGCTGCTAAAGTTGAAATGATGGTGATACTGAGAATTAATAGGATTCTTTTCTTTAAAACTTTGAATATATCATATAAGCTGATTGTTTCTTCCACAGCGGTTCAACCCCTCCCTTGATATTATAGCTTAAATGCTTTTTCATTGGGCGCGTTATTTCAAATTTGTATTTGGCAAATATTATTCATTTAACCAAGATTCATTTATAAATACTCTTTCGCTTTTTTCAATAAGTTGCTGCGGCGCTCTTCTTTGGCTGCATTGTAATCATCCCGCAGGCTTTGGGCATGGGCTTTGCTATATCCATTTTCTTCCAATTCATTTTCGATAATGGTCATAAGCGCGTTGAAAGCGGCATCTGTTCTTGCTTCCAGTCCATCGGCAGCTCCCATGTATTTATTATAAAAATAACCTATATCTATGCTTTCACCATTCGCTCTCTTCGCGGAATATTCATCATACGCTTTTTGAATAAGTGCATCGAGATTGCTGTTCGCCTGATTTTCCAATTCTTTTAGAGAAGGAATATATTTTTCTTTAATTTCCGAAACGGTGAGTCTCTGTTGCTCTGAATCTCCTGTTACTTGATTCGGGTCATTTTCAGAAGGGGTTGGATCCTCGGATTGAGTATCTTCATTTTGGGCACCGTCCGAATTCTCTTCAGCCGGCTCATCTTTTCTTTCCTCGATTATATTTCCCTCTTTATCAACAACGATTTCGGTGCCGTCCGGTAAAGTGATGACATACGGATCTTCAATAATTTCCTCAACCTCCGGATCGGCTACATCATATTCTTTGAATTTGAATATATATAAACCATATCCACCGATACTAACGACCAACAACACAAATACAAGCAATATGTATTTCCATACTCGCTTCATAAAATACTCCTTTTCCTGCCTTGCTGTAATTCTTGTCCAATCAAATTCCCCAGAACACCCGTGTTCTGGGGAATTTGATATTGCTTTATTTAGAATAATAGATTATTAAGGTGGTGGCAATAGTTATATTATTGTAAATGAATGTCAAATGTTTTACTTGAGTTATTACTAAATTTAATTTCGACAGTCAAACCAAGCGCCAATGTAGCTGCATATTCACTTACATTTTTACTTTCTAGATCCAAATCATCAACCCTTTTCTCTACATGGTCAATAACAGCTTCAATCAATTTACTGATCGAATTAATGTCATCATTCTTTTTATATTCTGCAATATAATAAGAACCTCTTTTTACAGTTATACTACCAATTTCGTCAAAAGTAGCACCAATTTCGCTACTATTATTATTAATAAATGCCTTTAATTCAGACGCTAATTGAATACTTGGAGTATTACGTAATAATGTAATTACTTGAGAAAACGTTTTGTTATCATCTAAAGTAAATTCGATATTCGAATCAGAAATACCGTTAAACTGACCAATTTGCGGTAGTACGGCTTGTGAACCGCCTCCACCTCCACCGCCGCCTCCAGGAACTGGGGCAGGTGTTTCTTCTACAGTATTACCTGATTCATCTACAGTTTCTTTGATATTATCTTTTACTTGGTCATAGTTTGCAATCACATCACTAGGTTTTTTGCCTTCTGGAAGAACCAATTTTTCAATTTTTGAATTTGGATCCAATGTCAATTTTGTTCCTTCTGACACTTTCAATTCTTTTACTTCCACTGACTTTAATGTTACTTGAAGATCGTCAGCTACCGTCAACTCATCAACCACCAAGTTTTCCACTTGCACTCCGCCGGCAGTGATCGATACATTTGGAATTGGATATCCGCCTGCATTGAAGGAAGTGTTTGGCGCTACCAAAGTCAATGCTTTGATGCCAACAACTTTACCAGTTCTTGCTGCCACTACGATGCCTAATGAAGCCACTTTTGCCGTTTGAAGATCTTCCACAATCAGTTCAACTTTTGCATCTTTTAATGCGGCAGCGTTGTTTGCATTAAATACTTTTGCAAGTTCTCCCGTAATTTCGAACGTACCATTTTTAGTGACCAATTTGCCGTCTTTGATTTCAGCGACTGTTTCCACCACTGTTCCTTTTGCTTCTTCAGCGCGAACAACAAAGGAAGCCAATTGGCCGCGTGTTACCGGATTTACAGGTGAGTATGTAGTAGGGGTTGTCCCAGTTGTCACCTTATTTGCATAAAGCGCGGCAATATATTCTTTATATTCAGAATTTGCAATATCTTTGAAAGGAAGATTGTTTGCATTCCCTGTCAATTCAAATGCTCTTGCAATGATTTTTGCCATTTGTCCGCGAGTCAGTGTTGCATTCGGTTTGAATGTGCCATCCGGATAACCGTTGATGATGCCCGCATTTGCCAAAGCGGCAATTTCACCATAGTAAGCATAATTTGTTGGAATATCTTTGAAATTTGGGTTTTTCACATTTTTCGTATCCAAGCCTAAAGCTTTTGCGATAATTTTTGCTGCATGAGCACGGCTGATTGACTGATTCGGTTTGAAAGTTCCGTCCGGATATCCAGTAATCACTCCACGTTCCACCAAATTCATTACATTGTCATAATGCACGTTCGCCGGTGTCAAATCCGAAAATGACTTTGCTGCATCCGCTTGAGCTGGTGCAATAGCAACTACTGCTGCTGTCGTCATTGTTGCGGCTAGCGCAATGTTGTATAGCTTCTTATTTCTCATTATCCACTTTTTCCTCCTATTTACATATTTTTTCAAATTTCAATCTTTATCAATCATTATAACACAATTAGAACAGTATATTTAATAGTTTTTTAACATTATTTTAATTTACTATGAATCCCCCCAACAAAATAACTAGATTTTAAAGTTGGTAAATAAAAAAATTACCCTCCTTTGACTACCGTCAAAAGAGGGATGATTCTACTTCGCATATTCTACTGCACGAGTTTCCCGAATAACCGTCACTTTGATGTGACCTGGATAGTTGAGTTCTTCCTCAATTTGTTTACGGATATCTCTGGCAAGTCGATGTGCTTGTAAGTCATCAATTTTTTCAGGTTGTACAATAATCCGGATTTCCCGGCCTGCCTGAATGGCATAGGATTTTTCCACACCTTCATAGGATTCTGAAATTTCCTCCAATTTTTCCAATCGGCGGATGTAGTTTTCTAGTGTTTCACTACGAGCACCAGGACGGGCAGCTGAAAGGGCATCTGCCGCCGCCACAATGACAGCAATCACACTCGTTGGTTCCACATCCCCATGGTGGGAAGCGATACTATTAATTACAACTGGGTGTTCATTGTATTTCGTTGCAAGTTCAACACCGATTTCCACGTGGCTTCCTTCCACTTCATGATCGATGGCTTTTCCGATATCGTGCAACAATCCAGCACGCTTCGCAAGCGCCACATCCTCGCCCAATTCAGCAGCCATGAGTCCTGCCAAATGGGCCACTTCGATGGAATGTTTCAATACGTTTTGGCCATAGCTTGTCCGATATTTCATGCGGCCCAAAATTTTGATCAAGTCTGGGTGCAAATTATGGACACCGACTTCGAAAGTTGTAAGCTCTCCCGTTTCACGGATATGTTCATCCATTTCCCGGCGTGATTTTTCAACCATTTCTTCAATCCGTGCCGGATGGATTCGTCCATCTTGCACCAGTTTTTCAAGGGCAAGACGGGCCGTTTCGCGACGAATCGGGTCAAAACCTGATAAAATAACCGCTTCCGGCGTATCATCAATAATCAAATCCACACCAGTAAGCGTTTCAAGGGTACGAATATTCCGTCCTTCACGGCCAATGATTCGTCCTTTCATTTCGTCATTCGGCAAGTTGACAACCGATACAGTCGTTTCCGCCACATAATCGGCCGCAAATCGTTGCATAGCCAATGCCAAAATTTCTTTCGCTTTTTTGTCAGACTCTTCTTTCGCACGGGTTTCAGCTTCTTTGATCATCATCGCAATTTCCGTTGAAAGTTCCTGCTCTACTTGTTTCAAAATGAATTCTCTTGCCTCTTCTTTAGATAAAGAAGCAATTCGTTCCAACTCTGACTCCTGCTTTTTTACGAGCTCTTCCACTTTACTTTCCATTTCTTCAATATGCTGTTGTCTTTCGGCTAGAGCCTCTTCTTTTCTCTCTAGACTTGCTTCTCTCTTATTTAGAGCATCATCCTTGCGATCAAGATTTTCTTCCTTTTGCAATAACCGGTTTTCTTGTTTCTGAAGCTCAGCACGTCTTTCACGAATTTCCTTTTCAGCTTCAGTCCGAAGTTTGTGAGTTTCATCTTTCGCTTCCAATAGTGCTTCTTTTTTCAGCGCTTCCGCTTCTCGCTTCGCTTCATCTATAATGAGCTCAGCTGAGTGTTTCGCACCATTTACTTTCGATTCATTCACTTTTTTCATATAGAAATAGATAACAGCGGCACCGACGATGAGCCCAAGCAAAGCGGAGATCATGTATTCCATACGAACACCTCCTCTTGCTATTATCACATGCAATTTCAGTCGGCTCATATATTGATAACAATTCTCAACATATTGCCTATTTCATTTTATCATTGAAAAAAATTATACAGTCTAATTGTATAGTTCGGAGTTTTCTCTGTCAAGGATTGCCACTGCTGATGGCATTTGATTTTGATTGTTGCTTCCTTTTTTCAGGATAATAAAATACGATAATTTTTGGTATTTTTTATAAAACCATTGGTATAAAAAGGATCAGGAAGTTTATGGTTTCCTTTACGAAAACTTTCTTTTACCATTTTTCCATTATTTGATTATTTTTATACATATAATATTTGGAAAAGGAGGCTTCGGATCATTTTTAAGGATCAAAAAATCTATCAAGCTCCGTCTACAATAAAAAAGCGAATCAGATTATCGTCGTCCTCTGATTCGCTCTTTAAAAAGCAATCCCTTATTCTTCGTCAAATAATGGCAATTCTTCCGCCACTTCTTCATCGTCGTTATGGGCAGCGATCATATATGTGTTTGATGCCATGCCAAAAGATTCACGGATTTTTTCTGCAATTTCATCCCGAATTTCCGGATTTGCTCTTAAGAATTGTTTCGCATTTTCCCGTCCTTGGCCGATTCGTTCATCGTTATAGGAATACCAGGAACCGCTCTTTTGAATGATGTCCAATTCCACACCGATATCCACTATTTCGCCTTCTTTGGAAATGCCTTCACCAAACATAATATCCACTTCAGCTGTTCGGAATGGAGGGGCAACTTTATTTTTTACCACTTTAATTTTTGTTTTATTTCCCACCATTTCACTGCCTTGCTTAATTGTTTCCGCACGGCGGACTTCCAAACGGATGGAAGAATAGAATTTTAAAGCGCGGCCACCAGGTGTTGTTTCCGGATTTCCAAACATGACACCGATTTTGTCGCGCACTTGGTTGATGAAAATGCAAATCGTATTGGATTTATTGATAACCCCTGACAATTTTCGTAAAGCTTGGGACATGAGGCGGGCTTGTAATCCCATGTGAGAGTCGCCCATTTCGCCTTCGATTTCCGCTTTCGGCACCAATGCCGCCACAGAGTCGATGACGATGATATCAATGGCGCCGCTTCGCACCAACGCCTCAGCGATTTCCAATGCCTGCTCTCCTGTATCTGGTTGGGAAAGAATCAATTCATCAATGTTGACGCCCAATTTTTGGGCATAAATTGGGTCTAACGCGTGTTCTGCATCGATAAATGCCGCTTGTCCGCCTTGGGCTTGCACTTCCGCAATCGCGTGCAATGCCACCGTTGTCTTACCGGATGATTCAGGACCATAAATTTCGATAATTCGGCCTCTAGGATATCCGCCAACCCCCAGAGCTGCATCAAGGGCCAATGAACCGCTTGGAACTGTGGAAATTTGCAGGTCTGTTTTTTCGCCAAGCTTCATGATGGAGCCTTTGCCGAATTGCTTTTCAATTTGTTTTAAAGCCATTTCTAAGGCAGCTTTACGATCACTCAAAACATTTCCTCCTTAAAAAACGTATCTGTATTGTTCTGTTTCTACTATACTTCTTTTTTGAGAAATAATCAATAAAAAAGCGAACGTATTTTCGCAAAAATAAAATTTGAGCCCATTTTTAGGCTCAAATTTTATTTTTCACACTTTTTTATACCCTTTTTCCTCAAGCAATCGGATCAAATAACTGAACGTATATTTTACCGCGCGTAACCGGTTTGTATTTCGGAGGCCAGAAAGCCGGAGTTTTTTCGTCACCACATCATCCCCAATGGCAATGCCGATCCAAACCGTTCCTGCCGGTTCTCCATCGTGAGGCTCCGGACCGGCAGCACCGGTCAATCCAACCCCGATATCCGTGCCGAATTTTTCACGGACATTTTTCGCCATACTTGCGGCACATTCGCTGCTGACGATGCCATGTTGATCCAGCAATTCTTTTGGTATGCCCAACTGGTTGATTTTTGCTTCTTTCGTATAAGTGACCATTCCTCCAACAAGGGCTCCGCTAACACCCGGGATTTCCGCCAGTTCCGATTGGAATAGCCCGGCCGTCAAACTTTCCGCTGCTGAAATGGTCAATTTGTGATGAAGCAGCATTTCAACCGTTTTTGAAGCCAACGTATCATCGTCTGTACCATAGTTGTATTTTCCGACAATCGATAAAATTTCCTGTTTCTCTTCATCAATTAATTTCCATGCCGCTTCTTTTGAATCCGCTTTTGCCGTAATGCGCAGCATCACTTCTCCGTCAGAGGCGAGCGGGGCGATCGTCGGATTTGCTTGGGCATCCAAAATATGTTGAATTTCCGTTTCCAACTCCGCTTCTCCGATACCATAAAACCGGAGAACATGGGAAAGAATTACCCCGCCTTTGCTGATGAGGGAAGCAAGCCGCGGCTTTGCTTCAAATTGAAACATCGGCTCCAGTTCCTTTGGCGGACCAGGCAACAATATGTAAGTCCGTCCATCCTTTTGAAGCATCATGCCGGGAGCAAGGCCGTGATGATTCGGCAACACTTCACTTCCCTGCAAAACCAGGGCTTGTTTTTTATTATTCTCCGTCATTGTCCGGCCTTGGTTTTTAAAAAATGATTCAATGGTCGCCAACGCATTTTCATCATACACAAGCGGTACTTTCAAATGCTCGGCAAGCGTTTCCTTTGTCAAATCATCCTTCGTCGGTCCCAATCCGCCGGAAAAAATGATCAAATCAGCGCGGGATTCAGCAATTTCAATCGCTTTTTTCAACCGACCCCCATTATCGCCAATCACAGAATGAAAATAAACATTAATGCCTATTTCGGATAATTGGGCGGAAATAAATTTCGCATTCGTATTCGCAATTTGACCTAAAAGCAATTCGGAGCCCACGGCAATTATTTCGGCATTCATCTTTTTCCCTCACTTATTTGGAATTGACAAAAACATGTCTGTTCAAATAGAAGTAATCCCATCCGGACCAAATGGTAAAGAATAATGCTACGTAAAGCATGATGTCATCAAATGGTATGCCGAACAGTGCAAAAATAGTATTGTGCAAAAGCAAAGCAACGATGGCAACGATTTGCGTCCATGTTTTGATTTTTCCCAATTTGCTGGCGGCGACAATTTTTCCTTCCCCGGCCAAAATGGAACGCAAACCGGTAACGGCAAATTCACGGCTTAAAATGACAATAACCACCCATCCTGGAGCAAGTCCAAGTTCCACCAACAGGATGAATGCGGAAGTCACTAACAGTTTATCTGCAAGAGGATCCAAAAATTTTCCCAAATTTGTGACCAGATTATATTTCCGGGCAAAATGTCCATCGATCCAATCGGTGCATGATGCAACGATAAAAATCAGTGCACCTACAAAATGGTGGACAGGCATTTCCGCCCCAAATAATTCCATTGTTCCCCAATTAAAATCAAACATCATCACAATCACAAAAATCGGAATCAATAAAATGCGGGAAACGGTTATTTTATTTGGTAAATTCATCGTTCTCTACAACCTTTCATCAGAAAGAAAATATTGGTACATCCCATTATTTACTATACAACTTTTGGGCGAAAGAAAATAGTCATCTTCATTAGATGACTACTGTTCCTCGCTGAATTGAATAATGATATTTTGCGCACTTAAGTCTTGAACGTACTTGATTTCTTCACCGTTTACATAAACTTTTGCATTATTGGAGAAACCAAGTCGAATGCGGGCATAACCGTTCGCTGTGGAATCATGTTCCACCACTTCGCCCTGTTTATATATGCGATCTTCCACCTGTTCGTTTCCATTCGCGTCACGAATGCTTACCCATGTATCACCCAATACTTCCACACGGATGAGCATTTTGTCAGTTCCGGACAATTTATAGACCGTTGATACCCCATCCGGCTGCACTTCTCCCTCGGAAATCACTTGAGCTGTTTTTTCATCATCTTTTTGCTCTTCCTCATCCGCTTCTGTTGCCGGTTGTTTGTCAGAATTTTCCTCTTTTCCTTTTTCCTCATTATCTTTTGCAGGAGGTGTTTTAACTTCCGTTTGTTCGTATTCAAATGAATCGCCATTCTCCGTCACGGATTCATCTTCGGTAGAAGGTCTTTGGGAGAAAAAGAACCAAAGAACAGCAATAATAATGATAATGAATAAAGCGACGACATATTTCGGCAAATTTTCCATCAATTTATTTGGAGATGCGGTTTTTAATCTTTTCCGTGTTGGACTTTGGGAGAATGATTGGGCAACTTCCTCTGTTTGATGACTCGGAATTTCATCTTTATATTGCTCGAAAATTTCTTCCGGATCCAGGCCAACCGCTTCCGCATATTGTTTAATAAACGCACGGACATAGAAGGTTCCAGGCATGATGGAATAATTTCCTTCTTCAATGCCGATCAAATATCGCTTTTGAATTTTAGTTATTTCTTGCAAGTCATCTAAACTGTAACCTTTAGATAATCTCGCTTCCTTTAGGCGAGTACCGAGCTCTGTCAACCATAACACCTACTTTATCTAATATTATTAAAATGAGAAAAAGTCATCGTTTGCAAAAGTGTCATTTTTTACAATCGCATCATAAACTATTTCTTCGTCCGGATGATGCCGCAATTCAATAATATAGTCAAAATCTTCAATGGAGTATTCGGAATGTTTCACAAAAATGTCGGGATGTTCAATCACCTTTACGCTGGGCATTTTCATCACTTCCCGAACAAGCCGCAAATGCCTTTCATCTGTCGACATTCTAGTGACAACGCCATCGAGGATAAATATATTATTTGTATTAAATTCATCCCCTATCAGTTGTTTTCGAACCGTTTGCTTAATCATTGTGGAGGATAAAAATATCCATTTTTTATTGGCACAGACGCTTGCGGCAACAATGGATTCCGTTTTCCCCACCCGGGGCATTCCGCGGATGCCGATCAACTTATGTCCATCGGTTTTGAACAATTCAGCCATAAAGTCGACCAATATGCCCAGTTCATCCCGTACAAAACGGAATGTATTTTTTTCATCTGCGTCTTTTTCAATATATTGACCGTGGCGAACTGCCAAACGGTCGCGAAGTTTCGGCTCCCGGAATTTTGTGACGCGGATATCATCAATCGTATTGACAATGGATTGAAACCGTTTGATGGATTCTTCGTTTTCGGCTTTTAACAACAAACCTCGACGCCCTTCGTCAACACCATTAATCGTTACGATATTCACTTTCAGCATACCAAGCAATGAGGCGATATCCCCTAATAAACCTGGACGATTTACTTCAATTTCATATTCGAAGTACCATTCACCCATCCACAACCGTCCCCTTGCAATAGAAACGAAATTGATTACCTACAAGTTTCATCATAGCGGATTTTGTATGTATTGAAAAGTTTACAATGCGACAAAATTGTGCCAAAATCGGACAAAATTATGCTTTATTTTACATTAAGTTCAATTTGAATGAAGAAAAAGGAGGAAAATCCCCCTTTTCCTTTTTCAAAAATAGAGCATCAGTTAACTTTTTTGTCTTGCACCAATTTCATGACACAGCTTGCCAGTGCTTGCTTTTCCTTTTCATCAGCCACTGACCATAAATCAGCCAAAACCCGCTCCTGCTCATTTTTCGGGTCCACATTTTTTGCCAAATACTCGCCGATTTGTACAGCCGTTTTTTCAATTGTGTTGCTGGATAATCCCATATTTTTTGCATTTTCAACTTGTTTTCCCAAGAATGATTTCCATTTTTCCCAGTTTTGTAATATTTCCATATTCTCTCCTCCTTTTCGACATTAGTATGGTCGAGCATCCAATTTTATATGTACCAACCACCATTTAATCGAATAATTTGTCCCGTTACATAATCTGCCTGACCACTAATGTAAAAGGAGACGAGATTCGCCACTTCTTCCGGTTCTCCAGGGCGATGGAGCGGAATTTCATCATAAATCGCCTGTTTTTCCTCTTCCAATAAATGTGAGTTCATGTCGGTATTGATGATTCCCGGTGCGATGGCATTGACCAATATCCGCTGGCTGGCCGCTTCTTTCGCATAAGCTTTTACAAAAGCGTGCTGGGCCCCTTTCACCGTGGCATAAACGGTTTCGTTGGCGGCACCCGCTTCTCCCCAGATGGATCCGATGAACATGATATAACTGCTGCCGTTTTGGCGTAATTTTTTTGACAAAAGCGCAACAAGGCGAATCGGATTTTGCACATGTTCTTTCCACAACTTATCGATGATGCTTGCCGGCGTATCTTCAAGCAAGCCATAATATGCCGTTCCGCCGGCAAAAATCACCGCCTGGACAGAGAAGATTTGATTCGCCAATTGCTCCGCTCCCCCATCAACGGAAAAATCCGCCTGGACAGGAATGAATTCCGATTGCGGATAAGCGGCTGTCAATTCCTTCATTAATTGGTCCACTTTTTTCCGGCCTCTGAAATAATGCAAATAAAGCGACCAGCCATCTTTAGCCAGACGCTTTACAATCGCACTGCCAATCGCACCGGATGCCCCGATCACAAGTGCAAATTTCTTCATTGTTGATTCCTACTTATCGGTAAAATTTTAAAGATTGTTTGTTGGGATTCCCCTTGAATCGATTGGAAAGCTTCTTTTACATCTTCCAACGTAATTTTTTCAATCACCGGAACTACATCAAATAAATTCATATCATTAAATTTATATCTTGTAAATTGATTCGCAATATATTCCAAAGAATTAAGCGCTCTTAAGAAAAAACCGATTTTTTTACGCTTGATGCGTTCAATGGATTCAACATTGAGCATTTGCTCCGCGTGATTAACGGTATTCAAGATTTTTCCAACGAGTGCGTCAGGATTTGGCGTATCGGAACCGATTAAAGCAAAACCAAAACCTTTCTCCAACGTGAAATCGTAAGCAAAGGACTCATCGATTAAACCGTTGTCATAAACATCTGTGTAAAATTCCGATGCACGGCCAAATAAGTTTTCCAATCCGATTTGGATTGCAAGCTCATGCTTCAGCATTTCTTCTCCGCTCAAGTTGGTTTCTTTCGCTTTCAGCCCGACATACACTTTTGGTTGTTGGACATCCATTTTGATTTCCCGCTCTTTGATGGCCACTTCCAACGGTTCTTCATCAAAATAGCGTTGGATTTCCGGCGCTTCTTTGAAAGACTTTTTATTTTGGTTGTCTTCAATAAATGCCATCATCTCTTTCGGATCCACATTGCCGACGATGAAAAGCAGCATATTGGAAGGATGGTAGAACGTATTGTAACAAGTATATAAATGTTCGGCTGTAATTTGATCGATCGATTCAATCGTTCCGGCAATATCAATTTTTACCGGATGATTGTGATACATGTTTTCGATTGCGCCAAAATAAAGCCGCCAATCCGGCTGGTCATCGTACATCGTAATTTCCTGTCCAATAATCCCCTTTTCCTTTTCCACCGTTTTTTCTGTAAAATACGGCTCCTGCACAAAGTCCAATAATGTTTCCGTATTTTCAAAAATATGGTCCGTCGCAGAGAATAGATAAGCGGTTCTTGTAAAAGAGGTGAATGCGTTTGCGGAAGCCCCTCTTTCACTGAACTTTTGGAATACGTCGCCTTCTTCTTTTTCAAACATTTTATGTTCAAGAAAATGGGCGATGCCATCCGGTACGGTAATGGGCTCCTTTTCACCAATCGGTGTAAAAGTGCGGTCAACAGAACCGTACTTTGTTGTAAAGGTAACGAACGTTTTGGAAAATCCTTTTTTAGGCAATATATAGACATCCAGCCCATTGGCCAGCTTTTTATAATATAACGTTTCATCCAACTGTTGAAATTCGATGGTTTCCATTATTCCGCCTCCTTTCCGCAGAGGAAGTACGTAGCTTCATGTTTCAATTGAGATGCCATTTGTTGCAGGTCTTCTTTTGTCACCTTTTCCCAACGTTCCTTCCATAATTCCACGGAAAATTCTTCATCCAAATCTTTGTATTGGTCAAAAATATCAATTTGCCCGCGAGGCAAATCCAAGGCTTCACGCAATTGGTTGACGAGCATCGCTCTCGTTTGATTCAATTCCAAGTCGGCGATATTCCCCTTTTTCATTTCATCCAATTGTTCAAAAATGATATCAATGGCTTTTTTCTCGTTTTTCGGTTCAATCCCGGATATGACATAAAGGAGTCCGTAATGCGGCGAATAAGAGCTGGAAACGTAATAACATAAGCTTTCCCGTTCGCGCACATTCATAAATAATTTCGAATGGGCATAACCTCCAAAAACGCCATTGAAAATTTGCATTTTCGGAAAATCAGGATCCCCGAATTTCACCGGTGTGCTGTAGCCCATAT
>Ga0207865_101995_pt1 | contig 13198 bp, 10 predicted proteins | sample HigsolmetaAR204D_FD_184836 | JGI IMG/M metagenome (GOLD analysis project Ga0207865, IMG submission 184836) | Ionic liquid and high solid enriched microbial communities from the Joint BioEnergy Institute, USA - AR20-4-D (SPAdes) (version 2) ...
TGACCAAAGTGGACTGGCATATCCGCAGAAGAATAAGTCTGTGGTGGAACAGAAAACACAAGAAGAGGAGAGCCAGTCAGGTAAATGTGTTCGAATTACTTCGGATGGCGGGTCTGAAAACCGTCGCGATTTGGGGCAAACGTACTGTCCAAGGTGAAGAACGTCGGAAAGCCGTATGAGGGAAAACTTCACGTACGGTTTGATGAGGAGGGGCTGGTACCCCCAGCCCTTCACTCTACAAAAATGGGGGGTTCGGCCCTATTTACGGCTTAATGTTGTAAAATGTGCAACATTTTGGGCGATGTTCACGGCTTTGAAGCCAATCGCCCCTAAATTGTTGCACAAAATGCAACATTTCCCTTCCTCTGGGGCGAAGGGAGCGGAAAATGTTGCATTTTTTGCAGGATTTGTCGCTTCATGTGCCCGGGGAGGGGCCGCGCTAACGTGAAGTTCGCGCGCTGATGTGGAGTTTGGACGCTCAAGCGGGGGCCGAACGCTAACATGGAACTCGCACGCTAACGCGAAGTCCGAACGCTAACATGGAACTCGCACGCTAACGCGAAGTCCGAACGCTAACATGGAACTCGCACGCTAACGCGGGGTCCGAACGCTAACATGGAGCTCGCACGCTAGCGCGGAGTCCGAACGCGAACATGGAATTCGCACGCTAACGCGGGTTTCGGGGGCGCCCGGCTGAGTATCTCCGCCGCAGTAAAGCGTAGATTCGCACAAAAAGGGCTATTCCGGGGGCAAGGTTTGCTCCGCTGGCAGAAAAAGTGTTAAATCGCAGTGCGGCTTTCTGCACCAGGCAAAACTGCCGCTCAAACGCAGCCCTGCTTATCTGGTGAATGTGCTTCGGATAGAGCTTCTCTTCGTGCTCGCTAGCTTCGATGCTGTTTTGCCCACTCTAACGCTAGCCAGCGAGCTTGTTTCACTGAAACGACCGAATTTGGAATTCTAACGCAAGTGAGTATCCTTATTTGGCATTTTGGGCTGCCGGATTCAGCGTTTCTGGCCAAATAGCGCTCCTCAGTTTCGTTACATTTTTACCAGGGCACGTTTTAGCAAAATAGCGCTTGTCACTAGCGTTAGAAAATTCGGAAGCTTCGGCGTGGGCGCAGAAAGGAACAGCAGAAGCAGCGCAGGAAGGAGTAGCTCGGTAAGAAGCGGCGCAGGAAGGAGTAGCTCGGTAAGAAGCGGCGCAGGAAGGAGTAGCTCGGTAAGAAGCAGCGCAGAAAAGGGCAACTCAGAAAGGAACAGCTCAGGAAGGGGAAGGATACGAAGGAGTAGCTCAGGAAAGAACAGCTGTTGACAAGAACACGGCTTGGGCAGTGTGCGGAATATTTTTTCACAAAGACGCCTATGACGAAGAAATCTTCGCTCATTGGCCGTCACCTGCGGTGTTGAAAATTCAGCGTGATCCCGCTCAATGTTCAAGGTCCATGCATGATTACCATTTCAAACAGATGACAAGAATCGAACCGGGAGGAATATGCGATGAAAATATTGGTCACAGGCGCTACAGGAAAATTGGGGAGAAAAGTTGTCGAAGCGCTGCTTAAAGCCGTACCGGCAGAGCAGCTGGCCGTCAGCGTGCGCGATCCGCAAAAAGCGGAGGATCTAAGAGCCCGCGGCGTTGACGTGCGGCAGGGCAATTTCGATCACCCGGAGACGCTGGTAACCGCTTTTGCCGGTGTAGACCGCTTGCTCTTCATATCGGCCGACGGCGACAACGAGACGCGAATCCGGCAGCATGGGAATGCCGTAGAGGCGGCTCAGCGGGCGGGAGTCGGCTTCATTGCCTACACCAGCCTGGCGAATGCGATGGAAAGCCCGATCTTCCTTGCTCCGACCCACCGTGAGACGGAGGAGGCCATTCGCAAGACCGGTATCCCCTATGCGTTCCTGCGCAACAACTGGTACCTGGAGAATGAGATTTCCAGCATTCAAGGGGTGATAGCGAGGGCGCCCTGGGTGACATCCGCCGGGTCGGGCAAGGTCGGCTGGGCGCTGCAGCAGGAATACGCGGAAGCCGCGGCGGCCGTGCTGACGGGCAGCGGGCACGAGAACAAAATTTACGAGCTTTCCGGCAAGCTGCTGACCCAGGAAGAGCTGGTCTCCGCGCTCGGCGCCGTGCTCGGAAAAGAAGTTCCCGTGCAGCAGGTCGACGATTCCGCGTATGCCGAAATCATGAAAAATGCGGGCGTGCCTGATTTCGTCATCCCGATGCTCGTCGGCATCCAGGAAGGCATCCGCTCGGGGGCGCTTGAAGTGGAGAGCAGCGACTTCGAGAAGCTGCTCGGCCGTCCGCTGACGCCGATCCAGGAAGCTTTGGGCCAAATCGTTCGCAGCCTCTCCTAAGGCAAGCCCGGGTTTCTTCGGGAGGGGCAAAAGACGTTTATTTGCGGGAAACCGATCCTTTCCATCCCGGAAGGGTCGGTTTTCTTGCTTTCATAGAATTTGACTCCAGCAGATGCAGCGCATATAGTTACTGATGTACGGCAAGAGTCAAGGAGGTGGGAATGTTGATTAGCAGCCGTTTCACCGTAGCCGTTCATACGTTGGCTCTTATCGACATGAATGACGGGAAGGTAACCTCTGAATATATTGCAGGCAGCGTCAATACGAACGCCGCGGTCATCCGGCGCATTATGGGCATGCTCAGCCGGGCGCAGCTCATCGCTTCGCGGCCGGGCGTAGTAGGGATCAAGCTGCTCAAGCCGCTTCGGGAGATCACGCTTCTGGATGTGTATCGGGCCGTAGAGCTGCCGGAGAAACGCGATTTATTTTCAATTCACCAGAATACGAATATCGAGTGCCTTGTCGGAAAAAATATTCAATCGTCCTTAACCGTCCCCTTGAAGGAAGCCCAGCATCAGATGGAGCGCGTGCTTCAGAGCACGACGCTGGAGCAGATCGTTCAAGATATCAAGGCGAAGCGTTAGAGCTAGGCCGACTTGACGCTCCCTCCGGCAAGCTGCGCCGCTGCATGATAATGGAGCGTACTGGGGCCGCGCCAGCCGCATGGGGGTCTATCTTGAAAAATGGGACGGAACCCTCCGGCGAATTTTCGGGCACCGAAGGTGACGACCGATGAGGAAAGGAATCGCTCGTCATAGGCGTCTATCTTGAAAATAGCCCCCAGGGCCCGCGGCCCAATTTTCATCTTCTGATGGTGCTGCGCGAGCGGCATGGGGGTCTATCTTGAAAATCAGCTTTATCTACAAGCTGAATTTTCTGGCACTGCAGGTGACAACCGATGACGCAAGGAATTGCCCACGTCATAGGCATTCTATAAAAAACGGATGCTACTCATAACGGATGCTACTCATTGCCGGGGATGCGGCTGCCTTTTCTCACTGAATTGCGCTTCAGCGAGCAGCGCATTCGCCGAAAATGGACGCATATTGCTTCCTTCCTCTTCCCCTTCCCGTATTTGCCTGTTCTTGACTGCGGCATGCTTGACGTTTTTTTCCGGCATTGGAATAATTCATTTCGCGCCTTATGAAGTGACGAATTTTCAACAACGCAATGAATAATTTTCAACAATCTGAATCAAATTAACAGCAATATACGTTAAGTGCCCGCAATTTCAGTATGTTATATTTTGATTGCAAAACGTTCAAGACGTCCAGATTGCTTGGCTAGGAAGGGAGGACCCTTTTGGTAATTCATACGCCCACTAATCTTGCGCTTCGTAAATTGGGAATTTACGTCAGGGCGGACGCGGATGATTGGCAGTACCACTGGCCTGTTCATACTCATGAAGGGCTTGAAATTTATTATTTCATACGTGGGAATGCGAATTACATTATAGGAGAAAATATATACGACCTATCTCCAGGCGATATGCTTCTCTTTCGGGGAAGCACTATTCACAGGGTCAATCCGTCGAAAGAGGCTCCCTACCTCCGCAGCTACGTCAATTTTACGGAGTCCTTCTTGCGGGAGCAGATGTCGGATGAAATGTTTGGCAAGCTGATGTCTCTGTTCGAATCGGCCGACGGAATGCTCATTCAGTGGGCTCCGGAAGAGCGCGAGGAAATGGAGGCGTATTTTCGGGCTCTGGCGCGGGAGAATGAGCGGGAGTCGTTCGGCTATGAGCTGATGCTCAGAACGCAGTTGATCCAAATGTTGATAGCGATTTACCGCAAAGCCAAGCGGATGCACGAAATTGCGCCCGCTTTGCAGCAGTCGCCGACCCAGGAGAACGTTCGCCGGATTTTGCAATATATCAGCCAGCATTTTACGGAGAACTTTTCCTTGCAGGAGCTCTCCAACGAGCTTCACTTGAACAAGTATTACATTTGTCACTGCTTCAAAGAAGTAACCGGCTATACGATCAACAGTTACATCGTTAGCAAGCGAATCGAGGAAGCGAAGAAGCTGCTGCGAACGACCGACGAGCCGATCGCCATGATCGCAGAAAAGCTGGGCTTCAACACGGCGGTTCATTTCAGCCGTTCCTTCAAGAAATACGCGGGAACGTCGCCTCAAATGTACCGCAAGCAAGGCTACGGGCCGTAAGCATGCCTTAAGAACCGCTGTTTTACCATTTTTACAATAACTATGCTACAAAGGAATGGAGTAGAAGACAATGCACAAAACGGTGAAAACGTTATCCGTCGCGATGATCGTCGTCATCATGACACTGATGTCCGCCGCTTGCGCCAAGAACGATTCGGGCGGGGCGGAAGGCAAGGCGAAGCTCGATTTCGTCTGGTTCTCGGACGGCAATGAAGGCGAGATCATGAAGAGCATCATTCAGGATTACGAAACCGCCAATCCGAACGTCAAAATCAACATGATCGAAGTGCCTTACAAAGACTTGTCCACGAAGCTGAAAACGATGATCTCCGGCGGCCAACCGCCTGCACTGGCGCGGATCAGCACGACCGAGCTCGGCGGATTTGCCAACCAGGCGGTCGATTTGAGCGAGAGCAACGGCGGTCTGGACAACTATACCGCTCAGTTTGTCGATTCCCTGAAACCGTTCTATGTGGTGAACGGCAAAGCGGTTGCCGCTCCGATGGACGTGACGGCGAACGGCCTGATTTACAACAAGACGCTGTTCGACAAAGCGGGTGTGAAGGTGCCGGCTTCCCCGGATGAAGTGTGGACGTGGGAAGAGTTCTCCGCGGCACTGAAGCAGGTCATGGACAAAGGCGGCGCCAAATACGGCCTCGTATGGGACTACACGCCGCAGCGCTGGTCGACTCTGCTGTATCAATTCGGCGGCAGCATGATGAGCCCGGACGGCTCGAAGGCGACGATCAACAACGCGGAAGGTGTGGCGGCCGCCGAATTTTTCAAGAAGCTGCATGACGACGGCATCGCTCCGAGCTCCGTATGGTTCGGCGGAGAAAACCCGAACAACCTGTTCCGCACCGGCACCGTCGCTGCGCATTTGGCCGGCAACTGGATGATTGGCAACTATAAAGACATTACGAATTTCGAGTGGGGCGTTACTTATATGCCCAAAGCGAAGCAGCGTTCCTCGGTACCGGGCGGCAAATTCGCCATGGCGTTCAAAAACTCCGGCGTCGAGAAGGAAGCGACCGACTTCATCAACTACATTACGACGAAGGAAGTCAACGCGAAGTACACGAAAGAAGCGTTGTTCCTGAGCCCGCGCAAGGACAACGCGCAGCTCGACTACGCCTTCGGCAAGGAAATGATGGAAGTGTTCTCGGATGAGTTGAACAATACGGTTCCGGCGGCGGCCGAGGACTGGTCCAGACAGACGATCGTGCCGAAATTCAGCAACGATCTGAAGACGACGATCTCGGAGATTATTTCCGGGAAAGTGACGGCTCAAGCAGGCCTCGATAAGGTTGCAGGCTTGATCGACAAAGCGATCGCGGATGAGAAGAAGTAACAGCAAGCAGGCCGCTGCCGGTTCGGCCCGGCAGCGGCCGGTTTTTGGAAACAAACGAAAAAAGTGAAGCTTACCCGGATTTTTGAAGCGAAAGGAGTACGTCCGATGTCTGCACAAGCCTCGGCAGCCAAGCTTAAGAAACGGCGGCCGGAACAAGGGTTGATCCCGTATTTGTTCGTGCTGCCTAACTTCTTGATTTTTGCCACCTTTATCATCATTCCGACGATTATCGGCTTCGTGTATTCGTTCCATGAGTATGACGGCTTGAACCCGATGGAGTTCATCGGTATCGACAATTACAAAGAGATCTTGACGAACAACGAGTTTTGGACCGCTCTCGGCAAAACCGGTCTGTATGCGCTTATCGTCGTGCCGTCGATTTATTGCCTGGCTCTGCTTGTGGCGATGATGCTGATTCAGCAGCTTCGCGCCAAAGGGTTCTTCCGCGCCATCTTTTACTGGCCTACGATGATTTCCTTTATTATCGTCGGTCTGACCTGGAAATGGATTTTCGGCGATTTCGGGGTATTCAATTACATGATGACGCTGTTCGGCCAAGAGTCGATAAGCTTTTTGTCCGATCCGTTCTATGCGAACGTATCCGTCATTATCGCCACGATCTGGTCGCGTCTCGGTTTTTATATGGTTATTTTCATGGCTGGCCTGCAGGCGATTCCAAGAGACTATTACGAGGCGGCCTACCTGGACGGCGCCTCGAAGCCTCGGGTATTCTGGAGCATTACCTTGCCGCTGCTGAAGCCGACGACCGTGCTCGTCCTGATGCTGACGCTGATCGAAGCGTTCAAGGCATACCCGCTGCTGTTCGCGCTGACGGGAGGCGGACCGGGCAAAGAAACGACGTATATCGTCCAGTACATTTACGAAACCGGATTCGTCAAGCAAGAGCTGGGCATGGCCAGCGCGATGTCCGTCGTATTGTTTGTGCTCATCTCGCTGTTTACCGCGCTGCAGTTCAAACTGTCCAAGGGAGGCGCCGATTGACGTGGAACTGAAATCTTCCGCAAAAGCGGTATTGTATGTATTGCTTATCGTTCTGGCTGCTATATGGCTGTTTCCGGTCCTTTGGATCGTCCTCTCGTCGTTCAAGACGAATAACGATTTGTACAGCTTTCCGCCGCGATTTTGGCCGCAGCCGTTCACCTTCGAGCATTTTACGGCGGCCTTCGAGAAAGGCAACTTCGGCCGTTACTTCATTAACAGCACCATTGTCACGATTACCTCGACGATTTTGCTGCTGCTGATCAACTCGATGGCCGGGTTCGCGTTGGCGAAATACAAATTTATCGGCGCCAATCTGCTGCTGGTCGGTTTTATATCGACCTTGATGATTCCGCTTGAAGTTATCATGATTCCGATCTTTAAGGTGCTCAGCTTCCTTGGGCTGTTCAACACGTTGCTGGCGCTGATCATTCCGCCGGCGGCGACGCCGACAGGCGTGTTTTTGCTCAGACAATATTTGCTCACGGTGCCGGATGAGCTGCTGGAAGCGGCCCGGATGGACGGAGCTTCCGAGTGGCGGATCTATTCGCAAATCATCCTGCCGATCTGCAAGCCGATTCTGGCTGTGCTGGCGATTTTCTCCTTCATGTGGCGGTGGGACGACTTCCTGTGGCCGTTGATCGCCATCAGCGATCCGCAGCTGTATACGATTCAATTGGCGTTGTCCAATTTTATCGGGGAATTTAACGTCGACTGGGGCAGCCTGCTGGCGATGTCCGTGATCACGATGATTCCTGTGCTTGTCGTGTTTCTTATCTTCCAACGTCAATTCGTCAGCGGCATGGTGACATCCGGAATGAAATAATGGAACGCACAACTCCCTTCAAACACAGTGACCGGAAGTCTCTGTCGCTGAAGGGATTTTTTAGGGGAGCTTAAATGTGGAACGCTACATCTTGTCTATAGATCAGGGAACGACCAGCTCGCGGGCGATCTTGTTCAACCGCGACAGCGAAATGGTTCATGCGGCGCAGCAGGAATTCACCCAATTCTATCCGCAGCCCGGCTGGGTGGAGCACGATGCGGAGGAAATCTGGGCGTCAGTGCTGTCCGTCATCAAGTCCTGCCTGTCCGGCGCGGGCGCCGAGCCGGGCCAAATTGCCGCCATCGGCATCGCGAACCAGCGGGAGACGACGGTCGTCTGGGACAAGGCGACCGGCAAGCCGATTTACAACGCGATCGTCTGGCAGTCCAGACAGACCGCGCCGATCTGCGAGAAGCTCAAGGCGGAGGGCTGGCAGGATGCGATTTTGGAAAAAACCGGCCTGCTGATCGACCCGTATTTCTCCGGAACGAAAGCGGCCTGGATTCTGGATAAGGTGCCTGGCGCCCGGGAGCGGGCGGAGCGGGGAGAGTTGCTGTTCGGCACGATCGATACGTGGCTCATCTGGAAGCTGACCGGAGGCAAGGTACATGTCACCGATTATTCCAACGCTTCCCGCACGATGCTGTTCAACATCCGGAAGCTGCAGTGGGACGAGCAGCTCCTTAAGCTGCTGCGCATCCCGGCATCGATGCTTCCCGAGGTGAAGCCGTCGTCATCTATTTACGGGACAACGGCGAAGGAACTGTTCGGCGAAGAGATCGCGATTGCCGGGGCGGCCGGCGACCAGCAGGCTGCGCTGTTCGGGCAGGCATGCTTCGAGGAAGGGGCGGCCAAGAACACGTACGGCACCGGCTGCTTCATGCTGATGAACACCGGCAGCAAGGCGGTCACCTCGAAGCACGGACTGCTGACGACGATTGCCTGGGGCATCGGCGATCGGGTGGAATACGCGCTGGAGGGCAGCATTTTCGTGGCGGGATCGGCCATTCAATGGCTGCGCGACGGAATCCGCATGATCGAGAGCGCCGAGGAAACCGAACGGTTCGCTTCGGACGTCGATTCCACCGAAGGGGTGTATGTCGTGCCGGCGCTCGTCGGGCTGGGCACGCCTTATTGGGACAGCGACGTGCGGGGAGCCGTCTTCGGGCTCACGCGCGGAACGACCAAAGAGCACTTCATCCGGGCGACGCTCGAGGCGCTCGCCTATCAGACGAAGGATGTCCTCTCCGTCATGGAGGAGGAATCGGGCATCGCCTTGCGCTCGCTGCGCGTCGACGGCGGCGCTGTCAAGAACAACTTCCTGATGCAATTCCAGAGCGACATTCTGAACGTTCCGGTCGACCGTCCGGTCATCAACGAGACGACGGCGCTGGGGGCGGCTTATTTGGCCGGACTGGCCATCGGTTATTGGACTGATCAATCAGATATCATAAAACAGTGGAAAATCAATCGGACCTTCGTGCCGGCCATGGACGATGCGCGACGCCGCAAGCTGTACGAAGGATGGAGAAAAGCCGTTCATGCAGCAAGAGCTTTTAAATAGATAGACGCCTATGACGAGCGATTCCTTCGTCATCGGTCGTCACCTTCGGTGCCAGAAAATTCGCCGAAGGGATTCGTCGAATTTTCAAAATAGATAGATTGACGCCGATGACAAGCGAAGACTTCGTCATCGGCCGTCGCCTGTGGCCCGCTGAAATTTTGTCGGTGGATAAGCCAAATTTTCGAGATAGGAAACCTGGAGGGTAAACTATGAAAGTAAGCAGCAAGCTGTTGCAGGTCGTGGAGGAACGGCAATATGTGGACCTGGTGACCGATGCAGCCAAGTATCGCATTTATTTGATGAACGATCATGTGGTCCGGATTCGCTGCACCTTCGACGAGCATTTTGCCGAAGAGGCCTCGTATACGCTGACCATGACCGCTTGGGAAGACAAGCTGGATGGAATGGTGGAGGATCGCAAACGGATCGAGGCGCTCCCCGCCAAGTATGAAGATGCAGGAGCCTATTTGCTGCTTCGCACAAGCGCCTTGCGCATCTTGATTCATAAAGAGCCTTTTGCCATCGAGATTACGGATGCGGAAGGCCGCGTGCTTCACGAGGATCTGAAGCAGCGTTCTTATGTGAAGGACAATCATGGCCGGCTGTACCATTATTCGTGCCTGAAGGACGAGGATTATTACTACGGCTTCGGCGAAAAGAGCGGCTACCTGAACAAGAAGAAGAGACGGATGCGCATGCACAATGTGGATACGATCGGCTACGATTCCGAGCATACCGATCCGCTGTACAAGCATATTCCGTTTTATATCAAATTCAACGGGGAGACGCAGACCGCGACGGGCCTGTTCTACCATAACAGCTACGACTCGATCTTCGACATGGGCTGCGAACGCAGCGGTTACTGGAACAAATACAGCTATTTTTGCGCGGACGGCGGCGAATTGGACCTGTTCTTCATGTACGGGCCGCGCATCAAAGATGTCGTTCGGCATTACACGGATATTACGGGCAAGACGATTTTGCCGACGAAATATTCTCTCGGTTACATGGGCTCAACCATGTATTATACCGAGCTTGACCGCGACTCCGATCAGGCGATCTTGAACTTTCTGGACCGCTGCAAGGCGGAAGGCATTCCGTGCGACGGCTTCTTCATGTCTTCCGGCTACACGTCCGGCAAAGACGGAAAAAGGTATGTGTTTAACTGGAACTACGACCGGTTTCCGGACCCGCAGCGCTTTGTCGAGCAGATGCAGAGCAAAGGGGCGGCGCTGGCGCCTAATATCAAGCCGGGCATGCTGCTGACGAACCCGCTGTACAAGGAGTTCGACGAGGCCGGCGCCTACATCAAGAACGCTCAGGGAGACGAATCCGCAACGGACCGTTTCTGGGGAGGTCAAGCTTCTTTCGTCGACTTCACGAACCCGAAGGGCAGGGAGCTATGGAAGAAGCACCTGAAAGCGTCGCTCGTCGAGCTGGGCGTGACTTCAATCTGGAACGACAACAACGAATACGAGATCAACGATCCGGATGCGCTGTGCGAGTTTGAAGGCAGCAAGAAGGAGATCAGCGCTCTGCGGCCGATCATGCCGAACCTGATGGCGCAGATGGCCAAGGAAGCGATCGCCGAGGCGGCGCCGAACACAAGGCCGTATATCGTCAATCGCGCGGGCTTCGCCGGCATTCAGCGGTACGCCCAGACGTGGGCGGGAGACAATTACACCAGCTGGAACAGCCTCAAGTTCAACATTCCGGTTATTTTGGGCATGGGCCTCTCCGGCGTGGCGAATCAGGGCTGCGATATCGGCGGCTTCTTCGGGCCGGCTCCGGAGCCGGAGCTGCTGGTCCGCTGGGTGCAGAACGGCATTTTCCAGCCGAGATTCTCGATTCACTCCTCCAACACGGACAATACGGTGACCGAGCCGTGGATGTATCCTTCGTATACGCATTATATCCGTGATGCGATCCGGCTTCGTTACCGGCTCGTGCCGTATTTCTATTCGTTGCTGTACGAGGCTTCGGTCGAGGGCTCGCCGGTAATGCGGCCGATGGTATACGAATTCGAGCACGATTCCGCCACCTGGGAAGAGAGCTTCGACTTCATGCTTGGCCGTTCGATCCTGGTCGCCAATGTGCTTGAGCCAGGCGCGCGCACGAGGAAGGTGTACCTGCCGAAAGGAAGCGACTGGTTCGACTGGCACACGAGGCAATGGTATGCCGGCGGGCAGACGATCGAGCTTGATGTCACCCTGCAGTCGATTCCGATGTTCCTTCGCAGCGGGGCCATCATTCCACTGGCGCCGAAGCTGGAAAACATCCACCTAGATACCGTGGAGGAGCTGCAGCTTTTGATCGAGCCGTCAGAGAACGCCAGCTTCGTCATGTATGAGGACGACGGAGTGACGAACAATTACAAGAACGGGGATTATCTGAAGACGACGATCGCTGTGAAGACTGAACGGAATACCGTTATTTCCTTCAAGAAAGATGGAGCTTACGCCAGCAGCGTGAAGCGCATCGTCATCGATCTGATCTGCAATCAGGTCGCGCCGTTCCAGGTATCGCTGCAGGGCCGGAAGCTGCCGATGTTCTTGAATCCCGCCGAATGGGAAGCGGGCGAAGAGGGCTGGTATTACGACATGGAATTGAAATCGGCGAAAATCAAATACAACAATATCGCCGCTGATTATGAGATCGCCGTTAACTTCAACGTGAAGGATCTTATCTCGATCTAACGGCAATGGCGATTTGCCGAGAGCTGCGAACGACGATCCCCCGTAAGCAACGGGGGACTTTCGATAATCTGAGCTGCCGCTTGCATGAAGCGGCGGCTTTTTTTGCGTTGCGGGCGCGGGCGCTCGGCACGAGAGTGTTTGTCATCGGCGGCTAAACCGCAGCCGTTCCTTGAACGGGCGTCGATTGACCATTCGCGAATGCCGACCGATGAGACGGATGCGGCAAGAGAGCCAGCCGATGTTGTATTTTGTCCAACAAAAACGGGGGGATAACCGCATTTGCAAGGAAGGCGCAGCATTTTTGGGGATGGGGAGAACGGAAGCGTGGCTTGCAGCTATTGGTCAGCGAAGGAGGCCAGGAAGAGGGCCCTCAAGCCGCTGGTCAGCGAAGGAGGCCAGGAAGAGGGCCCTCAAGCCGCTGGTCAGCGAAGGAGGCCAGGAAGAGGGCCACAAGCTGCAGGCCAGCGAAGGAGGCCAGGAAGAGGGCCACAAGCTGCAGGTCAGCGAAGGAGGCCAGGAAGAAGGCCCACAAGCCGCTGGTCAGCGAAGGAGGCCATGGAATAATGCCATGAACCGCAGCGCGCTTCTGGATCGCTGCCAAGGCGGAGTGCTTGCCCTTGCATTCTCTGCAAAGGATAGCTCTCTGCAAACGATCGTCGCCGGCACCTGCGATCGGCGCACCCGAACTGCCGGAAATAGCTTGCTCGCTTCGCTAGCCCTTCGCTTAGCGTTCCGCTGGCCGCGGGCTCACGTTTTGCCGGGCAGACCTTGTGCTAACGCTAGCCACAGAGCTTATTTTACTCAAAATCATCGGTTTGAAATTGTAACGCAAGTGAGCAGCCTTATTGCGTATGTTTGGCTACCCGATTCAGCGTTTTTGACAAAATAGCGATACTGCGTTTCGTTACATTTTTTAAAGGCTGCGTTTCAGCTAAATAGACGCCAATGACAGCGATTTCTTTTTTTGTTGTCGGTCGCCAGCGTGGTATTGGACATTTAGTCGGGGGTACCGCAAAATTTTCAAGAGAGACGCCTGTGACGAGCGATTCCTTTCGTCATCGGTCGTCACCTTCGGTGTTGAAAAATTCGTCGGAAGGTTCCGTCCAATTTTTCAAGAGAGACGCCTGTGACGAGCGATTCCTTTCGTCATCGGTCGTCACCTTCGGTGTTGAAAAATTCGTCGGAAGGTTCCGTCCAATTTTTCAAGAGAGACGCCTGTGACGAGCGATTCCTTT
>Ga0207865_101997_pt1 | contig 13182 bp, 18 predicted proteins | sample HigsolmetaAR204D_FD_184836 | JGI IMG/M metagenome (GOLD analysis project Ga0207865, IMG submission 184836) | Ionic liquid and high solid enriched microbial communities from the Joint BioEnergy Institute, USA - AR20-4-D (SPAdes) (version 2) ...
GAATGAAAATATTGAATTTTAGAGCGGACTTTATTATCTGGAAGAGATTAGGAGAATAGGGTTAAGACTAGAAGGCATAAGGGTTTGAGGGAAAGTGGTTTGGAGCGGAGTTTATTTTAAATATACATAGTTAGGGATAAGGATTTTTAGGGATAAGGAAAAAGGAAGATGTTGTGTAATAATAAAGTTGACTCTGTGATAATAAAGTTGGTTCTATAATAATAAAGTTATCCCTAAAATTAAAATTCAAAGTTATGGGTAAAAGATGAGAAAATTATCTTTTATCCCCGTTTTTTATTAGGAACATTTTATGTTGAGCCTATAACTAATTGTTTTACTATACTTTTAATTAAGTATTGACTTAAATAAAAAATAGAAGTATAATCTAATTAAGTATACACTTAATTAAATAGGGTGGATGTTAAGCATGGAGATAACTAAGATACTTAAAGCCATGGCCGATGATACAAGATTTAGAATACTTATATTGCTTTTACAACATAATTATTGCGTAAGAGCATTATCAAGAAAACTTGAGTTGTCGGAATCGGCAATATCACAGCACATAAAAGTTTTAAGGGAAGCAGGCCTTCTTATAGGAGTGAAAAAGGGTTATTATATGCACTATGATGTGGACCGAAGCACCCTACATAAACTCTCTTCTAAAATTGAAGAACTTGCTGTAATAGAAAGGGAAGTTTGTAATCCTGAAAACGCAGGGTGTGAATCTTTTGAACGGAAAATGTGTCATATACAAAAAAGTGGTTATAAGTGTTCTAATGAAGTCAAGGCCTTTCATAGTGAAAATAGAGAGGAAGGGTGTGTAGACAATCATGGGAATTGTGGATGTCGCAAATCTTAAAAAGTCATATGGGGAAATTGTAGCAGTTGATGACATCTCTTTTAGCATTGAGAAAGGCGAAATATTTGGATTCTTAGGGCCGAACGGAGCAGGAAAAACTTCAACCATAAATATGATGATTGGGCTATCCAGGCCTACCAGCGGCCAAATTATTATTGACGGGATTGATGCGATAAAAAATATTAAGAAAGTCCAGAGAATCATAGGAATTGTTCCTGACGAAAACAATTTGTATGATGAAATGAATGGGTTCGATAATCTTTGCTTTTGTGCTTCATTATATGGGATAAGTATAAAAGAACGTGAAAAAAGAGCAATGGAATTGTTGGAGCAATTTAATCTAACTAAAGCAGGAAAACGACCTTTTAAAACATATTCAAAAGGAATGAAACGAAAACTTACAATAGCCGCCGGAATTATACATAATCCTAAAATATTATTTTTGGATGAACCTACAACAGGCATAGATATAGAAAGTGCAAGACAAATAAGAGAACTAATACTGGACTTAAAAAAACAAGGTAAAACTATTTTTATTACAACCCATTATATTGAAGAGGCTGAACGAATCTGTGACAGGATTGCTTTTATTGTAAATGGCAAGATTGTAAAAATTGGTACGGTAACTGAATTGATGGAGAGCGTAGAACGTGAGCATAAAATTAGGTTACAACTTGACAGAAGCATAAAAGACATAAAGGAAGAACTGGAAAATAATATTGAAAATTGCAGGGTAGAGATTCCGGAAGAAAATTCTTGCCTGGTTATTTCTAAAGAACGCATAGCCTTATCTCCTATTTTACAACTACTTGACAGTAAAGGAATTTCTGTTTACGAAGCAAAAGAAATAAAGCCATCATTGGAAGATGTATTTGTTAAAGTAACAGGCATTGAAGCCTCAAAACTGAAAAAGGAAAAAGAAAAGGTGGGGAAATAGAATGCAAACTTTAATTGCATTTTGGAATATCTTAAGAAAAGACATTGAAAACTATTATTTGAAACCGCCAAATATAAGTTGGGGGATTATATTTCCGCTTTCCTGGACACTAATGCAACTTATCCGTTCACAAGGAGATATTGGAATTGAAGAGTTGCTGTCAGGTTTAATGGCGATGAGCGTATTGTTTGGGACTACTTCAATGCTGGCTGTTACAATCACATTTGAGAGAAGAAGCCGCTCATTTGACAGGTTGTTAATTGCACCGATAAGTATAAGTACGTTAGTCATTGCTAAAATTCTGGGAGCAATCTTATTTGGAATTCTCAATGCATTTGTACCGGTTATCTTTGCAGCATTCTTCATAAATTTAAGTGGAATTAACTGGGGTATTACACTTGCTGCAGTAATTTTAATAGCAATTACTTCTGCTTTACTGGGTTTGTTAATTGCCGTATCTGCAAAAGAAGTATTTGAAGCCCAAACATTTTCAAACTTTTTCAGATTTCCGATGTTGTTTTTATGCGGCCTGTTTATACCTATTGATAAGTTGCCGGTCATATTAAAACCGATATCGTTCTGTTTACCTCTGACCTACGGAACAGATATACTTAATGGTGCGATTACGGGAAACTCTATCTTTAATGCTATATTTAATATCTCTGTCATGTTAGTTTTTACTACTTTGTTATTTTACTTGTGCCTGAGAAACATTAAAACAAAGTGGATTCTTTAATTAGTTTTAGGCGTGACCAATAATATTATATGCAGTAAAAGATTACAAGGTAGGATAATTATTTCTGAAACGAAGAAAAACTATACCTGTTTATTTCTTATGGCTTGCGGATAATGTTAAAATCACAGATGGTAATAGAATGGGCATCATAATCGACCAGCCCATCTTTTTTCATTTTATTGAGTTCACGGGAAAGAGAAGTCCTTTGAATCCCTAACCTTTCGGCTAATTCCTTCTTTGTCATATTAAGTTTTATTTTTTTACTATTTTGAGTGTAATACTCATAATTTAGGAATTCAATAATAGATTCCCTTATAGATTTCATGGAGATTGATTTAATTTTACTTGTCAAAATAGCAGTTTTATCTGATATACAGGTTAAAAACTTAACTAAAAAGTCCTGGCTGGTCTGGCAAAGTTGCAGTACTAAATCTTTAGGAATATGTAAAATTTCAGTATCTGATTTTGCTATTACACTCATGGGATAATAAGGATACTTTGAAAACAACAGATTTCCTCCTAAGTTATCTCCGATTTTAAATTCTGCAACAGTTAATATATTTCCTTTTTCATCAATCTTTTGAATAAACACCTGCCCTTTTAAAATAATATCCAGATAATTGCATTTCTCACTTTCAAAATGGATAATGCAGCCTTTATTGTATTTCGAGATAATGTAATTTTGCGCTTTGAAAAGATTAAGCAGTTCTTCGGTAGAAAATCCACTAAATAACTCTGTCAGTCTTAAAATACTTAGATGATTTTTTATACTCATAAATACCACCTTTCTTAAAATTAGTTACCTTGGTAACTGTATGTCACTGTAATTTATTATAATATGGAGTTAAACATAGTGAAAGGAGAGTTTTTATGGTGGAGAAAAAATATGAATACAGTATTACTGATGACAAAATAATCGAAAAGATTGTAGATGATGAGAATATTAACCTAAATCATATGGTTCTTGTAAAAGGAACAGGTCTTCCTGAGCACTATTCCAATTCCAATGTTTATATGATAATTGTACGTGGGGAAATGACTTTGCAGTTAAATGAACAGGAACCACATCTTTATACCAAGGGAGATATTATTAATATCCCATATAAAACAAAAATGAATGTCAAAAATCTAGACGAAGAAGTATTGGAATTCTTTGTGGTAAAGTCGCCCAATCCCAAAAACTACAAAGAGAGGGAGTGATAAGGGGTGGATATTTTTACAGCATCATTATGGGGAATAACAGGGCTTACGTTTATCGCATCCCTTGTTAAAGATAAGCAGAAGACATTCAATTCAATGAAAATGGCAAAAGGTATGATGAAAAATATGGTCGGCCAGATTGTAGGCATTTTACTGCTTATAGGATTGATTTTGACCTTCATACCGCCTGAAGTTATAAAGAGTACTCTAGGAGAATCTAATACATTTATTTCAACCATTGTTTCTGCTTTGGCCGGCAGTATTACATTAATTCCGGCCTTTGTAGCGTTTCCTCTGGTAGGCTCTCTTGTAGATGCAGGTGCGAGTATTGTTCCTGCTGTTGCTTTCCTAACTACTCTTACAATGGTCGGACTGGTGACATTCCCATTGGAAAAGAGGGAATTTGGTTTGAAATTTGCAACCATACGCAATATTTTTAGTTTTGTATTTGCGATTTTAATAGCATTGGCGATGGGAGTGATTATGTGAAGATAATTGCAATATTAAAAAAGAACAAACTGCTGACAGCAGTGTCTCTGGCATATGTTATTCTATTTATCGCAATACCCGATAAGGCTTATTTATCTGTTAAAAACAGCATGTATTATATTATAGAGATGTTGCAAATTATGCCTGTGATATTTATACTTACATCAATTATAGAAGCATGGGTTCCTAAAGAAGTAATCATGAAAGGTTTTGGAGAGAAAGCAGGAATAAAGGGGAGTGTATTCTCATTCTTATTGGGCAGTTTTTCAGCAGGACCTATCTACGCTGCATTTCCAATCTGCAAAATGCTTTTAAAGAAAGGTGCCAGCATCGCAAATATAGTCATTATATTAAGTGCATGGGCGGTCATAAAAGTCCCCATGCTTGCTAATGAAGCAAAGTTTTTAGGGGTACAGTTCATGGGAGCAAGGTGGATATTGACAGTTATAGCCATAATCATAATAGCGTATCTGATGACTATATTTGTAAAAAAGAAAGATATTCCTGTTCAGGCTGAACAGGACATTGGTAAAGTAACTGGTATTGATATTAAAGAACACTATTGTATTGGATGTGGACTATGTGAAAAATTGTTGCCCCAGCATTTTGAGGTGATTGATAAAAAAGCAAAATGGAAGGAGTCAATCCTAAATGATGTACAAATAGATGAACTAAAACCAGTAATCGCTAAATGTCCTGTTAAGGCTATAGGTTTTAAATGATATTCGGAAACTATGAATTGTGTTAAGTCATTTAGCCTTACAGTAAATGTAGAGAAAGGTCACATTTGCTGTAAGGTTTTTTATTTTAAATCATCCATATAAAATTCATGAATAAATGGCATTTGACAATAACATAATATGGATGTATAATGAAATTGGCATATGCTAATAACAAAAGAGGTGTTTAACATGTCCAACTGTGAAAATTGCCCTACAAAAGAGAACTGCAAAACAAAGGACGGTTGTCTCATAGAGAACAATCCGTATAACTTTGTAAAGAAAATAATCGGTGTGATGAGTGGAAAGGGAGGTGTTGGAAAATCAACGGTATCTGCCCTTATTGCGGAAGAGTTAAATAAAAAAGGATATAGCGTAGGCATTCTGGATGCGGATATTACTGGACCCAGTATCCCAAGGCTTCTTAAAGTAAAAGACAAAAAAGTCCAGTCAAATGAACTCGGTCTTTTACCAGTGACAACTGAAAATGGGATAAAAGTAATCTCGCTGAATTTACTGATGGAAGATGAACAACAGCCTGTTATATGGAGAGGACCTTTGATTGCAGGGACGGTAAAGCAATTCTGGACGGATGTTTTCTGGGGCGACCTTGACTATTTAATCATCGATATGCCTCCAGGAACGGGAGATGTTGCACTGACGGTAATGCAGTCCATTCCCATCAATGGAATAGTGATGGTATCGGTGCCACAGGATTTAGTATCTATGATAGTCGCAAAAGCAGTGAATATGGTTAAAACAATGAATATTAAGGTTATCGGTGTAGTTGAAAACATGAGTTATATTATATGCCCAGACTGCAACAAAAAAATCAGGATATTCGACAGTGAAAATACAGAAGAATTTTTAAACAAACTAGACTTAAAACTTCTTGGAGAGTTGCCTATGTGCAGGGATATAGCCAATTTATCCAGGGAAGATGTGGGAATACACAACACAGAATTTATTGAAACGATAGGCAGTATTACTGAAAAGATAATCTATTCAGTAAAAAATAAATAAAAAAATGGAGGTATGTTACATGAAAATTGCAATTTCTTCGATGGGTAAAGATATAAACAGTATGCTGGATGTAAGGTTTGGGAGGTGTAATTACTTTGTAATCTATGACACAGAAGGAGGTTTGGTAAAAGCAATTGAGAATAAGGGTCAAATGTCAGGAGGAGGGGCAGGAATTGCAGCAGCCCAGCAAATCATTGATGAAGATGTGGACGTCGTCATTACTGGAAATGTGGGACCCAATGCCTTTAACCTTTTTAAAAACTCGGATATTAAGGTATACCGATGTGGAAGTATTAAGGTTGAAACGGCTGTACAACTGTTCAAGGAAGGTAAGTTGGACGAACTAACCGAAGCAGGTCCTGCCCATGCAGGGATAGGTATGGGAGCAGGCAGGGGATTCAGAGGGGGAAGATAGATTGAACATAGCCATATTAAGCGGAAAGGGAGGTACGGGGAAAACCACCGTATCCACCAATCTTTCTACCATTATAGGTGCCAATTATATCGACTGCGATGTGGAAGAGCCTAATGGATTCATATTCTTAAATCCCTCTCAAATAAAAAGAGAAGAAGTTAAGGTGAATTATCCAGTTGTTGACAGTAGCAGATGTACCTTATGCGGAGACTGTGCAAAAGTATGCCAGTTTAATGCTCTGGTAAGAACAAAGAAAGAAATTATACTCTTTGAAAAACTCTGTCATGGCTGCAGTGCCTGCAGCATAGCGTGTAAACATAGTGCTTTAACTTTTGGAAAAAGAACAATAGGGATAGTTGAAGAAGGAAAATGTGGTAATTTAATTTGTAAAAGAGGAGTCTTGAATGTAGGAGAGCCTATGGCAGTACCAGTTATTAAAAAGTTACTGAAAAATCTTCCACAAGGAACGAATCTTATTGACTGTGCCCCTGGGACATCCTGCAATGTAGTGAATTCCCTTCAATATGCAGATGGTGCAATATTAGTTACGGAACCTTCTGCCTTTGGGCTTCATGATTTAAAAATGGCAGTACAACTGGTAAGGAATTTCAACCTTCCCTTTGGCGTTATTATCAATAAATATAATGCCGAGAATGAAAGGATTCAGAAATACTGTGAGCAAGAAGATATAAACATATTAGGAATTATACCTTACCGAAGAGAAGCAGCAAAGGTCTATTCCTTGGGGAAAATGATTGTGGAAATGTCTGAATATAAAGAAATATTTGAGGAGATTGCAAAGAGATTGAGGGAGGTGTTCCCTTGGAACTGACAGTGATAAGTGGGAAAGGTGGTACGGGCAAAACCACAATAGCCTTAGCCCTATCTGAATTAGCAAAAGATACAGTAAAAGCAGACTGTGATGTGGATGCACCCAATCTGTACCTTTTTTACGATGGAAGGGATATAAAAAAGGAATACTTTTATGGAGAAAAGAAAGCAGTTATCGATAAAAAGTTTTGCACAGACTGCAAGGAATGTGAAATAGTCTGCCAGTTTGATGCAATTAAAGACGGCACAGTAAATTCCTTTAAATGTGAAGGCTGTGGTGCCTGTACTCTGTTTTGCCCTGAAAAAGCAATTCACTTAAAAGAAGAAAAAACTGCTGATGTTTATATCACGCAAACTAATAAAGGGATTATTTCAAGGGCTCAGATGGAGGTGGGGAGTGAAGGTTCGGGAAAACTTATAACCCAACTTCGTAGTAATGCCAGAAAGTTTTCGGATGAGAATATCCTTATCATTATAGACGGTTCTCCAGGAATAGGTTGTCCTGTAATATCTTCAATTACGGGAAGTGATGCAGTATTGATAGTCACAGAGCCTACCCAATCGGGTCTGGAGGACTTTATGAGGGTAATGGATTTATGCAGGCATTTCGGGGTCCTTACTCTCGCCTGTATCAATAAATACGATATCAATGAGAAAGTAGCAGGGGAAATCGAAGGTTTTTGCAGAGAGAATGATGTTTATGTAATAGGGAAAATACCCTATGATGATACGGTTATGAAGTCAATTAATGAGTTGAAGCCTATTGTTTATTATGAGGACAGCAAGGCAAATAATGCCATAAGAAAGATGTGGGATAACATTCAGGAGCATATAAATCGCTTAAATCAATAAATTTTAAGGAGGCGTTAATCATGAAAATAGCAGTTGCAAGTGAAGGGAAATTTGTTAGCGGACACTTTGGTCATTGTGAAGGATTTACAGTCTATGAGGTTGAAGAAAACAAGGTGTTAAAGAAGGATTTCATACAAAATCCGGGGCATAGGCCAGGATTTCTGCCTGATTTTCTAAAGCAATTAAGCGTGAATGTTGTAATTGCAGGGGGTATGGGAGAAACAGCCCAGCAGTTGTTTGCCCAAAACAATATAGATGTGATAGTAGGGGCGGAAGGGTATAGTGATGATGTCATCCAGCAGTATTTAAAAAATGAGTTAAAATCCACAGGAAGCATATGCAGGGAACATCAGCACGAAGGCCACTGCCATGAATAAATAACAGGGGTGTCTTTATGGATGGGGTGATGAATAATGCTCTGACAAAGGACAAGTTCTCTCTTATTAAAAAGTTGATAGAGAAAAATGGATTTAAATTTACGAAGCAAAGAAAATTGATACTGGAACAGTTTTTCCTTGCTGACAGGCATTTGAGTGTGGAAGAGATATATCAAAGGCTGAAAGAAAACAACATTGGTCTTGCCACAGTATATAGGAACGTAAAGATATTTAACAGTATTGGCATAGTAAAAGAAATTGTTGTGGATGGAGTAAGTTATTATGAACTGAAAATCTACAGCAAAAAGCCCCTGCATATTCATTTCCAGTGTGTTAAATGTAATGATATAATAGACATTGATGAAAAGGAAATCGCTTTAGAATATTTAAAGTTAAATAAGACCATAGAAGACATAAATGATTTGGAAATTTACGATGCAAATATAATGCTCATTGGGTTATGTAAAAGATGCAGGGAGGTAAACGAATGCCAAGACCGATAAAATGCAGAAGAGTTGAATTTTTTCCAGAAAACACTTATTTCATACCATTAGGCAAAAGAAAGTGCGAAGTAGAAGAAATTGCTCTAAAGATTGAAGAACTTGAAGCCATGAGATTAAAAGATATTGAAGGACTTAGTCAGGAAGAATGTGCTGAGAAGATGCAGGTTTCAAGGCAGACTTTCCAAAACATTATTGACAGTGCAAGAAGGAAGGTGGCGATAGCACTAACGCAAGGAAATGCAATACACATAAGTGGAGGAAATTATACTTCAGATTCATGCCGGTTTAAGTGTTTAAATTGTGGTAAGGTTTATGATTTGAATTATGAACATGATAAGCATACTTGTCCTTACTGTGGTTCAAACGAAGTAGTTTGTGAGAAAAAGAAAAGGTTCTGCCATAGATGGTGCGGGAAATAGATTAAATTTTAATATTAGAGATATCAGGGAAGCGGTTCTTGTGATATACAAATATCATAGGAACTGTATTTTTATAATTATGAATTTAATCTTATCATTCAGGAAAAATATCTTCCAAGCGAATCTCAAGTCCATTAAAACTTTGAGATACTGCACTGTTGCAACCCTTATAAACGCCGTTCTGTTTGTATTCGCTCTTTTCGAAAACATAGACTTCAATAGTTTTAAGTTTTGGATTTATCATCCAATATTCTTTTACGCCAAAATCCATATAAATATTGTATTTTCTTATTCTGTCATGGTTTTCATTTGATGGGGAAATTATTTCAATAATTAAGGCGGGTACGCCATAATATGAGTTTTCCCTTAGTCCTGTCTTATCACAGATTACCATTAGGTCAGGCTGAACTTTGACATTCAAGGGCTTTTCTGTATTTATTAGCCATAAGTCTAAAGGGGAGATAAATGCTTCACAGGGTTTACCCCTAAAATAATTCCTGAATTCTGCTGCAATATTTAACAGAATTCGCTGATGGTCTACTGATGGGGAAGGAAGATAGATTACTTCACCATTAAAGTATTCAAGTCTATCTTTTCCTTTGTCCATTTCTAAAAACTCTTCAAGGCTTACTATTTCCGTTTCAGGAGTCATATTTTCACTTCCTTTCCAATAACATTTTACGATATCCATTAGTGATGATACAAGGGGTTAAAGGATTAAAGGTTAAAGGGATTAGGAAAAAGTAAAGACATTTTAATTCTACCAATTAGTAGCAGCATCAGATTCATTATCTGAGTTAGATTTTAGCCCTTTTATGTAACCAAATAACATTTTGATAATTTCAATCAACTTTTTATCTAAAGCATCGTATTGTTCCCTGTGTATATAGCCATTTTGATAGGCAGTAAGAAGATGATTTCTTACTTCTCCTGCGCTACCAAGTGCTATATTTGCATGAACTATTTCTTTTTTTACAAATAATTGGGTATTTCCTTCTGCAATATTCGCACCTATACTCCTTACAGCCCTTACTAACTGGTCTACAAGTCTATATTGTTCAAAGTTTGGAAATTCTTTAACCAATTCCCCTATCTCCTGTTCCAAAGCATTTGCCTTCTGCCAAACTTTAAGCGTCCTAAAATCCTTTATTACTAAACTTTTACTCATAAAATTCATCCTTTCAAATAATAGATTTTTCCAAATTATACGGAGTGTTAGGCGAAAGTCAAATTTTAATGCTAGAATTTTTGTAAAGTAATCCTTGAAAGGTAAAAGGGTTAAGGGGCTATATAATACATTATTAATCCTTAGCCTATGTACCTTTTGCCTAATACCTAAACTAGTTTTTGTCGCATTAAAATCTATATGAATGCAGTAGTTTCAGGAGGTTAAGGGAATTTACTAAATACATAATTATATAAGAAAGGGTAAAGGGGAGAGGGAAAAGAATTTAGGATATAAAGGTAAACAAAAATACTTGACTTTGTATAAAATGATTTAATATAAAATAAACGTTTACGAATAATAAGGCATTTTACAATAGCATCATTGAAAACCTCCGTATCGTTTATATTTTTAGTATGCTTACCAATTCGGGTAAGCAATTTTTTTGTAAAACAGACTTGAATTTTTAAAAAATAATTTATTAAAAGAACTATAACGAACTTGAATTTTATCTATGAATGGAGGAATTTTCATGGAGAATAGAATTTTTTTAGGATTAGACAATGGAAATGCTTATACTAAAAGCAGTGAGGGTTTTAGTTGTCAGTCGGGCTTTACAAAATCTGATGTAGAGCCTATTACAAAACAAAATCTACTTATATATCAAGGTATTTATTACAGCATAGGAAACAACAGGTCGAGCGTTCAATTAGATAAGACTCAGACTCAGGATGCTTTTATAATATCTTTGGCTGCAATAGCAGATGCAATTAACAAGGCAGGAATAGAACAGAAAGCAGATGTATTTTTAGGTGTGGGGCTTCCTATCATTCACTACGGTAAAATGAAACATAAATTCAGGGAATACTTTATAAGGGACAATATCAAGTTTAGTTTTAATGGAAGCGATTATGCGGTTAATATTGTTGATTGCAGGGTATACCCCCAAGGTTACGCAGCCTTTATTAATATCTACAAAGACTATAAAAATGTATCAGTAGCAAACGTAATTGATATCGGTGGCTATACTACAGATTTTTTCATAGTAGAAAACGGGATAATTAACACTGCAACCTGCTATTCACTACCGAACGGCACAATCACATTGTTTGCATCCATACAGCAGGAATTATTAAAAATAAATATTAATCTGACAGAAAAGCAGATACAGGATATTATCTTAGGTAAGCAGCCAGTTCTATTTGATGCAGATATAAATAAAATGATAGAAATAAAAGCAAAGGAATATGTAGAAAATTTGCTGACAAAGATTTTAGAATACGGTTTTGAATTCAGGAACCCAACAATAATCGTTGGTGGTGGGGGTATGATGCTGAGGAAATATATAGAGTCTTCGGATAGAGTAAAATATATAGAAAACCTTGACCAGTTTGCTAATGCACGTGGATATAAGATTTTGCTGGAACAAGAACTAAGAAGGTGATTTTATGGCTGTAAAAAGGATTAATCTATCTTTTTCATTAGATAGGAAAGATGATTTAGAAGTATTTAACATACTATCAAAGCAGAAATATAAAACAGATTATGTAATTAAGGCAGTGTTAAGTTATATAGGGGAAAGGGATAAGGGTTTTGATAAGGAAATAGTCAAACAGGCTGTGAAAGAAGCGATAGCGGAATGTGGAGGAATTACCATAGAAAACAAGGGAAAAGAGAATGATAGTTGCATACAACATGAATTGCCTGACGATATATTTGATATGTTTGACAATCTATAGACTTTAACTTTTACAAGCAGTGAAGTTTAAGACTTCCTGCTTTTTTCTTATATAAAAGTATAGGTGGAGAGACATTGAATAAGCATAAATTACCTTAGGTTAAGCCTTATTCCTCCTTGCCCCTTTCTTCTAATTCTTCATTCTATAATACACAGTCCCAAAAAGAACTGGAATAAAAAGTTAGGTACTACAAAGAACTATAGTTTGATGGATAGTTGAAATATAAAGACAGACTCTTTACAAATAACATTGCTATATGATATTCTTAAAATGCATTCTGGGGAATGTAGTTGATAAATACGCAAAATAGGGGAAGTGATTGCTTTGCTGCAGTTGTATAATTCAAATAAAGTTGACTCCATTAAAATAAAGTTTGCTCTATAAAAATAAAGTTCGTTCCAAAATCCCGTAGCAGATGCAGGGGAAATCTTCATTTGCTGCGGGATTACTTTTTAATAGGTAAAAGGGTTAAGGTATAAGGAATAAGGTTAAAGACATTGATTTTAAAGGGATTGAGAGTATTATATATTGAAACAGGAATTGAAAAAAGAATTGATTAAAGCACAATAGAAAATGCAACCTTAAACCTTTTTCCTTTCAACTTATTCCTATTTGGAACCGACTTTATTTTAAAAATTACTACAAGAATTAAGGAAGAAATGTTATTAAATGGAATGAAAATATTGAATTTTAGAGCGGACTTTATTATCTGGAAGAGATTAGGAGAATAGGGTTAAGACTAGAAGGCATAAGGGTTTGAGGGAAAGTGGTTTGGAGCGGAGTTTATTTTAAATATACACTATGTAAAATATGAAGAAGTTTCAAATTGGGGCTGGAACGGCAGCAATTTCTGATATAGTAAAAGCAAAACGAAAATTTATTTGGTCACTGGTGAGATTGTTTAAGATACTGCAT
>Ga0207865_102003_pt1 | contig 13121 bp, 9 predicted proteins | sample HigsolmetaAR204D_FD_184836 | JGI IMG/M metagenome (GOLD analysis project Ga0207865, IMG submission 184836) | Ionic liquid and high solid enriched microbial communities from the Joint BioEnergy Institute, USA - AR20-4-D (SPAdes) (version 2) ...
TCGTATGCTTGAAGATTGTCAATCTAATAATCTAGACATTATACTTACTAAGAGCATAAGCAGATTTGGCAGGGATACAGTTGATACACTTGAAGCCTTAAATCAACTAAAGACACTGAGAGTCCGTGTGATATTTGAACAAGAAAGCCTGGATACTGCAAATACAGATAGTGACCTTATGATTTCTATAATTGAATCCGTGGCACAGGCTGAAAATGAGTCTAGAAGTGACAATATTAGATGGGGCATTAAACAACGAGCTGCACAAGGTACATCAAAACTTTATAACCGTAAATGCTATGGTTATACAAATGATGTTGATGGCAACCTAATTATTGATGGTACAGAGGCTAAAAATGTTCAACTGATTTTTGACCTATATCTTCAAGGTGAAAGTATTTTAGGAATTATTGCAGAATTGGAAAGACTTGAAATTAAATCTCCAACAGGAAAAGACAAGTGGAGTAAAAGAACCATAGATGTAATGTTAAGCAATGAAAAATATATTGGGACTGTTAGATTACTAAATAGATGGGAATATGATGTTCATTATGTTTCAGAAAATAATAATCCAGCAATTATAAGCAAAGAAAAATTTCAAGCAGTACAGATTGAGAAATCACGTAGAAGTAATGTAATTAAAGATGGAGATGAGAAACGAAGAAAGAGTACTAAATACAGCTCAAAGAGTAAAAATACAAAATAGCCTAATCAAAAACAAAGACTCGATAAGACAGTATTGATTGAAAAACACATAAACTCATTGGAATATTGATGTTTTATAAAAGTGTGAAATAGCCTAAGTATTTCATGTTGAGACGGTAGTATTGATGTCAAGGGTGGATAAATAAAACGCTAAAAATGCTTATAAATAAAGGGTTTCCTGACATTGCATTTTTTCTCGGCAACTTTGTCGAGAGATTAATGTCAGAAAACCCTTATTTTTATTCTTTGAGTAAACATATCAACTACCATGAAAGTGATAGGGGTTGAGTTGATAGGTTAGATTTTTTATAGGGGTTGAGGAGACAGGATAGATGTAAACTTCTGTTTAATTTTCTTCACTGTTTTCTATTTCTTTCAATGATACCCCGTCTTTCGTTTTCCATTCTACCAGTCCATTTACATGGCCCCCGATGACAAAAGCAGCAGCATATGATGGACTACGGAATAAGATATTTTCTTGAAGAATTCCATTTTCATCTATTTTGGCTCTTTGCCTACGTTCTTTAATACCTGGCGGAATACTCTCAGAATCTATAGTTTCAATATGACTACCTTGTAAGACAACAAAGCCTTCGTTTGTACGCTTACAGCTTGCCTCAATTACTTGTCCGCTCTTACGACTTTTTCGTTTCATAAAGAGAAGCAATTCTTCTTCAGGAACCTCCTCAGTGATAGCTGCTTGAGGTTTATCTGTTAGAGGTTCAAATAATTTGTGTCCAAGAGCACCCATTACAATCTTAGCGTAATCAATGAACTCTTCAAGTTCACTTTCTTTTTCCTCAGTTATATTTCCTGGAGAAGGATCATTTCCGTTTTTCACGACATACCGATTTGCCTCAATTGCAAGCCTACAAAATCGGTTCTCAAGGTAACTAATCTCTGTAGGACCAAATGAATTATTGGATGTAGTAAATACAACAGCCTCTGTCCAATAATCTTTATCAGGATTTCGCTTATGTTCTATCAACCGACATAGAAGACCCTCACCATTTTTTCGTACTCCAGCTTGACCAATATACACTATATTGTCATCTGTTTGATCGGAAGTGCCAAATAGGAAGTAAACACCACTCTGTGATAAATCTTCGCGTCCCTTGCATTTATCTAGTTCTGTGCGTGGTATTTTGTATGCTACGCCTGTCCAATTAGCCAGTGTGCATTTGATTCTACCATTTGGTGTACCGTCCATTAAAAATAGATTTATACTTTTTCCACGTGTAGCCATAATACTTTACCTCCCCTGCATAATAGCTTATTTGTTATTCGAATCATTGGAAGGAGTTTCAAATGGCTTTCCTTCAGGGTTGTATGTTAAATTGAAAACGAGATCCGACAGCCATTTCTTAAACGAAGGATTATCATTAAACTGCTTAAATAACTCCATGTTGTCGGCCATTATACTAAATATAACAGACTGAAGGGCGCGTTCACTTTCCATACGTGCATTTTGCTTGTCAGAATTTTTCATTGCATTAATATAGCGCTCATCTTTTGTGACCATTCCCGGTATTTCAAGAATTTGACGGCGAACATTATCAGCATCGTTCCAATCTATATTGCCGAACAAATCATTAAATGATGAAAGAATGCTAGAAAGCAAATCCATTTCTGGCTCTACTATGCCGCCTACACGACCAGCAGGTACAGGGCCAATCTCAGCGTCAGTATCTTCTAATACAAGAGACATAGAATCGCGAGCTTCGACTCGGTAACTATCTAAATCAATTGAATCTAGTATTCCTTGAGATAAATCATCTTCTTTAGGAGAAGGGAGTTTAGGTATCAATAAGTTTAGGAATATTGATAGCTTTTCCCATTCTGCATTACCGTAAGGAAGAATAGCTCCAAGGAAGCCGTATGTTCGAACAAATGATTTTGCTGCACTTTTGAATTCAATTTTTCCTTCATCATCAAGTTCTTTGTAAATAGCAGTACATGCATCGAGGATAGGATCTAACCTATCACGATCTGCACCATTTAAGTACAGTTCAACAAGTGAATCAACATGTTCATTTTCGTATACTTGATGAGCTTCCATGATTGCTATGAGATCATAAAGCTTGTTCGGATCAGTCTCATTAGACAGAATAGTGGTCCGATAATATTTTGAAAATGCTGCTTCAATGGTCTCTGTTTTATTCGCAAAATCCAGTACAAAGGTATCATGTTTCTGAGGATGAGAGCGGTTCAGTCGAGATAGAGTCTGAACCGCCTTTATATCAGACAGCATTTTATCTACGTACATAGTATGTAGTAGTGGTTCATCATAACCTGTTTGGAACATATCAGCCACTATAAGAAATCGATATGGATCCTTGCGGAACACCTTCTCAATTGTATTATCTGGGAAGCCATTAATGGCCGCAGAGGTTAAAGCTTTACCCCCATATTCTTTTTCACCGGAAAAAGCAATAATAGCTTTATAAGGACTACGCCTGTCAGCAAGGCATTTATTAATTGCATAATAGTATTCGATGCAGCGTTCTATACTGCTTGTAACCACCATAGCTCTAGCTTTTCCACCGATTTTCCCTTTTGAAATAACCTGATCATGGAAGTGGTTCACCATAATTTCTGCTTTTTGTGATATGGCAAACTTATTACTTTCTACAAATTGACGGAGTTTCTTTTGTGCTTTTTTCTTGTCAAATAAAGGATCATCTTCAATGGTTTTAGCAAGCCTATAGTAACTGTCTACTGGGGTATAGTATTTGAGTACATCTAAAATAAAACCTTCTTGTATTGCTTGTTTCATCGTATATACATGAAACGGACGATGTTTGATTTCATCACCGTCTTGGTATGGGATACCAAACATTTCAAGTGTTTTGTTTTTAGGAGTAGCAGTAAATGCAAAATAGCTGGCGTTCTTTAGCATTTTGCGTCCTTCCATAAGACGGTTGATTTTATCTTCGAAGTCTTCCTCTTCTCCAGTAACTTCACCAGATAATACAATATTCATCTTAGCGGACATGTTTCCGCTTTGTGATGAATGAGCCTCGTCAATAATTATGGCGAAAGAGCGTCCTTTGTGTTCTGAGCCAATACTATCAAGAATAATAGGAAATTTGTGGACAGTAGTTATAATAATCTTCTTACCACCATTTATTGCTTTCCTTAAATCATCAGAGTGTTCTGCCCATGCTACAGTATTAGAAACTTGCATAAACTGTTTTATCGTATCCCGAATTTGTTTATCAAGTATTACACGATCTGTAACAACGACTACAGAGTCAATGATGGCTTTTCCATCCTTTTCTAGCCCCACGAGTTGATGGGCTAACCATGCAATAGAATTTGATTTTCCACTACCAGCACTATGTTGAATTAAGTATCTTTGGCCAACACCGTTATGACGTACATCTGCAAGAAGACTTTCAACGGCAGATAATTGATGGTAACGTGGGAAAATCTGTGTGTATGTTTTCTTTTTTGTTTCCTGGTCTACTTTTTCAACAACTTGAGCATAATTTTCGATTATATATGCAAGCATATATTTCTCAAGGATTTCCTTCCATAAATAATCTGTCATTATACCAGATGGATTTGGAGGGTTGCCAGCCCCATCATTGTACCCTTTGTCAAATGGCAAGAACCAGGAAGCTTTACCATCAAGCTTAGTACAGAACTTGACTCTTGAATCATCTACTGCAAAATGAACCATGCAGCGTTTAAATTGGAAAAGCAGTTCCTTCGGATCACGATCCGTTTTATATTGGTAAACAGCATCATCAACATTTTGCTTTGTAAGTTGATTCTTAAGCTCGCATGTTATAACTGGCAAGCCATTGATAAAAATGCACAAATCAAGGGCAAGACGAGTCGCATCTTTGGAATACTGAAGTTGTCGTGTAACACTGAAAATATTCTGCTCAAATAAAGCTTTTGCTGTTACGTTTCTCTCACTCGGTGTTAGATAAAACATAACCAGGTCAGCAGGATAAACCTTAATACCGTTACGAAGTACATCAATAATTCCACGTTTTGCTATTTCACCACGCAATCGGTTTAAAAACTGTGCTTTTTTTAAGTCGCTTTTAAATACACCAAGTTTCTCCATTTCATCTGGCTGCGTCGCTGAAAGAAAACGAAATAGGCGTGTTTCATCAATAGCATAGTCACGGTTATAGTCAGCATTGCTGCCTTGTTCATAATCGTTTTGATTTACAAGCCAATCTACTATCAAAGATTCAAGACCACTTTCTCGTGTATTAGTAGCAGTCATTTATTCCACCTCCGTTCTAGTTATAACAATGGATTAATAAATTGAATTAGCGCCGTAATTGCCGCAGCAAACTCAGCGGTTCCTTTTAGCATTTTCAAGCCGGAAACTGCAGTTTTTATAAAACCTTTTCTAGGGTTTTCAGATTTTACTTCTTCTTCTATAACTTCTAAATTGCTATTCAAAATTTCAGCATCTTCGTTTGATAAACCATCAGCAGTTTTTCTCACTGCTTGTATCAACTTTTCAAGTTGGGTAGTATCAATTTCCACTGTATTGGTTGCTGAAATGGAAGCATTGTCGTTGGCAATATTGACTTGTCCATTTTGTACTGTAATTGAATAAATAATTTTTTCATCAACTCCCATATCAATTCCTATCTTGGTTAAGTATCTTTCTATATGGTGAATTAATACCATAACAACTCGGTCGTTGAATCCTTTGATTTTGTCTTGATATTTTTTTGAAGACGAATATCCAAAGGCAACGCCTAGATGTATTTCGATGTTATTTTCAGTAATATAGTTTAAGATTGCAAAGACATTTCGAATCTCTTCTTCATCTGTATCTCCAAGAGAAAAAATGCATCTTCCGTAAGAACGACTAACTTCGTCAAACTCTTGTTTCAAGTCTTGTTCACAAACTCCACAAGCTATAATGTAATCAATAATAATAGGTGTATTTTTAATAAATGCAATAAATTTTGATAGCACATTTGTATAGTCGTTGAAATCAGCTTGTAGAAGACGATTAGAAATACTGTTAAAATCGTACATGATTTTTCTTAAATCTGCTCTATTCAACTTCATAATTTTTCACCCCACAAAACGGGCAGTAGCACCCGGTCATACTTAGAATAGGCTTTATTTTGGCAGTGCGCTTGCAACACGGAAATGATACGATTTCTAGAGCATCAATTCCAGAATGAATGGGATTTTCAGGCTCATGTTTGGGACGTTTTCCAGCCTTAAATGTAACAGGTCCTTTCCTAAATTGACGCTCCATTTTTTTTAATTCTTCGTGGATAATGTCCATCGCCTTGTTATGAGCCATTGCCATAGCCAACTCTAATACATCCTCTGTAATATAGTCTTCTCCTACAAGGCCACAACTTGGACAAAAAAGTTCAAGTACGCCATCGTCCTCTATATCAGAAGGAGTAGCTTTGAAGAAAGTACCACAGTTGGGGCATTGCAAAAGTATATATCCATCGTTATCTGCTGGTATAGATATTTCCATATGAATATCGTCGGTCATGTTATTCCACCTCCATTTCTCCACCTTCTTCATCTAAGAAGATATTATCATCAATTTCATCGTCGATAGTTTCATCAGAGTTGGCTTCATATTCATGTATTTCGATATAACGTACATCGACTTTTCCCGTTACCACATCCGAAATAAGGCGGGTACGGTATTCCTCTAAACGAGTAACTTGCTGTTTGATTGATAAAATTCCTTTATCTAATAGAGTTGTTTTTGTTTTAATTTCATTATAAAGCTGTAGTTGTTCTTCTATTGTTGAGGGGAGAGCAACTTTTAAGCTTAATAATTTTTTATCATTTATTGCAGGATAAGAAACACCTATTGAATTTTTTATTACCTCATTAACAAAGTAATCTGAACTCAATGCATAAGATAATATCTCTGGTAATACTGTTTCTTTAATAGGTGATAGAACAGAAAAACCAGTGGAAACAATACAATGCTCTATATCATGATCGATAAAACACATAGAACGAAGATAGGTTCTAACTGTTGAAATAATAGTATCTCCATATTTTACAACTCTTCTTGCTCGTGAAGGAGCTTCATCAAATCTATAGTGTACGGGTTCTTGTTTAACATAGCCAAAACCGACAGAACTAATATCTAAATAATCAAATTCAAAATCTGCTTCAGTTGACGAGTTAAGTGATTGTAAATTGCTTTTAGCCCAATATTTTAAGGGTTTAACACACCACGTAGATGGAACACTCCCTAGTCCGGGAATTCCACTTTTCTTCAACTTGGCGTGGGAATCTAGTCCCTTTGTAACTATGTTATTTATAATAGCTTGTCTTTGTTCATTCAATAATGCAATCTGCTTTTTCTTTGCTCGAATCAGTTTATTAATTTTCGCAAGCTTCCAGTCAAGAAAACGCACAATTTGGTTTTGCTCTTCTTTAGGTGGAACAGGTAGTTTTGTTCCCAAAAATGTTTGTATGTTTATGACTTTCCGTAATCCTGTATATAAAGGCTTCAGCCCCTTTACGTTATCAATTGAAAGATAATAATAGTATAAATATTTGCCATTTATATTAACGGGTTGAAAAACATCATACGCTCCAGTTATCATTCCATTTAAGGGTGATAAACCGACGGTTCTTGGTGTTTCATCAATATCAAATAAACAAAAGATAAGATTGCCTGGTTCTACTACTTTATAGGTATTAAAGTCTTTTGGAAACTTACCTTTTGCATTTATCATATCGCGTGCTATAACGCCATTAAGAGTTAAGGAAAGAAGTAAATAATTATTTGATGAACTACCTACAACTTCTTTCTTTTCAATTAGAACATTTTTATTACGCATCATAGTCCAGTGGCTAGGAACTTCTTCTAACCAAGGTAATCCGAAATATCTATATTCGTTATAGGGTTTCAACATACTCTCAACCCCCTATAATCTCAGCAAGTAATCCGTCTGTCTCTACTTCGAGTGAACGAATGTCTGCTGTTATTTCTTCTAGTGTTCGTAGCTGAATCGGTCTATAGAAATATTTTGTAAAACTAATTTCATAACCAATCTTGGTTTGTTTCTCGTCAATCCATGCATCGGGAGCAAAGGGCTTTACTTCTTTTTCAAAGAATGCTTCGATGCCACCTTCATAGGTAAAAGGTATTTGTTCTGTATCTGTTAACTCCTTATTAACCACAGGTTTTCCTTTTTTATCTTTCTGAATAGTACCATCTTCATTGTAAGCAGGGCGAAGGACAGTTACTTTCCAATAACCAAATTCACTATTATCAAAAATTTTACTGTACTCATTTTCCTTAAAAGCCATATACAACTCCAAAATTTGTTGTCTGATTTCAGGAGTCAATTCACAATTCTTTTTACCTAGGTTTTTACGAAGAGGCGACTTTAATGAAGTAGCATCTATAAGTTGAATCTTACCTTTTCTGTGTTCAGCTTTATTGTTAGAAAGAATCCAAATAAAAGTGCCAATTCCTGTGTTATAGAACATATTGTCTGGTAGGGCAATAATCGCCTCTACAAGGTCGTTTTCTATCATATAACGTCGGGCATTACTTTCACCTTGTCCGGCATCACCGGTAAATAAGGAAGATCCGTTATGCACTTCTGCGATACGGCTACCTAACTCGGTAGTTTTCTTCATTTTTGCAACATTGTTTAGTAGGAAAAGTAACTGTCCGTCACTTGTTCTTGGAATCATACTGAAATTAGGATCATCAGCAAAGTTGGTCACAAAACGACTGTCCATAATATCTTTCTTGCCACCGAGTTTATCTGCGTCAACTTTCCACGATTTGCCATATGGCGGATTACTTAGCATGAAGTCAAACTGATAGGTAGGAAATTGGTCGTTAGAAAGGGTGGAACCAAACCCAATATGGTCCGCTTGATCTCCTTGGCCTTGTAATAATAAATCAGACTTAGCTATAGCATACGTTTCAGGATTTATTTCCTGGCCAAAAAGATGAATAGATACTTTCTTACCAGCTTTTTCAGCAAGTTCCATCAGACGGTCTTGGGCTACGGTAAGCATACCACCTGTACCGCAAGCCCCATCGTAGCATGAGTAAGTTGCATCCATAATTTTATCCGCTACTGGTACAAAAATAAGATCGGCCATTAATTCTACAACATCACGAGGGGTAAAGTGTTCTCCTGCCTCTTCATTATTTTCTTCATTAAAGCGGCGAATAAGTTCTTCAAAAATTACCCCCATGGTATGATTATCAAGACCGGGTAAACGGATTTCCTTCTTTTCATCATCTTTATAAACAGGGTTAGGGCTTAGGTTAATTGTAGGTGAAACAAATTTTTCTATAACAGCGCCAAGTATATCTGCATCAATCATAGTGTCTATCTGATTGCGAAATTTGAATCTATCTAAAATTTCCTGAACATTAGGAGAGAAGCCATCCAAATAGGCTATAAAATCTGCCTTTAAAGTTTGTTTTTTTGCTCTAGAGGTTAAATCGCGCAAGCAAAAAGGTGAACTGTTGCAAAATGACTGTCCAGCAGCATTGCATAGTGCAGCAGTCTGATTGGTGATGCCTGCCTCGTCTAGTTTCTTTTTCATTTCGAGAACAGCAGGTTTTGTTTCCTCCAATACGGCATCTAGTCTGCGGATTACTGTCATAGGCAGGATTACATCTCTATATTTACCTCGCACATATACGTCTCGTAGGCAGTCGTCGGCTATTCCCCATATAAAGTTTACTATTGAATTATAGGTTTGGTTATCCATATAAAACACTTCCTTTCAAATAATGAAATTCTTATAATGCTAAAGGGTTTTTTAAACATCATCTGTTTCACTTTTCTCAGCCGCGCCACCTGAGCGAATCCATTCATCAACTTCGGAAATTTTAAATTTCCATAGCCTACCTACCTTATGGGCTGGCATGTTGCGATTGTTAATCCACTGCAGTACAGTTTCACGACTTACACCCAGATAATCTGTAATAATATCCATTGAAGACCATTTTTCTATATTTTGATCTTTGCTCATTAAATAAGCCTCCATTTCATTTCTTATTGGCGTACACCATTCAAAAATCCGTAACGACCATACGATTCATCTTTAGTAAACTGAATCACATTTGCACTGCTATAATCTAAATCAGGAATATCATTTTCTACAATAATAACTTGACCATGACTTTGGTTGTCTAATAGGTATTGGAATAATGCAGCTTTCATTGTGTCAGATGCCACACCATCTTCTTTTTCCTTCAGAGAAAGAATAGGGGAGTCAATAATCAATAGCTCAGGTGCATATTTACCTTTATCGGTTAGATACTCCATAAGCGAAATGGCAAGTACCGTATTTAAAAAAGCGCGATATCCTTTGCCATATGTGTCTTTGGGAGTCCCGTTGATAAATATGTCAAAGGAACTTGAATCAAAATAAGCAGAGCTATAACCATCAAACTTACAAGCTTCTAGGATTCTATTTAGGGCTTGCTGAACGATTCTTTAACCGAAACTCATGGCTAGGCGACTGCGAGATAGCAGCGTAAAAATGAGGCAAAAAAGAACGCGGAGCCTGCGCTCCAGGTTCATCACCAGAAGTTGCAGCGTAATCACGGATTCACTTGTCTTTGCGAGGCGTGCTCGAATACAGCCAAGCCCGTACTTGCGCTTGCCTTCTCCGAACTTGCCTTCGATTGCGTTTCGTTCTCCGGTATCCTGTTTGGCCACTTGCCTATCTTCGCTTGTCGGGCCGTTTTTCGGCTTGCGTCCCAGTGCCGGTCCGCTGAGCCGAATCCCATGCTGTTTGCAGAATCTCCGGTTTTCGCGTGTGCGGTAGATCTGATCCGCTTGGACGACAGCCGGATAGAATCCCATGCGGCTGCGATACTTCTCGATCACGTCCATGAGCGTCGTGCTCTCGTTGAAGTTATCCCAAGATAGCCGATCAAGGAACGCGTAGCCCTTCGTCATGCTTACCGCGATCTTGGCTCCGAACTCGACGCGCGCCTTGGCTTTCCCGCGCACGATCGGCCTGACATGCGGCTGATGAATGCTGACGACCCGGTCTTCCATCTGGTGGGAACGCTCGTTGTACATGTGAAGCTGCTGACGGTACAGTTCGTGAATCACCAGCAGGTCGCGATAGGCTTTGCGGCCAAGTAGCGTGAGCGGTTGCGACTTGGCTTGCTCGGCGATGATGGAGAGGTTCCGTCCAACGTAACCGAGTTGCCTCCTGATCGCTTTGCGAATCACTTTCGGCCCCGGTCTGCGTTGCTTGGAAACGGCCAGAAACTGTTTGCGCGCTTTTTCCCGGTACGTGCGCGGTTTCGCCATTTGTCCGATGACCGGCTCATGCAGCGTATCGATGATCGCTTCGAGCTTCTCCCGCGCTTCATTCAACAGATTCAGATCGGTCGGATACGCCACATCCGCCGGCGCACAGGTGGCATCCACCAGCACGGTCCCTTGATTCGGCTGCTCAGGGGCTTCCCATTCTGCGGTCGATTTCGGATGCGCTTCGCAAACAAGTTTATTCGTTTCAGGAACCTCTGACTCTGTAGCCATCGACTCCACGGGAGACGCTGCTTCTGACGATGCGACTTGCGATTGTGCAAACATGGTTTGCTGCTCGACTTCTTCATCAGAGGCACGCTTCTTCGAGCGCTTCCCTTGGCCTTTACCGCCGCCGGTCGCGTCGTTGCTGTCATCATCATCTTTCGTTTCCTTCGCACCTTCGGTGGCGACGATCTCATTCAACTCTGCCAGCACGTCCGTCAGACGCTTGCGGAAATGCGTCATCATGGAGTGATGGAACGGTGGCTTCATGACGAATCCAGGCAGACCAATGAAGTATTGCATGTAAGGATTTTCGCTGATCGACTCCAACGTTTCTCTGTCGGTCAGTTGCATTCGCTCCTGAATGATGAGCGCACCGAGCCCCATCCGAAGACTGATCGTTTGCTGGCCGCGAAAGGTGTCTTTGAAAAATTGACCGTATGTTTTCTCAGCCTCCGCCCACGGCACCAACCGCGCCAACTGGACCCAGCGATTGTCCTCGTCCAGCTTTCCGCCAAAGGGCAGAAAGAAATCGCCGGGCAGGATCAATTGATTATCGAGGTGCGCGGTCGGCTTAAACATCTTCGTCACTCCATCTGCAAAGGTTTTAGGTGGTTTTCAAACATTTCCTTTGCATATGATTTCGACAAATGGGCCTTAGAATCCTTGTTGTTATGCGGTTTTTGTTGTTTTTTTTAAGTGTTCAGCAAGCCCTATTTAGATAGATGTCCAATGTTGCTATGATCTCGTTATTAAAGTAGGCCTTGATTTTAAACTCTACAGCTGATTCGTCTTCCATCATTGCTTCAAACAATTCGGATTTCATTGTTGTTTCATATTTGGTAATAACAACTGATTCATTTCGAATTTCAATGGCTCTTCGATAATCATATAAAGTTGATCTAAGCCCAGCAATTTTGGGTTTTAATTCATCATTAATGAGTAATTCAACATCTGATTTTTCATTATTTAATCTCGCAAGTTTAGTCTCTAGTGTTGAACGTTCTTTTATTAGATCTTGCTCAGCTTCTAATAAATCATCTAATTGAAGTTGTATTCTATGTAGCTCAGCATGTGATGCTTCAACATAAGAAGCTTCTCTTTGAGAAGAGGATATACTGCTGTCACAGAAGGGGCATTTAGAATTTGGGTGTATTTTACCTTTATGCAGCTCTCCTTCAACAATAAAAGTTAATCTCTTGATATCAGATGCATACTGAGTCTTCAATGCCTTATACCGGTTATACAGCGTATTACATTCAGCCAATTGATCGCTGACAATATAAATTTCCTTTAGAAGTTGTTTGCTGCGGTTAACTGAATCAGCAATTTTTTCTTCCGTTTTAGCGATTTCAACAAGTATATTTTCTACTTTTTCTTGAAGGTACTCTTCATCTCCAACTGGAAGCTTGTTAAGCTCGTTTTTACGTTCAGCAAAATCATTTAACCTTTTGTTAATATAATCAGCAACAGCCTTTTTTCTAGCTTCTTTTATCTTTTTTTCTTCCTTTGGGTCAGATTCAGCAAAATCTTGACCAGTAATTAAGAAAAAGAGAGCAGAAAGAGCTGCGGTATGTGCTGTATTTTGCCTTGGCAATATAATAGAAGCTTCTTGAAAAACAATAGATTCCTTAATGAGAAACATATGTGAAAAAGTCCTCCAGGTAAGACGTTGTTTATCATACCTTGAGTTTTTTATAATAAAATGCTCCTTATCAATACCTATAAGACTTAACCATACATCACTGATATTCTTTTTTCCACTAGTTCTATAATCTCCAGATTCAATCTTGTGATTGTTGCTATGAATGTTACTGCCAACCCATATTGGCCGGAATATGACAGTGTTAGGTGTCCAAGGTTTGCCAGAAATCGTGTCCTTAGTGAAGAGATAAGAGGAAAAGTCAG
>Ga0207865_102009_pt1 | contig 13087 bp, 13 predicted proteins | sample HigsolmetaAR204D_FD_184836 | JGI IMG/M metagenome (GOLD analysis project Ga0207865, IMG submission 184836) | Ionic liquid and high solid enriched microbial communities from the Joint BioEnergy Institute, USA - AR20-4-D (SPAdes) (version 2) ...
GGTCGAACAAAGTAGGGCCCGGCGTCAGGCCGTGCATCATGAACGCGCCCAAAATAATCGCGATCGTCGGAGAGCTCGGAATGCCGAGCGTAAACAGCGGAATCAAAGCGCCGCCGCAGTACGAGTTGTTGGCCGTCTCCGGACCGGCTACGCCCTCCAGCGCCCCTCTGCCGAAGCGCGACGGGTCCTTGGCCATCTTTTTTTCCAGCGAATAAGACAGCAGGGCAGGGATGACCGAGTTCGTTCCCGGAATCAGGCCGATCAGGAAGCCGAGCACCGTTCCCCGGCCGATCGCCTGCATGTTCGGACCCCATTCCTCCTTGCGGGGAAGCATCTTTTGCAGCTTGGGAGGCTTGCCTGCGGAAGCCATATTCTCCATGCCGAGCAAAATTTCCGACAAGCCGAACAGCCCCATCGCCACGATGACGAAATCGATGCCGTTCATCAGAAAAGGGCTGTCCATCGTGTAGCGCAGCGTGCCCGACATCGGATCGATGCCGACCATGGCCAGATTCAGCCCCAGAAAAGCGGAGATCAGGCCGCGAATGACCGATTTGCCCATCAAACCGATGACGGTCGACAAGCCGAGCACCATTAAGGCGAAAAATTCGGGCGGGCCGAAATGCAGAGCCCACTGCGCCAGGGGCGGGCCGACGAAGATTAAGCCAACAATGGAGAGCGTCCCGCCGACGAAAGAGCCGATCGCGGCCACTCCGAGCGCCGCGCCCGCCCGACCTTGCTTGGCCAGCGGGCTGCCGTCCAGGCACGTAATGACGGAAGCCGCCTCCCCGGGCGTATTGATGAGCACGGAGGTGATCGTCCCTCCGTACATCGCCCCGTAATAGATGCCGCACAGCATGATGATCGCCGATACCGGCTCCATCCCGAAGGTGATCGGCAGCAGCACGGCCACCCCGGTCGTCGGACCAAGGCCCGGCAGCACGCCGATCAGCATGCCGATAGTGACGCCGATGAGGCAGTACAGCAGGTTCCACCCGTTTAAAGCGGTTGCAAATCCTTCCGCAATTGTCTGAAAATCCGGCATTGCGCTCACCCGATCCCTTCCCATAGTCGGCCGGTCGGCAGCGGAACATCCAGCCAGCCGCTAAATACCCAATAAATGAGCAGGTTGACCGATAGCGCGATGGCTGCCGCGCGCGGCCACGAATACGAAAGGGCCAGCAGCAGCGCCGTCATCAGGAAGCCGGTCGCAACGAAGCCGAGCCACGATACGGCGACGACAAAACCGGCTGCCGAGGCCGGCACGGCAAGCACCTGCCGCAGGTCCTTGCCCTTCGGCATCACCTCGGACCACAGGATCGGACGGCGCAGCGTGCCGAGCATGTAGAGCAGCGCCAGCAGCAGGAACGAGCCGCTGAGCCATCTGGGGAACAAGCCCGGCCCCGGCCCGAGGCTGCTGTAATACTCGAAGGACCAGGACTGCCAGAACATCCAGCCGGACAAGGCGAGCAGCAGGAGCGACATGAAGAAACTCACATTGTGCCTTAGTTTCATGGAAAACCTCCTCCGATGGAGCGCTGACTCCGCTATTTTTTGGACAAGCCCAGCTCCGGAATCAGCTTGCCGAAGTTGTCGTGATTTTCCTTCAAATATTGGGCGAAGCTCTGGCTGTCCTTGACGACGACGCTGAGGCCGTTCTTTTGCATGAAGTCGGTGAACTCGCTATCCTCGGTCGCTTTCTTGAAGCCTTCCGCCAAGATCTCCAGAATCTCGTCCGGGGTATCCTTGGGCACGCCGAGTCCCCGCCATGTCCCGATATAGCTGAATTCCGTTCCGGTCTCTTCCTTGAACGTCTTCACCCCGGGCAGCACCCGCGCCGGCTTGTCATCGAGAACGGCCAGCGAGCGCAGCTTGCCCGCCTCCACCTGGGTCATCACCTCCGGAGGGCTGACCGGCACGGCGTCCACATGGCCGCCGAGCAGCGCGGTGATGGCAGGAGCGGCTCCTTCGAACGGAATGTGGTTGAACTTCGTTCCGGTCGCTTGCTCCATGGCGGCCGCGGCAAGATGCCAGATCGCGCCCGTTCCGGAATTGCCCAGCTTCACCCGACCGGGGTTCGCCTTCGCGTATTCCAAAAATTCGTTCAGCGTCTTCCAAGGGCTATCCGTGCGCACCGTGATGGCCGCCGGCTCGTAGTTCATCATCATGATCGGCTGGAAATCCTCATAGGTGATCGGGGACAGGCCGAGGTGGGGCAGCGTCGTCAGCTCGACGGTAATGACCGTGACCGTATATCCGTCGGCTTTGGCATTGGAGCCCTCCATCATCCCGACCGAGCCGCCGCCACCGGTTTTGTTGACGACCGTGATCGGCTGCTGGAGATGCTTCTCCGCCGCCTTGGCGAGCGCCCTGGCCGTCGTATCCGTGCCGCCGCCCGCCGCGTAAGGCACGATCAGGTTGATCGGCTTGGTCGGGAAATTCACCGGTTTCGCCGCCCCCGTCTCCGCATTTTGACCGGCAGTCGTCTGCGCTGCTCCGCCGCATGCCGCAAGCAGCGTCATGCCGACAATCGCCGTCGTGGAGAGCAGAGCGTTCCATTTCCGCTTCTTCATCAACTTGCACCCTCTTTTTCGTATCGAATGGTCAGCGCGTCGGCTGCATTAGCAAGCCGCGGCTTGCTTTCCTAGTGTAGGGGGATGCGGGGCCGCCGGCAATCTGCCGATCGTGCAGTTTACCCGCCAATCGGCCAATTCAGGCTGCATTTGGCGGATGTGCAAGCATGTTGGTCGATCGGCACATGGCCGGATCGCCGGGAGTTTGCGCCGGATCGGACAAGGAAACAGGATTCTACGACTCCATGATGTCCTTGGGCGTTCGGTTGACCTCGCGGTATTTGCCCGGCGTCATGCCTTTCACTTTGCGGAAGCTGCGAATGAAGCTCGTTTCGTTCTGATAGCCGACCTGAGACGCGATATCGGCTACCTTGCGCTCGGTCGCCGTCAGCAGCCGGCAAGCTTCTTCGATGCGCAGCAATGTCAAATATTCGAAGACCGAATAACCGGTTTCCTGTCTGAAAATGCTGCTGACCGAGGAGACGCTCATCCCGACCGATTCGGCAACGTCCTGGAGGCCGATATTGTCCTTGAGCCGCTCGCTCATAAATTGAATGATCCGCTGGACGATCAGACGTTCCTTCCGCTCCAGCCGGCCGCGCATCGACTCGGCAGCTGCCCGGGAAGCTTGCAGCAGGAGGGTTGTGACGTCGGCCAGGTCCATCATTTTCAGCTGATGCGGCGTATAATCCTCGAGCGGAGGCGGCTTTGGCGCATCGTGGGCGGAGCAGAGCCGCAGCAGCGCTTCGAGCCAGCGCTCGGCGAAGGCGTAGACCGATTCCGGGGGCGGCTGGACGGAGGCGACGGTTTCGGACCAGGCTTGGGTGCCTTGGGCCAGAGCTTCGGCGTCTCCGGCTTCCGCCTGGCCGAACCATTCCCGCATCAGCTTCTCCTGCCGAGCTTCGGCAAGCTCGCCGTACGCTGCGTCCGGGGCGAAGCGGAACGTTTTCCCGTAGCCTTCGTACAGCCGCGCCGCCAGCGCCTCGTTCGCTTCGGCGTACGAGCGGTGAAGCTCGGCAATGGAAGGGGCAGGCCGCCCGATCCCGATGGACAGCTGCATTCGCAAATAAGCTTCGGCCGATTCGATCGCCTGGTCCAGCCGTTCCTGCAGCCGCTTCTCCGCCTCCGGCACGGGGTGTCTCGGCTGGACGATGATCAGCACATTTTCCTTGTCGAGGGCGACGCTGGCGGAATGCCACTGCAGGTCCAGCATTTCGTGAATGAGATTGGATAACGCATATTTCAGCAGCAGCTGATCTTCCTCGTTGAAATCGGCGGACCAAACCTTGTAGCGGCTGATCGATATGACCGCAGCCGTCAGAGGGCCGTCCGACCAATCCTCGAAATACCGCTGCCACTTGAAGCGAATTTCCTTGGCGCCGATCCGGCCGAGCAGCACGTCCTGCACATACTTGGAGCGGACCTCCGGCAGGCTCTGCTTGCTGAGCGCCGAGCGCAGATCGGCTTCCTTGACCAGCTTCCAAATATGCCGCTCGATGTCGGCCCAATCTCCGGGCGCCCCGGGCTTTCCGCGGTATCCGACCAGTTCGCGGATTCTGGCCAGCGGACGGAACGCCGTATAGCTGGAATAGCACATCGCCACGCATCCGATCAGAATGGACAACAGCGACAGCATGACGATGATGTTGCGCACGAGCCGCGCGTTTTTCAGCAGGTCCTCCAGCGAAATGACCGATACCCAGCGCCAGCCGGTCATGTCCGAGAACGTCTGATTCGCCAAATAGTCTTGCCCGCCCAGCCGCACGTTTTTGAACGGAAGGATGCTTAGCTCAGCGACAACCCGCCGCATGTCGCTTTCCTTGATCGGCAAGTTCGTCTTCGGGTATATCAGCTCGCCGTCCAGGCTGAAAATGTACTGCGGAGCCTCCAGATTGGCGTGGATGCCCGTGAACAGCCGGTCGTAATCGATGTTGATGATCACGAGGCCGGCGAGCCTCTCCTCGTGCCGGATAGGGCGAATTAACGAAATCAGCTCCGTCGGCACAGGAGCCGGTTCCGGACCGCCGCCTCCCGATCTTCTTGTGATCAGAAGAGGCTTCGTCTCCAGCTCCTTGCTCCACGGAATCCAGGTTCGGTCGCCCATCGTATCCATCGCCTGCTCCTTCTCGCTGTTCGAAGACAGCACGCGGCCGCGGTTCAAATCGACCACATAAATCGAATGAACTTCATCCTCGTTGGCCGCTGCCTTGACATAAGCCTGGATGCTCGCAATCGTTTCCTGGTTCGAGTCGAGGGAGGGGGAGACATACTGTACGACTGATGGGTGGTACGAAAGCTGCACCGCTTTGTTGTCGTATTGGCGGAATTCGCGGTTGGTTGCGTCCCTGTTGATTTGCAGCAGCTCGGCAATCGGCTGGTTCAGTTCCTTGTCCAGCTTGTCGCGGTAATCGTAGTAGAGAAGCAAGCTGATCGCAGAAATCAAGGTCGAGATGACCAAGGTCAGCGTAAAAATAAGCAGGCTTTGCCTGTTCGTCAGCAGCATTTTGATCCGGTAATCCACCCGCATGACCGTATCCTCCTTTGCGCAGCGGTAAAGTCTTTTGCTCGCCAATCGCTCACTGCGGCTCACACGGCGGCGGCCTGGCGGACCCGTTGGGAGCAGAAAGCGATTTCAGCAAAAACATCATACTATAAGCTGCTGCTTCAGGCTAACTTTTTTTGGAAGATCGTTGGGCGGAGCAGAAGGTGCATGCGGGGAAAAAAGAGCCGCACACGGGGCGGCGGCCCCATGTGCGGCTTCCTGGTCCGTGTCAGGACGATCCGGATCAGGCGTTCAAAATGTATTGGTTTAGCACCGAGCGGATCAGCTCGACGCGGCCGGACTCGTGAACGATCGGCTTGTTCTGCAGCGCGTACGCCTCCAGCGTATGGAAGTTCGCCTTGCCGGAGACGATGTCCGCTCCGATGCCGGTACGGAACGTGGCGTAACGGTTCTCAAGCACGTTCTCGAATACGCGGTCCTCGATCAGCTTCGCCGCCACCTGCAGGCCGCGGGCGAAGGAATCCATGCCGGCAATATGCGCATAGACGACATCGATCGGCTCAAGCGAGGTGCGGCGCACCTTGGCGTCGAAGTTCACCCCGCCGCGGCCGAGACCGCCTTCGTTCTGCAAAATTTCATACATGGCGAGCGTCGTCGAGTACAGATCGGTCGGGAATTCGTCGGTATCCCAGCCAAGCAGCAGGTCGCCCTGGTTCGCGTCGATCGATCCGAGCGCGCCGTCCAGCCGGGCCACGCGCAGCTCGTGCTCGAACGTATGCCCGGCCAGCGTCGCATGGTTCGCCTCGATGTTCAGCTTGAAATGAGGCAGCAGGCCGTATTTGCGGAGGAACGACAGCGTCGTCGCCGCGTCGAAATCGTACTGATGCTTGGTCGGCTCCTTCGGCTTCGGCTCGATCAGGAACTGGGCGTCGAAGCCGATTTCCTTGGCGTAATCGACAGCCATGTGCAGGAAACGGGCCAGGTTGTCGAGCTCCAGTCCCATATCTGTATTCAGCAGCGACTCGTAGCCTTCGCGGCCTCCCCAGAACACATAGTTTTCCGCGCCAAGCTCCTTGCCGTGCTCCAGCGCCTTCTTCACCTGAGCGGCCGCATAGGCGAACACGTCGGCATGGTTGGTCGTCGCGGCGCCGTGGAGGAAGCGCGGATTGGTGAACATGTTGGCCGTATTCCAGAGCAGCTTCTTGCCGGTCGCCTTCATGTTCTCCTTGATCAGCGCCACGATCTCGTCGAGGTTGCGGTTCGTCTCCTGCAGCGTATCGCCTTCCGGCGCGATATCCCGGTCATGGAAGCAGAAGAAGTCTGCGCCCAGAATGTTCAGCAGCTCGAAGCACGCTTCGACCCGCGCTTTCGCCAGATCCATGCCGGAGTAGGCATCCCAGCCGCGGATCGCGGTGCCTGCGCCGAACGGGTCCGTGCCGCTCCCGGTGAAGGAGTGCCAGTAGGCTACGGCAAAGCGCAGATGCTCGCGCATCGTTTTTCCCAGCACCACTTGATCGGGATTGTAAAATTTGAAAGCCAGCGGGTTGGTGGACTCTCTGCCTTCGTACTGAATCGGTTTCACATCGCCAAAGTAACCCATCGATCATCCCTCCGAAGGATAAAATGAATAATTCGATCATAAGGAAATAAACGCTTACAGCTAGATCATAACATCAACAAATAAGTTTGTAAATTGATTAAACAAACTTAGTGCTATATTTAAGAAAATATTCATGATAAAATCATTCGTACATGCGATAAGACAAATGAATAAGAGAACGATGAATAAACAACGATGACGGAAAGGAAACGTTTGGGGGACACCATGAGAAAAACAGGCGATTTGAATCTGGTCAAGGAAATCAACAAATCGATTGTTCTGGATTATATCCGCCATCAGTCTCCGATCTCCCGGGCACGGATCGCCGAGCTGGCGGGATTGACGAAGGCGACCGTCTCGTCGTTGGTGAACGAGCTGATCGGCAGCCGGCTGGTGCAGGAGATCGGGGCTGGGGCGTCGAGCGGCGGGCGCAAGCCGATGATGCTGCTGTTCAACGGGACGGCGGGATACTCCATCGGGGTCGATCTGGGCGTCGACTACATCTTGGTCGTGCTCACCGACCTGAGCGGCCGCATCGTCTTCGAGCGCCGGCACGCGCACGCGAACACATCGGTGGAGCGCGTTATCGATGCTCTGAAGGCGGCCATTCGCGAAGCGGCAGACCAGGCGCCGGCGTCGGCCTACGGCATTATCGGCATCGGCATCGGCATTCCCGGTATTAGCGACGGGCAGGGCCGGGTGCTGTTCGCGCCGAATCTCGGCTGGGAGAACGTGCCGCTCGGCCCGGCGATCGAGGAGGCATTCGGCGTCCCGGTCGTCATCGACAACGAAGCGAACGCCGGAGCCGTCGGCGAGCTGCAGTTCGGCACCGGCCAGGCAGCGGACAATCTCGTATACCTTAGCATCGGCAGCGGGATCGGCACGGGCATCGTGCTTAACAAGGAGCTGTACCGCGGCTCCTCGGGCTTTTCCGGCGAATTCGGCCATACGTCGATCGAGCTGGAGGGCAAGCCGTGCCGCTGCGGCAACCGCGGCTGCTGGGAGCTGTACGCCTCGGAGAGCGCCCTGCTGGAGGAAGCCAGAAAGCAGCTGGAAGACCGCGGGCTGGACGTGGGGCGGCTTATCCGGCTGGCCGAGCAGGGCGACGAGGCCGCCATCCGCTTGTTCGAGCGCTGGGGCTTCTATCTCGGGATCGGCATCGTCAATATTATGAACGGGATCAATCCGGGGCTGATCGTGATCGGGGGCAAGCTCGCCGAGGCGGAGCAGTGGCTGAAGGCGCCGCTGCTGGCCGCCGTGGAGCGGCGCTCCATGCCTTATCCGAGAGCGGGGATGGGCCTTAAGTTTTCCGGACTGGGAGCCCGTTCGACCGTGCTCGGGGCCTGCTCGTTCGCGATTTCGAAGTTTTTCGCTTCGACGAAGGTATTGGTGAATTGAAGGGTAATCCATGTGAGGGGGCATTATGGCGATGTAGCGTTCCGGTTGTTGCCGATGCTTGCTGTATATGCTGCTGATCACTGCTGATCCTCCATGCAATCATGATATCGGGCTGTACCGGGGGAAACGAAGCAATCTTGCCGTCCGACAAAGAAGCGAAGCTGCCGCAGCAGGTTGCCGAGTTGGAGAGACCGTTGTCCGAAAGTGCGGTCGTGAAGAATGCGGGCGAATGAGGCCCCGGACCTTGATGAAGCCAAACGTATCTGTCGGCGGCGACGATTTACATACCCCATGGGGGTATGTTATGATAGGAAGGTAGCTATCGCAAAATGCATCGATACGGGAGGAATCCGATATGCAGCATATTACTTTGAAAGTCGAAGGCATGTCCTGCGGCCATTGTGTGAGCGCCGTCGAAGGGGCGCTGAAGGAATTGGGAGCGTCCGGCCAGGTCGATCTGGCGGCCAAGACGGTAACGGTGCAGTACGATGAAAGCAAGCTTCAACTGGATGCGATCAAAGCGGCGATCGAGGATCAAGGCTACGAGGTCGTGTGATTGTGCAACGCTTCAAGAAGCGCAGCGAACCTAATGGCGGTTTGCTGCGCTTTCTTTGTCCATGTTGCGGGAAGCTGAGACATCATCTCTAACGCTTGTGACAAACGTTATTTTGCTGAATCGTACCCTGTTTAAAATGTAACGAAACAGAGCAGCGCTATTTTGTCAAAAACGCCGAATCTGGCAGCCCGCAATACCGAATAAGACTTCTCACAAGCGTTACAATGCCAAAATCGATCGTTTCGGGAGGAATAAGCCTTGTGGCAAGCGTTAGAGATGATCATGTGCTTCAGAAGCTTCCGAAGGGTACGCTCTTGGCGCTCGGTTGATGTTGCCTAAGGCGAGGCAGACTTCAAGCCCGCGGTTTAGGCTGTCCAAAGTCCAAGCAATGCAAGGCTTCGTTTGAGTCATAGGCATTCCCGCTCTTTCGGCCGCTTTGGTTATATTTTGCAGGCGATCGCTCATACTATGCGGAAGAGGGAAGGGGGGACATGCTGCGATGAAGCGATTTGCCCATGAACTGATTCAGCAGCTGGATCATGACGACGCTTTCGGCCTGGCGGCGCAATGCGCGTACTATTTCCTGTTTTCGCTGTTTCCGTTCGCTTTGTTCGTGATCAGCCTGCTCGGTTATTTGCCGATTGCCTCCGGCGACCTGTTGTCGCTCGCGCAGCAGTATGTGCCAGGCGAGGTGTTCCAGCAAATCGAACAGGCGCTGGACGCTTTGATTCGCACGCGGCACGGCGGGACGCTGTCGCTGGGGCTTGTCGTCACCCTCGTGACAGCGAGCGCGGCGATGAATGCGATCGTGCTTGCCGTCAATAAAGCTTACGGGCTGCCCAAGCGCAAAAGCTTCATCCACTCCCGGGTGCTGGCGATCGTGCTGACTCTGGGTTTGCTATTGGTTGTCGCGTCCGCGCTGCTGCTCAGCGTCTTCGGGCAGGTTATCGTCAACTGGCTGCAGACGTACACCGCGATCCCATGGGACAAAATCGAGCTGTGGAACATTTGGCGCTTATTGATCAATTTTGCCATTCTTCTGATCGTCTTCACAGGCATCTACTACGTTGCCCCGAATACTTGCCTTACCTGCAAGGACGTCTTGCCTGGCGCGATCGTTGCCGCTGTCGGCTGGCAGCTCAGCTCGCTCGGCTTTTCCTATTACGTGAACCATTGGGGCAATTTTAACGCAACGTACGGCAGTCTGGGCGGCGTCATCGTGCTTATGACATGGTTTTACATCTCCGCGCTGCTGATCATCGTCGGGGGCGAAATCAATGCGATCAATTATAATATGAAGCATTCGTCGGCCAAGCGGTAGCCGCATGGCGCGGCTGCCTGGTCTCCTTCGGACACGGTTCCCGAATCCGCCCCATGTCATCCCTTCACCCTATTGAAACAGTGTTCTAGTATGATAGAATAAACCTGTCATTCGTTGCTTATGGAACGGAGGGGATGAGGTGGGCGTCGAGTTTTCGGGACTGGCCCCGATCTATTACCAGATCATCATGAAAATTTGCGGCCGCATCGTCCGCGGCGAGCTTCAGCCCGGGGACAAGCTGCCCTCGGTGAGGGAGCTGGCAACGCAATACGGCGTCAATCCGAATACCGTGCAGCGCGTCTATCTGGAGCTGGAGCGGCTGTCGTTATCCGAGGCGAGAAGAGGGCAGGGCACGTTCGTCACGGAAGACCGGGGGAGGCTTCTGCAGCTGCGGGAGCAGCTCAGGCAGGATAGAATCGGCACCTTCCTGGACGATATGCGGGAGATGGGGTTCACGGACCGGGAGATCGCGGACGGGCTCCGGCCTTATCTTGCTCTTGCCGGCGAAGCCGAATGAAGGGCAGCCGCGCGAAGCCTGCAGGGGGGAGTTATTGTGAGCAGCCGGCATATCGAATATTGTATAAACAATTTAAGAAGATTTACGCAGAGCGTGTACGATGCAATCGAAGAGGAGCATCCTGCCGTCAAGCAAAAGGTCAGGGGCTGCTTGAACCGCTGCGACGATTGCAAGCATAAGCCGTTCGCGCTGGTGAACGAACGCAAATTCCTCAAGGTCGCGAGCACGCTGGTCGAGACGGACACGCCGGAGGAGCTGCGGGCCCAGCTGCTCATGCAGATCGGCGCCGGCCATTGACGCGGCGCTTTCCTTGATGTGCGTTATCGTCGTCTGTGCGGCGATCCATCACGAAGTCCCGAGGCCTCATCCCGCCCCAAGCGAAGATGCCGAGCCGCCGGGGCTTTATTTTTTTGACGGCTTCGGAATCGGGAGCAAAATCAAGCAAGCCGCCTGCTGCATCCTGCTTAGGGACATATAAGGGCGCATAGATCGTTTCCCTCTGGCATGCTCTTTCTGTTATATTTTCATATATAGATATTTTGCGAACGAAATATTGAACGGTTAATAAAAATATCGCATGCGGGATTCAAAAAGGAGGGGCTTACCCATGTACGACTATTATTTCTTTGAAAAGCTGGAGTCGCTGCATCGTGATATTCAAGCGAAAATATACGCCGAGTGGAATGCGGTAAGTCCCGTGAAGCTGTCGATCCCGCAAACCGGATTGCTGCAGATGCTGGAGAGGGGCGGCACGAAGACATTAACGGAATTGGCGGAGAAGCTGTATGCCACCGTCGAAGGCGTATCGCTGCTCTGCGCCGGTTTGGAAGAGAAGGGGCTCGTTCGCCGCATCCGGAGCGAGGCGCTGCAGGAGGACAGCGTTGAATTGACTCCCGCCGGCTGGAAGCTTACCCGCTTGCTGCGGGGGCTGAAGGGCGAATTGGCCGAACGGATGGCCAAAGATATCCCGGTGGAGGAATGGCGCCGGGTCGATCGGCTGCTTGCTGCTGTCAAAAGAAACATGTCTGAAAATATTCGCGTAGAAGAGACGGAAAACGGATAAATCGCCTGGATGCGGTTGTCCGTTTTTTTGTTATCTGGATCAGCCGCCTGGTTAGCTGGCGGCCCGGATTTCCTCTTTTGCCGCTTCAAGCTCATGGGATCGGCTTCATTGGGGAAACCTCTATATAAATCAGGATCGACGCCTATGATGGGAGCCATCTACATCACTGGCCGTCACCTGCAGCCCGCCCGAAAGCTGACGGCGGACACCGCCCAGTCAGACCGGATATCCGGCAATTTCGCTTGTTGCGAAAAGCCGATGACCCATTCTAAGGAGGTTTGCTAGCGAATGAAGGATTTTATGACGAAAGTGCTGTCCCTCGGCATGGGACTTGCCGTCGCCAGCAAGGAGCAGCTGGAGAAGCTGGCGGATGAGCTGGAGAAAAAAGGAGAGATGAGCAAAACCGAATCGAAGGAATTCGTCGATAAGCTGGTGAGCAAGGGCGAACAGGCATCCAAAGATTTGGAGGGGAAAATCCGCCAGCAGGTGCAGCGCGTGCTCGAAGGGCTTGATATGGCGCCGATGAGCGAAATTCGCCGCTTGGAGCAGCGCATCGCCGCTTTGGAAGAGCGGCTGGCACCGGCCGCAGGCTCTTCTGTGCCGGGGAACGAGTTCAACATCGAGTTCTCCGGGACTTCGGGGACTGCTGACGACGGACGCTGAACGGTTCGATCCCTCGTCGAATCCGCTTCCGTTATAGGAGGTGACGCGCGTGATCGGAAGAAGAGTCCGCCAGCTCTCGCGCTACCGCGAGGTCGTCGGGGCGTTCGCCCGCAACGGGCTCGGCTTCGTCGTGCACGACCTCGGTCTGAGCGAGCTCATGCCGCTGGCCCGCAAACGCTCCTCCGGCAAGGAGGCTTCATCGCGGCGAACGCTCGGCCAACGAATCCGCATCGTCCTGGAGGAACTCGGGCCTACCTTTGTCAAGGTCGGCCAGATCGCCAGCACGCGTCCCGATCTGATCCCGCGGGACATTATCCGCGAGCTCGAGCTGCTGCAGGACCGGGTGCCCCCGTTCTCGTTCGAGCAGGCCCGCAGCATTGTGGAAGGTGAGCTGGGCGCTCCGCTTAATAGCCTGTTCGCTCAATTCGATGAAGAGCCGCTCGCTTCGGCTTCGATCGGCCAGGTGCATTATGCCGTCCTGCCGGCAGGAGACGCCGTCGCCGTCAAAGTCCAGCGCCCCGGCATCGACCGAGTGATCGAGACCGATCTGGAAATTTTGCGGGATTTGGCCAGGCTGGCCGAACAGCGGCTGGCGTGGGCCGCCAAATACGGGCTTGCCGAAATGGCCGACGAATTCGCCAAGTCGCTGCAGGGAGAGCTCGATTACAGCCTCGAAGGCCGCCATGCCGAGCGGATGGGCGAGGCGCTCGCCTACGACGCCAATATGGTCGTGCCCAAGGTATACTGGGACTACTCGACCCGGCGGGTGCTGACGAGCGAATACATCCAGGGCGTGCGGATGAACGAGCTGCTGGCAGGGAGCGCCGGAGCGGGTTGCGACCGTTCTGCGGTCGCCAAACGGTTCGCCGGGTCGATTCTGGAGCAGGTGCTCG
>Ga0207865_102023_pt1 | contig 12944 bp, 13 predicted proteins | sample HigsolmetaAR204D_FD_184836 | JGI IMG/M metagenome (GOLD analysis project Ga0207865, IMG submission 184836) | Ionic liquid and high solid enriched microbial communities from the Joint BioEnergy Institute, USA - AR20-4-D (SPAdes) (version 2) ...
CCTTGTTTCGTTAATGTCCCCTATTGTTCACCATATACTCCTTCAAAGCCTCTTCCCACGAACGCAGGCCGGCAAATCCATTTAGTCTTAAAGCAAAATTGTCAAGGACGGAATAATGCGGACGTTTTGCTTGTCTATTTATTTCTTTTGTTGTGCAAGGGATGATTTTGATATCTGTGTAGCCTGCTTCGTTTAAAATTTGGTTGGCAAATTGAAACCATGAACATTCTCCGGCATTGGAAATATGGTACACCCCGTATTTTTCCGTAACCATAAGCTCGATCAATTTTTCGGAAAGATCTTTCGTGTATGTTGGCGAACCGATTTGATCATTTACAACTTGAATGTTTTTCTTTTCTTTCGCCAATTTGATCATCGTCTTGACAAAATTTAACCCTTTTTCGCCAAACAGCCATGACGTTCGGACAATAAACCATTTTGAATGGAACTGTTTGACAAATGTTTCTGCTAGCAGTTTTGAATGTCCGTATATATTGAGCGGTTTTGGAACATCGAATTCGTTGTAAGGGCGATTCTTTTCCCCATCAAAAACGTAATCTGTGCTGATAAACATCAGCTTCGCTCCGACTTTTTCGCTCAATACCGCAACGTTTCGCGTACCTATTCCGTTGATCAAATAAGCTAGATCCTGCTCTCTTTCCGCCAAATCTACATTCGTGAAGGCAGCCGCATGAATGACAACATCAGGTTCAGCCTCTTGAAATGCTTTATAAACTTTGTCAAAATTCGTAACATCTAGTTCTGCTTTGCCAAAAGAAAAAACTTCATACCCTTTCTGTTTTATAATTTGTGTCAAGTCTGTCCCTAACAGCCCTTTGCCTCCCGTAACAACAATTTTCATCCCTTCTCACCTTTTTTTAGCGGCTTCCACCACGATTCATGCTCCACATACCATTGAATCGTTTTCTTTAAACCATCCCTGAATAAGCGGTTCGGCCTCCATCCAAGCTCTTTCTCAATTTTCTCAGGATTGACCGCGTATCTGAAATCGTGCCCCGGACGATCCTGCACATACTCGATCCATTCATCAGATAAATTCAATTGCTCCAAAATTAGCTTGGCGATTTCATTGTTTGTACGTTCATTTCGGCCGCCGACATTATATATTTCTCCCGGCTTTCCTTTATGAAGTATCAAATCAATAGCTGCAACATGATCTTCTACATATATCCAGTCCCGGATGTTTTCTCCGGTTCCATAAATCGGCAGCCTCTTTCCCTCCAATGCGTTTGTAATAATTAGCGGAATCAGCTTTTCTGGATATTGAAAAGGGCCGTAGTTGTTGGATGATCTTGAAATATTAACGTTTAACCCGTACGTTTTATAATAGGATCGCACAAGAAGATCAGCTCCTGCTTTGCTTGCAGAATACGGGTTGTTCGGTTTCAGCGGCGAATCTTCCGTAAAACAGCCGAATTTAGTAAGGGATCCGTATACTTCGTCGGTAGATATTTGGACAAACTTTTGTATACTGAAATCTTTTGCAGCTTCCAGAAGAGTTTGCGTTCCAAGCACATTTGTACGGACGAAAACTTCCGGCTCTCGAATGCTTAAGTCTACATGGGATTCGGCGGCAAAGTTGACAATGGCGTCAATTTGTTCAGATTCAATGATTTGTCGGACGAGCTTCCGATCCTGAATATCGCCTTGAATAAACATATAGTTTTGATGCGCTTTTATATTTCCTAAGTTTTCCAAATTTCCCGCATAAGTCAATAAATCAAGATTCACCAGCTTATAATCGGCATATCGCGCGATCATCCGGCGAATAAAATGACTTCCGATGAAGCCGCATCCGCCTGTAACAAGAATGTTCACGGCCAACTCCTCCAGACAAAATCGTTTTCTGCCTCACGAAGCGGAGGAAGACTTGCATCTTTTACCGAAAGAATCGGTTTTTGAACAGGCCAGCTGATTTGAAGTTCATCATCATTCCAACAAATTCCGCGGTCGAATTCCGGTGAATAAAATTCATCCACTTTATAGATTACTTCTGTTTCTTTGACGATGGTGCAAAAACCGTGGGCAAAGCCTTTCGGTACAAGAAGCTGTCTTTTGTTATTCTCTGATAAAATAAATCCTTCCCACTTTTTGAAAGTCGGCGATCCTTTTCTAAGATCAACGACCACATCCCAAATAGCTCCCTTAATGACGCGAATCAGCTTTGTTTGCGCTTTTTCAGAAAGCTGATAGTGCAGACCACGCAAAACTCCAGAAGAGTTGGAAAAAGAATGGTTATCTTGGACAAATTTGAAAGAAAATCCAAGCTTTTGCAGCGTTTTTTCGTTAAATGCTTCCATAAAATATCCACGTTCATCTAGAAAAACGTCTGGTTCAAACAGAAAGACATCCGGGAACATCGTGTTTATGACATTCATTGCGCGTTCCTCCCCATATCTTCATTTTATGAACGCATCAACGGTTTCATGAACTGCATCCGCCTCTTAAAAGAGAAAGAAATTAAAGGAACAACCTAGAACTTTCATACATTGCTAAAAATATTGTAATTATATATAAAACAGCAAATGATAAAAAATTGTAAAAAAGGCGGATGAAAATGGGAACAATGATTCATATTCAAAAAAAAGCCCCTCTAGTAATTCATCTTCATATGCCGAAAACCGGCGGAACAACATTAAAAAAAATCATCAAAAAAAATTACCCGAGAAGTAATGTTTTCGACGTATACTTAGACCATCAACAATTGGAAACACGGCTTCAGGAGATAGCTGAAAAAGATGTCAAGTGCTTGCAAGGTCACATGCCTTTCGGAGTTCATCATGTTTTCAAGCAGCCAAGCACTTATATTACACTGTTAAGAGATCCGGTTGATCGGATCATTTCAGAGTATTATTTTATCCGAAGCATTCCCTGGCATAATTCTCATTTAAAAGTTTCAAAGATGAGTTTGGAAGAATATCAGGAATCACCAATGAATCAAAATTTGCAAACTCATTACATTTTAGGGGGAAAGTTTGGTTCTCCTCTATCAGAAGAAGATTTTGAACAGGCAAAAAAAAATTTAGAAACATATTTTTCCGTTGTCGGCATTACGGACATGTTTGATGAATCTTTATTTTTGTTGATGAAACAATTTCAATGGGCGAACACGCTTTATACGAAAGCAAATGTCACAAAAAAAAGACCCGCAAAACATGAAATTTCCCAGGAAACAATTGAAAAAATCAAAGAAAACAATAGAACAGATATAAAACTTTATGAATTTGCCAAACAGCGATTAACCGATCGAATTTCCTCTTTAGATTTTTTGACAAAAAAACATTTGAAAATTTTTAAGAAAAAAATAAACGAGTATAAACAAATACATTAATATAGCAGAGGGAAACGGAGATGAGAGTTCAGAGAAATTAGCGAGCTTTAACCTATGAGCTCATGCATCAATGCCAAATATTCGCTTGATACATCTGACCACGTTCGCTCCAAAGTTGAGCGAAAGGCCGCCAATTGTTTTGGCAGGAGATGATTGTGCTGTTTCCACAAGTTGAAGAGCGCCCGTTCAATCTCTTCTATTTGATAAGGATTAAATGGGACAAAAACGTTCAAATCATGAACTATCTCTTTTACCACTTCCATATTGCTGACAGCAACAGGAGTCCCCATAAGTAATGATTCCAGCATTTGAAACGGGCAGCTGCCTTCAAAAAGCGTTGGAACAACTGTGCCAATGGCATATTTATATAGAAGGGAAATATCAGCCCACGGCAGCCTCCCTAAAAAAATAATCCGGTTTCTGAAGCCCGCTACTTGCTCCTTCTGCAAAATATCTTTTATCTTTCCAGCTAAAGGGCTGTTTACATAATGATCAGTGAAAACAAATTTCAGATCTGCTTCTGGATAATTTTTACTAAATCGCAAAAACGCTTCAATAAGCCTTTCTATATTTTTATGCCAGCGAAACACTGTTGGATATGTCATATAATTTCCATACAGTTTATATTTGTTCCTAAATGCTTCTTCCGTTGTTACAGCGGATGAGCTGTACTCCTCCCTCGGCGCAGCAAGTCTGATTACGCACGTTTTCTCAATAGGCAGTTTTAGCACACGCAGCCCTTCATGATTTCTGATAAATTCGGAATGAAATACAATTTTTTTAGCTTTCTCTGCTACCTTTTTTACAGTTTCATGAAATTGATCGTAAAAGATTTTATTTTGTTTATACATGCCTTGAAAATGTGTGTAAACAAGATCATGCAGACAGAGAATCATCGGCTGTTTTAAATCAGCTGCCTGTTTCATCCCGGCGTATGGGACGATCCAGCCATCAACCATTACGTTTTCGTTCAGCCAGCCAATTGTTTCAAATTGAATCAACTTTATTTGTGCAGGAAATACTTTTAACAAAGTTTGAAACGCCTGTTGGATTACGCCATAATTAAGCGCCTCTATTGCTATTATTGTTTTAATACGGCCGTTGTTTTTTAACATTCCTTCAAGAAGTCTTATGACAAAACGCCCAATCCCTTCGCCGTCAAAATTGTGAATCTTTATAGAGTAACAGAGAAATACTCCTATTGTTACATTGTTCGAAAATGATTTTTCCACCTTGCTCCTTCCTTTATGAAGATATTCTCTTTCTGGCTGGACTTTGGAAGCGAAAGCAAGAGCCATTAAAAGCTTTCGAAATTCTTCTGAATAGATGAGACGAAAGATGATTTTGATTCGGGAAATGCCTTGTTGAAGCCGCTGAATTTGATCATTCCATTCTTCTTGTCTTGGCTTGCGAAGAAGAAAATGTTCATAGATTTTAAGTATGAAGTCTTCATTTTGGGTACACAGACACTCTCTTATAAATTTTAATACTGTTTGTTCGTTGTTTTTCAATTGATTGTTTGCATATAATTTTTTAGCCTCTTTGCTTTGCATCATTTTTAGAATTATTGCAAACTTTTTGCGACTACTAGAAGCCTGTGTAGTAAGAGCCTGCAAACTATCTTTTTCCGGCTCCCGCTCAAGTATTTGTCTGTATAGCTCCCAAACGAAGTCATCTCCATCCAGCTGAAGCACTTTTGACAAAAAATGCACAACCGTCTTGTCGCAATGGACATACATTTTTTGTATTTGTTTGTTTCTTTTTCGCAATTCGGCAAAATTCATTTGAAGGCATCTCCTTCCATCCAAATTCAAATGGATGCAAAATTTCTTTTAAATTGATTGAGCTCACGCTTCGTTTGATCATCTAGCCCTGCTATTTTTTTTAAAAGCTTATTTTTAGCAAAATTGTACACTTTTAAATCAATTTCATTTTTTTTACATATTATTTCAATCGTCGATTTTGGCAAGTGTTCTCTTAAAGGCCGATTGCGGTTGACATTACTTTTTTCCACAAAGACTTCTTGCCAATGAAACTTCTTTTTCATAAAAAACAGTGACTCGGCAAAAAGTTCCGTAATGCCCACGACAGAAAAATAAGTTGTTAAAATCATTTTCGCTTTTTCAAAACTTGGAGGATCATCCCCACAAATAAAACGGGTTTGCAAATTGCTATAGGTCAAATTGAATATGTCATCGTTTAAATAATCTTCAAAACTGCCGTCATAAGGGTCGAAGTAGGGGCTTTTATAGCGGTAATAAAACCATGAAGTAACGTGTTCAACCGGTTCTCTCAACATTGTGATATAAGTGCATTTTTTAGATACATAACGATGCGCGCCAAAAGGCAGATGACCTAAAATTGTCTCAGCTCGTTCCAGATCCATTTTTAGTTTAGATAAATCCCCTTTTTCATAATGAAAATTGTTTTGATATTGTTGTTCGATCACTTTTGTTAAAGTCGTACCGCCTGTTTTTGGGATGTGAAGAAAAATGAGAAGTTCATTTCCATTCACTTTGCTCACCCTTTTCTCAGATTAATCCAGTTTTTCGACGAATAAATTCTTTAACTCAAACGTATGATTTCCATTCCAGACAAACCTAATTTCCTTCAATAGTTCAGCTGTTTGTTGCGATATTTCCGCAGAAAACGCAACAATATTTTTTCCTTGCTTTAAATTGGAAACAGCAGTTGATCTAATCAATTGAAACTCTGGATTCCAAACTCCGATCGAAAAAACTCCAACAGATGAAGGAAACGATTGTCCACTGATCAATTCAAGAGAAAAAGAATACCGGCCAGGGGACATCTTCTGAATATATTGTCCTATCAACATTCCTACCGGATCTGAACCTTTTTCAGCCCTCTTCGCAATAAATTCGCCCTTGTGGTCGTAAATCATTTTTCCCGTTGTTCCGCTGATGTTCTCCATACTGAAAACTGTCCGTTGCCCCATTATGACCGGCAAATCCGTTTGAATATCAGGGCTTCGGAATAAGGTATTTTTTGATAGATTTGCAATCGTTGTTTGTGCACGCTCTCCTTTTCGACGTTCCCGAATGTACGGCCTTATGCGGCGGAAAAATATTTTCGTTCTAGTTAATGCTGCTTGGCGGCTGAATATTTTTCCAAATACGTTCGATTGATTGTTCGCAAGGTTTTGCAAAGCTTGAATATTGTTCATTTTGCTCAAGACAAACTGTTTTATTTCTTTTGGATTTGCACACATGCCGATTTTTTTCAGTTCATTGTCGTTTATACCGTGATCGCGTGCTTCTTGAGCCAGACCTGATTTTTCAAGAAAAACGACTGGCACTCCCATTTCAATCGCTTCAATCGGAGTGTAATGCAAATGGTAGTTGGAGCCTAAACCGAAATAAACGAAAATCCGGCTTTCTGTAATTTTCGAATAAAATGACAAATCGTCCAAATGGCCAAGAATTTTGTCGGATATGCCTTTAACTGCATTTTTAGAATTTTTTCCAAGAACAACGAATGGAATCTCTTGAAATTCATTTATAAAATTTTCGAAAATCCCCCTTGCTGCAGGATTACTGTCCAAATAGGAAATCGTCGTGCTTACATATGGTTTGGAAAATGGACCTTTCCATGCAAATTCAAGCCTTTCTTTTGATACAAATGCATTTAAATAAAATTTATTTTTGATGATTCTCTTATCTTCCCGATCATCTAAAGAATGTAATATCGGGCACCAAACATATCGTTCGGATGCAGTGATTTGACCGATATCTACATGAAGACGGTTCATTTGCTCCGTATAAGTTGTATAATCTCCATGGCCAAAAACACGGAATACAATGTATCCATGAAACCATTTGCTAATATTTTGCAAAATTTCTGGGTAGTTTGAAACAAATATGCAATCGATCCATTGATTGATCAGTTTTGCTTCTTCTGTTGACAAATTTCCTTTTTTTCCTAATATGTTTATTCTTCTAATCTGTTCCACAATATTGGTGGGAAGCGTGCATGACTTCCTCCAATGCGGATAAAGCCGGTCTGTTTCATCATCGTAACGGCTGTCAAATTTTAACCAAAACCGGTCTCCCAAACATGGAATGACTTCGGCGCCGGCCTCAATTAACAACGGAATTTCCTCATATCGCAGCGTTTGATGAGTGCAAAGCCAATAAATCCTTGGTGCAATCATTCTGACACCTCCAAAATTCGGTCTTTTCTTCACATCAACAGATGAGTTTCTCGATGACTTTGTCCCAGCATTTATGTTCAGATAAAGGATGTGACAATATTTCACAGTCTTTCTTCCAATGTCTCTGGATGAATTCACGATCTTTAATCGACGATGTATAAATGGCTGAAACATCAGCAATTGATCTTGCTCCAAAGTGAATCACTTTATCGATCATACGCGGCTTTAAATTCTTTTTTTCCAACTCCTGAAAAAAAGAACTGGTGTTCATAAGCCACCATGTTTTGCTCGAATGATCGACGAAACAGGCCGGAATTTCAAGTGCAATAATTTGATCAAAAAAACATTGAAGATGAAGCAGCCTGATCGACTTCACGTGGTCAATCAAAGCTTTTGAATCTGTCCAATCAAAAGGGATGTGGATAATTTCCGTTTGATGTCCGAATTGACTTATTTTGTTTACTAACTTCCTGGCTAATTCGTCTATACAATCTTTTTGGAAAGGTATAAAGTTTTTCACAACAGCGATTCTCAACTCAATAACCTCCGAACAACATGGTTCCAAGAAATGTCCATTGATTTCAATTTTTCATATCCTGCTTCACCGAGCTTTTTAGCCAGTTTCCTGCTGAAATAAAGTCTATCAAAACATTTGGCAAGTTCTTTCGGATCCGGTTGTGACACGAGTCCGTTTTCTTCATGTTCAATCAGTTCGAGTGTGCCGCCGGAATCAGTACAAGTAATAACAGGTTTTCGAGAGTAATAGGCTTCTAAAGAGGGATATCCGTAAGAATCCTCTTGATATGGGATATATAAGCAGGAGAGCGCTTTTGCCATTAATGCAATTTTCTCCTGTTCCGTGATCCATCTATTTAGAATCCAAACTTTGTTTGCTAAGCCATTCTTTTCGATCATTTGTTCTAAAAGAAATGCCATTTCTTTTGATTCGGTTTTTCCTGCAATAATGAGCTTTACACCTGACCTAGTGTATTTCATGGCTTTTATGGCTAATTGCTGCCTTTTATGATGAACGATTCGGCTCGGATAAAAAAGAAAATCACCGTACTTATCGCAATAAAATGCATCAGGATCATATAAAGGAGGATAGAGCACTTCAGCATCAATATGATTAAATGTTTTTAAGCGGTTCTTGACGGTATGCGAGTTAGCAAAGATTTTTTTTGCTTCCGAAAAGGCCAAATTGTCCGCTTCTATCATTCTGTTTCTAATATTCCTTCCGCTATCAGTATTCGGAATATCTTGATAGCGGGTTCCCCAAAAATCGTAAGCCCCTCGATGATGATGGATAAACCAGATCACTTTCTGCGGATGCTTCACCAAATAGCTTGGAGGTCTGATGGCAATAAACCGATCTATATTTTCGCTTATTGGAAAAGAACGAATTGCTTTCATTTGCTGAAGCATCGTCGGGTAGTAAGAGAGAAAAGGTATTTTTAACATTTCCGTTTGATGGCCATACTCTTCTAGCTTTGCCTTTAGCCAATCAGCTATGAACGTAGCGCCGCCCCTCACATAAGGTACATACGTGCTTCCGATTAATATCTTCATCATCTTTTATCCTTTGCAATGGTATAAAATACGTTCTGCTATATATTGAATTTCTTCTTCTGTTAAGAGAGCATGAGTTGGCAAATTCACTCCCCGCCGCGCAATGTTTTCAGCAATTGGAAAACGGCCTTCCGTCTCTTGATATGGCGGCAATGTATGCATTGGATAAAAAATTGGCCTCGTCTCGATTCCATCATTTCTCAAGAGATTCATAAACTGGTCTCGATCTACTTTTGCGCGGTTTTTCAGCAAAATCGAATACATCCAAAATGAATGACGGGCCCAACTTTGTTCCTTTGGAGTTTCAATAAATTTTCCCAGCGGTTTTAAATAGTGGTCATATAAAGTGGCAACGGTGCGGCGTTTCTTTAAATGAAATTGAATGTTCTCAAGCTGCCCGAGGCCGACAGCGGCTTGAAGATTTGTCATGCGGTAGTTGTAGCCGATGACAGGAAACCAATATTTTTTTGTTGGATCCATTCCTTGATTTCGAAGCAATCGGATTTTCTCATCCAACTTATTATCATTTGTCGTAATCATGCCTCCTTCTCCCGTTGTAATTATTTTATTGCCAAAAAAACTGAAACAGCCTATATGTCCGATTGCTCCAACTTTCTCTCCCTTGTATTCGGCACCATGTGCTTCAGCTGCATCTTCGATAACATACAAATTATATTTTTCAGCAAGTTTCATTACTTGCTCCATATTAACCGGGTGTCCGTATAAGTGAACGACCATAATTGCTTTCGTGCGATCGGTAATTTTTTCTTCCATTTTTTCCGGATCGATATTCCATGTTTTCTCCTCGCTGTCAACGAATACAGGGGAGGCTCCGCAATATGAAACAGCATTGGCTGATGCGATATACGTTAATGTCGGAACAATCACCTCATCTCCTGGTTTTATGCCGCATGCCAGTAAAGCAAGGTGCAGGGCAACAGTCCCGTTGGCACATGTGATGGCGTATTTTGTTCCGCAAAATTCAGCGAATTTCTTTTCAAATTCATCGACATATTTTCCAACCGAAGAAATCCATGTTGATTCAAGGCAGTCCAATACGTATTTTTTTTCATTCCCGTTCAAAAGCGGGTGTGCTAACGAAATGTTATAACGATTGCTCATGTTGTTCACCTTTCTACATTCATTCATCCCTGATTTTTGTGTCAAGGCTTGTTTTCTTTGAATATCCTTGCCGGTACGCCGGCAGCCTTTTTATAATCAGGTATTTGCCGAATGACCACAGCTCCGGCTCCAATAACCGACCATCTTCCAATTTTCACATTTGGAATCACTTTGCTTCCAGTTCCGATGAACGCCCCTTCTCCAACATGTACATTTCCAGCAACATTCGATCCAGGTGCTATATGGGTGTGGCTTTCGATGACAGCATCGTGATCAACTGTTGCACCAGTATTGATAATGGCATTATCACCGATAACTGCATCTGCATTTATCACCGCCCCAGGCATTACCGCAACCCCTTTGCCCATCTTGACAGTCGGAGCTATATAAGAAAACGGGCTGATGACATTCAGGTGCTGAAATCCTAATAAGGATAGCTGTTCGAATGCTTCTCTCCTCTTTTTATTGTCTCCGATGGCAACAAACGCATTCTGGATGCCTTTTTTAAGGAGTCCGGGAAGGATGCTGTCATCACCTATTACGGGCACTCCTTGCACGTTGGACTCTGTTTTCGATGGGGCTGTGCAGCCGGCTATCTCAAATTGCCTGCTGCTTTTTAGCATATCAATAATGACCTTCGCATGACCTCCGGCACCAATGATCACGATTTTTGTTTTCATGGACTTCACCTATTAACTTTTTTTAACTGTGATGAATATTTTTCTAAATCATAGTCAACCATCATTTTCACCAGCTCTTCAAAAGATACTCTCGGTTTCCAGTTGAGCTTTTTCTTCGCTTTTGTCGCATCGCCAAGCAGCAAATCGACTTCAGCAGGCCGGAAAAATTTTGGATCTTGGATGACAAATTCTCGCCAATCAAGACCGACATGATTGAAGGCAATATTGACAAATTCTTTTACTGTATGGGTTTCTCCGGTGGCGATGACATAGTCATCAGGTTTTTCCTGCTGAAGCATCAGCCACATTGCTTCCACATAGTCACCGGCAAATCCCCAGTCCCTTTTGGACTCCAAATTCCCAAGCCTTAGTTCTTTTTCCAAGCCCAGTTTAATTTTCGCCACCCCATCTGATATTTTTCGTGTAACAAATTCAAGGCCTCTCCTTGGCGACTCGTGATTAAATAAAATGCCTGAACAGGCAAAAAGAGAATAGCTTTCCCGATAATTAACAGTAATCCAATGACCGTATGCTTTTGCAGCAGCATAAGGACTCCTTGGATAAAAAGGGGTTGTTTCCGTTTGCGGTACTTCAGCCACTTTCCCATACATTTCGCTGCTTGAGGCTTGATAAAATTTTGCGTTTGGGTTTACGTTCCTTACAGCTTCGAGCATGTTGACGACACCCAGTGCAGTCACACTGCCTGTAAAAAACGGCTGGTGCCATGAATCGCCGACAAATGATTGAGCAGCTAAATTGTAGACTTCATCAGGCCGGGCAATCTTCATTGCATGAATAAGAGAATATAAGTCTTGTACATCACCGGGAATCATGTCAATTTCTTTTTCGATATGTTCAATATTTTGGTGATTTGGCGTTGCACTTCTCCTTTTTAATCCATATACTTTATATCCTTTCTTCAGCAAAAACTCGGCTAAATAAGATCCGTCCTGCCCAGTTATACCGGTAATCAACGCTTTTTTCAAGTTATCATCCCCATCCATATCAAAAGCCATTTCTACGTGCTAACAATATATGTTTTAAAAAGAAAAGCGTATAAATGATCAGCCTATTTTCAGTTATGTCCATATAATTGTGTAAAAAGGAAATAGAAAAAGAGCCATGTTGTTTCCCCTTTGGTAGAATAAACTGTGGACAAAACACTACACATAAGGAGGAATACAACAATGGCTCAAAATCATATTACTGGAAATGATGAACTTTTGCACGGGGCATGGCTGCTATTGGAACAAGTGCTGGCCAAATGGGAGGAAAAAGTGCCAAAAGCCATGCAGATCCTCGAAGAAGGATTTGAAGACGCCACAGCTGCATTGGACTAACTGGACCATTAGCGGCGGCACCTGCGCACGACCAACTGGGTAGAACGGCTGAACGAAGAAATCCGCCGTAGAGAACGGGTGATTCGCATCTTTCCGAACTGGGAATCGGTGTACCTCCTCGTTGGTGCCGTGTTGATCGAAATTGACGAAAAATGGATGTCCGGACGTAAATACTTGGATATGTCCGAATATTGGCAGTGGCGGAAAATGAAAGAGCAAGAAGCTCGATCGGTGAATCAGAAGGCTTTGGCGATCAAGAGAGTAGGATAACCCCTTCGCTGTGTCAAGGAGAACATGGAATATCGGAGCGAAGCGAGATATGCCGCAAAACTCCTTGGCACGTCTGTTCCTTGACAACATGATTATTTGTCCGGGAAGGCGACCGGCTGGGAGACTTGCCGGACTTACCTTCTATACGTCAAGCCATCAGGTCCATGTTTTCTATCAAAGGTGTTTTCTGCAAGAAAAAAAATACAGAGTGTTGCAGTATATCTTTATCAAAATTTTGAATAAATATACATATATGTGATCTATCCATCAAGGGCTTGACATGGATCCTCTGTAGCCATGATTCTTTAGCCAAGCGCCAGCTTCAACAGTTTTGGCAAAACCAAAAAAGGTTATCATGGCTCCTCCTCCATGTAAAGCCCCATTGCATATCACTGCATAAGGATTTTGCAATTCTCTGCACTTTTATTTTGCAAAAAACA
>Ga0207865_102030_pt1 | contig 12920 bp, 12 predicted proteins | sample HigsolmetaAR204D_FD_184836 | JGI IMG/M metagenome (GOLD analysis project Ga0207865, IMG submission 184836) | Ionic liquid and high solid enriched microbial communities from the Joint BioEnergy Institute, USA - AR20-4-D (SPAdes) (version 2) ...
CATCGCTTCCGCATGGCCGAAATCGACGAACGTGCCGTAATATTTGTAATCCTGGACCTCGACCTCCATAAACACGTGAATCTCCCACCGGCCGGCCGGCGCTTTCCAGCGCAGCTTCTTGACGGTGCGGTACGTGAAGAAGCGCTTGCTGTTATAAGCGGTAAGGCCCGTTTTCTGAAAAATCGGGTCAGCCTGCATATTGCCGATGCAGGAGCTGACATCCGTTTGCCGATCCCACCGCCTGGCCCCGGTATCCGGGTCGATCGGCACGGCGGCGGCCGAAACCGTTCGGCCCCAGGGCAGCTCGACATCGATCTCCTGCCCGTTTTCCGCCGCAATGCACCGATGCTCCAGCGTTCGGTGCTTCGCATCCGGATGCTCCAGAATCACCTCCCCGCCGGCGATGCCGCTCGGATACGGATATTCGTCGTACAGCCAGACCGCAAGCCCGTGCCGCTCCGCAGCCTGAACGGCCATCTCGATCTTCGCGAACCAGGCGTCGGACAAATAAGGAATCGTCAGCCCTTGTCTGGCGCACGGGAAAAATCCGCCGATCCCTTTCTCGGCCATTTCGGCGACCTGCCGCTCGATCTGTTCTTCCTCCATATCGCCATTCCAGAACCAGAACGGATGAATGCGATATTCCGCCGACGGCGTTTTCAGCTCGCTGAGATTAATCATAGGAAGCTGCTCCTCTCTCCTCGCCGCATCATTTCGCTTGCTTGACTCTCTCGTCATATTTCGCTTTCGATTTCGTATACAAATCGGCCCACTTGTCCATGAACTGCTGCGCCGTCATCTTTCCGGCAAGCACCGCCTGGAAATCCGGCTCCAAATTCGTCTGAATTTGCCCGTAATCCGGCAAATACGTCGGGGCGGGAACGAAGAGCGTATTCGGATCGTTCATGACCGCCATTCCGTTCTTGATCGTCGGGGTTTCGACCTGGGCTTTGCTGTTCGTCGGAATGTTCGTTTGCTTCGCATTCCAGTACGCTTGACTTTCCGGGCTGTTCAGGAACGCAATGAATTTCCACGATTCCTCGGGATGCTTGGAGTTCTTGAACAGGCTGTAGCCGCTCAAGCTCGGCACGAAAGCCCGTTTGCCGGTAAAGGGACTGGCGGGCAGATACAGCCCGGCGAACTTGTCCTTCCCTAGCGTGTTCTCGTTTTGCCCGTAGGAAGACTGGTTGTGGATGATCATCCCTGCCGTGCCGGAGTTGAATTCCGCCACCATTTCCTTGAAGCCGTTCGTGATGTTGCTTTCCGGGGTATAGACTTTATACAGTTTCGCCAGCTTTTCCACAAATTCCACGTTCTTCGGATCGTTGATCGTCGACTTCCCGCTTTCGTCAAAGTAGCTGGTCAGCCCGGAGTAGCTCCAGAGCGTCTGCTCCAGCTGCGTGATGCTGGCGGGTCCGCCCCTTAACGAAAAACCATATCGCTTCTTCGCCGAATCGGTCAGCTTCTCGGTGTACGCGAAGAAGTCTTCCCATGTAGCCGGCTCGGGCAGCCCCGCCTCCTTCAGCCAGTCGGTGCGGTACCAGATGATGCTGAGCACGAGCGCGTTCGGCATTTGGTACAGCTTTTTGTCGTGAGAGTAGTCCCTGGTCGTTTGAATATAGATCGGCCCAATGTTGTCCTTCTGATCCCACTTGTCAAAATAAGGATCGAGCGGCAGCAGCTCGCCCTTCGCGGCAAAATCGGAGACCCAGCGGTCGTATACCATCGCCACGTCGGGCGTGTCCCCGGTCTGGATGGCGGTGTTGAACTTTTGCAGCGCGGATGCCGAAGGAAGCCCCAAATATTCGACGTGAATGTCAGGGTTGGCCTGCTCGAAACGCTTGATCAGCTCCTCGTACAGCGGCGTCGTCGTTGGCCCCGCATTGCTGTCCCAGAAATGAATCGTCACCTTGTCTTTCGCATCGTTCCCCGTTGAGCCTTGACCTCCGGCCGCACCTCCCGGCGTTGTCCCTTCGCCGCCGCAAGCGGACAGCAGCAGCGTGGAGCCGAGACTGAGCGCGGTCAATCGGTTGATCGTTGTTCTTTTCAAGGAAATGCCCTCCTACATGTAATATATATTGTCCCTTAAGGAATTGGAACCGCTGCCAGCAAAGATCTTTACCCTTTCACGGAACCGGACATGATGCCGCTGACCAAATACTTTTGAATGAACCCGAAAAAGATAACGGTAGGCAAAAGCGCGATCACGCTGCCCGCCGCGAGGGCGCCGTAGGCGATGTTGAACTCCCCGATCATGTAGCTCAAGCCGACCGGAATCGTAAAATTGGCGTTTTTGGAAATAAACATCAAGGCGAACAAAAAGTCGTTCCACGCATCGATGAACGCGAACACCGAGGTGGCGACAATGCCGGGCACCAGCAGCGGAAAAATAACATGCACAATCGCGCTGAGCCGGCTGCATCCGTCCACCATGGCCGCTTCCTCCAGCTGCTGCGGAATGTTCGAGACGAATCCGCTCATCAGAATCGAGCTGAACGGCAGATTGAAGGTGACGTAAGTAATGATCAGCGACGACAGCTGGCCTGTCAGCCCCAGCGATTTGAAAATCATAAACAGCGGGATAAGCAGCATCGCTCCGGGAATAAACTGCGTGCCGAGCAGCAGCAGCAGGAACGCCTTGCGCCCGCGGAAGCGAAACCGGCTGAGCGCGTACCCGACCATCGTCGAGAAGACGAGGCAGATCAGCACGGTGATGACCGAGACGAGCATGCTGTTGCGAAAATAGACGGAGAACCCGACGCTTTTCCATACCGTTACAAAATTGTCCACGGTCAGCTGCGCCGGAAAATAGCTGATATCCCGGGAAACGACCTCGGCTTCCGTCTTGAACGCCGTAATCAGCGTCCAGTACAGCGGAAACGCGATAAACAGCGTACATGCCCACAGAGGCAAGTATAGAAACAAAGTGCGATTCAATAGTCTGGTCGCCATTAAGCCGTCTCCTTTCCGTAGCCGCTGCCTTTCAAATATACGGCGGCAAAGATCAGCAGGATGAAAAAGGCGACGACGGTCAAGGCGGATCCGTAGCCGAATTCGCCGGCTTTGATCGCCATGTTGGCCACATACATCGGCAGCGTCGTGGTGGCGTTGACCGGGCCTCCGCCGGTCAGGTTGAAGATCAGATCGACGTTATTGAACTCCCATACCGCGCGCAGGAGCGTCGTTAAAATGATCGTTTCTTTCAGAAAAGGCAGCGTCACGTTCGTAAACACGGACCACCGCCCCGCTCCGTCCACTTTCGCCGCCTCGTACAGCTCGCCGGGAATCGTCTGCAGCGAAGCGAGCAGCGTGATCGCGAAGAACGGAATGCCGCGCCACAGCTCGCTGGCGACGACCGACCAGAACGCCGTGCCCGTGCCCGCGATCCAGGCAATCGGATGATCGATAATCCCGATGCGGATGAACAGATCGTTGATCACCCCGATATGCTCGTTAAACATGATCGACCAGATCGTCGAGGTGATGACCCCGGAGATGGCCCACGGCAAAAACGAAACGGTTCGAAACCAGGCGCGGAACCGGAACGTCTGATGGAGCACCAGCGCAAGAATCATGCCGAATACGAGCTGCAGGGTAACCTCCGAGACGACCCATTTGAGCGAAATCCAGGCCGATTCGTAAAAGATCGGATCGTCGGTAAAAATTTTGCGGTAATTATCAAAGCCCGCGAAGCCGTTATAGAACGGATTCGACACGCTGTAGTTTTGCAGGCTGTAGTAAAATACGGTGCCGATCGGGTAAACGACGAACCCGGTAATCAGCAGCAGCGCCGGCAGGATGAGCATGTAAGGCAGCCAATCGATTTTCGGTTTATGTTTTCTCGGCAGAGCCATATCGTTTTGGTTGACTCGGGCGTTCACGTCATTAAAATCCCCTTTCAGTCCTGCTTGCTCTTGAATTGCTTGGGCGAGACGCCGTTGTATTTTTTAAAGATGACGCTGAAATATTGCGGGTTGGGGTAGCCGACCCTTTGCCCGGCTTCATACGTTTTCAAATCCTCCTTGCGCAGCAGCTCCATCGCCTTCTTCATCCGCACATCCAGCAAAAAATCGCTGAAATTCACGTTTTTCACCTGCTTGAACAGCACGCTGAGATATGCAGGGCTGACATGCACCGCACTGGCGACGTCCTGCAAGGACAAGCCTTCTTCATAATAATGGCTCTCGATATATTCCATCGCCTTCATCACCACCGATTTCTGGTGGTTGTTGCGCTGCTCGTTAACGAACAGCGTAACGGAGAAGACGAACTCGCGCAGCACCCCGAAGATATCCTTCACCGTATCTACCCGCTCGACGGATTGATAGAACGCGTCCATACTGCCGTACGGCGTATGGCCTCCCGACTCCCCCTCCTGCGGCTCCGAAACATGGCGAAAAACTTGAATCGCAATCTCCAGCGCGATCAGCCGCACCTGCTGCAAGGAGACGGCGGAGGCGTTCAAAATGCCGCGCTCGATCTGCTGCAGCAGCGGCTGCGCGTCGCTCCACAGCCCGAGCTTCGCTTTGAGCACAAGCTCGTTCATCAGGCCGATATCGACGGCTTTCGGCGCGGCGGCAGGCGCAGGGCGCGCATCGTTGGCCGTAAGCACGTTGTTCGGCCCGACGATATGCCGGAATTCGAACGCGGTCAAGGCGTCGGCGTACGAGCCGGCGATGTCCTTCAAAGCGCCGCAGGGGGAGCCGATGCCGACGGTCACCGTCGTCTTCAAATACGTCTCTACGCTGCGGAGCACCTTCTCCCCGAAGGCGTACGCCTCGCGCATCAATTCGGAATCGCTTTCATCTCCGCTGAACAAAATGACCAGCTCGTCCTCGTAAGAATCGAACGCGACTCCGCGGCCTTCGCCGTTCAGCAGCTCCTCGGCAATATTGTGGATGCTGAATTTCAGCATGTCTTTGCCGAACCGGGCCTGATAATCCGACACCTTATACTCGTCGGCCTTCAGCAGAATGACGACAAAACGATTGGCGCCCAGCGGCAGCTCGAATTGCGATACCTTGGCCGCGATGTCGTCTTCCTTCCATTTGCCGCGAATCAGCCCCTCCAAAAACTGCTGCCGCAGCAGCGGCTGCGCCTCCTTCACTTTGCGCCGCACACTTCTTTCCTGCTCCAGCTCCCGGGCCGCTTTCCGCACGATCTCCAGCATCGCTTTCTTCTCGACCGGCTTCAGCACAAATTCGAACACCCGCAGCTCCAGCGCTTGCTTGGCCAGCTCGAATTCTTCAAAGCTCGTCATAATAATCATCTTTTGATCGGGAAAGCGGTCTTTCGCCGCGCGGATCATATCCAGCCCGTCCATGAACGGCATGCGGATATCGGTGATCACGAGATCCGGACGCATCGACTCGATCAGCTCGAGTCCTTCCTCGCCGTCGCCGGCCGAGCCGACCAGCTCGATGCCGTATTCTTCCCAAGGGTAGCTGCTTAATCCGCGGCGGATAATGCTGTCGTCATCGACAATGATCAGCTTCATAGTTCGGCGGCTCCTTTGCTTCAGGGATTCGGACCGTTACGGCAGTGCCCTTGCCGGCTTCGCTGTGGATGGCAAGGCCGTATGGCGCTCCGTAGTGCAGCCTCAGTCTGGAATGCACGTTGCGGAAGCCGAAGCCGATCCCGCCCTCGCCCTTCGCCTCCAGACTGCTCCGCAGCTGCTCCAGCCGCTCGGAAGACATTCCCGGCCCGTTGTCTTCAACCCGCAGCAGCACGTCGGCGCCTTCGCGCCAGCCGGCGATGCGGATATGGCCGGAGCGGCGCAGCTGCTTCACGCCGTGATAAAGCGCGTTCTCGACAAGCGGCTGCAGCGTCAGCTTGACGATCGAACCTTCCATCACCGCAGGGTCGACGTCGATGTCGTAACGGAATTTATCTTTGTAGCGCATCTCCTGAATGATCAAATAATGGCGGACGTGCTCGATTTCCTCCGAGATCGGAATCATCTCGCGGCCCTGGCTGATGCTGATTCGAAAAAAGCTCGCCAACGCCGAAACCATCCGGCTTGCTTCTTCCGTCTCGCCGAGATCGCACAGCTGTTCGATCGAATACAGCGTGTTGTATAAAAAATGAGGCTGAATCTGCGCCTGCAGAGCGGCCAGCTCGGCGGTGCGCTTGCGGTTCTCCTCTTCCTCCACGCGCCGGACCAGCTCGCCGATTCTCCCGGTCAAATCGCGGATGCCGTTATTGAGCACGCCGATCTCGTTGTCGGAGCGAATGTCGAACTCGACATGGAGCTGGCCTTCGCCCCAGCGGTTCACTTTGCGCGCCAAGCGGGTTAGCGGCCCTGTAACGATCCGCGCCAACATGTTGGACAAGGCCAGCGCGCAGGTGACGACGATCAGGATGACCGTCAGACTGACGTATTTGATTTGACTGACCTTTTGCAGCAGATCCTGTTCGGGGAACACGGCGGCCAACCGCCATTTGTTCACGCCCAGCGTCTCGTACACAACGTTCAGCTTCACGCCCTGCTCCGTATGCATGACGAAATTTCCCGAAGGCTCCTGCTGCTGTGCAAGCAGCGCTCTTAATTGACGATCATCCGTATATTCCGGAGCAACCTGCTTAAAATAAGAAACCGTATCCTTGTCGACGACCGCCAAATAGCCGTTCGGGCTAATCTGCGGATTGTTCAGCAGCGAATTGAAAAAAGCGGCCCGCAGCTGAAACATCATGATGCCTTGAATGTTGGCTTCCGGAGAGCCTACCAGCTCGAAGACGCTGGCGACCTTGTTGTTTTCCTCCAGATTGGCAAACAGCGTTCGCTTGTGAAACCCCTCCCAAAATAAATTGCCCGACCCTTTGTGAAAGCGCTTGTAATAGTCGTCAAACGAAAATGTCGGCAGAGACGATACATAGTCGCTCTTCAGGAACGTAAATTTTCCGTCATTGAACGATAAAAAGATCGAGTCCAGAATCGAATAATTGCTGCTATATATGCGCTGGACAATCCGGTTGATTGTTATATAATCCTCCGGCTCCACGTCGTATTCCGGATCGCCCAGCCTTTCCAGCAGCGCAAGGACGTCTTTATCGTTGCTCAGCGTCATCAAATCCGTCAGCACCGTCGTAAATTGAACATTGAGATGGTGGCTCGTCTGCGCCACGATGTCCCGCATGTTGATATAGGCGTTCTGCTTGACCTGCTGGGAGGCAAGCAGGTACGACGTATATCCGCTGACGGAAATGAGCCCGATCATGACAGGAATGAACAGCCAAAGTATGGTTGATTTGAGCGACCGCGGCCGAATCCATCGCAACGCCATCACGCTTTCCTTCCGTATTCAGGGCTTGATTTCCGGCTCCATTTCATCTTAACAGGCTCCTTTGCGGCGAGGAATTCTTTTTGTTTCGAAAAATGTTTGTTCTTTTTTACAGATGACAAAGAGAATATTCGAACCGCTGTCCGCTGCGTTCCGACATCATATCCCTCCGATGTTTAGTTGTTTCTCCGTCGTTAGCCGAATCGGCAGTCCGCAGGACACCCGAGCTCCTCGAATACTTGGCGCGCGGCGGCATCGACTGGCAAAAAAACTTGAATCTGCGGATGCATGCGGCTGTTTCCGGATATTGACATTTGCTTGTAGCGAATGGGAACAAGCTCGCCTGTGCCTGGTCTTCTGGCTAATATCGTTTGCACAGGTTCGATCGCTTCCGCCGCATCCGGCGCATCGCCGTACATGTCCAAGACATTGTATGTTTGAGCTCGATCGATTACTTTTTGATACCAGGCGTCATAACGGGACAGCAGATGATCCTGCTTGAACGCCCGGATCCCGTGAACGGTATGAGACTGCCATTGTTCCAACGACGCTTTGTCGAACGTCGAGCGGGTGCGGATGGGCAGATCGGGATGGAAATGAACATCGATCCTGTTCATCAGGCTGTCGCTGAAACGTTCGTGGGAGATATCGAACAGCCGGCGAAACGGCTCGTTAAGATCCTTGATGTCCTGTGCATGGGTGACAATCATGGCGGGAAAAGGGATCGTCCTCATCGTATGCTGTGCCCGTTCCAATGCAAGCTCCAACGCCTGTCCCTTCAATTCGGATTGGATCGGCAGGTAACCGGCAGCCAGCAGCAGATTCGTTGCGCTCGTCCGAGGTGCATTCGAGATAATCCGAGATGGCAAGGATCGTCTGCCGGTCCGGGATTCGGCGGGAACGTCCGACCAGCAAATTTTTATACGTAGGGCAAGCCTCGTCGTTCAGCTCCTGCTGCGTAAATCGTTTCCATGGCGAATGAGACCGATGGGCCATCTCCCGCTGGCGCTTTATCCGCAGCGTCTCGATCTCTCCCAATAAAGTTTTAAGCCCGGAGTGCTCCTGATGCATGTCCACCCTCCCTTTCGCTTTGCTCATTCCAGGTGTAGTTCTGCACTTGGTCCGAAAAAGTGATTCAAGTATACTCCTATATGAAATCGAAGGTCAATTCGCTTTCACCGTGCTTTATTCCCATTCACGAAAGGAGATGCGTTGACGATGCGTGCCATTGTAACCGATCCAAGTGCTCCGGAATTTTTTACGATCAAAGAGGTAGAGGCACCTAAGGCCCAGCCTTGGGAAGCCATTGTTCAGGTGAAGGCGATATCTCTTAATCGCGGCGAAGTGAAAGACGCCATAGATCATGGCGAAATGGCCAGACCCGGCTGGGATTTCGCCGGAACGGTCATCGAGCCGGCAGCGAACGGACTGGGGCCGAAGCAAGGAAGCCGGGTGGTCGGCCTGCTCCCGGCGGGCGCCTGGAGCGAGCAGGTGGCCGCCCCCGTATCGATGCTGGCTGAAATTCCGGACGAGGTCGACTTTGCGAAGGCGGCGACCCTGCCCGTAGCCGGTCTGACGGCGCTGAATGCGCTGCGCAAAGGGGGTATGCTGCTCGGCAAACGAATTTTCGTTACCGGCTCTACCGGCGGCGTCGGTCTGTTCGCCCACCAGCTTGCCGCGCTGTCCGGCGCTTTTGCCGTAGGTATGGCCAGCACAGAGGAGAAGGCGAAGCTTGTCCGGGAGGCCGGAGCCGATGAAGTGATCGTCGGCTACTCCCGAATGGAAGCGGCCCGCGAATTCGGACCGTACGATCTGATCGTCGATTCGGTCGGCGGCGATACGCTGGCCGCTCTGCTGCCGCTGCTTGCGCCGCAGGGCATTTGCGTCTATGATGAATTTGGTGACGAGCGGAGGAAGAACTTTATACAGCTTCTTTCTCGGGGAGGAGCTTACGCGCCGTTCGGCCGCGGAAGATTTGCATGTGCTGGCCCGGTTGGTCGCAAGCGGCCGGTTAACGCCGCGGATCGAGGTGGAGGCGCCGTGGACCGACATCGGCTCCGTCGCCAGCCGCTTGCTCGAGCGAAGCTTTTCCGGCAAGGCCGTGCTCCGAATCGATTGATTCGGCCCGGGCACGGACCGTTTCCGGTGCAATCGGTATAATGCTGCCCTATTAGATTGAAAGCCCGTACTGACCTGCCGCTCTCGGCGGGCCAGTCGGGCTATCATGGTACTGGATTGGCGATCCCGGCGGGCCAGTCGAGCCATACCGGTACTGACCTGCCGCTCTCAGCGGGCCAGTACGGGCTATCATGAAACTTACCTTCCGGTTCCAACTCGTCCGTCGAAGCCTCGTACCCGGCTAACGCTTACCACAAAGCTTAATCGCCTCGCAACGATTGATTGGGGATTTTAACGCTTGCCAGTCACCTTATTTCGCCTTTTTAGCGTTCTAAATCGGGGTTTCTGACCAATAGAGCCGCTCAGTTTCGTTACATTTTTATCAGTGTTCGTTTCATCGAAATAGTGTTTGTCATCAGCGTTAGAATAATGGCAGCGATTCATGCTGGCTATCTCGACCATTGGTTTTGCGGTATCAATCGAATCTCGGCAATGAAGTTATGCTTGATCCAACCGTACATTTGCGTTCTCATGACCACAAACTCCGATGCTGCATGGGAGACGCCGATCAGCGTCATCGTCGTATGCACGGCATCATTCATTATATTGTGAAGCTTCCGCCTGCCGTAGTCGTGTCGATATGGCAGTGCATTTTGCCGGTGATATAGGCCTGCAAGCCCTTCTCTTCGGCGGTTTTCATATCCGTAACGGAATCGCCGCCTCCTTCAGCGATGGCAATCTTGTCTATGCGATTAGCGGAAAATCCTCTCCCCCACCCTCTCGGATCGCCGCATTCCATAAAAAGCGGATGATGCATGAACAGCAGATCCCCGGATCGGGCATCATCGAGAAAAGTCTCCAGTACCTCATCGGTCGGAAAAACTGCCAGGTGCACCGTGCGAACTTTTTCGCTTCCCTTGATCATTAACTTGATCAGCAGTCCGTTGAAGCGTTCGGTGAAATCTGGCTCAAAGGCATTTTTTCTATCGAATCGGATAGGATCGTAAACCATAGGGATAAACCGGCTGAATCCCGGATCTTTATCCCCACATTAATACGAAAAACGCCCAAGCCCAGGCGAGGGCAGGCGATCTTCGCGCGCTTAATACACGTATTTCCGCTGCATCCCGTAGCTCAACAGGAATAATAGGCATTCGGTCGCCAGTTTGGCCGGAATCAGATGGATTCCGAGCGTGATGTGAAGGAGGTGCAGCAGTCCGTAATTGAGTCCGACGATGGCGGCGACGAGCAAATAGTACCTTTGCATCGAACGCAGCACCGGCGTTTGCTGAGGACGGCCGAAAACATAGCGCCGGTTGACCGCATAGTTCGCGGCCGAGCTCGCCAGTCTGGCGAGGACAACAGACAGCAGCAGATGGGAAGTCCACCATTGCAGGAGCAGCAGGACGATGAAATCGATCAGGCCCGCCAGCAGGGAAGACGCGCCGAACTTCAGAAACGGCAGATATACCTTAAGCGAATCGACAAGCGGACGGAAATGGGATGAGCGATTATCATCCAGATAGATCGTATCGATCGGCAGTTCGGCAATCGCGTAGCCTCGGGCTGGCGCTTCGAGCAGCAGATTCATCTCGTACTCGAATCGCTCGCCGGGCACTTGGCACAGCCAGCCGAGCATTTCGCTCGGATAGCCCCGCAATCCGGTCTGGGTGTCCTCCACGCGAATGCCGGTGGCCGCATCGTAGATTTTGCTGGTGAGCCGATTGCCGAAGCGGCTGCGGAGCGGCACTTTTCCGGTAAACTTGCGGCTCCCGAGCACGATTCGTTTCCTTCCGGATGCGATCGATCTGCCGACCGCGACGATATCCTTCGGAGCGTGCTGTCCGTCGCTGTCCGCGCAGACGACTCCGTCCTTCGCCCCGCTTTCCCGAATGTATGCGAAGCCGGTTTTCAGCGCCCGCCCTTTGCCCAGGTTAACGTTATGGGTCAGCACGGTGCAGCCGGCGGACTTGACCGCTTCGAAGATCGGGCGATAACGCTCGCCGCTGCCATCGTCCACGACGACGATCGGATCGTCGGTTATCGCCTGCAGCCGCGCGATCAATTCGATCAGCCGGTGATCGGGCTCATAAGAAGGGATCAACACGGTCATCCCGTTCACTCCTCTCCTACGTACAAAATGTCGCTGACCCCTCGTTCCCGCCCCTTGCCGAGCGGATTATTCACTACGCTACGCGGCCCATGAAGTACATCGTCGACGAGCCGCCGCCGTCCAGGTTGTACGCTTCCGTGCACCCGAGATCGGCAAACAGCTGCGCGAACTGCTCCAGCGTCATCCCCCTGCTTTCGTCCGACCGCCCGTCGACGACCACAAAGACATAATGGTTCGGCTCGATCATGCCGATGCCGGTCCGCGGATTCGCATTCTGAATGGAACGGTTGCCGAAATTCGTATCGATCTTCACGCTGCCGAAGTCTTGCACCGCTTCGCCGTCCCTGACAAGCGCCGGACCGAACGATAGCGAATGAATCGCGCCGTCCGCGAGCAGCTCGTCGGCCGATACCTGCGTCTCGTCGAACGAAGCCATCGTACCGTCGGCAAACAGCGCGAACGCTTCCCGGGCAGGCTCGTCCCGAAACAATTCGCCGTTGCGGATCACGACGCCGTCGCCGCGAAACCCGTAGTAGTCTCCGTTGATCGCAAAGACGGCTTGATGATCGGATGCGATCTTGGACGTATCTTCCGTAATATTGCGGCCAAACGCGTTGTCGGCAAAGGCGGCCTTCAGCATGGAGGCGTCCGCAACCTTGACGTCGGCAGCGTAATAAATGATCTGATCGCTGCCGGATCCTGTCTTCACTTGCTTGATCTCGATATTCAGGTCATCGCTGCGATAACTCCAATCATCAGCCTGATAGGCTGCGCCGGACGCTTCTGCTCCGTTCTCATGAGAAGCTGTGCCCCGGTCGGTCCCGTCCGATTTGCCGGATTCACCGGTTATACCAGATTGACCGAGTGAACCAATGCGGTCCGTTCCGGAAGACGTCCCCGCCGTCGTATCCGACCCGGCGGCGCTGGCCGCCGGGATCGGATCGCTTACGACGCGCTCGACATGCTCGATGAGGTAGCGGTCGGCGAGCCCGTACAGGGTGAGGCCGATCGCCCCCGCGATCGCGGCGGCGATGGCAAGAGACGTTGTGTGCCGGCGTCTCATTGCGAATCACTGCCGGTCGTTGGCTGACCGCCGCCCTGCGTCGTCTGATTGCTTTGCGTATCACTGCCCGGCATCGTCCCATTGCCCTGCGGGCTGCCGCCCGGCATCGTCTGATTGCTCTGCGGTTCGCTTCCCGGCATCGTCCCATTGCCCTGCGGGCTGCCGCCCGGCATCGTTCCGTTGCCTTGCGGGCCGCCGCCAGACATCGGCCGGTCGCCCCGGCCCGGGCGCATGCCGCCGGAGCCGGCTTCGGTGACGCCCGACTCGTTCAGCCACGTCACGGTGCTCGCGATTTCGAAATCGACGATCTTCGTATCGCCCGTATAGAGGGTATAGGCTGCGCCCT
>Ga0207865_102032_pt1 | contig 12905 bp, 10 predicted proteins | sample HigsolmetaAR204D_FD_184836 | JGI IMG/M metagenome (GOLD analysis project Ga0207865, IMG submission 184836) | Ionic liquid and high solid enriched microbial communities from the Joint BioEnergy Institute, USA - AR20-4-D (SPAdes) (version 2) ...
TGAAAACGATTTCTTTTGTTTTTTCTGCGTTTCCGTGCTAAACTTATGGCAACTCCATTTGAAAAAGGCGGTTCATATAAGAATGGGCAGAAGAAAGAAAAATCTCCAAAGATTTGATAATGTTGTTGTATTGCCTGGTACACGGGAAAGATTGGTTGAAAAGGGAATCCAAGCTTTGCAGGAAAAAAATTATGAAGAAGCTTCTGATTTTCTTATAAAGGCTTTGCATTTTTCCGAGGATCCCGGTGACGATGAGATTCAAATGGCCTTGTTGCTTGCCCTTTATGAATGTGGTCAATATGATGAGGCGAAAGAATTGTGCGAAGAAATGCTTCAAGCGGGAAACGGCGATTATTACGATGTAATGGATTTATACATATCAATTCTCTTTCAAATGAAGGAATATCAGCGAGCTTACATTACGCTATCTGCTCTCTGTGAGGAAAACCAAATTCCTTCCGATAAAAAAGATCATTTTGAGAAACTTTTGCAAATAAGCCGGAAAATGGCTTCTACTTCGGCGAAAAATGAATATCAATCTGACTTTGACCGTGCACCTAAATTGTTTTACGAGGATGAATCAATTGAGCAGCAAACGTTAAAAGCGGCGGAGCTAGTTCAACGAAATATTGCTCCGTATCTAGACGAATTGATTGATATCATCGGGGATGCACATTCCCATCCATTTTTGAAAACTCTTCTCCTCAATATAATGAGGGAGAAGGGAGTGGATAAAGAAATTTTCGTTCGAAAGCTTCATTTTTCAAAACGATTGATCCCAAATCAGTTGGAAGAAGTTTTTCAAATGACCTATTACAAACAAGTTTTAACCAAATTAGAGGAAGCCGTTTCTCAATCTAATCCCGTATTGTTTTCCCAATTAACAGAATTGGTGAATCGCCACTTTTTTCTTCTTTATCCATTCGAACCTGAGTTCAGCGTGGACACTTGGGCTGCCTGTACGCTCCAATTGGCCTGTGAATATTACGGGGAAGCGGAAGAAGCTGAAATTTTGTGTCCGCAGCTCTTCTCTCATGACGATGCTGGTCGAGAAAAATGCATGGCTTATTTGAAAGAGTTAGATGAATTTTCTGCTCCCGTCTCTTAGCTTTTTATTGAAAGACTTAGTTCGTATGTTATAATGTAATGGTTATAATATGTACTTTTCTGCTTGGCTTTCTTTTTGTACACTAAAAGTACGAAATTGATAAATGATTCATTTTTCAACTATCAACTTATAGATTTGTTGTGGAGGGAATTGTATGTCAGTGAAATGGGAAAAACTAGAAGGAAACCAAGGTGTCCTTACTGTAACGGTGGATGCCGACAAAGTGAATGAGGGATTGGACTATGCTTTCAAAAAAGTCGTCAAAACGATTAATGTCCCTGGTTTCCGCAAAGGAAAAATACCGCGTCCTTTGTTTGAAAAACGATTCGGAGTAGAATCGCTTTACCAAGACGCGCTCGATTATATCTTGCCGGAAGCTTATGCAAAAGCGGTGGAAGAATCCGGAATTGAACCGGTTGATCGTCCGGAAATCGACATCGAACAACTGGAAAAAGGAAAAGAGTTAATTTTTAAAGCAACTGTCACAGTTAAACCGGAAGTAAAACTCGGCGAGTATAAAAACTTAGAAGTGGAAAAAGTAGATACAGAAGTAACAGACGAAGATGTTGAAAATGAATTAAAAGCATTGCAAGAACGCTATGCTGAACTTGTCGTAAAAGAAGACGGCAAAGCAGAAGAAGGAGATACGGTTGTTATTGATTTCGAAGGGTTTGTTGACGGCGAGCCGTTTGAAGGCGGTAAAGCGGAAAATTATTCGCTTGAACTAGGTTCCGGCTCTTTCATTCCTGGCTTTGAAGATCAATTAATCGGAACGAAAGCAGGGGATGAAAAAGATGTGGAAGTCACATTCCCTGAAGAATACCATGCTGAAGAGCTTGCTGGAAAACCTGCCGTGTTTAAAGTGAAAGTTCATGAAGTAAAAGCGAAAGTATTACCTGAGCTTGATGATGAATTTGCAAAAGATGCGGATGAAGAAGCAGAAACGTTGGAAGATTTGAAAGCAAAAATTAAAGACCGTTTGAAACATCAAAAAGAACATGAAGCGGAACATGCTTTGCAAGATGCAGTGGTTGAAAAAGCAACAGCAAATGCAGAAATCGATATTCCTGAAGTCATGATCGAAAATGAAATCGATCGGATGATGCAAGAGTTTTCTCAAAACCTTTCCGCTCAAGGAATGAACCTTGAATTGTATTATCAATTCTCCGGTCAATCGGAAGAAGATCTTCGCAATCAAATGAAAGAAAATGCTGAAACTCGTGTTCGGACAAGCTTGACGCTTGAAGCCATTGCGAAAGCAGAAAATATCGAAGCCAGCGAAGAAGACGTAGAAAAAGAATTGCAAAGAATGGCCGATCAATTTAACCTATCAGTAGAAGACATTAAGAAAGCACTCGGCGATCTGGAAAACTTAAAAGCAGATTTAAGAATCAATAAAGCAGTTGAATTTCTTGTGGAAAATGCAAAAGTTGTTGCATAATAGTAGTAAAACGGTATAAAAACAAGGCGCGGGTTATACGTGCCTTGTTTTATACACCAATACATAAAATATTTTTAAAATATTTTGGTAATGAGCTCGGCATATTGCACATTATATATAACACTAAGCTTTTTATTTCGTGTCTTGTGTAAAATGTGTTAAAATGCTGTACATAACTCTTTGAGGGCTTTGAAACAACGGAACGTGGCAAAGCGAAGACTCGGCAATAATTGGTTTAAGAAGAATTGAGGGGTGAAGTAAATTGTTTAAATTCAGTGATGAGAAAGGACAACTGAAATGTTCTTTCTGTGGCAAAACACAAGACCAGGTCCGTAAGCTGGTCGCCGGACCTGGTGTTTATATATGTGATGAATGCATCGAATTGTGTACGGAAATTGTGGAAGAAGAATTGGGAACCGAGGAAGAAGTAGAGTTTAAGGATGTGCCGAAGCCGCGTGAAATCCGTGAAATTCTCGATGAATACGTCATTGGGCAAGACCAAGCGAAGAAATCTTTGGCTGTTGCTGTCTATAACCACTATAAGCGGATCAACTCCAACAGTAAAGTCGACGATGTAGAACTGGCAAAGAGTAATATTTGTTTAATCGGTCCTACTGGGAGCGGCAAGACTTTGTTAGCGCAAACATTAGCGCGCATCTTAAATGTTCCTTTTGCGATTGCCGATGCGACTTCTCTTACGGAAGCAGGGTATGTCGGAGAAGATGTAGAAAATATTCTTTTGAAACTGATTCAAGCCGCCGACTATGATGTAGAAAAAGCGGAAAAAGGAATTATTTATATTGATGAGATCGATAAAGTCGCCAGAAAATCGGAAAATCCGTCCATCACCAGGGATGTTTCCGGTGAAGGAGTTCAACAGGCTTTGTTAAAGATTTTGGAAGGAACAGTGGCAAGTGTTCCGCCTCAAGGAGGAAGAAAACATCCTCATCAAGAATTTATCCAAATTGATACGACCAATATTTTGTTTATTTGCGGCGGGGCCTTTGACGGCATTGAACAAATTATCAAACGCCGTCTCGGTCAAAAAGTGATCGGTTTCGGATCGGATCCGACGAAAGGAGAAATCGAAGAAAAAGATCTGCTTTCCAAAGTGGTTCCGGAAGATTTGCTGAAGTTCGGATTAATTCCTGAATTCATCGGCCGTTTACCGGTTATCGCAAGTCTGGAACCTCTTGACGAAGAAGCGTTAATTCAAATTTTGACGAAGCCGAAAAATGCGCTCGTCAAACAATATCAAAAAATGATGGAACTTGATCATGTTGAATTAGAATTTGAACAAGAAGCACTTGTTGAAATCGCAAAAAAAGCAATCGAAAGAAAAACGGGTGCACGTGGATTGCGTTCCATCATCGAAAGCATTATGCTGGATGTAATGTTCGATTTGCCTTCAAGAGAAGATATTTCAAAGTGTATCATAACAAAAGATACCGTTTTAAATAACAGCATGCCAAAGTTAATCGGGACGGACGGAAGAATTATTCAAGAAACAGAAGAACGAAAAACGTCTGCATAACGAAGGAGCCGATATGTTCGGCTCCTTTTTCCCCTATTTATGTGAAAAAGATAAACTTTACCGCTTCACTTGATCAAACCTGTTATCTGTTCGACGATTGAACCGTGAAAACGGTGAAAATGGTCGGCGCCAGGTGCTTTTGATTTATGTTTATTCCCCTCGTGTCCAGGAGATACTAGCCGTATATCGATGGTTAATCAGGAGGGGGATATAGTATGAATTGGACAGGTATTGCATTAATGATTCAAATGTTTTTTGGTGTCGTCATAGGGCTGTATTTTTGGAATTTGTTGAAAAATCAACGCACCCAAAAAATATCCATTGACCGTGAATCAAGAAAGGAAATGGAACAGCTTCGGAAAATGCGGTCGATTTCCTTAACGGAGCCTTTGTCGGAAAGAGTCAGGCCTACTTCTTTTTCTGATATCATCGGACAAGAAGATGGTATAAAAGCTTTAAAGGCAGCGATATGCGGCCCCAATCCTCAACATGTCATTATTTATGGTCCTCCCGGGGTCGGAAAAACAGCGGCGGCCCGTTTGGTGTTGGAAGAAGCGAAAAAAAACCCGAAAACGCCATTTTCTCCATCGGCCGTATTTGTGGAGATGGATGCGACTACTGCCCGGTTTGATGAACGGGGAATAGCTGATCCGCTTATAGGGTCTGTGCATGATCCCATTTATCAAGGAGCCGGAGCCATGGGACAAGCAGGCATTCCCCAACCGAAACAAGGAGCTGTAACCAACGCTCACGGCGGCGTCCTTTTTATAGATGAAATCGGTGAGTTGCATCCTATTCAAATGAATAAATTGTTAAAAGTGTTGGAGGACAGGAAAGTTTTTTTGGAAAGCGCCTATTATAATGAAGAGAATACACAAATTCCTGCCCATATCCATGATATTTTTAAAAATGGCTTGCCTGCGGACTTTCGATTAATCGGAGCGACAACCAGAACGCCTGAGGAAATACCGCCGGCGATTCGTTCTCGCTGTATGGAAGTGTTTTTTCGAGGATTAGAACAAGATGAGATCATCCAAGTAGCCAAAAAAGCTGCAGAAAAGGTCAAAATGAGCATGAGCGACAGTGGATTGAAAATTTTGAGCTCTTATGCACGAAACGGCCGTGAAGCCGTTAACATTGTTCAAATTGCAGCCGGCTTGGCGATAACGGAAGGCAGGAGAGCCATTAAGGATAAGGATATCCAATGGATCGTGCAGTCTAGCCAAATGACGCCCCGTTATGAACAGAAAATTAAAGATCATTCTGCAGTCGGCATTGTGAATGGTTTGGCTGTAATGGGATCGAACAGCGGAGCTTTGTTGGAAATTGAAGTGGCTGTCATCCCGGCAGACAAAAAAGGGACGCTGACGATTACTGGCATTGTCGAAGAAGAAAGTATAGGCGGCCAAGGAAAATCCATACGGCGAAAAAGCATGGCAAGAGGCTCGATTGAAACTGTACTCACGGTTTTACGATCAATGGGTGTGCCTTGCCATCAATATGACATTCATGTGAATTTTCCAGGCGGAATTCCGGTGGATGGACCGTCCGCAGGAATTGCCATAGCCACCGGTATTTATTCCGCTATTTACAAGATGCCCGTTTCTCATAAGATTGCTATGACTGGAGAGATCAGCGTCCACGGGACAGTAAAGCCAATTGGAGGCGTTATGCCGAAAATAAGGGCTGCCAAACTGGCGGGTGTCGAGAAAGTGCTTATTCCGAAAGCGAACATGCAGGAAATCATCAAAGAATTCGATGGTATTACGATTATTCCTGTGGAACATATTCGCGAAGTCATTGAACAGGCGATTGAAAAGAAAGCAGATGCAGAAGGAACGATTACGCATTGGCATAATAACCAGGAAATGCTCTGAATTTGTTAGGTCGTTCGTATGGCCTTCTGAAAACGGCTTAGCTTTTGGAATACAATCGAATATCCGTACTTATGTGAGGATGTAATGGCAGGATCTGTGTTCTTTTTGTTTGAATTTCTATAAATGGAGCGGGGAAGTCTGCTTGCATGAAGAAAGAAACATCCGTTTTCGGCAAGCGATCATAGAAAAGCATCATTCAGTTTCAAGACCTCCAAAGGGTTCCATTGGATTTTTCTGATTCAGCTGCATTTGATCAGAAGAATTCCAAATGGACAGGTGTTTATAAATAAGTTAGAATTGTACAAAGATCATACGAAAGTAACATAGAGATTACGGAGGTGCCAATATGAGTGAACAAACGGTCTATTCCATCCCCCTCCTTCCGTTAAGAGGATTATTGGTTTATCCTACAATGGTTTTGCATTTGGATGTTGGCCGCGAGCGTTCGATTGAAGCGCTGGAGCGTGCCTTGATGGATAATCATTTGATTTTTTTAACGACCCAAAAAGATATGAATATAGATAATCCCTCTGAAGAGGACTTATATAGGATAGGAACGTTGACAAAAGTCAAGCAAATGTTAAAGCTTCCGAACGGAACGATCCGCGTGCTTGTGGAAGGTCTTCGACGGGGCAGAATTAAAGAGTTTTATCATGAAGAAAAGTATTTTCACGTCGTCGTTGAAACCTTTGAAGAAGAAAAAATGAAAGATATCGAAACACAAGCTTTGATGCGAACGCTGCTGGATTCTTTTGAACAGTACATAAAGATGTCGAAAAAAATTACCGCTGAAACGTTCACGACCGTTTCGGACATTGAAGAACCGGGAAGGCTTGCTGATATAATCGCTTCCCATTTGCCGATTAAAATCCATCAAAAACAAGAAATATTGGAAACAGTGGCGATCAAGGAACGGCTGCAAAAATTAATCGACATTCTCCATAACGAAAAAGAAATATTAAATCTTGAGAAAAAAATTGGACAGCGCGTAAAGCAATCTATGGAACGCACCCAAAAAGAATATTATTTGCGGGAACAAATGAAAGCTATTCAAAAAGAGTTGGGCGACAAAGAAGGGAAAACCGGAGAAGTCGAAGAGCTTACGAAACGAATTGAAGATGCCGGAATGCCTGAACATGTAAAAGAAACAGCCATGAAAGAACTCGGCCGCTATGAAAGCATTCCGACCAGTTCGGCGGAAAGCGCAGTGATCAGAAATTATCTAGAATGGCTGATTACGATTCCTTGGTCCAAAGCAACCAAAGATGACTTAAACATAAAAAAGGCCGAACGTATATTAAACAGGGATCATTACGGCTTAGAAAAAGTAAAAGAACGGGTTTTAGAATACTTAGCTGTCCGAAAACTGACACGATCCGTTAAGGGGCCGATATTATGCCTTGTAGGACCGCCGGGTGTAGGAAAAACAAGTCTCGCTCGTTCCATCGCAGAGTCGCTTAATCGTAAATTTGTCCGCGTCTCCTTAGGCGGTGTACGGGATGAATCTGAAATTCGCGGGCATCGCCGAACTTATGTGGGGGCCATGCCGGGACGAATTATAAGAGGGATGCAAAAAGCGGGGACAATCAATCCGGTATTTCTGCTGGATGAAATTGACAAGATGTCGAGCGATTTTCGCGGCGATCCATCCGCGGCCATGCTCGAAGTACTCGATCCGGAACAAAATCATGCATTCAGCGATCATTTTATTGAAGAACCATATGATTTGTCGAACGTGATGTTTATTGCGACAGCGAATGATTTATCAACGATTCCAGGACCATTGAGAGACCGTATGGAAATTATCAGCATTCCTGGTTATACGGAATTGGAAAAGATTCATATTGCAAAAGACCATCTTCTTCCTAAACAATTGAAAGAAAACGGATTGAAGAAGGGACAGCTGCAAATTCGAAACGATGCCATTCAAGACATTGTTCGCTATTATACAAGAGAAGCGGGTGTTCGCGGACTTGAACGTCAGTTGGCGGCCATATGCCGGAAAACGGCAAAAATGATTGTAGCCGGAGAGAAAAGGCGTGTGATCGTGACAGAAAATAATCTGGAAGAATTTTTAGGGAAAAAGATATTCCGTTATGGATCAGCGGAAAAAGTGGATCAGATTGGCGTAGCCAACGGACTAGCCTACACCCCTGTTGGTGGCGATACACTGCAAATCGAGGTTTCTTTGGCGCCGGGAAAAGGAAAGCTAGTTTTAACAGGAAAACTAGGAGATGTGATGAAAGAGTCGGCCCAAGCTGCTTTTAGCTATGTCCGCTCCAATGCGAAAGAACTGGGCATTGAAGAAGATTTCCATGAAAAATATGATATTCACATACACGTACCGGAAGGCGCCGTTCCAAAAGACGGACCTTCGGCAGGAATTACGATGGCAACTGCTCTTGTTTCTGCATTGACGAATCGCCCCGTTCATAAAGAAGTTGGAATGACGGGAGAAATAACGCTTCGTGGCAGAGTACTCCCGATTGGCGGACTGAAAGAAAAATCGTTGGGAGCTCATAGAGCGGGATTAAAAACGATTATCGTTCCTCAAGAAAACGAAAAAGATTTGGATGATATTCCGACAAGCATTCGGAAAGATTTGCATTTTGTGCTTGTTTCTCAAATGGATGAAGTGCTAAAAACGGCGTTGGCGGGTGATAACCAATGAACGTTCATGAAGCCGAATTAGTGATCAGTGCTGTCAAGCCCGAACAATATCCGAAAGAGGATCTTCCGGAATTTGCGCTTGCGGGTCGTTCAAATGTGGGGAAATCCTCTTTTATTAACAAAATGGTCAATCGCAAAAGTTTAGCCAGAACATCATCCAATCCGGGAAAAACACAAACGCTTAATTTTTATCGAATCGAAAACAAGCTTTATTTTGTGGATGTTCCGGGCTACGGATATGCAAGGGTTTCCAAAAAAGAGAGAGAAGCATGGGGGCAAATGATTGAAACTTATTTGACGACGAGAAAACAATTGAAATTGGTGTTGCTTTTAGTGGATTTGCGCCACCCACCGACAAATGATGATGTAATGATGTACGATTTTTTAAAATACTATGATATCCCATGCATGGTCATTGCCACAAAGGCGGACAAAATTCCAAGAGGAAAATGGCAGAAACATGTGAAGCAGGTCAAACAGACATTGAAATTCGATCCGGCTGATGAAATCATCATTTTTTCTTCGGAGACCGGAGAAGGAAAAGATAAGACTTGGAATCTTCTTGAAGCCTATTTGCGTTAATTCGGAGTCGTTATGAGCGGCGTCTTGCGATTTTAGCATTGCTGCTGTTTCTGTTTAAAGGTTTCAAAATGTCAATAAGGAGGCATGCATTGCCTCCTTATTTTCGTTTTACAAATAATAAGTAAGCTCCTACTAGAATGAGCAGTATTGGCCAAAAATGCCATAAATCTTCTTGCCCGCTCCTCAGCAATCCAAGCCAAGCAATGACATTTTGATAAAAGAGCGACAACAGGGCAAGAATGAAAAATAACATACTGTATAGGAAGCCCTCTTTTGTTTTTTGAGATTGAAGAAAGAAACCGATGGCGATGATCAAAACAAAAATTCCGATCTGATCAGGCCAATTTGGAAACTGACGAACAAGATGAAAATGGATGCCAAAACCTGTCAAAATAACGCCAGGCAGAATAAACTGATAGTCTTGTCCGCCATAAGCTTGAAAAAGAAAAGCCAATCCAACAATTAAGAGAATGGTCGGCCAAGTAAAAAAGCCATCGAATAATAGGATATTGGATTTTTGCAGATAAAAATAAGCTCCAAATCCCATTAAAATGATCCCTGGGAAAAAACGCTGTTGTTTCATTCGTAAATCCATTCCTTTCGAAAAGGTCAATGATTTGATTCTTTCGGGATAGTTTGGTATTGTAAACTTGGAATTAAAAATAAATATAATATGATAATTATTATAAAAATGGATGTCATTCCATTTAGCCATTTTAAGGTTAAAACTAATATCTATGTTACCATATGTTCATAATTTTTTGATTCAGTAATTTTTGAACATGGTATAATAAAAATAGTATTGATTTTTGGGGGTGTCACTGTCGGCCATGCATATCATAGTAGCAGGACTTCACTATAAAACGGCCCCAGTCGAAATAAGAGAACGGCTTACTTTTGACGCAAATGATCTGGATGAAGCGCTTCGCACGCTGAAAAACAAAAAAAGCATTCTGGAAAGCGTCATTCTTTCTACTTGCAACCGGACGGAGATTTATGCGGTCGTAGATCAAATTCATACTGGACGCTATTATATAAAGGAATTCCTTTCCGAATGGTTTCATATCGAAATGGATGAATTCGCGCCGTTTCTCTTTGTTTATGAAGAAGCGGACGCGGTTGAACATCTTTTTAAAGTAACGTGCGGTTTAGATTCTATGATTGTCGGGGAAACGCAGATTCTCGGACAGGTACGCGATAGTTTTCTGCAAGCGCAGCGTTCTGAAGCGACTGGAACGATTTTTAATCAATTATTTAAACAAGCGGTTACATTGGCTAAAAAAGCTCATTCTAAAACAGAAATTGGAGCGAATGCCGTTTCCGTCAGTTATGCCGCCGTGGAACTGGCGAAAAAAATATTTGGAAACTTAAACGGCAAACATGTATTAATTCTCGGTGCGGGAAAGATGGGGGAATTGGCCCTTAAAAATCTGCAAGGAAGCGGAGCGACGAAAGTAACGGTCATCAACCGTACGTTCGAAAAAGCTGCCTCGTTAGCGGAGCGATTTTCGGGGACGGCGAAAGAACTGCGGGAATTGCAATGTGCTCTTTTAGAAGCGGATATCCTCATCAGTTCAACCGGATCAAATGACTTTGTTATTTCAAAGGATATGATGTCCGGAGTCGTTAATTTGAGAAAAGGACGGCCTCTCTTCATGGTCGATATAGCGGTTCCGCGGGATATCGATCCGGAAATTCATGAGCTTGAAAATGTCTTTTTGTATGATATTGATGATTTGGAAGGCATTGTAGAAGCGAATATGGCAGAGCGGAAAAAAGCAGCTGAAAAAATCATGATCATGATAGAAGAAGAAATTTCGGAATTTCATGAGTGGCTGAATATGCTTGGTGTGGTGCCTGTTATTGCGGCGCTTCGGAAAAAGGCGCTTGCCATACAAGCAGAAACGATGAAAAGCTTGGATAGAAAGCTACCCGATTTGACCGACCGTGAACGGAAGATTATTAATAAACATACAAAAAGCATTATTAACCAGTTGTTAAAAGATCCAATCCTGCAAGCGAAAGAATTGGCAGGACAAAAGGGCGCAAAAGAGAAATTGGAGTTTTTTACAAAAATCTTTAATATTGAGGAACAAGTGATAGCAGAAAATCAGCAGAAAGCGGAAGACGTAAAAACGGGGGCCATCGTGGCTTCTTCTTATCAAGTGTAAGGGGTTCATTTATGGCTTTTGTACACGGTATGACAAGATTGCATGAACTCATGATTCTACTGTATGCGGTCAGTATTTTGCTCTACTTCATTGATTTTCTTCATCGAAATCGGAAGGCGAATTCGTTCGCCTTCTGGACTTTAGCGATTGTTTGGGTGCTTCAAACAATTTTTTTGTTTCTTTATATGTTCAAGACAGGAAGGTTTCCGGTCCTGACCATTTTTGAAGGGCTTTATTTTTATGCATGGGTGTTGATCACATTTTCATTGTTGATCAATCGGTTTTTACGAATGGATTTTTTGGTGTTTTTCACCAATATACTTGGATTTGCCATTATGGCGATTCATACATTTGCGCCTATGCAAATGCAATCGGACGCTATGGCAGAAAGATTAGTCTCTGAGCTTTTGCTGATTCATATTATAATGGCGCTGCTTTCTTACGGGGCTTTTTCGCTGTCCTTTATTTTTTCGTTGTTATATTTGCTGGAGTATCGGCTTTTGAAAGAAAAAAAGTGGAGTCAGTGGTTGTGGCGGATTGGCGATTTGACGAAGCTTGAGCAGCTGTCCTATATATTAAATGCAATTGGCGTGCCAATGCTTCTATTGTCGTTGATTTTAGGGCTGCAATGGAAATTCACAAAACTCCCTAATGTGGAATGGTATGATCCAAAAATTATCAGTTCTTTTATTTTATTGATTGTTTACAGCATGTTCCTTTACTTTAAAGTTCGGAAAAACAAGCAGGGAAAAGCGCTCGCTTTATTCAATACAGCTGCGTTTCTCATTGTACTTATCAACTTCTTTTTAGTCAGCCGCTTATCGGCATTTCATTTTTGGTATATGTGATTGAAGGAGGCCGTTATGAGAAAAATTATCGTAGGGTCGCGTAGAAGCAAATTGGCGCTGACACAAACCAAATGGGTCATTCAACAATTAAAAAGGCTAAATCCTTCCTATGAATTCGAAATAAAAGAGATCGTGACAAAAGGCGATAAGATTCTTGACGTTACATTATCCAAAGTGGGCGGGAAAGGATTGTTTGTCAAAGAGATCGAGCAGGCCATGCTGAACAAAGAAATTGACATGGCTGTACATAGCATGAAAGATATGCCTGCATATTTGCCGGAAGGGCTTACGATCGGCTGTATTCCTGAACGGGAAGATCACCGTGATGTCTTGATTTCTAAAGACGGGCTCACGCTGGACCAATTGCCGGCTGGGGCGAAAATTGGGACAAGCAGTTTGCGGCGCGGAGCTCAAATCTTGGCGCACAGACCGGATGTGAAAATTCAATGGATCCGCGGAAATATTGACACACGTCTGAAAAAACTGGAAACCGACGACTATGATGCGATTGTTTTGGCCGCTGCCGGCTTGTCGCGCATGGGCTGGACAAAAGATGTCGTGACACAATTTTTAGATCCGGATATTTGCCTCCCGGCTGTTGGACAAGGGGCGCTAGCCGTTGAATGCCGGAAAGACGATGAAGAGCTTTTGTCCCTTCTCCAAGGATTAAACAG
>Ga0207865_102035_pt1 | contig 12897 bp, 10 predicted proteins | sample HigsolmetaAR204D_FD_184836 | JGI IMG/M metagenome (GOLD analysis project Ga0207865, IMG submission 184836) | Ionic liquid and high solid enriched microbial communities from the Joint BioEnergy Institute, USA - AR20-4-D (SPAdes) (version 2) ...
CCTCCGCCGTCGTGCCGGCAATCGCGGGCTCGTCAGGAATGCCGAGCAGCTTCATCGGGACGGGCGCATGCTGCACGACGACCTCGGCCACGGCTGCGCCAAGGCCGCCGAAAATGCTGTGCTCCTCCACCGTGATAATCCGCCCCGTTTCCTTGGCCGCAGCGATCACGGCGGCTTCGTCCAGCGGCTTGATCGTATGCATGTTCAGCACCCGGCAGGAGACGCCCGCCTCCCGCAGCAGCGCCTCGGCGTCGAGGGCGACCCGCACGGTTTCGCCGGCGGCGATGATCGTAATGTCGTTGCCGCGGCGCATCGTGACCGCCTTGCCGATCTCGAATTCATAGTCGTCGCTCTCGTACACGTCCTCGACCGGGTTGCGGCCGATGCGCAGGTATACGCCTCCTTCTCGCTGCACCAGCGCCTCGATCATCCGCTTCGTCTCGTGGCGGTCGGCCGGCAGCATCACGTCGAGCCCCGGGATCGCCCGCGCCACCGCGATATCCTGCACCGAATGGTGCGACATGCCGAGCGCGCCGTAGCTGACTCCGCCGCTGATGCCGACCAGCTTGACATTCGTGTCCGAATAGGCGACGTCCACCTTGATCTGCTCGATGCTGCGCATGCTCAGGAAGCAGGCGGGCGAAGTGACGAACGGCTTCTTGCCGCTGTGCGCCAGCCCTGCGGCGATGCCGACGATGTTCTGCTCGGCGATGCCCACCTCCACGAACTGCTCCGGATAAGCCGCCGCGAACGGGGCCATCGCCGCCGAGCCCCGCGAATCGCTGGCCAGCACCATAATGTCGCGGTCCTCGCGGGCCAGCTCCAGCAGCGTATCGCAGATCACCTTCCGGTTCGGAATCGTATTGTTCATCGTTGCCGCACCTGCCCTTCCTGCTGCAGCCGCTCGGCCAGCGCGTCCAGCTCGGCCAGCGCCTTGCGCAAATCTTCATCGCTCGGAACATGATGATGCCACTTGGCGGAATTTTCGGCGAACGACACGCCCTTGCCCTTCACCGTGTTCGCCATCACCAGCGTAGGCTTGCCCGGGGCGGCCGGAACCGCCTCCAGCGTCTTCACCAGCTGGTCCATATCGTTGCCGTCGATGGAGACGACTTCCCATCCGAACGCAGCCCACTTCTGCTCCAGCGGCTCCAGGCCCATCACGTCCTCGGTCGAGCCGCTGATCTGCAGCCGGTTCCGGTCCACGATGCCGACCAGGTTGTCAAGCCGGTAATGCGCTCCGGCCATGGCCGCTTCCCAGACCGAGCCTTCCGCCTGCTCGCCGTCGCCCATGAGGCAGAAGACGCGGTATGCCCTGCCGTCCCGCTTCGCGGCCAGCGCCATCCCGACGGAGATGGACAGGCCGTGGCCAAGCGCCCCGGTGTTCATCTCCACCCCCGGCACCTTGTTGTTCGGGTGACCGATGAGCCGCGTGCCGAACTGACTGAACGTCTCCAGCTCCTCTTTCGGGAAAAAGCCCTTATCGGCCAAAATACACCACAGCGATTCCACGGAATGCCCCTTGCTGGCGATGAACCGGTCCCGATCCGCCCATTGCGGATTGCGGACATCGAGCTTCATGATCCGATAATATAACGCCGTCAATATATCCGTGTTGCTCAGCGAACCGCCCGTATGCCCCGCCTTGGCCCGGTGAATCATGGTCAGCAGGCTTTTGCGGATTTGGACGGCCTTCAGCTTAAGCTCCAAATTTGTTACCGGCATGCCGGTTCAACCTCCTTCATTACAGACCGGCGCCGCGCAGCCAAGCCTGGATTTCTTGCTCGGTCGGATCGACCGGGTCCGGCGTCACCCCGGGCAGATAGGTGCATGCTTCGTACAGCGCGGGAATCGCGTTCGCATGAATGCCCACAGAGTGATGCACGTACGGCCCCTTGACCAATTTCTCCTCCCACAGCGGCCAGTCGTTCACCTCGACCCATACATAAGAGCCGCGGGTGTACGGCCCGTCGATGCCGCGCGCTTTGCCCAGGAACAGCTGGTATTCCCCATGATCGCCGTCAAAACGGGCCAGCGTCATCTCGCCGCCGCGAATTTCGCCCTCGTGGGTGCCTGGCGCATGCGAATCAAACAGGAAGTGCTTGCGCAGCTTCGGCTTGTTCTCCACGCTTAAGGAGACCGGGAAGTTGCCGCAGTGGAACAGCAGCTCCCCGTTCGGGTTGTCCGGATGGCGGATCGTCAGATCGGCAAAAAAGGTCGGCGCCTCGTTCATTGTCGCCGCCTGCACCATCACCGAAGTGATCGCGCCGTGGATATCTGTCTCACAGGTGACGGGAATTTGCTCGTCGGTCAATATCGCATTCGCCAGACAGGGCATAATGCCCATCGCGTCCTGCAGGGACGACCAGCATTGGATGGCGATGGCCGTGCTGCCGGTATCCCGCGCGTACTGCCGCATCGCCACCTTCAGAGCGGCAATGCGCTTCACGTCGGCCTCCGTCACCTCGGACCAGTCGAGCTGCGCCTTGATCGAGTCCACAGCCTCGGCCAGCTCGGAGCTGTTGCCCCGCTCGATCCGCTGCGCCGCGCGCTGGATATCGACGAGCGTGATCGGGTGGATCTCGATGCCGAAGCGCTCCAGCAGTTCTCCCTCGTTGCAGATCATCGTCCAGAACGAGGCCGGCCGCGGCCCGATCTGCAATATGCGCAGGCTGCGGAAATGCTTCACGACGTTCGCCGCGGCGATAAAATTCGTAAACCCGCGCTCGAAGACCGGATCGTCCACGCGGCTGTTCGTCACGTACGTGAACGGCACCCCGAAGCGGCGCAGCACCTTTCCTGTCGCGAAAATTCCGCACTGCGTGTCGCGCAGCCGCATGCCGTCGGCCAGCGGCGCCTCGTCCCGCGGCCCCCACAGCAACACCGGCTTGCCGAGCGCCTTGCCTACCCGGGCGACCGTGTCCTCCGTGCCGAAATTGCAGTGCGGAAAAAACACCGCATCGACATTCTCCCGGCGAAACCGCTCGATAATCTGATCCGCGCCGATGTTGTCGTTGTACAGCAGCCCTTCCTCGTTGATGCCTTCCAGATCGACGATGTCCATGTCCAGACCGAAGCTGGCGATTTTCTCCCTGATCAGCGTCTTGTACTTGAAGGCGTCCTCCGCGCTGAACACGAAGCGACGGGTAGGCGCGTAGCCCAGCTTAAACGTTTTTTTCAAGCGTATTCCCTCCCTGTGTACAATTAACTTTTTTCTTAAACCATCGCTAAACAGAAACCGACAATAACTTTTGCAAATTCACTAAACATAAACTAAACAACACATATACAGAGCTCTGTTCACCCTAAATTTAACCTCGTTTCTAAGCGCTGTCAATCTATTTTTACTAAATTTTATTGATTTTCACGGTCTTTTTTATTAAAATTCAACTAACCAAATTTAGTTCTCTTGTCACTTTTGCTGAAAAGAAGTACACTAAATTTACTAAACATGTCGTTTGGCTATAGGAAATGGGGAACATGACTGTGAAAATGGAGGATATCGCCCGCCTCGCCGGCGTGTCCAAATCGGCCGTATCGCTGGCGCTCAGCGGCAAGCCGGGCATCGGCGCCGAGACGCGGGAGAAGATTGTGCGCATTGCCAAGGAGCACGGCTATCCGATCAAGGCAAGGTCGGCAGCGGCCGCCAAGTCTGGCGCGCTGACCTTGCTCGTCTTCGCCAACTCCGGCATCGTGCTGGAGCAGTATTACGATCAGCCGTTCTTCCGCGAGCTGATTCCATTCATCGAGGAACGGTGCCGGGCCAGAGGATTTTCCCTGCTGTTCAGCTCGCTCGATGGGGACGCGCCGGTTGAAGGACTGGCCGCTTCGATCGAAGGGACCGGCAGCGACGGCGTGATCCTGCTCGGCACCAATCTGTCCAAATCGCAAGTCGCGGACATCGCCGGCCGCCTCGGCTGCCCGCTGGTCGTGCTGGATACGTGCTTCGATACGCTGCCGGTTCATTTTATCGAAATCAATAATCGAATGGGGGCCTATCAGGCGGGCGTACACTTGTGCGAGCTGGGGCATACGCGGATCGGCTATATCCAGTCGAATGTGCGCATTCATAATTTTGCAGAGCGACAGCGCGGATTCGCCGAAGCGCTGCAGGAGCGCGGTCTGGCGGTTGCCGACAAGCATACGCTGTCGGTGGCGCCGACGATTCTGTCTTCGCAGGAGGAGCTGAAACAGCAGCTGCAGAGCCTGATCGCCGCAGGGGAACCGCTGCCGACCGCTTTCTTCTGCGAATGCGATTATATCGCCATCAGCGCCATGAAGACGTTAAGCGAGCTGGGCTGGCGCATTCCCGAAGATATGTCCGTGATCGGCTTCGACAACATTTCCGAATCCCGGATCGTGTCTCCGGAGCTGACGACCGTTCATGTCGCCAAGAAGCAGATCGCGTATCACGCCGTCGATCTGCTGATGCAGGAGCTGGAAGCCGAGGATCAGGACAAGGTGAAGATCAAGGTCGATACCCACTTCGTCGAACGCTCGTCCACCGCGCCGCCGAAATTGTAAACGGGCTGCCCGCCGAAGCTCAAAAAACCGGAATCAGATTCTTTCATCTGATTCCGGCTGCTTTGTCTGCTCAAGCGACCGCCTCGGTCTTTTGCTGTCCGGCACTCCTTCTCCCCCTTAATACCAGCGCCGCGGCGATGGCAATGGCGACGCCGACCATGCCGAACCACGTCACCGACGACAACGACACCTGATCGACGATCACGCCGCCGATCCCCGCTCCGGCCGCCATGGAGAGCTGCATCGTGGATTGGTTCAAGCTCAGCATGATGCCCGAATAATTCGGTTCGAGCTGCACCAGATTCATCTGCTGCGTCGGTCCGGTAGACCAGGCGGCAAACGACCACAGCGCCAGCAAGCCGACCACCAGCGGCCACGAATGGGTGAAGGCTACGGCCAAGGACAGGACGATCAGCGCGGCGACGTGAAGCACCATGCCTCTGGCCAGCGTCGGGAACACGCCCCAGCGATCCGTGCTGTACCCGCCCGCCTTGGACCCGATCAAGCTGGCGATTCCGAACACCAGCAGTGCGACGCTCAGCATCTGCTCGTTCAAGCCGGCGACATCGAGCAAATAAGGCGAAATGTACGTATAGGCAATCGAGTATCCACCCAGCCAAAAGAACGTAATGGAGAGCCCCAGCGCGACGTTCCCGTTTTTCAGAAAAGCCAGCTGCTTCGACAGCGGTACGGGGGCATCGCCCTTGACCCGAGGCATCGCTGCGGCCAGAATAACCATCGCCGCCAGCCCGGCCAGTGCCAGGAAGCCGAACACCGACCTCCAGCCGAACTCCGCCGTAGCCATGCGCCCCAGTGGGACGCCGATGATCAAGGAAGCGGTAAATCCCATCACGACCGTAGCAATCGCGCTCGCCTGCTTGCCGGGGGCAGCGATTTTGGCTGCAATATCGAGCGCCGTTACGACAACCATGCCTGCGCCCAAAGCCATGATGGCCCGAGCCAGCACGAACAGCCCGTATCCCGGCACCACAAACGACAACGCATTCGCCGCCACGAAGACGCCCAAGGCGATCACGAGCAACCGCTGTCTCGGCACCTTCGCCGTGAGCGCCATCATCACCGGGGTGCAAACCGCGTAGATGAACGAAAAGATCGTCACCAGCTGCCCCGCCGAAGTCACGGAAATCTCCAGCGTATCTGAGATTTTATCCAAAATGCCTGAGATCACATACTCCGATGTGCCGACCAAGAAACTGACCAACGCCAACAAGTAAACCTTCCATGTACTGGACAATGAAGTCACTGCTCCTTTGCTCCATAATGAATCGATATATTAGGAAATATCGATGTAATGGGTGTACGTTTATGACCAATACACAAACAACACATACCGCGGGGTCGCGGTGGAGATGGTCCGCGGAGTGCTGATTTATTTGTAAACATATCGCGATATGTCGATTTATAAGCTAAACAAAACCGAAATACGCATGACGTATTCCGCTCAGGCTAAAGCTCGCTATTCAGGAACGCGGCGACTTCCTTGATTTTGTCCTCGTCTCTCTTGTAATACGTAAATTTGCCGATCCGCTCCGTCTTGATCAAACCAGCCCGTTGAAGGATGGACAAATATTGAGAAGCCGTGGACTGCGTCATATTCAGCTTCTCCGTCACCTGACTGACGCACACCCCGATCGTTCGCATATCAATCCCTTCGTGGGGCACAAAATGCTTCTCCGGCTCCTTCAACCACTGCAAAATTTGCAGCCTCGACTCGTTGGCCAACGCTTTGAATACTTCGATCGGTTCCATATGTTTGATTATATCGAAGATTTCCGATATGTCAATGGGATTGGAGTAATTAGAGTCCTTCAAACGGAACAATTTCCCAATACTATAACGAGCGGTACAGATTAATCACTTGCAATGCGCCGCGAAGCATCCAACCACATTCTTAAAGAAAGGCCTGAGTCCCATTCGAATCCTGTGTATATTCCCGACGATACAACAACGGATATCTACATTTAGTTTTTCTAAGGTACTAATGATTAACGCAATAAGTGCAATCGATCCGTTAAATAACGAAGTACCCTTCGTACAAAATACTGGACAAAGGCCGCTTTTACCAACTACTTCACCGTCTGCAGTTCGCTATTCAACTTCAGCGCTTGCGCGGTGAACGAATGAATCTCTTGAATAAGCCCCGGATTTTTCTCCAAAGATATCCCATAAGAAGGAATCATTTCTTTGATTTTCGGTTCCCATGCTTTGAGGTGCTGCGGGAAGCATTTTTCGATGACCTCAAGCATGACGGAGACCGCGGTCGAAGCTCCGGGAGAAGCGCCGAGCAGCGCGGCGATCGAGCCGTCGGCGGCGCTGACCACTTCGGTGCCGAATTGAAGCGTACCTTTGCTGGTCGGCGTATCCTTGATCACTTGCACGCGCTGGCCTGCGACCAACAGGTCCCAATCTTCGCTCTTGGCGTTCGGGATGAATTCCCGCAGCTCCTCCATGCGCTGTTCTTTGGACAGCATCACTTGCTGGATGAGATATTTGGTCAGCGAAAGGTTTTTGGCGCCTGCCGCGAGCATCGTGAACACATTATCCGGTTTGACCGAGCCGAGCAGGTCGAACATGGAGCCGGTTTTCAGGAACTTCGGCGAGAAGCCGGCAAACGGTCCGAAAAGCAGCGATTTTTTGTTATCGATAAATCGGGTGTCCAGATGCGGCACGGACATAGGAGGCGCGCCGACCTTAGCTTTGCCGTATACTTTGGCGTGGTGCTGCGCGACAATGTCCGGATTGGTACAGACCATGAACAGGCCGCTGATCGGGAAGCCGCCGATATGTTTGCCTTCCGGGATGCCGGATTTCTGAAGCAACGGAAGACTTCCTCCCCCGCCGCCGATAAAGACGAATTTGGCCGTATGGCGTTCGACAGCGCCGGTAGAGAGGTTTCGGACTTTCAGCTCCCACGAGCCGCCGCTGGTGCGTTTCAGATCGTCTACTTGGTGCTTGTAATGAATATCGACATTTTTGGTCTTTAAGTGATTGAAGAGCATCCGCGTTAAAGCGCCAAAGTTGACATCCGTCCCCGATTCAATTCTGGTCGCCGCAATCGGTTCCTTGATCGTCCGGTCTTTCATGATCAGCGGTACCCATTGGGCCAATTGCGCCGGGTCTTCGGAGTATTCCATCCCTTGGAACAGCGGATTGCTGGCCATCGTCTCGAAGCGTTTTTTTAGAAAAGCGACGTTCTGCTGCCCTTGAACGAGGCTCATGTGAGGCAGCGGCATGATGAAATCCTGCGGGTTGCGAATCAGATTGCTGTTGACCAGATAAGACCAAAACTGCATGGACACCTGGAATTGCTCGTTCACTTTGACGGCCTTGCTAATATCTATGGAACCATCCGATTTCTCGGAGGTATAGTTCAGCTCGCACAGTGCGGCATGCCCCGTTCCTGCATTGTTCCATTCGTTCGAGCTTTCCTCTCCCGCGCCGGCCAGCTTCTCGAACACGGTGATTTTCCAGTCCGGTACTAATTCTTTCAACAGTGATCCTAAAGTCGCACTCATAATCCCGGCACCAATTAAGATAACGTCTGTTTCGGTTTGTCTGTTGCTCATTTTTACCGTCCTAACCTGCTAATATTTGAAGAAAAAGCTGCACGCGCTTGCCTGGTCTACACAGCAAGCCAGGGTGTGACCTCGTCACACCCTTCTCTGAATCACATATCGCTACTTCAAAATCGATTAATATATTTACTATTATATGATAGTTATCTGATATTTTAAAGCCGGAAAATTCAGAGATGAAGTAGCATGGAATATACCCATAAAATAAAAAACCATAATAGCCCCTCAAGGCTTGGAACTCAGGATTCTTCGCTACCCTGCACGATACAGCTGAGCGGCTCTCTTGGCACCTACAGCCCGCTGTACGCCGTTCTTCTTCCAAGTCGCCACAATCGATGTTTCGCCAGCTTGAATCACCTCATGTGACGTTGGAAAGTGTTTGAATCAGTTAGTGTTCGATTACTACCTATCTTCAAAATGATAACCGCCTTTTTTGGGAAGCTCGTCTTCAAAGTCACATGAAGCTATCGCCTTGAATCCATAGTCCCCAAGTTCTGTCAGCAGTTTGGAAATTTCCCCAATATAAACTTTTTCTTCGACATCTTCAAAGCCTTGGACGCAGGCACCATCGTGCAAAAAGACGGAAAACATTGGCTCGTCACCGCCTACGTCGATAAAGACGGCAGCCCTTACATCGATGCCTACTCGTTCACGCTGAACGAACAGACGGTGCTGCGGACCGGCGAAGACCAGAACATATCGCCGGATCAGGTGGCGGTCGGCGCTCAAGTGGAGGTGTGGCATACGGGAGTAGTCCAAGAGTCGTACCCGGCTCAAGCTACAGCAGCCAAAATCATCCTGCTGGGCGATTCGCTGAAGGCGCCTGAGGAGATGATCAGCCAGCAGGAGGCGATTCAATCCGCCCTGCATTCGCTCACCGAAACGACGGCCGCCACGGCGATTAAAGACGTCTCGCTCGATTCGGACAACAGCTACTGGGTCGTAGATCTCGTTAATCATGAAGCACCCGATGCGCCGCAAACGGTGCACGTCGACGCCCGCTCCGGCCAGGTGACTTTGGACCCCATTGTGGAGAACGAGGCATTCCGAATCTTTTCGCCGAAGACGAAGGCGCACGTTCCCAACACCTTCACAGTGGAAGGGGAAGCCCGCGCATTCGAGGGGGCCTTTAGCTGGACACTGGAGGACGGGCATAATATTTTGGCCGAAGGGCACGAGATGGCAGATGCGGGGGCCCCGGCGTGGGGGCACTTCAAATTTGACGTCAGCTACGAGAAAGCCTCGCAGCCGAATCTGATGCTTATTCTGTACATTCATAGCGCCAAAGACGGATCCCCCCAGCATCAGCTGATCCTTCCGTTGAAAGCCTCCTAAGCGCAAGACTCCTATGGCTGTTCAAGAGCCGCTTCACCGCGGCTCTTCGCTGTGCCTACGGCGGCAGCGGATTAATCCCCTTAGCAGGCCAAATCGATCATAAGTCGCGGCAAGGAACATCAAGGGATGAAACAATATGATCTAGCATGGAATCCTTGATTATATGCCAAGACGGAAATATACGTAGCAAGAACAGTGCCGCAAGAAACCCATCACACCTGGGATGCCGGTGCGCTGCAGGCTAGGCCTGTCGTTCCTTCGCATACCCGAAAAATGTCATGCGGCCCTGTTCGTTCTCCGCAATACGGTACGGCTGGAGCTGGTCGGAATGTTTGCGGGCGAATCTCCCTTCGCCGATCGGATAGATCTCGATATGAAGATTGCCGGAAAATCTCGTAAAGTACGATTTGCCCTGAATCCATTCGACTTCAATCTTATCCACTATAAGGGGTGTACTACTTTAGTTCAATCGGGGCTTTTCCCTTTTTGAGTTCGAGATGATGCTAATGATAGATCTATCGTTTTGTACTATTTGCCAACAAGTCTTTTAGGTTATCATCAATAAATTGATTATCGGCGCTGTTGATTCCGCGGCCGGCCAAATGGCCCCAGTTCGACTTGATCGGGTTAAACACAGCATTAGGTATAAGCTTAGCCTCGTATTCGTTATCGTCTGCCGTGCAGAAGAGATCCGTGCTCCCTGGCATGATGCAGGCAAGAGCTCTAATACTTTTGAGCGCCTTATCAAAATCTCCGTTATAGGTGGGATTCGCGCTAATATCCGCAAATTGGCCTGTCCATAACATGGCGAGAGCATTGTGCGGGTCCATCTGCATAAAGGTTTTTTCCCAGACGCCAACCATAAATTGTTCCAATGAGTCAAATCCTAGCTCGCGATAAAGCTCCTCTCTGTAAAATGCCTGCGATAAGCCCCATCCCGCATAGACGCGGCCAACGGCGCGCATGTCTGCAGAAGTCAACTGGTTTAGTTTACTTAAGTCGAAGCCGACTGCAGCCATAAGCGGAGCTTTCATTCCCTCTAGAACCACATACGTTTGGGGCCAAGTCTTCGCCACACCGGCAAAAGGCGCTATTCGTTCTACCATGTCCGGGTAACTTGCTCCCCACTGGTAGGCTTGGATGCCTCCCATGGACCACCCGACGACGAGAGCGATCTTTTGAATGCCGAATTGCTCGGTCACTAGCCGATGCTGGATTTTAACGTTGTCATAGATGCTCACTTTCGGAAAATTTGCCCGGTCGAACGGGGGAGGAGTGTTACTGGGAGACGAGGATAAGCCGTTGCCCAGCAGATTCGGAACGATAATGAAATATTTCTCCGGATCTAGTGCCATGCCCTTTCCAATCAACCATTCATTCTGTACATGCTGGTCGCCAAAAGCGGTTGGATAGACGATGACATTGTCTTTCTTTTCATTCAATCTTCCATAAGTCTTATAAGCAAGGAATGCGCCCGGTAACGTCACTCCCGATTGCAAGGTTACGTCACCCAAATCAAAAATTTCATAATCCATCGTATTGTCTCTCCCTTCAAAAGGAAACTCAAGCATCTATCATTTATTTCTTGTGATTTAGTATAGATCCATGTTACTCTCATTAAAAGTGAATGAATTTGATAATAATGTTCAATATTTTTGAATATAAAGGGGGTTTCATGATGGAATTGCGCCAACTGAATACGTTCCGCACGGTTGCATCAACATTAAATTTCAGCCGGGCTGCGGAAGTGCTGAACTACGTCCCCTCTAATGTCACTATGCAAATAAAAGCATTGGAAGATGAGCTTGGTGTTCGTCTCTTTGACCGTTTGGGCAAGCAGCTCGTTCTAACAAATGAGGGGAAACGTTTTTTAACCCATATCCAAGTCGTTCTTAACCGATTGGACGAAGCTCGCAGCGTCGTTCATGAGAATGGGATTTTAAGCGGTACCCTAACGATAAGTGCTAACGAGGTTATTTGCGCCTATCGGCTTCCAGCCGTCTTTCAACTTTTTCGTTCGCGCCATCCGGGAGTACGCCTCATCTTCCGCTCCTTTTCCAATCAACAGCTGAAGGAAGCGCTTTTCGAGGGAACGGCGGATGTCGTCTTTATGTTGGACGAACCCATTCGCTCGAGCGGACTTGCAGTGGAACCGCTACTGGAAGAAACTTTTCGCTTTTTCGCCGCTCCAGACCACCCACTTACAAAACAAACTGTACTACAGTTGGAAGATTTTCAAGGAGAAGTGTTCTTGACAAATGAAAAGGGTTGTCCTTACCGAACGATGTTTGACCGGGCATTTGAGAAGGAGGGCATTGACAGTATCACATATTTAGAATTTCAAAGTGCTGAAGCTATTAAACAATGCGCAATGGTGGGAATCGGCATTGCCTTTCTACCTGAAATCACAGTGCAAGCCGAAGTTGAACGAGGCGAATTGGTTGCCCTACCATGGGAAATTCCGGAATTGCATGTGTACACGCAGATGTTATGGCATAAAGACAAGTGGCTTTCACCAATCATTTTATCTTTCATAGAAGCAACAAGGGAGGTTCTCGCTATCAAGGAAGGGAATGAATACGCATAATCTATTTAGGTTAGGAATAACACGCTTTTTCAGTGTAACCTGGGGCATTACCGCTTGCTGAGGGGGATTTTTTACGGCTTCGATGATATCCTGGGAGCGGCGCCAACGGTCGCCTGTCTCTTAGTATTCCGTGCCGAAGAAGAGCCACTTATGGATTCATTTGGCACTGATGATTTCTCCTTCATCCAACCAAAAAACTGCACTCCTCTGCAGGTCGCATGATTCGCAAATGGTTTAGCATTCATCCTCATAGACCATTCCTTCCCATCTCCGATTCAAGTATACGCCATCGATCAGCCCCTGCTTGTACATCATTTCAACGACGAATGCCAATTGAGCTTGTTCTTTTTCTTCGTAAGCAAATAGAATGGAGTGCTGCTCTTGGGGGATATGTTGGAAAAGCTCTTGGAACAAGGCTTGAAGTTCTTTCGATAATTTCTGATATTTTGCACTTTGCTTCAGTACGTTGCTCCCGACTTCTTTAGAGAAAAAGCTGGGTTACCGCCTTACTCACCGACTTCGGGTGATACAGTTGCAAGGGTAGAGGTTAATGGCAGGGCATTTTTTGGTGTTAACTCTTCAATTACAGAGCAATCTAGAATTGCTACTAAGGAACTTCGAGAGAAATATCTTAAAGAGATTCAATGGGTACCTCCAAAGAAAAAGGTTCCACAACATTTAGGGCACGCACAATCCCTAACACATGCAGAGTCTTATGCGTTGATTAGTGTCAACGCCGGAATTAATTTGACCCACTAGCGCCGACTTAAAATTGACCCACCCACAGTCTCACGTGTCCTTGTTGGCAAGTTGCAGACGATCTTTCAGGCGGTAGCTGTTGCCGCGAATGTTCAG
>Ga0207865_102039_pt1 | contig 12877 bp, 9 predicted proteins | sample HigsolmetaAR204D_FD_184836 | JGI IMG/M metagenome (GOLD analysis project Ga0207865, IMG submission 184836) | Ionic liquid and high solid enriched microbial communities from the Joint BioEnergy Institute, USA - AR20-4-D (SPAdes) (version 2) ...
TACTCTCCAGGGCTTATGCTCCATTCTTTTGTTTGTTCATCAACCAGTTCAGCATAGCCCTCATTCACAGGATACACCCATGTTTCCATCATGCTGTCATTGATTGAAAATTCCCCATTGATTTCCATCTTCGGTTGGAACGTTTGAATGATGACCGCGATTGGACTCACTTCGGCACTGCCTTCCAATTGGATGCCGACAAGCGATTCTTCCACCCAGCCGACCAATGCCGGTTGATTTTCATCAATCAGATTGATAGCCTGGTAATTTAATTGATCGATCCTTTTCGGAATTAATTCATCCGCTTTTTTCGGTTCAAACCAGTAGTTTGAAGGGGCAACCGGTTTTAATAAAATGGTGCTGTTCAACTGTTTTGAGACTTGCACGGTTTCATTCGGCCCGATATCCCCGATTTCGATTTTCCGGGAACCGGTCCAAATGGTTGCATCTTTTATCACAAATGGGAAATTATTTTTTACTGTTCCTTCAATTCCGGAATCTTTCACGGTTAAATCAATTTCAAAATTTCCGGCATCCGGGATATTTGTTTCCCCAATAACCGATTGCACAGTCCAATAATTCAAATTTCTCAAATGAATGCTTGAGCCATTCCCCTGATTTTTTGTATAAGCTTTCTCATGCAACCTTCCCGTATTCGCCACACTATAATCAACCGTTGCAAAAGCGGAGGTATTTTCATCCATCGACAAAACAAAATCCCCGCCCCGGTTCGTTAAAATGGACTCCACATAATATCCCGACAGATCGTTTCCATCCACTTTATAAAAAGCGGACTGATTAATTTGCGACTGCATGATGCGGTCTTTGGCACCAACAATGAACATCAATAAAGTGAGCACAATCGAAAGTGCCGGGATCACCCACCATGCATGTTCCCTTTTGTCCATCTTTTTCAATAGGAAATATAAAATCGGTCCAACAATGAACATATAAAGGATGATTGTGGCGATGATCAATACGGTATTCACTTGGAAGTAAGGGAATAATTCGTTGAAATTTCTGACTTCATAAGATAATGAGTCCAAATAATCCCCGCTGATCCAACCTAATAAACTCGTTTGGACATCCAAAATTTCGTTTAACAATTTCCCGTATCCATCCATCGTGGAAAGGGGCTGATCCCCCAACGAAAAAGTCGTCTGAATAATTTTCCCTTTTCCTAAATCAACGGAAGAAGCGAGAACGGTATCCCCATCAGCAAGGATTCTTTTGCTCCCTTCCCGTTCGGTTGCCTGAAACACTTCAATATTTTCCGTAAAGAGGCCGCCTTTGGACAATGTGCCCAATGCTTCTTTTGTAACAACGGCTTTTTCATTGGACAATTGTAAAGGAAGATATTCGCCGAATATTCCCATGGAACGCTCGATTTGCTCCGATGCCCCGACGAGAAGGATTCCTCCCTTTTTGACCCATTCAAAAATCGCCCGTTGTTCCTCTTCCGATAAATCAGCAATGTTCATCTCATCCACAACGAATAAATCCGCCATTGCAAACCCTTTTACATCCGAAGGGAACTCATAACCGGAAATTTGGTTCAGGTTGAAAATTTCAATATTGTAGTTCGGCACATATTGGCTTAAACGCAATAGGGCCGCCAAACGGTCGCTATTTTCTGTATAGGTGAAAATAAAAGCGGTATCCCCGTCGTGGAAATATCGAAAACGCGGATTTTTATCCCCTGAAAAATCGATTGCTTTCCCCTTTTCGATTCCACCTTCATAGAAAGTGAAGAGTGGTTCGTTTTGTGTGCGATAAATATAATCGTCAGAAAAACCATCCAAATAAATCGATAATGTTTTTGTTTCCCCTTCCGCCAAATCTAACGGAAATACTTGGGCAGATCCGGCTGAATAAGTGACAGCCGCATCAATGACCATATCGCCGGAAAAGGCGCTTCCGTTATTCGTGATGGTTAATTTTAACGGCAATGGTTGATATAATTTGACGGTATTATTGACCCCAATTTCGGCCTTCACTTCCAATTGGGGCGCAGCGCGAGCTGTATCAATATGAATAAAAAAGGTTAAAAAGACCAACGTCATTAAAACAAAAATATTTCTGTACACCCGTTCACATCTCCTTTACTTCGCCTTTATAAATTAGTACGTTTATTTAATCGTATAGTTCCTAAAATTAGAAAAAATAAGAAATTTTTAATAATCTATTAAGAAATTGTTCGCTATGGATTTCTTATTACCGCTATTATCCCTGGAACAAATAAAAAAACTGTAGAAATCCAATTTAATTTGAATTTCTACAGTTATTTCAAAAAACCTTTTTTATTTTATTATAAAAAAAGCCTGTACGGCACTCGATTCTTTAATCAATAATGCCGTGCACCTTTTCTCGACTGAGGCACATAGGTGCTACTCTTGTCGCCAGCTCGGGTCAGGCTACCCCACGGCACATGGGTGAAACCACTTAATGCTGCTTCCTTCCGGACCTGACATGGTTCATGGCTACCCATTGCGCGGGACCCAACCTTCAACGCTACGTGCAAGAGGCAAACCCTACATGCACACAGCCTCAAAAAGGAATTCAGTCTCGCTTGAGCGGATTGCGAGTTACAGGGCACCGCTACCTCCCCACCTAGCACGGCATAAATTAGTATACCTCATTTAAATGAGAATTTGCAATGTTTTGTTCTGTCGATTCTTCAATTAATAACACAAACTGCCTTTATCATCCTATCCATCCTTCAATTTTATAAATTTTGAATATTGACTTGTAAGAAAAATTATGATACATTACTTTTTGTCGAAATGGAGGAATACCCAAGTCTGGCTGAAGGGATCGGTCTTGAAAACCGACAGGCGGGTCAAACCGCGCGGGGGTTCGAATCCCTCTTCCTCCACCATACGAAGAAAGCTCAACCACTACTGAAAACAGTAGTGGTTTTTTTCATGCAAGCAATGAATGATTACTTTTTATTTTCCTTTTATTTTCGATTAGAATAGGGAAAGAACCATTTATTCAAGGAGTCTAAAATGGAACAATCAAAATCCATCATCAAACGGCATGATGTTTTGTTGATCTTCGCTGTTGCCATTGTAACCGCCATCGCCAGTGAAGTGAAAGTCATACCTTATGAGGGAGCTCCATTCCGCTTCGGATTGGGAACCGTCATGTTTTTATTGGCGGTATTAATTCTTCCTTTACCGCTGATTCATACCGGCTTCATTACCGGAATCGTCATTGTATTGTTCCGCACAATCTTGGACGTTGCCTTTTTTGAAAGCGCTTTTACAAATGCCATTCTTACACACTTGCCAGCCGGTCTGTTTTATATTTTATTTGCTTTCGGTTTATACATGATCAAACTTGAACAGCTTAAATCGAAACCGTTCCTGTTGGCCAGTTTGGTCACCATTATTGAATTTGCGAGCAATTCGGTTGAACAATTGGCAACTTCTTTATTTATAACCAACATTCCATTGACGATGAAAGAAATTGTATTGTTGCTTCTTGTTGCCTTCATCCGAAGTTTCTTTGTCGTGGGCATTTATAGTTCCATTACGGTAAAGGAACAAAAAAGGCAAGTGCAGCAATTATTAAATTTCATCTCCACTCTATACGTCGAAGCATTATATTTAAAAAAATCGATGAATGAAATCGAACAAATTACCGCGGATAGTTACAGTTTGTATGACCAATTAAAAAAGATCGACCCAATGTTGAGCATGAAAGCCCTGTCCATTGCCCAAGAAATTCACGAAGTAAAAAAAGATGAACAACGGATTTATGCAGGTCTCGCCAAAATACTGAATATGGAACAATTGGATGCTTATTTCATCTCAGAATTGCTTCAATATGTAAAAGAAGCAAATGAAAAATACAGTGAAATGCTAAACAAAAAGATTGAAATTGCCATTTCTTGCAATCATGATTTCCGTACGAAAGAACACATTCCATTACTGGCGCTCATGAATAATCTAGTCGCGAATGCCGTGGAAGCGATTGAAAAGGAAGGGACAATCCGTATCTCCATCAATACTTCGAAAGATTTTGCAACCATCACCGTGGAAGATACAGGAGCAGGAATTTCAAAAAATTTGATCCCTGTCATTTTCGACCCGGGATTTACGACAAAATTTAACCGCCAAGGAGTACCTTCAACGGGGATCGGCTTATCCCATGTGCAAGCAATCGTCGATAAATTCAACGGAACCATTCATGTGGAAAGCAATGAAACAACCGTATTTTCAATAAAAATTCCGATTAACAATTTATAAGAAGGGGTCTAAAGATGAGATATTTTATAGTGGATGACGATCGGGCAAGCCGTGCCATGCTCTCCCAAATCATTGAAGATAGTCAACTCGGAACGGTTATTGGAGAAGCTTCCAATGGGGAAGAAGCGATAAACCAAATTCTCGTGATGCAGCCGGACTTTGTCATCATTGATCTGTTGATGCCGAAATTGGACGGTTTGGCAACAATCGAACAGCTCCGTGAATACCATTACGATGGAAAATTCATCATGATCTCCCAAGTGGTCAATAAAGATATGGTTGCCCAAGCTTACGAAAAGGGGATTGAATTTTTTATCCATAAACCCATCAATAAAGTGGAAGTGGAGATGGTTTTGAGAAAAACGGAGGAACAATACCGGTTAAAAAACTCCATTTCCGCTATACGTGAGTCCCTTTCAAATATTGAAACACCGAATATCCATCAATCAAAAAAATCCACCCGCGACCATGTTTTAAGCATCCTGAATGATATGGGCATCATCGGGGAAGTGGGAAGCGAAGATATCACTAAAATTATTGAATTGTTGATGATGGATAGACAAAAAAATACTCCCCTTCCTCCATTAAAAGAATTATATGAACGGGTTGCAAAACTGACAAAAACAACCCCAGACGAAATCATAAAAGAAAGCAAATCGATTGAACAGCGTATACGCCGCACGATTTTGGCTGCAATGATCAATTTGGCCAATTTAGGTTTGGTGGATTATACAAATTCCGAGTTTGAATATTATGCCCCCCGCTATTTTGAATTTACAGAAATACGGAAATTGATGAGTCAAATCAAAAATAATGAAGAAAGAAAAGTAAAAATTAACATAAAAAAATTCATCCAAGTGTTGTTTGCAGATATCGCAAGTAAAACAAATTAAAAAAAATTTTCCTCGGATTTTGTCGGATTTTGTAAGTGTCTGATTATTATAAACTCGTATTTTTTTACTTAAACAGGGGGGGAATCTTTTGAAAAGAAAATTCAAACTCAGTTTAGCGGCACAGATTTTGATCGCGTTAGTATTGGGGATTGTTGTAGGGGCTGTATTTTATGGAAATCCAGCAGTCGAAACATATTTGAAACCACTTGGCACCATCTTTTTGAACTTGATTAAAATGATTGTTGTGCCAATCATCGTTTCGACGCTTATTGTCGGAGTTGCCGGCACTGGCGATTTGAAACAACTCGGCCGTCTTGGCGGTAAAACATTGATATATTTTGAAATTATCACGACCATTGCCATCATCCTCGGTTTACTGATCACAAACGTGTTTAAACCGGGCGAAGGCATCGATATGAATCAATTGGAGCAAACGGATATTTCATCCTATGTGGAAACCACTGAACAAGTTGAACATGATGGAGGTTTCATCGATACCATCGTAGGAATTGTACCGACAAACTTCATTGATTCCATGGCTCAAGGTGACATGTTATCCGTCATCTTCTTCTCCGTATTGTTCGGTTTAGGTGTTGCAGCAATTGGAGAACGGGGAAAACCGGTTCTTGCCGTCGCACAAGGTGTGGCTGACGCCATGTTCTGGGTGACAAACCTTGTGATGAAATTCGCTCCATTCGGGGTATTCGGTTTAATGGCTGTAACCGTTTCAAAATTTGGATTGGCATCCTTGATTCCGCTTGGAAAATTGGTAATTGTCGTTTATGCAGCGATGATTTTCTTTGTCATCGTCGTATTGGGCGTTACAGCGAAAATTGTCAATGTGAATATTTTCCAAGTAATTAAAGTGCTAAAGGACGAGCTGATCTTGGCTTACTCCACATCCAGTTCCGAAACGGTATTGCCGCGCATTATGCAAAAAATGGAACGTTTTGGCTGTCCAAAGGATATTACATCCTTCGTCATTCCAACAGGATATTCATTTAATTTGGACGGTTCTACATTATATCAATCCATTGCCGCGATTTTCATTGCCCAGTTGTACGGAATCGATTTGTCCATTGTTGAACAAATTACGTTAGTGCTTGTATTGATGGTGACTTCCAAAGGAATTGCGGGAGTGCCGGGCGTATCTTTCGTCGTTCTACTTGCAACTTTGGGCTCTGTAGGAATTCCATTGGAAGGGCTTGCCTTTATCGCCGGTATCGACCGTATCCTCGACATGGCACGTACAGCTGTAAACGTTGTTGGTAACTCTTTGGCGGCGATTGTTATGTCAAAATGGGAACGCCGATTTGATGAGAATCAGATGAATGAATATGTAACCGAATTAGCAAAATAAAGTTGATTTCAAGCATAAAAAGGAGCCTTTTGACAGGCTCCCTTCAAATCATTTTATAACCATCCTGGAATATAAACGGTTTTATTTATATCGGCTGAATGGAAAGGATCAAACTTTCTATTCAGTTTTTATTTTGCCAAAGCTTTCTCAAGATATTTGCGGATGGATTCTTCTCCATTGGCCAAAGCCTCTTTTTCTCTTGCTTCATCTTTCGCCATTTTTTCTTCCGCTTTTTTCAAAATTTCTTCTTCTTCCCCTTGCGGAATGACAACGACCCCGTCCACATCCCCGACAATAAAGTCTCCTGGTTGGACGCTGACGCCGCCGATGGCAATCGGAACATTCACTTTTCCACCGCCGTGTTTATTTCCGCTTGCGACTGTTGTCCCTAAAGCGAAAATCGGGAAATCCAGTTCACGCATCGCAGCAATATCACGGATTACACCATTCACAACAAACCCTTGGATTCCTAATCCCTTTGCAAGAGAAGCGACAAAATCTCCTGCCACGGCCCGGTTGGTATTTCCTTTCGCATCAATTACGAGAATATCCCCTTTTTGTGCAATGCTGATGGCTTCAAGCACCGCTTTATTCTCCCCATCCGGCAATCGGACTGTAACAGCTCGTCCAGCAATTTTATAATGGTCGCTCAACGGCTTAATGTTTGCATCTAAATTTGTATGTCCTCCTGTCGCATCAGAAATGGCTGTAGTTGGCACCGCTAAAAATCGTTCGACTAAGTTTGACATTTCAACATAACCCCTTTGAATTCACTAAATATTTCAACAATTCTATATTATAGGATAAAGTTTCCTTTTTCCATATAATTTTCAATTTCCTTCGTTAAAATTTAAAAAGAAAATCTTTTTTTGTCTCATTGCTCCCGGGAAAGTCTGAAAAAAATCCCCACTATTCTTCATCCGCTTTTATTGGCGGCTGCTTGTTCCCATCAATGAATTTCTCGCCATGGCAAGTATCGCTTTTTGGAGCAATTCGAACAGATCATGGGTTGCATACAATCCATAGCGTCCAAGCAACTCATTCATCTTTTCAATGGGGTCTCCCGAAGCAATCTCCTCAAACAATTCCTTGCTGAAATGCCTGAATCCATGGCCGCTGATCCCTTCATGGCGCAAATCGATTAAACCGATCAGCCAATCTTGGGTGAAGTCCCGCACCAACTCTTGATAATATTTATTTCTTGGATTTTCTTTAGCCTTTTCCAAAATGATTTTTAAATAACTGTAAAAGTGACGGGATATCGGCCGTTTAAAAGGGACGCTTCTCTTCGCGTTTTTCCGCACCCAATAATAATTGCTGTCATTCACATCCCATCCCATGGCAAATAATAACGATTCCTCGGCCAGCCGGTAATAAAGCACAATGAAATCAATCAACTCTTCTGTTTTATACATTTGCTTGCAATAATTTTGCAAAAAGTAAATGAACGGACGTTGCTTGCCACTGGCCAGTCCCTTCATCACATGGATGAATTGCAATTCTTCCTTGTCATGATCAATGCTTTTTAATACCCTTTGCAATAAATTGAAATAGAATAATTCATTGTGGGAATCGATAAAAGTTGCATTGCCGTTGAGCAGATGTTGGCCAAACTGGAGCAAATGGAAAAGATCGTTGTCGCCTGAGTAATTCTTTAAAATCAACTCCGCAATTTGATATTTATTCAAATAAATTAAATGATGGACCAGTTGATAGATTTCCTCACCTTCCCCATGGATATCGGAGTTTCTCCATATCTCCTGCTTCATTCTCATCTCCGTTTTTAACGGAAAATGGGTCATGCAAAAATGAACGGCAGCATCCGTCAACACATTTCCATGGGGTTCCACGATCAGCCGAATTTTCTTTGCCTGCATTGCCAGGTTTTCCAGATATTCTTCCAAATCGTCCAATTTTTCTTGAAGCGTTTCTCCATGAAGCCGAATGTTTTCAACATCCGGTATGTTTGCCGTTTCCATCGAGGAATGAATCATGATCATTTCCTCATCGGAAATCACATTCTCCCAAAATTTCTCTAAATTGATTTCTCCTTTTGCCGGAGGGATGATCCATATGGTTTTAATCAACTTTTACAGCCCCTTCCCGTGCCGCACTGAACATCAATTCGATCAGATACAGATTCATTGCTTCCAAATTATCATCCAATGCACCGCCCAAATCACGGAGCATGATGCGAGTATCTCCCAAAAACCGCTCTGTTGCTTGGGGAATTTTAATATTTTTTGAACCGTAATATTCATGGAAGATGGCATTTTTTGAAATTGATTTGCGATTATGTCCGATGAAACTTTTATTGCGGACATTCAGCGCATTGGCCACATTGGAACTTTTTATGTAAAAATAGACACCGAAATACCGATTGATTTTCCCCTCTTCATACAGTTCCTCCACTTGATTGATGAACTGATAAATGGAAGAAGCTCTGGGAATGTCGATTTTTTCATCAGGACCATACTTGACGATATATCGTAATACCGCTTCCCTTGCACGATAAAATCGGACCAAAAACGCAGGATAATCCCCTTTTAAAAGAAGGGCTTTAATATGTCGATACAGTTCCTGAATCTGTTCCAGTTCTTTTTTCTGTTCCCCCTGCTCGCCGTTTAAACATTGCAGGATCAGTTCCATCTCCAACAACCGTAAATTGGAAGCTGGATGTATTTTCTTGGCTTCCATAAATTTTTCCAAGGCTTTTTCAAAATTGAAATTTTGCCGTAACAGCTGGACTTCCAAAAGATATTTAATAAACCGCGTTCGATCGTTTTTTTCAAGTCCTTCCATTAATTTTAAAGCTCCAACGTAATTGTAATCATGGATTAAATGTTGGAATAATTGAAGCCAGGACTTTTTATATGGGGAATCATGGAATTGTTGTCTGATCAGTTCCCCTGTTGCTTGATCTTGCAACATCAAACAGAAACGGTTCGCAAAAGTCTTGATTCCTCCGATAAGGACAGCCTGTTGCAATTGGGAATGTTCTCCTCTTGAAATCAATACCATTTCCTCAAAGGGTTCTTCAATGCAAATCCTATGGATCTCGCGATTGACTTCAATAAGTTCATTCTCAAACCATTTTCCTTTTTTTCTGTCGAGCACAATCAATTCCACATTCTGGTGGATTTTCTTTCGCAATTCTTTTTCCCATCGTTCCTCAAACTCCATTTGTTGCCGGATGGAAAAAGGGCGATGAAGACGTACCCAAATATAAACTTTCTTTATTTCATTCTGGTGCGCCAATGCAAATGCTTCCAATTGATGTATCGATTCTTCAATATCAACCCGGTATAAATCATCAATTTGGTTCACCTCATTCGGCAATACCCATTGCAATAACCAGCTCATCCTTCTCTCACCTCGTACAATTTCCCATATTTAAAATATCTTACAATTTAGAGCGATTTCGTACAATCAATATTTCCTTTTCCAACCCGCCAACGGAAAGATAAGAATGAAAAGAAAAACAGGCTGCCCACCTTCCAGACAGCCCGCTTTTCTATAACTATTAAAAATATCAATTGCCTTCCTTCAAAGCTTCGTTCAAGCCATCCAAAATAAAGAGCAATTCTTCCACCGTTGTCACTGCCTGAAACAGACTATGCTGATGTTCTCTCAAAAATCCTTCTTCCATCATCTTTTCAAAATGTTGTATAAGGGCATCATAAAAGCCGTTGACGTTGTATAAAATGACCGGTTTTGAATGGATGCCGATTTGCGCCCAAGTAAAAGCTTCAAAATATTCATCCAACGTTCCGCAACCACCCGGCAACGCGACAAATGCATGGGAAAGATCCGACATTTTCTTCTTTCGGGTATGCATGGAATCAACGATATATAGTTCCGTCAATCCTGTATGTAATTTTTCTTTTTTATTCATCAACTGTTTTGGCATCACTCCAATGACTTCCCCGCCTTCGGAAAGAGCCGCATCCGCCACTTTCCCCATCAATCCTTGGGTGGAACCGCCATAAACAACACCATATTTTTTCTTTGCCAATGCTTTCCCTAGTTCAATGGCCGCTTCCTCATAAACCGGTGATTTCCCCGAAGACGATCCGCAATAAACTGCTACACGCAAATATGTCACCTTCTCCTTTTTCTTTCATTATATCGAATGAATGTGTAGTCCATGTAACAGAATTATAAATTTTCCTGCTATTCAATACCAATATGGAGAAATTGGGAGGTTTCATGTTACACTTACACCGAAGGAGAGAGGAAAGTGGCATTACACGAAAAAGATCAATTTTTTATGAGAGAAGCGATGATCGAAGCAAAAAAAGCGGAAGCCCTCGGCGAAGTTCCCATTGGTGCTGTGATAGTTTATCAGGACAAAATCATTGCCCGTTCCCATAATTTAAGAGAATCGACTCAAAATGCTGTCACCCACGCAGAGCTTATGGCCATACAAGAAGCCTGCAAAGTTTTGGGAAGCTGGCGGTTGGAAGAAACCACATTATATGTGACGTTGGAGCCTTGTCCCATGTGCGCAGGAGCCATCTTACAATCAAGAATTCCCCGGGTTGTATACGGTGCCCGTGACCCGAAGGCCGGATGTGTCGATTCTCTATACCGCCTATTAAACGACTCCCGTTTCAACCACGAATGCGATGTGACGGAGGGTGTATTGGCCGATGAATGCGGCTCCCTGTTAACCCATTTCTTTAAAGGAATTCGCGAACGGAAAAAGGCGGAAAAAGAGAAACTAAAAGACATGGAAGAAAAGGATAGTGATTGAGAGCATCAATCACTTTTTCTTTTTTGGAGGTTGATATTTTATTTGCAAAACGGGAAATCTATTATTTTATTAATATTTTTATAATAAAAATAGTAATAAAAAATCATATTTTTACCTGATTCCTCGTATCTATGAAATATACAAGCTTTCAGAAAATCAGGAGGATCAGGAACATATGAAATTTTTAACAAGACTATCAAACACTATAATGGAAAAATATTTACCGGATCCATATATTTTCGTAGCAATATTAACAGTACTTGTTGTACTGCTGGGCATTGGACTCACACCATCTTCCCCCCTTGAGATGGTGATCTACTGGGGAGATGGATTCTGGGGTTTGTTGGCCTTTACAATGCAAATGGTCATTGTTTTGACGGCCGGCCACGTTTTAGCGAACAGCCCTTTATTTAAGAAATTTTTGACCGCTGTCGCAAGCAAAATCAAGTCCCCCGGGGCGGCCATCATTTTGGTCACATTCATTTCATTAATTGCCTGCTGGATCAACTGGGGCTTCGGTTTAGTCATCGGTGCCATCTTCGCAAAAGAAATTGCCCGACATGTGAAAAAAGTGGATTACCGGTTATTAATTGCCAGTGCCTATTCAGGATTTATTATTTGGCACGGTGGACTTGCAGGATCTATCCCGCTTTCTGTTGCAACGGAAGGACATCCTTTTGAAGAAATCATGGGTGTGGTTCCGACTTCCGGAACCCTTTTCACTCCATACAATCTATTTATTGTACTCGTGATTCTCTTTACGCTTCCATTCTTCAACCGTTGGATGATGCCGAAAGAAGAAGATGTAGTGGAAGTGGATCCAGCGTTATTGGCTGAGGAAGAGCAAAAACTCCCGCCGCCTGAAAACACGTTTGCTTCCCGTTCCGAAAGAAGCTATATTTTAACCATTTTAATCGGCATCATCGGTGTGGCTTATCTCATTTATCATTTTGCCACAAAAGGGTTTGCCCTTGATTTAAACATCGTAAATACCATATTTGTCATCTTGGGGATCATTTTGCATGGAACGCCTCAGCGTTTCCTTGCCGCCACCCAAAATGCCATTAAAACCGCAAGCGGCATCGTATTCCAATTTCCGTTTTATGCAGGCATTATGGGCATGATGACAAATTCCGGACTTGCGGCAGTCTTTTCCGAATGGTTTATTGCCATTTCCAACGAAACGACGTTTTATTTATTTACATTCTTTTCCGCCGGTTTAGTCAACTTCTTTATCCCTTCCGGCGGTGGCCAATGGGCAGTTCAGGCGCCGATCATGCTGGAAGCGGCCCAAGTAATGGGGGCCGATTATGCAAAGACGGCGATGGCCATCGCCTGGGGAGATGCCTGGACGAATATGATCCAGCCTTTCTGGGCATTGCCGGCTCTTGCCATTGCCGGCTTAAAAGCGAAAGACATTATGGGATTCTGTGTGTTTGTTCTGATTTTTACAGGAGTGATTATCAGCATCGGCTTTTTATTCTTCTGACAATCGAGTAGGAGGGAGCGATTAACTCCCGTCCTCTCACACCACCGTACGTACGGTTCCGTATACGGCGGTTCAATTAAGATGATTGACGCAAGTCTTTATAACTTCCGTGAATAGCTGTTCTCT
>Ga0207865_102044_pt1 | contig 12825 bp, 12 predicted proteins | sample HigsolmetaAR204D_FD_184836 | JGI IMG/M metagenome (GOLD analysis project Ga0207865, IMG submission 184836) | Ionic liquid and high solid enriched microbial communities from the Joint BioEnergy Institute, USA - AR20-4-D (SPAdes) (version 2) ...
CCTTCCATGATCCGCTTTTATAAGGAGCATAAGAATGAAGAAAGGTATCATATAAAAATCCGGTGAGAAAATGGCCATTTTTAGGATATTGCCGAAAAAGGACTCCCAAAAATCGGGAGTCCTTTTTTGTTGGCGACTACATGAGATTGCCGAGGGAATATCCGAAAAAAGCAAGAAGGATGCCAAGGCAATAGGTTAAACATATGTATCTGATGAAAGACCCAACCTTTTTTGCTTCGAGCATTTTCCACATTTCCGATTTTAATGTGGAAAAGGTGGTAAAAGCACCTAAAAAACCGGTACCAAGGAAAAGATAAACAAGGTCCGCCACCTTAAACCCAACAAGGAAACCGAGGAGGAAAGAACCGAGCAGGTTAACGATCAGGGTTCCATAAGGGAAGGCCTTATTCCGATTGAAGGTTTGGCTGATGGCAAAACGGGCAATCGCCCCCAAAAAACCCCCTAGACCGACGAAGACAAGTCCGGTTATGTTCATTTCGCCTTTTCCTCCTTTTTTCCGATGGAGCCGATATGGGCCATCCATAATCCGCCAAATAAACTAAGGAAAATATAAAGAAGCCCGAGGGTATACAACCCATTTTCGAATAGTTCGACGGTTTCCACACTGAATGTCGAAAAGGTGGTAAAGGCGCCAATAAATCCGGTTCCGATAGCGGTTTTGATCTCCGCCGATAGTTTTATTTTCCAGTCCCCATGGATCCATTTCGATAACAAAAAGCTTCCGATCCAATTTATGGATAGGGTGGCATAGGGGAAAACCTGATCCTGAAAAAAAGCAAATCCGATCAAATATCTTAAGATCGCCCCGAGAGAGCCTGCGAGTCCAACGAGAATATAGGTCATGATGTATCCTCCAAAATATGAAAAAACTAAGAATCATTATAACACGTTCATCACCCTTAAAAAATGACATTTGGCAGGGATGCAAAAAGTTCCGGATAAGTCCATGAACTTCTTGCAAAAACGGGAAGAATAAAATAGCAAAAGGAGGAATAGGGGTGGATTCCATCGATAAAATTTTTGAAAAAATAAGTTTATCTAGAATTTAATTATTTCAAATTCCGAAGAAAAATTATACAATGGAAACTAAATAAAGGAGGTTGAAAAATGATGAAGTACGTCGATACATGGGATCTTGAATCGATTTTCCCAGGAGGAACGAAGTCTGAAGCCCTTCAGGACAAATTGAAGGAAGTCACTTCCCAGATTGGTGAACTGGAGGAGCTCGTCAAAGGTTGGGATTACTCAGCTACCCCATCACCGGAACCTTTTAAGGAAATCCTGAAAAAACAAGAAACAATCGGGAAAGGATTAGGCCAAGCGGCAACTTTTGCGAGAATGTGGCTGGATGCCTATATGAATGACCAATATGGGGCTGTTGTTCTTGGACAGGTCGCTGACCTATACAGTCAAATCCAACAGATCGAAACCATTTTGACGAAAAAAATGGTTTCCCTTTCTGATGAAGAATGGTCGAAACTATTGGAAGATGATTTCCTGAAGGAAGTATCCTTTGCACTAAACGAGCGTCGGGATGAAGGGAAACGGCTTTTATCGGAGGCTGAAGAGCGGATTATATCCGAATTGAATAAAGACGGGATTACCGCTTGGGGCAGGCTGTATGATACCGTTGTTTCCATCATGACGATTCCTTTCACCGATAAGGATGGAAAGACGGTGGAACTCTCCGTAGGTCAAGCCATGAACCGGATGTATTCCGACCCGGATCCGGAAGTCCGGAAGCAAATTTTCAATAATTGGGAAAAGGCTTGGGAAAAATATGCCCCCATTTTTGCCGATACATTGAACCATTTGGATGGGTATCGTTTGACCTTGCAAAAATTACATAATCGGAAACACTTTTTGGAAGAACCGCTGGAATACAACCGTATGAAAGAAGAAACCCTTAATGCGATGTGGGATGCGGTGGCCCAAAACAAAAAGCCCTTTATTGATTTTTTGAATCAAAAGGCAAAAGTTCTTGGTTTGGAAAAACTAGGTTGGCAAGATGTGGATGCCCCGGTCGCCATTGGCGATGCCAAACCTCCCCGGTTTACCTATGATGAAGCCTGTGATTTCATTATTGAACATTTCTCCAGCTTCGGTCCGAAATTAGCATCCTTTGCCAAACACGCCTTGGAAAATCGTTGGGTGGAAGCGGAGGATCGCCCGAATAAGCGCCCGGGAGGATATTGCACCCAATTGCCGGAATTTGAAGAAGCCCGGATTTTCATGACCTTTACCGGTTCCGCCAGCGATATGAGCACCCTTGCCCATGAATTGGGACATGCCTTCCATAGCCATGTCATGAAGGATCTTCCGATGTTAAATCGGGATTATGCCATGAATGTGGCGGAAACGGCAAGTACCTTTGCCGAAACGATCATTGCCAATGCAACGTTAGCCAATGCCAATACTAAAGAAGAAAAGATCACATTATTAAATATGAAGCTGGAAAATGCAACGGCAATGTTTTTGAACATCCATGCCCGCTTCATTTTCGAAAAGGCCTTTTATGAGGAGCGGATGAAAGGATTCGTTCCAGTACAACGGCTGAACGAATTGATGGTAAATGCCCAAAAAGAAGCTTATTGCGATGCACTTGCTTCCTATCACCCGCATTTCTGGTGCAGCAAGTTGCATTTCTTTATTAGCGGCCTTCCTTTCTATAACTTCCCGTACACCTTCGGATATCTTTTCAGCCTCGGAATTTATGCCGAATATCTGAAAAATCCCGAGGGCTTCGAAGAGAAGTATATCGGTTTGCTTCGGGATACCGGATCGATGAAGGTCGAGGATCTTGCCATGAAACATCTCGGTGTGGATTTGACCAAGCCGGATTTCTGGGAAGGTGGCATTCAGATCATGGCAAAAGAAGTGGAAGAATTTATCCGCTTGACAGAAGAACTATAATTTACCAATAGGAATCCTTGTTCATGCCAAGGGTTCCTTTTTTTTGAAGTCCGGAAAATCGGTTCCGGTCTTTGGTTTTGACGGGGATTATCATTCTTTTTCCTTTCCAACATATATTGTCAACGACAAAAACATTGGGAGGGAATCATTTTGTCCAATTACATGGATTCCATGAAAAAATGGAGCGATGAACTTTGGAAAACCTTTCGGGCCTTTCAGGAAAATCCTTTATCCTTGGATGGATTTAAACTGGAGGAATGGGAACGGGGGCTTTTACGCTTTCAGCAAAAGATCGAGGAGGGGGATTTGTCCGATGAAGCCATTTACAACATGGCTCAACAATTGTATGAATCCCTTGTGGATGGTTTAAAAAAATTGGAACAGCGGGTAGAAGTTCCAAAGGGGCCGGTGCCGATCGGTGGACATACCCTTCCTCCCCTTGATTATCCCTATGATGCACTGCAACCTTATATTGATGAAGAAACCATGCGACTACACCATCAGAAACATCATCAAAGCTATGTAGATGGGTTAAATAAAGCGGAAAGGGAATTGCAAAAGGCCAGGGAGAGGAGGGATTTTGACCTTATAAAGCATTGGGAGAGGGAACTGGCCTTCAATGGAGCCGGTCATTATCTTCATACCCTTTTCTGGAAAATCATGGGTCCGGAAGGGGGAGGATCGCCAAAGGGTGACTTGCTTAAGGAAATCAACCGATCCTTTGGTAGTTTCGATCAATTTAAAACCCATTTCTCCCAAGCGGCGGAAAAGGTGGAAGGGGTAGGCTGGGCGATTCTTGTTTGGTCCCCGAGAAGCGGGAGACTGGAGATATTGCAGGCGGAAAAGCATCAAAATTTAACCCAATGGGATGACATTCCCCTCCTTGCCATCGATGTTTGGGAACATGCCTACTACCTACAATATAAAAATGACCGGAAATCCTATGTGGAAAACTGGTGGAACGTGGTCAATTGGCCGGAGGTAGAAAAACGATTTGAACAGGCTCGGCAATTGCAATGGGAAGCTCGATTGTAATGTTTCCGAATGAAATCTCCCGCCTAGAGGAATGTTGGAACAGTAGGCGGGGGATGATTTTCAAAGGTTGATAGCCAGTTTTTCGGTGCAAATCAACGAGCATTCCTTCTGAATTAAGGGAAATAAAAGTTTTTGCCTGACAACGTCTTTTAGTTCCGCTAAGAACCGGATAAAACGGGACATCCAAATAGACCAAAGCATATGGACGATTCCTTTTGTTTGCCATAAAGTCCCACTTCCATCAACCAACATGCGGAAAGGGGGCGGGGAGTTCCGTCCTCCATAATGATCCTTTTTTCCATAGTACCTCCATTAAAGGGCTTTTAGGCGGGAAAGGTAATAATCCTTATACATTTCATTGCCGCGAAGGGTTTCTTGGATGATGATCGCGATCGTGCCGGCAAGATAATCCATTGCTTGGGCTGGAGAGAAACTGTGAAGAAGGGAATAAATATTTTTCACCGGATCCTGGTGACTTACGGCAACCAAATAATCTTGGATGGTCAAGTAATACTCATCATAGGCAATTTTTATATAAGGATTAATTTTGTAATGGCCAAAAACAAGGTCGGCCAGTTCATGATAGTATCGATTCATCAACATTCCTCCAAAGGTTTTTCTAATAGGATGGCTAATAGAAAGGAATTTCAACCCATTCACTGTCCGGAAAATGAATCTTTATTTGTCAAACTATTCTAAAAATAGTACAATGAAGTTGTCATGCTTGTATATTCCCTTCTTTGGGATAGGTGTAAGGTGATATAGGGATGGGATTGAAAAACGGTAAGGGAGGAGATTGGGGATGGATGGCAGCATTTATGAAAAACTGGCTTCATCAAGACAAAGGGTGATAAATGAAATCAAAAACTTGAAGGAACAGGAGCTGAATGTAAAGCCGGATCCCGAATCATGGAGCATCGCCCAGGTTTGTCACCATTTGGTTCTTGTCGAATTGGCAACCATTCAAATGATCAAATGGGGACTGGAGAATGGAAAGCAGGATGAGGCAGAAAGAAAAGATGTAAGCATTGCACAAGAACGGACAAAAAAACTTAAGGCGCCAAGCGCAGTCCTTCCGGGAGAAGGACCCTTTCATAAACAACAACTCCTTGATATGTTCGCCAATTCCCGGAATCAACTCATTTGGACGCTGCAAGGAATTGAGGACAAATCTGTACTTAAGAAGATTTCTATGCCACATCCTAGTTTTGGGAAACTTGCTTTGGACCAATGGGTAGAGTTCATTCCTTATCATGAGTTGCGCCATCTGGAACAGATCAAGGAAATTCTTGAAAAAATCCGATAAGATTGGGGTAAAGATTTAGAATTTCTTCGTCCAAAAAGAGGCTTGAACCTGTTTTTCCTTTTCCGATATGATAGAAAGGGAACTCAAGAAGATAATGATCCAATAAAAACCGAGATTGATTTAACGAAAGAGATGAAGCAACATGAAGGAACAGTTGAACCTGTTTCACTTTGAAAAGGATATGGATCCGATCTATCAGGGGATTAAAAGGCTTCGGAAGGGAGAAACCTTCTTTGGCGAATATTTTATGGTTACCTTGAATGACTTCGGGATTTACGAAATTCAGGGAGAAGACTTCCACGAAGGAAAGCAAAAGTTTGAAGAATGTTATGAACGGGTTATTGAGCTCGAGGAAAATATGAAACAGGAACGAGGGCGAAGGGGTTAAAACCTTCGCTTTTTTACTTGCTGTAAGAAAAAAGGTGGCAACATGGCAATGTCCGTCTTTTCAAAGGACCTCCTTTCCGGGCAAGGGCAAAGTGTATTTTTCCTAGGCCTTTTTGTATGAAAGTTGCGACGGAAACATATGCTACGGGTGAATTTATCCCGCATATTTACATACCAATTTCGTGCATCGCCATTTTTCATAAAGGATACAGAATCCTTACAAAAATGCCCGTTTTTTTTGAAGGGGAAAGATGAAAATTTGTTCAAAAAAAATCCAATATTCATAAGTCCATACATGGTAGTATAATAGATAGTACTTTTTTGTTAACCATATCACAACAAATGGATTGGGTTGGGATGGAAACATAATAAAGAATGGAGGTCAAAGATGATCAAACAATTTACCAAATATATTGGGGAATATAAAAAAGAAACCCTTCTATCTCCTCTCTTTATCACATTGGAAGTCATCATGGAGGTTCTCATTCCTTTTCTGATTACCTTTTTGATTGACGATGGAATTACTCAAGGTGATATGGCAGTCATCTTGCAATTCGGTTTCCTGCTGATTGTCGCAGCCTTTATTTCGATGTTTTTTGGTGTAAGGGCTGGTATTTATTCGGCGAAAGCTTCGAGCGGGTTTGCCAAAAACCTTAGAAAAGATTTGTATTATAAAATCCAGGAATTCTCTTTTTCCAACATTGATAAATTTTCCTCATCCAGCCTGATTACCCGGCTTACGACGGATGTAACGAACATCCAAAATGCCTTTTTGATGATTATACGGATTGCCGTTCGGGCCCCGATGATGCTTATTTTTTCCATCATCATGGCTTTTAGCATCAGCCCGAGACTTTCCCTCGTCTTTTTGGCCATAGTCCCTCTGTTGGCCATCGGATTATACTTGGTCATGACAAAGGCACATCCCATTTTCAGACGGGTGTTTAAAAAGTATGACAAGCTCAATCAGGTAGTCCAGGAAAACTTAAGTGGCATGAGGGTAGTAAAATCTTATGTCCGGGAAACCTTGGAAATTGCCAAGTTCAAAAATTCCTCCAAGGACATTTTTGAAGATTTTTCCAAAGCGGAGCGACTGGCAGCATTAATCGGTCCGCTAATGCAATTTTCCATCTACAGTTCCATTCTTTTGATATCTTGGTTCGGTGCCCGAATGATCATTGCCGGAACATTGACAACAGGGCAACTCATAAGCCTGATCGCCTATATTACCCAAATTCTCATGTCCTTGATGATGGTATCCATGGTATTGGTCATGATATCCATCTCCCGGGCATCCGCCGAAAGGGCTCTTGAAGTGCTAAATGAGAAAGTCGACCTTACCAATCCTGAAAAACCGGTTATGGAAGTGAAAAGCGGCGATGTCCGGTTTGAAAATGTCAGCTTCAGCTATCAAAAGGATAAGAAAAGTCTCGTCCTTAAAAACATCAATTTTGACGTGAAAGAGGGCGAAATGGTCGGAATAATCGGCGGAACCGGCAGTTCAAAGACGAGTTTGGTCCAATTAATTCCCCGCCTTTACGATGTCACGGAAGGACGGGTGCTCGTCGGTGGAGTTGATGTAAGGGATTATGATATCCACGTATTGCGGGATGCCGTCAGTGTCGTCTTGCAAAAGAACGTTCTCTTCTCGGGAACGATCAAAGAAAACTTGCTTTGGGGGGATAAAGACGCCAGTGATGAAGAAATCCTCCATGCCGCCCAATTGGCCCAAGCTGACGAATTTATCCAACGTTTCCCGAAAAAATATGATACATATATCGAACAGGGCGGGACAAACGTTTCTGGCGGACAGAAACAGCGGTTGACCATTGCCCGGGCCCTCCTGAAAAAACCGAAAATATTAATTTTGGATGACTCAACCAGTGCCGTAGATACCAAGACCGATGCGAAAATCCGTGCGGCCCTGAAGAATGAGCTTCCGAATACGACCAAATTTATCATTGCCCAGCGGATTTCATCCGTCATGGAGGCGGATAAGATCATCGTTCTGGATCATGGGGAAATAAACGGAATTGGCACCCATGAGGAACTTCTTGCCAATAATGAAATTTACCGTGAAATTTACAGCTCACAGATGAAGGGAGGCCGTGCTCTCGATGCCTAAATATGGAATGCGGCCTGTTGCCGGAAAGAAGTCACTGAAAGAAAGCTTTAAAACTATCGGAAGGATTTTTTCCTATATCACATCCAAATATAAGTTCTCCTTTTTCATCGTGATCATCGGAATTTTAATTGGTACGGTGGCCAACGTCATTGGTTCCTTATTCCTGGAAGTTTTAATCGACGATTATATTGTACCGTTAACGGGTATGGAAAATCCGGTATATACCGGTTTGATCAAAGCCATCACAATCATGGCCATCATTTATCTTATCGGGGTTCTTTCGACCTTGATCTACAACCAATTGATGGTGGTCATTACCCAAGGGGTACTGAAGGATTTACGGGATGAGATGTTTACGAAAATGCAAAATTTTCCCATCCGATATTTTGATACCCATGCCAATGGGGATATTATGAGCCACTTTACCAACGATACCGACACTTTAAGGCAGTTGCTTTCCCAAAGTCTGCCCAATATGTTTTCATCGATGGTTACCATCGTTGCAGTATTTACGGCTATGCTCATCACAAGTGTCCACTTGACGGTGGTGGTCATTCTTTGGGTTATCATCATGTTTGTGGTATCCGGCAAGATTGCCGGACGAAGCGGCATGTATTTTATGAAATTGCAGCAATCTTTAGGGAAAACCAATGGTTATATAGAAGAAATGATTGGCGGACAAAAGGTTGTAAAGGTGTTTAATCATGAAGAAGAGGCAAAGGAAGGTTTTGATAAGCTGAATGGGGAATTGTTTGAAAATGCCTCGATGGCTAACCAAATTGCCAACACTTTGGGACCGATCATGGGCAATATGGGGAATTTGCAATATGTTTCCATCGCTTTTATCGGCGGCCTTCTTGCCACCCTTGATGTTGGCGGTCTCACCTTGGGGGCGATTGCCAGCTTCCTGCAATTAACCAGGACGATCAGCATGCCCATCAGCCAAGTTTCCCAGCAATTGAACTCGGTAGTTATGGCAGCTGCCGGGGGAGAGAGGATTTTCCGTCTGCTCGATGAACAGCCGGAAGAAGATGAAGGAACCGTAACTTTGGTGAATGCCAAATGGGAAGGGGACCGGCTGGTGGAAGCTTCCGAACGGACCGGCATTTGGGCTTGGAAACAACCCCAGGCGGATGGCACCTTTACATATACCCTGCTTGAGGGAGATGTAAGGTTTATCGATGTGGATTTCGGTTATGAAGAAGGAAAAACGGTTCTCCATAATATCAATATGTATGCCAAGCCAGGGCAAAAGGTCGCTTTTGTCGGTGCAACCGGTGCCGGTAAGACGACGATCACCAATTTGATCAATCGTTTCTACGATATCCAAAAAGGCGAAATTTTGTACGATGGCATCAATATCAAAAACATCAAAAAAGCCGATTTGCGCCGCTCCCTTGGTATCGTACTCCAAGATACGAATTTATTTACCGGAACGGTCATGGAAAATATCCGTTACGGAAGACTGGATGCTACTGATGAGGAAGTGTATCAGGCAGCCAAACTTGCCCATGCTGACGGATTCATCCGGATGCTACCGGATGGATATGAAACGGTCCTATCGGGAAATGGGGAGGGCTTATCCCAGGGACAACGGCAACTATTGTCCATCGCCCGGGCTGCAATCGCCGATCCTCCGGTCATGATATTGGATGAGGCAACGTCAAGCATCGATACCCGGACCGAAACAATTGTCCAAAAAGGGATGGATGCCCTCATGAAGGGGAGGACGGTTTTTGTCATTGCCCACAGGCTATCCACGATCCAAAACGCCGATGTCATCATGGTTCTTGATCAAGGTCGCATCATTGAACGGGGCACCCATGAACAGCTTCTCGCCGAAAAAGGCGTATATTACCAACTCTATACTGGTGGTTTTGAAATGGAGTAAGGTCGTTTCACCTTTATTCCGGAAAATGAAAAAAAGCAGGCTTCTTCCCATTTGGAAGAGCCTGCTTTTTTTGTCGTACATAGGTTGAGTCAAATCCCGAACCATGGAAAAAGCGGCTCGGTACCCTTAAAAGGAGTCCGGAAGACGGCCGTTTGTGTAAAGAAGGAAGATGCCTTTTGGGATTTCAGTCTCCCATTTCAATGGCTACTGCCCGGACGGAAGAACCGTCGACCCCTTGAAGCTTGAGAGGTAAGGCGATAATGAGCGGTTCGGGAAAATCGATCTGTTCCAGATTCGTTAAATTTTCAGCGATTACTCCGGAAACCCCCAATATTTTCTCATGACCATAAAAGGAACGGTTGTCCGACGGATCGATGCTTAAGGCGTCAATAAAAACCGCACGAACGCCCTTGGCCAGGATTTCATCCACCAGGGCCGGATCCAAATAAGGATGATGGAAATATAAAGGACTTCCTGCATATTGATTCCATCCCGTCATGAATAGGGCGATTTTCCCTGGAGCCAATTCCTCAAGATGATTTTTCACATCTTCCAATGTAATGGCCTCTCCCTTTTCCTTTCCCCGGACATCAAAGAGGACACCCGTACCGATAAACCGCTCCAGCGGCATTTGGTCGATGGTAGGGGCATCAGCAAAAAAATGAAAGGGAGAATCCACATGGGTGCCGGAATGGGAACCAAAGCGGATACTATGGACACTATATCCGTCCTTTTCAAAGGTGGACCATGGTTTTACGGAAATTTCCGGATCCGTCGGAAAAATCGGCGTCTTTTCATTGATCGGATAAGTTAAATCGATGATTTTTTTGATTTTCATAAAGTACTCTCCTAATGTTGGATAAAGGGATTATAGAAACGGTTCCCATCATGGAATGTAATCCAAAGGGACCCGACAAAAAAGATGATAAGGAGCCCAATGGCGATATAGTCCGCCTTATCAAGAGGTTGTGCACTGTAATAGGTCCGTTTCTTATTTTTTCCGAAGCCCCTTAGCTCCATTGTATTACTGATGGTTTCGATTTTCTCCAAACTGGAAAATACAAGGGGCATGATGATGGAAGCCGCATTTTTGATCCGTTTCCCCAGTTTCTCTTTTGTCGATAGATCAATGCCCCGGGCTTGCTGGGATTTGGCGATGTTACGGAATTCCCGCTGGATATCGGGAATATACCGCAACGCAAGGGAAACGGCAAAGCTGATCCGGTAACTGACCCCGATTTTATTCAGGCTTGCCGCAAATTCGCTAGGGTGGGTCGTCACCAGGAACAAAAGTGCCGCGGGAATAATCGTGAAATATTTCAGGGTAATATTAAATTGATAAAAAAGCTGTTCCCAAGTTACATTATACCGTCCAGCCAATTCCAGGATCACATGACTGGTTCCATAAATTTTTACCCCTTCTTGGGGGGAGAACAAGTAGATGGTCACATTATTCAAAAGGAGAAAAATGAGAATCAAAATCAGGATGAAAGAGATTTCCCGTACTTTCACCTTTGATATTTTGAACATAAAAAGGCTAAATACAAACAAGAACAGAAGGACACGGGTATCATAAGTCAGCATGGCGGAAAAGGAAAATAGCAGGAAACAAATAAGTTTCGTTACCCCGCTTAACCTGTGAATGATGGAATCCCGTTCAATATAGCCAATCATTACTTGAGCCATTGTTTCCGTTCCTCCTGTTCACAATAGATAAATCGTTCCACAAAGCTTTCCTCATCCACACCAAGCCGAGCGGCAAGGGTATAAAGGGACGTTTTCTTTAGGCTTGCGGTATTCAATAGCTCTTCATCGGAAAGGATGCGGAACACCGAATCATCCGCAATTTTTTCACCATCATGCAGGACAATTGCCCTTGTTGTGTATTCCAGCATCAAGTGCATATCGTGGGTGATCATGAGGATCGTTTTGCCTTGCTTGTTTAATTTTACAAGAAATTCCATGATGTCTCTATAGTGCCGATAGTCTTGCCCGCTGGTCGGCTCGTCCAAAATAAGGATCTCAGGCTCCAACACAAGGATTGAGGCAATGGTAACCCGTTTTTTTTGGCCAAAACTCAGCGCATGGATCGGCCAGTTCCGATATGGATAGAGGCCGCAAATTTTCAAAGTTTCATATACCCGGTCTTTGATTTCCCCCTCTTGGATCCCCCGTTGGACCAACCCGAAGGCCACTTCGTCAAAAATCATCGGTTTGGAAATCATATGATTCGGGTTTTGCAGAACCATTCCAATCCTTTCCGAGCGTTCTTTAATCGTATCCCGGGTTATGTCTTTTCCGTTATAGAAAATTGATCCCGATAAAGGTTTTTCAAAGCCGCATATCAATTTCGATAGGGTGGATTTGCCCGCCCCATTATTTCCAATTATGCTCACCATCTCTCCTGTATGGATACGGAAGGAAATATGGTTAATGGCTTTTCGTCCGTTTTCATAGCGGAAAACGAGGTTATTTGCTTCAAGGATGGTTTGTTCCGGAATGGGACTTTTTGGGATATTTACCGATTGGAACCAGGAAAGCAACGGCCCTTTAACTTGCTCGATTTGAAATCGGTTCATATTTTCGGGATGCAAATCTTTCGAAATGGTGCATCCGGCCATTTTGGCCGCCTTCAGATAGAGAGGTTCCCGGATCTGGATTTCGGTCAAAAGATTTGTGGACAGCAGTTCACCAGGGGGCATATCAGCCAAGATTTCCCCATTATGAATGACGATAATCCGATCCACCCTTTGGGAGAGAACGTCTTCCAAGCGGTGCTCAATAATGATGATCGTTTTTCCGGTATGTTCCTGGATCTGGTCGATCAATTCCATGACCCTTTCACCTGTTGCCGGGTCCAGATTGGCTAGCGGTTCATCAAATAGGAGGATTTCCACGTCATTAACCATGACTCCGGCGATGGATACCCGCTGTTTTTGGCCACCGGATAGGTTTTGCACCGATTCCTTAAGATAATCTTCCATCCCAACGAGGGTGGCAGCCTGTTCCACCTTTTGGAACATTTCCTTTTGGGGAACGCAATCATTTTCCAGGGCAAAGGCAATATCTTCTCCAACCGTCAGGGAAATGAATTGCCCATCGGGGTCTTGAAGGACGGTTCCGACAATCTTCGAGCGCTCGAAAATG
>Ga0207865_102046_pt1 | contig 12815 bp, 13 predicted proteins | sample HigsolmetaAR204D_FD_184836 | JGI IMG/M metagenome (GOLD analysis project Ga0207865, IMG submission 184836) | Ionic liquid and high solid enriched microbial communities from the Joint BioEnergy Institute, USA - AR20-4-D (SPAdes) (version 2) ...
AATCTTGAATCATGCGTGTATATCGGCTGTGTGGACGTGTGGAAGGCACTTGGCAATGAGGACAAGGGCAGGATTCATGAGTGCTTCGAACAATAAAGGTAATGGAGGATGGTTCTTCTTGAATATCGAGAACTTCTAGGAAAGGATCCGGTGAAGACCAATGGATTTGACGATTCATCATTCATCACACCTTTTCTTTTATTATACTATAAAAGTAAAATTATGGACCTTCACCAAAATTGCGTAAGAGCCATTTTTAGTTTGCCATAAACACTCCAAAAGAGGAAAATGGTTATATATTTTTGTTTGATTTTTGCGTTTTATCGTGATTCGTTTTATTGTTTTTATTTTTTGCTTTTGAGTCGAATTCCTCTGAAATCTCCTCTGTTGGATCTTCAGGATTATTGGCGCTATTTGTTGTATTTTTGTGCAAATGTTTATATGTTTCAAAAGGGTTATGAGTTCTTTCGTTCATCGTTTTGTTATTATTTTTCAAATTGTTCACCTCCTTGCGTTTTCATTATTATTCTCAAGTTATTTGAACGATTTACATGAAACAATGAAGAAAAGCGAGAATTCATTTCCATTATAGGATTGCAAATTTTGGACAATCTAAATGGAAACAGGAGCTGAAGCAAATGTTGATCGAAAAATCCTCCGCTTGGAAGGAAGAGTTTGCTAGGCGCTTAAATGAAGATGGACCGTGGGATGACTGGACGCTGTATAAAATGGCATATGAAGTGGTGAAAGACCAATTAATTACGGATTTTTCAGGTTTGCAGGCACCTAAATTTTTGACCAATATTCAATTTCTTGATTACCAAATAGAAGCAGCCCGGACGGTTATTGAAAAAATGAATGGAAAAGCGATTTTAGCAGATGAAGTGGGGCTTGGAAAAACGATTGAGGCCGGTTTAATTTTGAAGGAATACATCTTGAGGGGGCTTGTCAAAAAAGCGTTAATATTAGTGCCTGCATCTTTGCTTACCCAGTGGGTGGATGAATTAAACGGTAAATTTTTCATCCCTGCCATTGGATGCCGAAAGAAAAATGTCCCTTTTGAACAATATGATTTTGTCGTCATGAGTATGGATATGGCAAAGCGCAGCCCGTACCGGGAAAAAATTTACGAACAGGATTTTGACATGATTATTATTGATGAGGCCCATAAATTAAAAAACCATAAAACCCAAACGTATCAATTTGTGCAAGGAATAAAAAAGAAATTTTGTTTGTTGCTTACTGCAACCCCTATACAAAATCATATTTTTGAAATTTTTTATCTTGTCTCTTTACTAAAACCGGGGCATTTAGGAAATGTGGAAAGCTTCCAATCCTACTTTAAGAAAGGAAAAAATGGATTAGCAGAAGACGAATATTTAAAAGAATTGGTTGACCAAGTCATGATTCGGAATCGCCGACAAGATACAGGCATTGAATGGGTAGGAAGGAATGTACAAACAATTCCGATCCAATTTACGGAAGAGGAACAGAAAGTATACCAAATGATTCAATCTTTAAAAGAACGCACAAGCCTTTTCAGCAATTCTTTCGCCATGACCACCTTGTTGAAAGAGATGTGTTCAAGCAAAGAGGCGGCTTATTTGACCCTCGTTAAATTGAAAGAAAAAGTTCAAAGGCAGGAAGAAATAGATTATATAGATGAAATTATAGAAAAAATGTCCAACTTAGAAATTAATTCGAAGGCTGAAAAAACCTATGAAATTATTCAAAAGGCAAAAGATAAGGTCATTATCTTTACAGAATATCGGGCAACGCAGCATTATTTGCAATGGTACTTATATCAAAAAGGCATAAAAAGTGTCTTGTTTAATGGAAAGTTTAGTAAAAACAAACGGGATTGGATGAGGCAATTGTTCCGGGATTATGCGGATGTCCTCATAGCAACAGAATCCGGCGGTGAAGGCATCAACTTGCAATTTTGCCACCATGTTATAAATTCTGATTTGCCTTGGAATCCAATGAAAATTGAACAGCGAATAGGCCGCGTCCACCGATTTGGACAGGAGCAGGATGTATACATTTACAACCTTGCCATTCAAAATACCATTGAAGACCGGATTTTGGATTTATTGACAAATAAAATCAATGTATTTGAAAAAGTGGTCGGTGAACTGGATGATATTTTAACAAACAAAGTAGAGGAACGGATTTACCAATCTCCAAACTTTGTTTCAAATTTTGATTTTGAAGATTACGGTTTGGAAGGGGAACTTGGATTTACCTAATCGATTATTGAGAGGTGCTAAAAGATGTTAGCTGAACAAATCCATGATTATTTGCGCACATTTTTCACCGTCACTGGATGTGAAATAACAGAGGAAGCACCGGACTATTTAACGGTGCAATTAACGGCCGATATTGACAAACGCATTATGAATCGCCCCTTCTATTGGCAATTCGTTGAAAGTACAAAAGCAGAGCCGAAGCCTTTAAAAGTAACTTTCATCACAAAGAAACATGAAAACCAAGACATTCGCGGCGAATATATCCACTACGGCTCCATGCGAATGCATCAAATTTTTCAGGCGACAAAAGATTTAGGATGCTTTGTTCAAATGTATGAAAATATGGAAGGGGCAAGTTTATTTCCTTGGGTGGGCGCAAATTTTAAAGTTTCTTATCATACCGACCAAACAAAAGAAATGCTTTTTTCGTTGGGCATCAATTTAATCCATGGAAGTGTTAAAAGCAATTTTCAAGATTGGCTGATTGAACGGACACTGACGAAGGAATTTCCGAAAAACGCCTATTGTCTTCCTTATATTGTTTCACCAATCAGAGCCATTGAAAGATTAGAGACAGCTATTGAAAACTATATCGGTCATGATGATATGACTTGGGCGGAGGGCCGAGAAACGATGGAGAAGGGAACAGGAAATTTTAAATCATTTCTATGAGGGAGTCATTGAGAAACCGGAAGTCTATGAGATTGAAAAGGAAGCTCTTAGAGAACGTTTTCAGCCGCGAATTAAAATAGAAATAGTAAGCGGCGGAATTTTTTATTTAAAATAGATCGTAACAAAGGGGGCGTCTGAAAATGATATGCTCCCTATTAGGTAGACAGATGAAAAAATAAAAATTCATCTGACCTAATAGGGGGCTTTCATTATGACCTTTTACAAGTATCCTAAAGAGTTTATGTTAAAACTGATTCATTTCTATTTAATGGGTGATTATTCATTTGAAAAGCTTGCTCGTCAATATAAAATTCACCAAAGCACTTTAAAAGAATGGGTTCGATAGTATGAAGCTTTTGGTGAAGCGGTCTTTCACTTTAACTTTTCTCCACGATGCTATACAAGAGAACAGAAGATTCAAGAGGTGGAGGATTATTTATCTGGTGAATATTCTTTACTCGAATTAATGAAAAAACATCAAATTTCAGGTAGAACGATTTTAATGAAGTGGGTGAAAAAGTATACTAGTCATTGTGATATAAAAGATTCGGGTAAAGGATTGAGTAAAACAATGACAAAAGGTAGAAAAACAACCCTACTAGAACGAATGGAGATAGTCGATTTTTGCTTAAAGCACCATAAAAATTATCAATTAGCAGCCCAAACTTATCAAGTTTCTTATCAACAGGTATACCAATGGGTGAAAAAATTTGAGTTACATGGAGAAGAAGGCCTACAAGATCGCCGTGGACGCACAAAATCAGAGGCTGAATTAACGACGGAATGTCCTTTGTAAAGCAGCAACTTTTTCGCACTGGCGAATTGACGAGTTCCATCGGATTTTTTCCTTTTGTATATTCAAAAAACCAAGATTTATTTGAAAAACGTTGCCATACTTTTGTATCCTCAAGTATTTCGATATCTTCAAAAGCTCGGTCTGCCAGCAGAGGATTTTGTAGCAATACATTATAATTCCACAACATATACCCGAAGATGTTCTCCCAAAGAGTAAGAGGAGAGATGGTTGTTGTTTGGCGAAGTTGTACAATAATTTGATGGGCTTGATACAGGATTTTTGAAATGACATATTCCCTTTCATTTTCTTCTACATAGCGGAAGTCTGTAGGAGTAATGTATGTTCCGAGCGTATCCATACCATATTCATGTACATGGAAGTAACGAACATCTTCTAATTTTCCGTCCCAAATTTCATCATAAGCAGTGAGAAAATAAAATTGAGTAGCAACGAATAATCCAAAGCGACAGCTGAAATGGGATATAGCTGCCGCCTCTGTACTTGCTTGAGTAATTTCCATCATGAGCTTCAGAAAATCCTTTAGAAAAAATTCTTTATGTATATTTTCCAATGTAAATAAAGGGTTTTTCGGCTCTTCTGTAACAATACTATAGGAATTTAGGAAAGTAAGTTGTTCATATGTTAAAACGGGCATCGTATCACCTCTATGTTATTTCACTGTGTTTAACATAACTTGTTTTTGCTGATTTTGTTTGGAGATGATATAGAAGGGGAAAGCCAAACGTCATTTGAGAAGTTTGGCTTTTTCTGATAGGTCTGATTTTTTTCCGATAATCGCTGTGTGATAGCTATGAAGTAGCATGCCTACGATAATAATCGCAAGACCGAAAAGTGCAATTGGATCTGGTAGAGGAACTCCAAGTATCATCATTTCTCCGATAATGACAAATACGACTTCCATTGACTGAGTTGCTTCTACTGCAGCAAGTTTTCCTTGATGATCTCGCACGCGGTCTGTGGCAATAAAGAACAACGTCGTCGCGATTACACCGGAACTAACAGCGACGATAAAGGATTGTATGACTTGGTTCATGGAAGGGAGCCCCACTGTACAAATGGCAATAACAGCTAAAATAATCCAAGCTGGCAGTGATGCAATGGTCATACCAAGCACCCGCTCAAACGCATCGATTCGACTGCCACATAACTCCATCATTTTTCGGTTACCAAGCGGATAACTAAAGGCAGCGATGACTACCGGAATCACTCCAAGCAGTAAGTGATTGAAAGTTACCTCTTTTCCTTGAGGTATTTGAATAAGCATAATACCGATTAGAATAATGCTTGAAATGAATAAGGAAGTGAGCGGTATTTTTTGACGTATGATTTTGTTATCTACGACGGTTACAAATAACGGTGCAAGAAGTACACCGGCAACAATTGTTAGCTGCCACGTTCCTGACACAAGCCAACCAGGTCCATAAGCTGCTGCAAAAGTGAGTGGTGCGTAAAAAAGAACAAAGCCCACGAAACTCCAAAGTAACCATTTTGAAGTATTTTCTCTCATTTCTCTATGTAAATTTTCAAAACCTGTTCGATAAGAGACAATGGCGATAAGGAAGGGGAGCATAAAGAAAAATCTTAGTGAAGAACTCCAAAGCCAACTTCCTCCACTTAACTCCATGGACCGATTTAAAATAAAAGTGACCGCAAAAAATAAGGCTGCAAATATGCCAAGAGTGATTTCTTTCATTATTAACACCTACTTTCTGAGAGAAAACATCGAAAAATTCTATACTACAAATATATTAACAGAATATTCAAACATGATTTATTTCGTTTCTGTCTCAAAGAGTTTGATTTCGTACTGTAATTCTCCTAGTGGACCACCATCCATCGTATAAGCAAAATCCGCACCGAAAGCTTTGACATCAAATTTATGTGGCCCACAACCGATTTCTTCATCAGGAGTAAAGGCAACTCGAATTTTTCCGTGTTTAATTTCAGGATGATTTACTAAATATTCCATTGCCGTCATAATCTCTGCAATTCCAGCTTTATCATCTGCTCCCAGTAGCGTCGTGCCGTCTGTTGTAATCAATGTTTGTCCGACATAATTTTTTAAATTTGGGAATTGGTTAGGGGATAGAGTGCATTCATCGTTTAATTGAATTTCTCCGCCGTCATAATTGTCAATCGTTTCGGTTGGACATTTGTTCCAGAAAAATCTGGTGATGTATCAACATGAGCTAAAAAACCAATAGTTGGTACAGGCTTATCTGTATTGGCTGGTAATGTGGCAAATAAGTAGCCATTCTCGTCCAATGTGATGTCTGTAAGTCCAATCTCTGCTAGTTCATCTTTTAGTACATTTAATAAATCCCATTGTTTTTTCGTAGAAGGGGTTGTAAAGCTTTCCGGATCAGATTGTGTGTCGATTTTAGCGTATCAAATCAATCGTTCAATAACTTTTTCTTTCATGACGCTGCCTCCTTATTAATACTGCCACTATTGTATCATTTTTCCTTTTTTATGATGAGAAAAATGCTGTGTCAAAAATTACTATTGAAAACCCGTGGTGCTAGTTGAGTCTTAACGCTCAACTAGCCCAAGAACAACAAGCGAGTAAGCCAGTAAAATACCATCCAGTGCCGTTTCAAATCCAAAAATCGAGTTCGCTCGAATCTTGGTGATCCGATACAAATCGACTAAAATCGAAAATACGGTTTCTACCAATTTGCGTTTTCGTTTCATCCACTGTTTCCATGCGTTGGGTTGGCGATTCGCTGATTTTTTCGAACGGGCGTCCAAAAAGCGATTCGATGCTCTTCGTACAGCTTCTTTTGCAGCTTTTGGCTGATATACCCTTTGTCACCTAGGTTATACGGATGTGGAATTTGTGTCATGACGGTCTCCGCAGCCATCCGATCATGACAAGACGCTTCAGTGACGACATATCCCATCGGAAGCCCTTGGTCGGTGACCTGCAGATGAAGTTTCAACCCATAGAAAGCGATCTTTTTCGAAGCACAATAGCCAATATCGGCAATTCCACGAAACCGTTTGGCACGATACATTCGGGATGAATGACACCGATCGATCGGCAAGCTGTCCACGACCGCATACGCATGGTCTGCCCGCGTTTGGCCAGCTGGTGCCGTATCCACTTGGTCGCAAAGCTAAGCGCTCGGCAGCGATGGTTGTACCGAGAACGTTCAGGGAACAAGGCCTTGGGAAACAAATTCCCGATCACAAACTGGTGCCAAGCCCGTTCGGAAGTGAAGCCCAGCAACTTTCCAAGGACATGGATGGTGATGATGACTTCGTCTTTCTGTTTCAACCAATGACGATTTCGACGTTGAAGATGAATCTGGATGCTCGACAGTTGAGCGGATACAAAGAATAAAATCGCTGCATATTGTTTTTGAAGTTTGGCTCGATCTGTTGTAAGATGAAAGTGCTCTTGCATGGGGATTCTCCTTTTGATGTTTGGTCGCACTTTCATTTTAAGAAGATCTCATGCAAGGGCTATTTTTATGCTTGTCTGATTTTATCTAGCACCACGGGTTATGTTTGAATTTTTTTACATGATTGTTTAGAAATCTTAGTTAAGTCTAAGTTGACATGAAGGACAGGGGACTAAGCAGGGGGATTACAATAAACTCAACGTATATTATATAACTAATTATAAGTAAGAAATGCCCCCTCTCATGATATTGAGCCGTTGTTGCATTCCTCCTTATGTTTGGTGTTTGTTTGTCCACTGTTTATTCTACCAAAGGGGAAGCAACATGGCTCTTTTTCTATTTCCCTTTTTACACAATTATATGGACTTAACTTGTAGTTAATAGAAAGTCACCTCCTAAAATAGCGCAAGAACCTTTAGTTTGGTCTTTTTCTGCAGTCTAAAAATCAACATTAAAATTTAAACAGAGTCTTATCTTTAAAAAAAGAGGATGTCCCAAAAGCGGAAAAATGGGACACCCTCAGGTTCATTGATCAATTTGCATGAAAAATCAACAAGCAACGCATTGTCCACGGCCATTGTCCAATTGATCGGAGAATTAGCTGTGGTCATTTCCATCTGCACGATTGTGTTTTCCACCATTAGTTATGTCATGAAGACCAAACAAATTAATGAACAAACGTTCCGGCCGTCGCGCCCGCTTATTTGGCTTTTGGCTTCTCTGTTGCTGCTGATCACCGGATTGTTTGGATATTATTTTTTACCTTGCTTTAATAGCGGCTTTTTGGCCGCTTTTTATTATCCTGAACCGAGAAGACACCCGCTTCCACGTGTGAGCATTGGTGTGCGTGGAGGACTTGCGCGTTAGGAACATGCAAAAGAATCGCAAACTAGCCATGTCAAGACAAGGTGCGGTTGCGGTCGATAAGCATATATATATTTATTAAGCATATATATATTTATTATGATGCCAGCGCCGAAGCTTTGTTGATTCAACGGGGGGATGGTCATGTTTATCCACATTGTTCAACCTGGAGATACGCTTTTTTCAATCAGCAGGCGATACGATTATCCGCTGGAAAGTCTGCGCCTTGTCAATGGCTTAGTTGAAACGAATATTGTTCCTGGTCAAGCTTTGCTTGTTCCTAGCTATACGTATACAGTGCAGCCAGGAGACACGCTAAGCGCCATTGCACAGAAAGCATTTGTGACGGTCGAACAGTTGCGGGCAGCCAATCCGGCGGTGGATCCGTACAGGATGTATCCGGGAATGAAAATTTATATTCCTGATATTTCCTGGTATCAAGCTATAACGTTAGCCTATTACATTCTCCGCGAACCGAACTTAGATCGGACGTTCGTGCGAGATTTTGCCCCGTATTCATCGTACATTGCCCTGTTCGAATATCACTTTGCCCCTAATGGCGACATTGTCACTACGCGGGATGACGCCGCAGCGATTGAAACAGCATGGCAAAACCGCGTCACACCCATTGCGGTAGTGACGAACCTAACATCAGAAGGATTTAGTGCGAGACTGGCAAGCCAAGTGCTGAACAATACGGAAGCAAGGGCGAACTTGGTTGAGAACATCTTTTATTTAGTATCACGGAAAGGCTATGGTGGCGTCAATATTGACTTCGAGCAGGTTCGCGGAGAGGATCGTGATTTGTTTACGGGTTTTTTGCGCCAGTTGCGCGATCGGTTAAAACCGGCTGGGTATGTTTTGACGATCGCCGTTCCAGCGAAAACGAGCGAGGAGATCCCTTGGCTCAGGGGCTACGATTACGGCGGCATTGGTGCTGTCGTCGACTATATGTTTATTATGGCGTACGATTGGCACCATTTAACAAGTGAACCTGGTCCAGTCGCTCCTATTAGTGAGGTGAGATCGACGCTTCAGTTTGCCGTCGAGCGCGTCCCCCGAAAAAAAATCTTGCTCGGACTCCCTTTATATGGATACGATTGGATCATTCCGTACCAGCCTGGGACATTGGCGAAGGCCCTCTCCAACCAAGAGGCGGTTTTAACCGCCATGCGTTACCAATCGCCGATTCAATATTCGTTTCAATATGAATCCCCCTTTTTTCGATATACGGATGAACTTGGAAACATTCATGAGGCATGGTTTGAAGATGTCAGAAGCATAGGACAGAAAATGAAATTGGCCCGCCAATTTCAGATTGCGGGCATCGGTGCATGGGAGTTGGGGCTGCGATTTGCGCCAGGCCCATGGTTGGTGCGAAAGTTTTTTACTGTTCGGAAAGTATAAGAAACACCCATTTCTGTTGGTTGTCTAGTCAGCGGGGAAATCGGGAAAATGGATGCTTCTCGCTTCGTTTGAAGTGGGAAGCGTTTTTTGGAAGCTGGCTGAAAAGTCGTTGCATTGGATTTTGCGTTTTTTTGTTGACAAGAAAACAATGATGCGATAGTATGATTATTGCAATACATATACATGTATATGTATAATACAGCGTGTATATGTGTACCCGTGGTGCTAGTTGAGCGTCAACGCTCCACTAGCCCAAGAACAACGAGAGAATGGGCCAATAAAATGCCATCAAGCGCTGTTTCAAATCCAGAAACCGAATTGGCACGAATTTCCGTAATCCGAAATGAATCCACTAAAACCGAGAACGCAGTTTCGACGATTTTGCGTTTTTGCTTCATCCATTGTTTCCATTTTTTTGATTGCGCAACTCGTTGATTTTTCCGAGCAGGCGTCCAAAAAGCGATTTTGTATTCATCGTATAGTTTCTTTTGCAAGGCTTGGCTCACATATCCTTTGTCGCCAAGTGTATACGGATGAGGAAGTTGGGCCATCACGGTTTCCGCAGCTGTCCGGTCGTGGCAGGATGCTTCGGTCAGGACATATCCCATCGGAAGCGCTTGGTCGGTAATCTGAAGATGAAGCTTAAATCCATAGTAAGCCATCTTTTTGGATGCACAATACCCAATATCTGCGATTCCTTGAAATCGTTTGACGCGATACATTCGTGCGTGGAGGCAGAGTTCAATGGGTAAGCTATCCACCACCGCATAAGCGTGATGTTGTCCACGTTTGGCCAGCTGGTGCCGTATCCACTTGGTCGCAAAGCTAAGCGCTCGGCAGCGATGGTTGTACCGAGAACGTTCAGGGAACAAGGCCTTGGGAAACAAATTCCCGATCACAAACTGGTGCCAAGCCCGTTCGGAAGTGAAGCCCAGCAACTTTCCAAGGACATGGATGGTGATGATGACTTCGTCTTTCTGTTTCAACCAATGACGATTTCGACGTTGAAGATGAATCTGGATGCTCGACAGTTGAGCGGATACAAAGAATAAAATCGCTGCATATTGTTTTTGAAGTTTGGCTCGATCTGTTGTAAGATGAAAGTGCTCTTGCATGGGGATTCTCCTTTTGATGTTTGGTCGCACTTTCATTTTAAGAAGATCTCATGCAAGGGCTATTTTTATGCTTATCTGATTTTATTAATTAGAATTTATTTATTTAAAATGAGGATGTCCCAAAAGCGAACGCTATGCGAACACTTTTGGGACATCCTCATTTCATTGAGAAATTTGAGATGCAACATAATCAAGATTATCGGAACTCAAATGTATCTAGAATTATAAAATATCCCCGTTCATCAAATTGATGATGGTGTTGCAAAACTAGAGTAAAAACTCGAAGTTATGCATAAGGATGCAGCATAACACATGTAGTAAATATCGATGAAATCCATACCATCGTGGCTGTTCCACCCCATCACTCTTTCGCTCGTTAAATACCCGTTCAATCCCGCGGCGAAGCCCAAACAGCCATTGGCCAAACCTCGTTTTCAAAAAGACAGGAAGAACCCGGCCATAGGCATCTTTCCGTTCCTCGCTATTTTCGGCGGTTGATGGGAGAAAGGAATAAGATTCCTGCTTGTTCGGCTGTTTGTCGAATCTTTTCGCTGCCATACGCGGCATCGCCTAACACAAACTCAATATCCCATTGCCCTAAAGAAATTACCATGGAATGGGGGGGATTTGTGTTGCACACAATTTGAAAAAGTGGGCGGCCACCGTCCACCCAATAAAAAGAAAAAGGGAGAACATACGGGGATGAGAAGAAGCAGATCCTTTGAGAGAACAAAAAATATCCAAATAATGTAAAAGAAAAAGCAGGAGGCTGTCCTCAAAAAGGTCGTTTTACCGATCTTTTGGGACAGCCTCTTTGTTACGTTTTATCAGGCCCTGCCTGATTCCACACCTTCAGTGAGGGCAAAAATTCCTTATGCTCTTACATGAGAAACCATAAATGTGGTAACTCGTCAACCTTCATTCTGTCAGATTTACCGTCGACAAACACCAAATAATTTAAATCAATTGTTTAACTGCAGAAATAGCTTCATAAACAAAATAACCCGAAAAACCAATTAACACTATACCAGCAATAATAGAACTTACTTTTATCATCGAACGGCTCATTAACTTTCTTGTAGTAGAAACAATGGTTAATAAGCCAATGTCATGTAGTAAAATTCCGGTTAACACACCCGTCCCAATGGTGATAAATTTAATTGGATTCGCCATATCATATGAGTTGGTAAGAACCGACCCGAATACGCTTAGCCAAAACACTATATTCCCTGGAGATATCGCAACAAGAAAACCATTTCTATATGAAGAAAACCAAGATTTTGTTGGCTTTTCACCTGATAATGTGATATCATGATCCGCATTTTTAATAGAATCATAACCAATTAAAAACAAAAATACTGCACCAACAATCCACATCGGGATTTGAATAAACGGTTGCTTCAAAATGGAGGCTAATCCGAAATAAAATGCTGCGATTAAAGCTAAATCAATCGTCATACCTCCTAATCCAACAGCCCAACCATGCCAAAAGCCATTCTTGAGACCTTGCTTGATCATTTCTACAGAAATGGCTCCAATTGGCATGGCAATAGAAAGGCCCACAATAACATAAGTAAGATACAATGCCATAAAACCCCCCACACCTTTATAAACTTAGTATGATGTACAAATCAGTAATTCTGATTATCAAGATTTAGGATGGAATGGACATACCCCTTTTCTTGGATTATTGTCATCAGTGATTATATACTGTTTCCATTCTCTGTTGCTTTCGTCTCCATATCTTCCTAGATCCGGATGGATTGGGAGATTTTCTATCGACTCTACTTTTGATCGAATTAAATCAATAGCCTTTGGAGTAATATCAGCAAAAATTCTTCTAGGTTGAAAGATCAATATAAGGCTTTTTCCCATGTTCCTAGTAATTCTATGTTTATATGCTGGCATATTAGCTGATACAAAAATAGGTTCTCCATCAAAACAAAATTCCCAAAGTGGATCATCTGGATCAGTTGGAATATTTGCATTCCATTCTTTTTCATCATTCTCATGTAGATATTTTAAAATATTCCAAAAATAATTTTCATAGTAATCAAATGACTGTTCTGGAATTTCAGGTTGCACAAAAACAACCAAAGCATGTTTATTATGCTCATTTTCTCTTGATAATTTCAAAAACTCTCTTAATACATTCGGTAGAGGGCTTAAATCATGATTTTCTATATAAAAATATCTTAAATCGCCTTTTTTCTCAGCGATAGTTCCAAAGTGGCAAGGGAAATTCTTATCAGAAACAACTTTTTCCCAATAAGAATATTCATCT
>Ga0207865_102049_pt1 | contig 12804 bp, 8 predicted proteins | sample HigsolmetaAR204D_FD_184836 | JGI IMG/M metagenome (GOLD analysis project Ga0207865, IMG submission 184836) | Ionic liquid and high solid enriched microbial communities from the Joint BioEnergy Institute, USA - AR20-4-D (SPAdes) (version 2) ...
TGGGCGCCACCTGGGCCGGCGGCTCCGACGAGCCGCCACCGGAACGCCTGGACGCCGCCATCCTCTTCGCGCCCGTCGGCGAGCTGGTGCCGGCCGCCCTGGCCGCCGTGCGCAAGGGCGGCCGCGTGGTGTGCGGCGGCATCCACATGAGCGACATCCCCTCATTCCCCTACCGCCTGCTGTGGGAGGAGCGCGAACTGGTGTCCGTGGCCAACCTCACCCGCGCCGACGGCCGCGAGTTCCTGGAACTGGCCACCCGCCAGCCGCTGCAGGTGCACGCCACGCCCTACCCGCTGGAGGCCACCAACGAGGCGCTGGCCGACCTGCGCGAGGGCCGGCTCAGCGGGGCGGCGGTGGTGGTGCCGTAAACCCACATCCACTTCATTGGCAAAGGTTTGACGCAATGGCCCATACGAAAGGATTCTCTGTCCGCATCTTCATCCCTTCGGGAGAGCCGGAAGGGCTTCGCATCATCGAAAAATCCAACTGGACCGGACAGGGACTGGTCTTTCCGCGGGCGCAGTACGCCGAGGCGCGCAAGCGCCCGGAAGTGGGCCGCACCGGTGTTTACGTCCTCTGGGGGCCGAGCGAGACAGGACAGCTGCCCCGTGTGTACATCGGCGAAGGCGACGTCGTGCTGCCCAGGCTGGACCAGCACGCCAGGCAGAAGGACTTCTGGACTCACGCCGCCGTGTTCACCAGCAAGGACCAGAACCTCAACAAGGCCCACGTCCAGTATCTGGAAGCCCGGCTCGTCGAGCTGGCGGCGGCGGCAAAGCGTGCCGAACTCGACAACGGCAACATCCCCCAGCGCCCCAACCTGTCGGAGGCCGATGTCGCCGACGCCGAGGGCTTCCTGGGCGACCTGTTGCTGTGCCTGCCCGTGGTGGGCGTGAACCTGTTCGAAAAGGCCGTGGCGGACGCCTTGCGTTCCGACCGCGATCTGCTGTTCCTCAGGTCGAAAGGAATAGAGGCGCGCGGCCTCGACAGCAGCGAGGGTTTCGTGGTGCTTGCCGGGTCCCGGGCGGCACGGGCGACGGTCCCCTCCTGCCACCCCTATCTGATCGAGCTGCGCAAGTCGCTCATCGACAAGGGCGTCCTGGTCACCGACGGAGAGACCTACAGGCTCAGCCAGGACTACACCTTCAACTCGCCTTCCACGGCGGCAGGCGTGATGCTGGGCCGGTCCTCCAATGGACGCGCCGAGTGGAAGGACGCCAAGGGGCGCTCCCTCAAGGAGATCCAGGAGGCGGAGGCGGAGCTGGCATGACGCCACCGCGCCGCCAGTCAGCCCCGTGAGTCGGGGGTATGCCCTTCCTGCGTCCCCTTCCCGGCCGCGGCCCTGGCCTTCTTGCCCTTGTCGTAGTGCCACTTGATGGCGAAGAACATGCCCACGCCCAGGATCAGCACCTTGAGCGTCAGGAACACGACCGGGAACCACTCCATCGACAGGAGCATGGGATCTACCACCTGGAACGGGAAAACCATGGCCCGCGCGACGGCGGGCCGTTGACGCTCACCCCGTGCGGGCGTGAGCCTGGGCGCGGGGCCGGCAGGCGCGGCCGGGGCGGCGAGGGTCACCACTATACGCCTGTGGGGCTGGAGGCGGCCAGACTGAACCCCTCCGTGTCCGGCCCTGCGCTCAGGGGTGTCCGGACGCCATCCAGGACGCTTGCCGGGCATTGCGCAGGACGCCGGTACCGGACACGCCCCTGGGCGCCGCCTGCACGCGGCCCCTGCAGGGCGCCACGCCTTCCTGCCCCTCTTCACAAACCGCACAGAAACTGGTCGAATGCAATTTCGATGCGGGTCATGATGCCGGAGTGTCAAGGTGGGGGCGACGCAGGACAGCGTCCGGTGGGGCATCGAGCGCCGGCTCGAGTTCATCGAGTTCCGGCTGTTCTGGGAGGGCCATGTCAACCGCGGTGACCTGATGGCCGCCTTCGGGATCTCGATCAACCAGGCATCCACCGACCTGAACCGCTACCTCGGCATGGCGCCGGGCAACATGCTCTACGACAAGAGCGCCCGCGCCTACGTCCGCGGCGACTGCTTCGCGCCCATGTTCCTGAAACCGGACCCGGCCAGCTACCTGTCCCAGCTGCGGTCGATCTCCGACGGCATCACCACGCAGGAGGAAACCTGGATCGGCCGGCTGCCGGCCTTCGACACGGTCCCCAGCCCTGTCCGTGGCATCGATGCCCACACGCTGCGCCGTGTCATCGAAGCGATCCGTACCAGGCAGGCGCTGGAAGTCGAGTACCAGTCCCTTTCCAACCCTGCCCCACGCTGGCGCTGGATCGCGCCCCATGCCATCGCGTTCGATGGTTTCCGCTGGCACGCGCGGGCCTGGTGCTTCACCGACCAATGCTTCAAGGACTTCCTGCTGGCGCGCATCCTCGGCATCCGGGACAGCCGCCCCAGTGATGTGGATCGCGGCCAGGATGCCGACTGGCACACCATGGTGACACTGGAAATCGGCCCGCACCCGGGACTGTCTGAAGCACAGAAGAAAGTGGTGGCGCTGGACTACGGCATGCGCAACGGCAAGTGCAACGTCACCGTCCGCAAGGCGCTGCTCTATTACACGCTCAAGCGTCTCGGGCTGGACACTGACCCGTTCACCCGGACCCCGGCGGACCAGCAGATCGTATTGCTGAACCGGGAAGTGACGGGCATGAAGCGAACCACGTCCACGAATAAGCCGCCTATCCGGAACGACTGAATCTGGAAGGCAAGCCATGACAAATCTAGAAGATAAACCATGCCATTGACCCTGCCCCAGCTGGAACGCCACCTGCTCAAGGCCGCCGACATCCTGCGCGGCAAGATGGATGCCTCCGAGTTCAAGGAGTACATCTTCGGAATGCTTTTCCTCAAGCGCTGCTCGGACGTTTTCGAACAACGCCGCGAGGAAGTCATCCAGCTCGAGCTGGCCAACGGAAAGACCGAAGCCGAAGCCCGGGTGTCCGCAGAAAACCGGAACTGGTACAAGAAGGATTCATTCTGGGTGCCTCCGCATTCGCGTTACAACTACCTGCTCAACGAGGCTCACCAGAACGTCGGCGACTATCTCAACAAGGCGCTGGCGGGTCTCGAGAGTTTCAACGCCAGCCTGGACGGGGTGCTGGAACACATCGATTTCACCCGTAAGGTCGGCCAGAGCAAGATCCCCGACATCAAGCTGCGCCAGCTGATCACGCACTTCAACATCCACCGGCTGCGTAACGAGGACTTCGAGTTCCCCGACCTGCTGGGCGCCGCCTACGAATACCTGATCGGCGAGTTTGCCGACTCGGCCGGCAAGAAGGGCGGCGAGTTCTACACGCCGCGCTCGGTGGTGCGGATGATGGTTCAGCTCGTCAAGCCGCAGCAGCATCACGATATCTACGATCCATGTGTTGGGTCCGGTGGTATGTTGATCCTGTCCAAGGATTACATCGATGAGCAAGGAGGTGATGGCCGCAAGGCCAACCTGTTCGGCCAGGAGTTCAACGGCACGGTGTGGTCCATCGCCAAGATGAACATGCTGCTGCACGGCATCAGCACCGCCGACCTGCAAAACGAGGACACCCTCGCCGATCCCAGACATATCGAGAATGGAGAGCTGAGGCGCTTCGACCGCGTGCTCACCAATCCCCCCTTCTCGATCAACTGGGGCAACACCGAGAAGAACGCCGACGGCACGCCCGCCTGGGCGCCGAAGTTCCCCGAGCGCTTCCGCTTCGGCCAGGTTCCGCTGGGCGCCAAGAAGGCCGACCTGATGTTCCTGCAGCACATGATCGCCGTCACCCGCGACGGCGGCATGATCGCCACCGTCATGCCGCACGGCGTACTGTTCCGTGGGGGTGAAGAAAAGACCATCCGCGCGGGCATCATCGAGGAAGACCTGCTCGAAGCGGTGATCGGCCTTGCCCCCAACCTGTTCTACGGCACCGGTATTCCCGCCTGCATCCTGGTGCTGCGCCAGCAGGTGCCCAACGGCGCGCAGCGCGTCAGCGGCAAGCCGAAAGAGCGCCAGGGCAAAGTGCTGTTCATCAATGCCGACCGCGAGTACTTCGAAGGCCGGGCGCAGAACTTCCTGCTGCCCGAGCACATCGAGAAGATCGTCACCACCTTCGACGAATTCAAGGAAGTGCCCGGCTTTTCGGCCATCGTCGACATCGCCACGCTCAGGGCCAACGACTACAACCTCAATATCCGCCGCTACGCCGACAACGCCCCGCCGCCCGAGCCCCACGACGTGCGCGCGCATCTGGTCGGTGGTGTGCCCAAGGCCGAAGTGGCCGACAAGGCCGCGCTGTTCCAGGCCCACGGGCTGGACCCGCTGGATCTGTTCGTCGAGCGCGATGCGAAGTACTTCGACTTCAAGCCCGAGCTGACCAGGCGCCAGGACCTCAAGCCCGCCATCGAAGGCAACGCCGGCATCAATGCCAAGGAAGCTGCCATCCGTGAAGCCTTTGAGCAATGGTGGCAGGCGCACAGCGGCCGCATCACGGCCTTGCACGGGCAAACGAGCCTGGTGACCACGCGCGAAGAGCTGCTCGCCAGCTTCGCCGAAGCGCTCACGCCCACCAGGCTGCTGGACGCCTTCCAGGTGCGCGGCATCAGCGCCGGTTTCTGGTACGACAACCTCAACGATTTCAAGGCCATCATGGCGCGCGGCCCCCTGGGCCTGATTCGCGGCTGGCGCGACACCATCCTTAGTGAGCTGAAAGACGAGGAAACAAAGAAGAAGTCCAACCCGCTGGAGCACAAGCTGGTCAGGTTCCTGATGGGCGACTTCGTGGAGGCCATCAACGAGCTGGAGGCCAGGAAGGCCGAACTGGACAGCCAGATCAAGGCGGCTGACCCCAAGTCCGCCAAGGATGCCGGCGGCGAGGATGGCGAAGACACGGACGAGGAGAACGCCGTCGACGAAGCCCAGTTGAAGGCCTGGAAAAAGGAACTTGCTACGGTCAAGAAGCAGCTCAAGGCGAAGAAGGACAGCTTCGCTGCGCATCTCAACACCGCCGTCGATGGCCTGTCACCCGAGCAGGCCGCCGAGCTGCTGCTGACCATTCTACACGACGATATGCGCGCCATCGTCGAGCGCTACATCGCCACCCAGCGCAAGGCTATCGTCGCCGCGTTCGAGAATTGGTGGGACAAGTACCGCGTGACGCTGACCGAGATCGAGGGCAAGCGGGATGCGGCGGCGAAGGCGCTGGAGGGATTTTTGAAGGGGTTGGGGTATGTCTGATTTTTCTCCACTGAAGGAACTGGCAGAGCTTGCAATGGGCGAGACCATCACTGCAGCAGATTGTGATGGATTGGGTTATCCAATTTATTCTGCCGACACTGGCGATGCTCCGTGGAATTGGTCCTCCAAGATCAGGCGCCTGAATTCATTCGGGACCATCGTTGTTGGTGCCCGCGGTTCAATTGGATTTCCACGCTTCCCGAAGTGCGATGCTTTTGGCGCAACCCAAACCACCATAACAGTAACGCCAAACAGGAATCGAATTACGCCGGAGTACCTTTATTACGTCCTTAGCCGATTAGATTTCAAATCTATATCGGCACAGCAGGCAGTTCCTATGCTTACGGTGTCCGAGCTGTCTGGCGTTCAGATTCGAAACCTGCCGATACATGAGCAAGTTCATATTGCTGAAATACTCAACACCCTCGACACCGCCATCCACGAAACCGAGGCGATCATCGCCAAGCTCAAGGCCGTCAAGCAGGGCCTGCTGCACGACCTGCTGACGCGCGGCATCGACGACAACGGCGAACTGCGCCCGCCTCAGTCCGAGGCGCCGCATCTCTACAAGCCGTCGCCGCTGGGCTTGGTTCCAAAAGCGTGGGAGGTGAAGACAGTCTCAGAGGTCGCTGACATCAGATCAGGGGCGACCCCGTCCCGCGAGCAGGCAAATCGCTACTTCGCTGCTCGCGGCATTCCATGGGTCAAGACGCTGGACTTAAACGAAGACTTCATTATTGATACCCACGAATGCATCACCACGACAGCTCTTCGCGAGACGTCATGCAGTCTCTTGCCGGAGGGCACTGTCCTGGTGGCGATGTACGGCGGATGGGAACAGATTGGACGAACGGCACTGTTGGCCGTACCTGCGGCGACAAACCAGGCAATCAGCGCACTTCTCTTTAGGTCCAGTAGCGTCGTGCCAGAGTTCATTCTGCGCGCACTGCAGCATGGTCGGCCCCGCTGGCACCGAGTGGCAGCCAGCACCCGCAAAGATCCCAATATCACCAAGGCGGATGTCCTCGCCTTTGAGATTCCCCTGCCGGCACCTGACGAACAAGCCGAGATCGTTCGCAGGTTAAGGACGTGCGGTGATCGCTTGGAGTCTGAGGGGAGCATGCTGGCCAAACTTCGACACCAAAAGGCCGGCCTCATGGACGACCTCCTCACCGGCCGTGTCCGCGTCACCCCTCTGCTGCAGGAGGCACAACACGCATGACGCCCAGGCTGCCACCTGCCGAATCCCTGACGGTCGAATTCAAAAGCGACCGCAAGCGCCTGTCGGACAACGAGCTGGTCGAGGCCATCGTCTGCCTTGCCAATGCAGAGGGCGGCGAGCTGTGGCTGGGTGTTGAAGATGACGGCACGCCCACGGGATTGCATGCGGAGCACCAAATGCTCGATGGCCTGCCCGGCCTGGTGGCAGCACGGACCTCCCCTTCGGTCAACGTGACGGTGCAGGCCTTGGAAGTGGATGGCGTATCCGTCGCCCGTATCGCCGTCCCCAAGGCGCGGTCTGTGGTCGCGACCTCGGGCGGCGTGTATCTGCGACGCCGGATACGGCACGATGGCCAGCCGGAATGCGTGCCCATGCTGCCCCATGAGCGCGAGAGCCGCGCCAGTACCCTGGGGCTGGTCGATGTGTCCGCGCTGCCGGTGGCGGGTGCCACGCTGGCCGATCTGGACCCGCTGGAGCGTGAGCGCCTGCGCCAGGCCGTGCAACAGTATGGCGGCGACCGCGTGCTGCAGGAGCTGGACGATGAGGCGCTGGACGGCGCGCTGGGGCTGACCGTTCGCGAGCCCGACGGCAGCCGGGTGCCCACCCTGACCGGCCTGCTGCTGTTGGGGCGGGAGAGTGCCCTGCGTGAACGGGTGCCCACCCACGAGTTCGCTTTCCAGGTGCTGGCGCAGCAGGCGGTGCGCTTCAACGAGTTCCGCCGTTTTCCGCTACTGAAGGCGCTGGACTGGCTGGAGACCAATTTCCGGCCCTACAACCCGGAAGAAGAGCTCCAGGTGGGGCTGTTCCGCGTGCCGGTGCCAACGGTGGACATGGCGGCCTTCCGTGAGGCCGTGGCCAACGCCCTGATCCACCGCGACTACCATCGCCTGGGTGCGGTGCATGTGCGGCTGGAAGACGACGCCTTGGTGGTCAGCAATCCGGGCGGACTGGTGGAAGGGGTGACGCTGGCCAACCTGCTGGTGACCGAGCCGCGCCCCCGCAACCGCGCACTGGCCGATGCCATGAAGCGCATCGGGGTGGTCGAACGTTCCGGGCGCGGCGTGGATACCATCTATCGCGGCATGCTCAAGTTCGGCCGGCCGGCGCCAGATTACTCCCGTACCGATGCCCACAACGTGGTGGTGCGGCTGCCGACCGAGCCGGCCGACCTGGATTTCCGCCGGCTGGTGGTGGAGGAAGAGCGCCGGCGTGGTGCCGAGTTGCCCATCGACAGCCTGATCGCGCTGGCCGCCCTGCGGGAGCTGAAGCGGGTGACGGCAGACGAGCTGGCAGGCCGCATCCAGCGGGACGCGGCGAGCGCGAAGCGCACGCTGGAGGCATTGATCGAAGCGGGTTTGGTGGAGGCGCACGGCGCAGCGCGGGGGCGCAGCTATACCCTGTCGGCCGCTGTCTACCAGCGCCGGGGTGAGAAGGCCGCGTATACCCGTCAGGCTGGCTTTACCCCCATCCAGCACGAGCAGATGGTGCTCAGCTACGTGCGTCAGCATGGACAGATCCAGCGCGCGGAGGTTAGGGAACTGTGTCGGCTCAGCGCAGACCAGGCCAAGAAACTGCTGGCTCGGTTAAGGGACGAAGAAAGGCTTGTGCAGCACGGCAGACGCCGTGGTGCTTACTACACGTTGGGCCCGAAGGAAATGGGGTAGGTCTCCGGGGCAATGGCAAGCCCAAAGTTTTGGATGGATATGGACGGTTATGGATGGTTATGGACACTGGCCGGCCGGTCTGGGGCCGACTTTGGCCGCCAGCCGGCGCGCTTATGGGGCCGTTATGGGCCGTTATGGGCCGTTATGGGCCGTTATGGGCCGTTATGGGCCGTTATGGGCCGTTATGGGCCGTTATGGGCCGCTATGGGCAGGCACGGCACCCTTCTAGGCGGCTTGGGGAATGGGGTGTAATCGGATGAATGTGGACGGAGCCGGATGTGATGGGGAAGGACGCATCCCATCCGGTTCCGGTGAGGGGGAACAATGGGCTGGGAGCTCGAAGACGTTGAAAAGCCGTTCGTAGCGCAGCTTCAGGGGCTGGGCTGGGTCCATGTCGAGGGCAGCCTGGACGACCCGAAGGTGACGGGGCGCGGCAGCTTCTCGGAAGTGATCCAGGAGGGCGTGCTGCGCGAGCGTCTGCGGGCTTTGAACCCCGGCCCGGACGGCCAGCCCTGGCTGGACGACACACGCCTGTCGGAAGCCGTGTCCGCCATCACCCGGCTCGGTACGCACAAGCTGATGGAGGCCAACCAGAAGGCCACCGAGCTGCTGATCAAGGGGTTGACGGTCGAGGGCCTGCCGGGCTGGGACGGTGGGCGCGGCCAGACGATCCGCTACATCGACTGGGAGACGCCGGCCAACAACCGCTTCACGGTCGTCAACCAGTACCGCGTCGATTGCCCACCCGGCTACAACAGCGGCAAGGCTTTCATCGTGCCCGACCTGGTGCTGCTGGTGAACGGCATCCCGCTGGTGGTGGTGGAGTGCAAGAGCCCGTCCATCCCCGAGCCGTTGGCCGATGCGGTGGACCAGCTGCGCCGCTACAGCAACCAGCGCAAGGCCGCTTACGAGATCGAAGACAACGAGGGCAACGAGGCGTTGTTCGCCACCAACCAGTTGCTGATCGCGACGAGCTTCGACGAAGCGCGCGTGGGCTGCATCGGCGCGGCCTTCGAGCACTATGCGCAGTGGAAGACCGTGGTCGGGCCTGACGGCAACGGCAGCGAGATCGAGGTGGCGCAGAAGCTGGGCAAGTCCAGCCTGTCGGAGCAGGAGCGCCTGGTCGCCGGCCTGCTGCCGCCCGCACACCTGCTGGACGTGATCAAGAACTTTCTGCTGTTCATGCAGGTGGGTGGCCAAACCATCAAGTCGGTCTGCCGTTACCAGCAGTACCGGGCCGTCAACCGCGCCCTTGCCCGGCTCAGGACCGGCAAGACGCGTCTGCAGCACGGCGAACACGACCAGCGCGGCGGCATCATCTGGCACACCCAGGGCTCGGGCAAGAGCCTGACGATGGTATTCCTGGTGCGCAAGATGCGCGCAGATGCGCAACTGCGGCGCTTCAAGGTCATCGTCGTCACCGACCGCAAGGACCTGCAGCGCCAGCTTTCGGAAACCGCCACCCTGACCGGCGAGGTGGTGGAGGTAGCCGAAAGCACGGCCGGCGTGAAGGCGCTGGCGCGGCGCAAGGGACCGGGCCTGATCTTCGCCACCATCCAGAAGTACCGCGACACCGACACGACGGACGATGCCCCCCTGACGGCCGACGACCTGCCCAAGGTGGCCGAGCCTAAGGTCAGCTACAAGTCCGGTGAAGAGTTCGAAGTGCTGAACGAGGACGACAGCATCCTCGTGCTGGTGGACGAAGCCCACCGCACCCAGTCCGGCGACCTGCACGCCAACCTGCTGGCCGGGCTGCCCAACTGCGCGCGCATCGGCTTCACCGGCACGCCGATCATCATGGGCGAGAAGAAGCGCACCCATGAGATCTTTGGCGAGTTCATCGACCGCTACACCATCAAGGAAGCCGAGGCCGACGGCGCCACGGTGCCGGTGCTGTATGAGGGTCGCACCGCCAAGGGTGCGGTCAAGGACGACGCCAGCCTGGACGAGCTGTTTGAGGACCTGTTCCGCCAGCACACGCCCGAGGAGCTGGAGGCGATCAAGCGGAAGTACGCCACCAAGGGCCATATCTTCGAAGCTCCGGCGCTGATCGCCGACAAGGCGCGCGACATGCTGCGCCACTACGTGACCAACATCCTGCCCAATGGCTACAAGGCCCAGGTCGTCGCCTACAGCCGGCTGGCGGCGATCCGATACTTCGAGGCGCTGAAGACCGCGCGCGACGAGCTGCTGGCCGAGGCCGAGCGCCTGAGTCCGCAGGACAAGGCGCTGGACGACGAGGCCCTGTGCCAGCGCCCGCCCAAGGTTCAGGCGTTGGTGCAGGCCTGGCGCTACCGCGACACGCTGGCGCGCCTCGAGTTCGCGCCCATCATCTCGGGCAGCAACAACGACGATCCGGCGTGGAAGGTGTGGACCGATTCCGCCCGGCATGAGCAACTGATCAAGCGCTTCAAGAAGCCACTGTTCCACGCCGACCCGGCGAAGACCGACCCGCTGGCTTTCCTGGTGGTGAAGTCGATGCTGCTCACCGGCTTCGACGCACCGATCGAGGGGGTGATGTACCTGGACAGGCCGATTCGAGAGGCCGAGCTGCTGCAGGCCATCGCACGCGTCAACCGCACCGGCTTCGGCAAGCGCTGCGGCATCGTGGTGGACTACTACGGCGTGGCGCAGCACCTGAAGGAAGCCCTCGCTGCCTACGCCGACGAGGACGTGGAAGGCGCGCTGGCCAGCCTCAAGGATGAAATCCCGGTGCTGCGCGACCGGCACCTGCGCGTGGTGGACCTGTTCCGCCAGCGGGGCATCGAGTCGCTGGATGATACCGAGGCCTGCGTCGAGGTGCTGGGCAGTGAGAGGCTGCGGGCCGAGTTTGCGGTCAAGCTCAAGGCCTTCCTGGCATCGCTGGACATGGTGCTGCCGCGCCCGGAGGGGCTGCCGTACTCGGGCGACGCGAAGCGGCTGGCCTACATCTACGCGCGGGCACGCAACCGCTACAAGGACACGCCGGTTCTCGGCAAGGACGTCGGCGCCAAGGTGCGGAAGCTGATCGACGACCACGTGATCTCGCTGGGCATCGACCCCAAGATTCCGCCGATCCAGCTGACGGACGCTGAATTTGACACGCACCTGGCCCGCGCGGCCAATGACCGCGCCAAAGCCTCGGAAATGGAGCATGCGATCCGCTCGCACATCCGCAAACATGCGGACGAGGACCCGGTGCTGTACCGCAAGCTCTCCGAGCGGCTGAACGAGATTCTCAAGTCCCTGGGTGAGCAGTGGAACGAGGTCATCGCGCAGCTGCAGAAGATCATTGACGACCTGCGCACGGGCACGGCGGGGGCTGTCGATGTGCCCGGCGACCTGCCGGAGCATTGCGCGCCGTTCCTGCGCACGGTGCTGGACGTGGTCTGTGCCGGGCGAGCGCCCACGTCGGCCGAACTGCTGCGGCTGAAGGACGTGACCGTGGAACTGGTGGACCTCCTCGTGCAGGAGCTGCAGAGCAACCGGGGCATCTGGAGCCCCCACAAGCGCGCTGCACAGGACGAGCTGAATGGATACTTGTTCGATCACCTGATGCGGCTGCGACCGCCACTGGTGGACATCGACAAGGCGGGCGTGCTGGCCGACAAGCTGATGGAGCAGGCCCGCGCCAACCACGACAAACTGGTGCAGGTATGAACCGATGCTGGCACCTGTGAAATCGCCCAGCCTTCAGGTGGATGACCTGTGCTTCGTGCTCCGACGCAGCACGCGCCGCAAGACGATGCAGATCACCGTGGAGCGCGACGGCGCGCTGGTGCTGTCGGCACCGCCCGAAGTGGACGAGTCCGCGCTGCGCGCCTTCGTGTTGGAAAAGCGCTTCTGGATCTATACCAAGCTGGCCGAGAAGGACCGCCTGCGGCGTCGGCTGCCGCGCAAGCAGTTCGTGGACGGCGAGGGCTTCCTGTACCTCGGGCGCAGCCATCGGCTCAAACTGGTGGGCCAGCAGGACGTTCCGCTCAAACTGACGGCGGGCCGCTTCTGCTTGCGCCGGGACGCTTTGTCCGTCGCGCGCGAGCACTTCATCCGTTGGTACTGCGAGCGTGCCAAGGCCTGGCTGTCCAGCCGCGCTGCCGAGTACCAGTCACGCATGGAGGTGTCCCCGGCCGGCGTGAAGGTGCAGGACCTGGGCTACCGCTGGGGATCGTGTGGCAAGGGCGACTGGCTGTACTTCCATTGGAAGACGATCCTGCTGCCGGCGCGCATCGCCGAGTACGTGCTGGTGCACGAGATCGCCCACTTGCACGAGCCGCACCACACCCCTTCGTTCTGGTTGCGCGTGGAACGCGCCATGCCGGACTACGCGCACCGCAAGGCCTGGCTGGCCGAGCACGGAATCGATGTCGAAGGGATCTGAGAACGACGCCGCGTCGTCCGCTTTGCCGCAAAGCCGCTTCTACCCCACTCCTGTGTCCGCCTAGCGCTTGCGCCCGGAGTTCGCGGTCGAGCGCCGGCTGTGCGGCGCCGTGGCCGGCTGCTGTCGTTTGCCCACCGACCAGCGCGACACCACGTGTCGCTCCTTCTGCCGGCGCGACAGCGTGCCGCTGGGGATGGCGTAGTGAATCGCCCTCCTCGCGAGCGCGACTGCCCGATGACTGCGGTGTCGAGTGGCACTCATGTTCTTCCTGTCCAGCTTCTTGTCAGTTATCGAACCAAGCTGCCGCAACGACGCC
>Ga0207865_102052_pt1 | contig 12775 bp, 11 predicted proteins | sample HigsolmetaAR204D_FD_184836 | JGI IMG/M metagenome (GOLD analysis project Ga0207865, IMG submission 184836) | Ionic liquid and high solid enriched microbial communities from the Joint BioEnergy Institute, USA - AR20-4-D (SPAdes) (version 2) ...
TCTTTCACCGATGCATCCGGCAACCCAACAATCACCATCGCCGCAATCCCCGGCACTTCCTGCACCTCCACCTGCACTCGATACCCTTCTAACCCCCTTAACCCAATGCTTAAAATCTTCACCGTCACTCATCCATCCCTCCCAATCACAGAACATTAGTTCTTACCCATTATTGTAATACCCTCCCTTTTATCTTTCAATTACCAATATTTCGACAAATTTCGGGCGGTGACAGGCACCGAACCAAAGTGAAAAAATGAGGGGCTCCAAAAAGTCAGTTACCCTGACTTTTTGGACAGCCCCTTTCTCATTGATTTATACTTGTGATAACAGAGAACTCGATCCTTCATAACCATTGGGATTATTTGTCTGCCATCGCCATGCATCGCGACACATTTCTTCGATCCCTCTCGTGGCAATCCAACCTAGCTCTTTTTTTGCTTTAGTAGGGTACGCATAACAAATGGCTACATCGCCTGGACGACGATCGACGATTTTGTATGGGATTTTGATGCCTGTTACTTTTTCAAATGCCGATACAAGCTCAAGAACGCTATACCCTCGTCCTGTACCGAGATTATACGCCTCTACTCCTGTTATGTTCATTACTTTTTCCAATGCTTTTACATGTCCGATTGCTAAATCAACGACATGAATATAATCGCGAACTCCAGTACCATCTACCGTTGGATAGTCATTGCCAAACACATAAAGTTCTTTTAACTTTCCTACCGCTACTTGTGTAATATATGGCATTAAGTTGTTTGGAATCCCATTTGGGTCTTCCCCGATTCGTCCACTTGGATGGGCGCCAATCGGATTAAAGTAACGTAAGAGAGCAATGCTCCATTCATTGTCAGACACATATAAATCACGCAAAATTTCCTCAATCATCAGCTTCGTCCGTCCATATGGGTTTGTTGCTTGAAGCGGGAAATCTTCAGAAATCGGCACACGCTTCGGCGTTCCGTATACTGTTGCCGAAGAGCTAAATACGATCTTCTTTACACCGTACGCTTGCATTACTTCACATAACATTAACGTACCGATAATATTGTTATGATAGTAAAGAAGGGGAGTCGCTACCGACTCCCCTACAGCTTTCAATCCAGCAAAATGAATCACCGCTTCAATTTCATGTTCAGAAAATACTGTTTCAAGTTCTTCCTTTTGAAGCAAATCAACATTATAAATGGGAAACTCTTTTCCCGTAATCTCACTGACCCTTTTTAAAGCTTCCGGTTTACTGTTACAAAATGAATCAACGATAACAATATCATATCCAGCATTCAACAATTCCACACAAGTATGGCTACCAATATAGCCGGCACCACCTGTTACAAGAATAGTCATTTTTGGGTTCCTCCAATGAAGATTTTACATTTATAAAATAAAAAGGAGCTTAGAGTCGTATAAGCTCCTAAACTAAATACTTACTACATTTCTCAAAATACTTTCTCGTCCAATAGAATGATATTCGATATTATGTTTTGCTACTTCTTCTAAGGCATAGCAATTCCGCCCATCAAACACAACAGGTGCTTTCATACATCTTACAAACGTATCTAACGATAAATTTTTAATTTCATCCCATTCTGTCACAATCATTGCAATATCAGCATCTTGAAGTGCCTCTTCTATAGAATTAGCATACAAAATTTCATCACCAATAACACGCTTTGCATTTTCCATCGCAATCGGGTCATAAGCGACGACAAAAGCACCATCTTTTACAAGTTCTTTAGCAATAACAATGGAAGCAGCTTCACGCATATCATCTGTATTCGGTTTAAAAGCTAAACCAAGTAAAGCGACTTTTTTCCCTTGCAAACTACCAAAACGATCACGAGCTTTTTCTACTAGTTTAACTTGTTGCTTATTGTTCACATTGATTACAGCCTCTAGCAAATCAAACTTATGATTGACATCTCCGGCAATTTGAACTAATGCTTTTGTATCTTTAGGGAAGCATGAACCGCCATAGCCAATACCTGCTCGTAAAAATTGTGGTCCGATTCGTGTGTCCAATCCCATTCCATACGCAACATCCTCAACATTGGCACCAACTTTTTCACAAATATTTGCAATCTCATTAATAAAACTGATTTTTGTCGCTAAAAAGGCATTCGAAGCGTATTTAATCATCTCCGCACTATAGATATCCGTTTTAAAAATCGGAATACCAAACGGCTTGTTCACTTCTTCAATAATCGACGCAGCTCGCTCGTTATCGGCTCCAATTACAATTCGGTCACCATGGAATGTATCGTAAATCGCCGACCCTTCCCGTAAAAACTCTGGATTGGATACAACATCAAAATGAATGTCTTTCTTTAGATGACTCTTTATCCAATTTCTTACTTTGTAGTTTGTTCCAACAGGCACAGTACTTTTTGTAACGACAACGACTCCATCTCTTTCGATATTTTCTGTAATGTCTTTTGCTGCTTGCTCGACAAATCGTAAATCTGCAGAACCATCTTCTTTTTGTGGTGTACCTACTGCAATATAAATTACTTCCGCATCTTTAAATGCTTCTTTGTGACTTGTTGTAAAATGGAGTCTGCCATTTTCAATATTTTTTTTCATTAATTCATCTAAACCAGGTTCATAAATCGGCGAAATTCCCTTTTTCATCTTCTCCACTTTTTGTTCATCTATATCGATACAAGTCACGTCATGACCAATTTCGGAAAGACAAACACCGGTCACTAAACCAACATATCCTGTACCAATAACTGTGATTTTTTTCATTGTTATCTTACCCTTTCCTAGAAATATAGCATAATAAAGAACAGTCACCCCATGTTCATCAGGTGACTGCTAACTAAGTTTATCCGTAGTAACTTCTATACCATTCGACAAATTTTCTAAGTCCATCCTCAATGGACGTGGAAGGATGAAACCCAACCGCTTTCTGCAAATCATCGATATCCGCATACGTCGCCTCGACGTCTCCTGGCTGCATGGGTAAAAATTCCATCTTCGCTTTTACTCCAATCAATGATTCCAATGTCTCAATGAAATCCAACAACTTCACTGGTTGATTGTTTCCAATGTTATAGATTTTATATGGAGCATAACTTGAGCTTGGATCAGGAGACATTCGATCCCAGTTTGGATTAGAAACCGGAGGCTTGTCTAATAAACGAACCATTCCCTCGACAATATCGTCAATATAGGTGAAATCCCGTCTCATATTTCCGTGATTAAATACTTTAATCGGTTTGCCCTCAAGAATATTTTTCGTAAACGAGAAATACGCCATATCCGGTCGCCCCCAAGGGCCGTAAACCGTAAAAAAGCGCAAACCCGTTGTTGGGATGCCATACAAATGACTATATGTATGCGCCATTAACTCATTTGCTTTTTTCGTTGCTGCATATAAACTAACTGGGTGATCCACATTATCACTTGTGGAAAACGGCATTTTTTGGTTCGCCCCATATACAGAACTTGAAGAAGCATAGATAAAATGTCTTACAGGATAATGACGACATGCTTCGAGTATATTCACAAAACCAACAAGATTCGAGTCCACATAAGCATGAGGATTTTGCAAACTATAGCGCACTCCCGCTTGAGCTGCTAAATGGATCACATAAGTAAAAGAAAATTTATTAAATAGCTCTAGAATCCCTTCCTTATCTACTAAATCTAGCTTCATAAATGTAAAATGATTATACTTATTCAATTCTGTCAACCGAGCTTCCTTTAACTTAGGATCATAGTAATCATTCAAATTATCAATTCCCACCACTTCATATCCTTGCTCTAGAAGTCGTTTAGATAAATGCATACCGATGAAGCCAGCTGCGCCGGTGACTAAGATAGTCATATAAATTCCCCCATCTATTATTTTGTTAACATTCAATATACCGCGAATAGATATCTCTCATCTCATTAAGAACATGAGCTAAGTTATATGATTGAATCTCTTTTAACGAAGCTTGACCCATTTTCTCTCGCAAATCTTTATCATTTATCAATTTCACAAAACTTTCCACTAAAGATTGATCATCTTCTAAATCTACTACAAATCCATTTGCTCCATGTTTAACTAAATCCCTCGAACCTCTTACATTGGTTACAACTAATGGCTTTCCAGAAACCATTGCTTCCATGATGCATCTAGGTAAACCTTCATGAAGAGAGAGTAAAGTTATAATATCTGACTGTGATAAGATTTCTGGAATATCTTCTCTGAACCCTAAAAAGTGAATATTTCTTAATTTATTTTGTTCTACATATTTTTTTAGATCATCTTCTTTTCTTCCTGTTCCAACAATTAAACAGTGAACATTTGGATAACGATTTAAAATGTTCTTCCAATTACGTAATAGGTAGATATGATTTTTTCTCTCAATTAACTCAGCGATACAAGTAATTACAATATCGTTGTTTGCAATGTTTAGTTGCTCACGAACATAGCAACTAGAATCAGGACTAACAGAGTATTGATCAAAAGAAACTCCAACCCCATGTGTAAAAAATAAAGATTCATTCTCTCTAAAACCTAGTCTTTTTCCATTTTTATAATCTTCCTCATTCATTACAATTAGGCCATCAGTCCATCTGCTTGCTATTTTTTCTGCTATATAATATATTAACCAATTTTGAAGTGGCGCTCCCTCATAAAAATGAAAACCATGAGCTGTATAAAGAACAGAACCTTGCCTACATTTTTTTGCTACATAACGAACTAAAAAAGAAGCAACAGGTGTATGAACATGAATTAGTTCAAAATAATGGTTACTAAATAGTTTTATTAGTTCTCTTATGGCTATCACATTGGCCAGCCGATAAGGAGACCGAGAAAAAGAAATATCCCAGCAAATAACCCCCATCTTTTCTATTTCTTCCTTCCGACCATGGTCGGGATTCGCAGCTGCATGTACTTCATAACCTTTGTCTTGAAGCATTTTTATAAAGGGTTTATGAAATGCAGCTAAGTGAGAATATACCGTCGCTGCAAATAATACTTTCTTTTTCTTCATTAGTAATCAACCGCTTTCTTTGATGCTTTCAACAATTCTAAATAAACATTTTCATACTTTCTCACAATCAAATCGAGCGAAAAATAGTTTTCGACTCTTTCTCTCGCTAATTTTCTCAATTTTTTCCTATGACTTGCAGGGTATTTCAAAAAAGTTAGGATTGCCTCACCTAACAGTTGAGGGTTCCCTGGCGGCACAACTAATCCGGTATCCCCAACAATATAAGCAGAATCCCCTACATCTGTCGTAACACAAGGAACCTCGCAGGCCATTGCTTCGCCTAATACATTTGGAAAAGCTTCACCTTTTGATGACAATATAAGTAAATCAAATGCAGGCATAATTTTATGAATATCTTCCCTTCTCCCAAGTAAATGAAATGACTTTTCCAGGCTTACATCCTTAATCCACGAAATTAAAGTTTCATTTTTAGGAGTGATATTATCTCCACATAAAACAAAATGAACATTTGGAATGTGATTAGCTACTATTCTCGCTGCTTGAATGAAGTTATAATGATCTTTTAAAGGATCCCATCGTGCAACTAGTCCTATTAAATAAGAATTTTCGGGAATAGATAGTTGACGCTTCAATTGTTTATTTGCTGTATGGATTGGAGAGAAGTTCTTTACGTCAAATCCGTTAGGAATAATAGTCATCTTCTCCAAAGAATAACCTATTTTACTGTGAACTTTCAAAGAAGATTCCGAACAACAAATAATTTTATCTGTATATTTTGATAACATTGCACATATTTCTGCAACTTTAATAGTCAATTTTTTATTTGACTCAGGACTAAGATTACTATGATGAATTCCCCAAACTATATTCGGAACCCCAACTAATTTTCCAGCTAACAATCCCATCAAATCAGCATGATACATCCATGTTTGCAGTATATCGGGCTTTTCCCTTTTCAAAATTCTAGCTAGCTTAAATAGAAAAAACGGGTTAGGGACTCCTCTTTTCATCCCTAACCCGATCACTGGAATTTCCAACTTTTTTATTTTCTCTCCAACAGGACCGACATCTGTCAACGAAATAACCTTTATATCAAACTTTTCACGATCAATTTGTGATAATAACTTATACAACATCATCTCTGCTCCGCCAGTATTTAAACCAGTAATAAGATGGATTAATTTGTAACTCATATTTTGTTCATCCTTTGCAAGAAAGCTGTTTTATACTAAAAAGATATACCACCTCTAAAATACCATCCTAAAGCACCATAAAGAAACATGAGCATTCCAAATACAAATTTGAATTCTTTTGTAGACGTTAGCATCACTGCTAATATTAAAGGTTCAACATTTTCAAATAGTCTTGCTCCAAAATCTAAAAAGAAGTACGACACTAAATAAAAAACTATCCCATATGTGCTCAATGTAGAAATTTTATTTTTTCTAGTTCCTAAGAAAAATAACGTTCCTAACACAATCCACCACATAAATCCGAGAAAAGAAGCAGATTGTGCCAATCTGAATTCATACTCACTAAACCTTCGATCTCCAAATATCTCCACAATAAAAGGAAGCGATAAAATAATAGCAAAAGTCAAAACAGCAAACAGAAGCAATTTTACAGAAATCGACAAGCGTATTTTTCTAGCCACTTGTTCAAAAAACTCAAGAAATAACATAAACCAGAATGATGTATGAACAAAAGGAGAGAGCATGCGTAGAACTAGTCCTGTTCTTCCTTTTATTACAAGACCAAACAAGAATATTCCCAAAGCCAATCCTTGTCTTAAATGAGTGATATGATTTTTTAATATTTGAGAAACGATAAAAAAGAAAAAGACAGTCCACAGCGAATAATTAGTTAACTTTCCTAAAGAAAGCAACACCAAAAAAGTGGAAAAAAATATTACAATTCTTAATACCATTTCAGGCTGAACAATCGACCCTAGTAAATGATTAATAAATAACCAAAAAGGTTCATTCACTAAAAAGAACAAAGGATTGCTAAAAGATTTTGTGATTGTATTATCAAGTAACACATCACTATAGACAACATAGTTCAAGTAATTTAAATCATCTTTCGCCCAAGGAATCGGTCGTGATGCGAGAGAAATAGCTACTAAAAAAACAATTACAAGATATGTACTTTTTTTGGACAGCGCTTTATCAAAACTTAGTTCAAAATCAGTAATTTTGTTAATAATCATAGATTATCCCTTTCAAAATAAGGATTTAACTTTATTCAAGACATTTATGAAAACTCTACAAACTTGAGAGATAAGACTCATAATGCTTAACAACTTCCTCTAACCCAAACCATTCATTCAACAGCTTCAAACAATCCTCCTCAAGCGGATTAAAAAAATGAGAAGAAAAGGTTAATTCATTGTCCTTAAGCCTACTCATCAACCCCAGTCTCTCCATAATCTCCTTTGTTCCCCCGGGATGATTAATGGCAACAACAGGACATTCGCAAGCAATTGCCTCTAATAAAACATTCGGAAGTCCTTCGTAATAGGAAGAAAGGACAAATAAATCAGCATGTTTCAGCCAAACATAAGGATTTGTTTGAAAGCCGACAAATTCCACATTCTTCGTAATTCCAAGCCGATTGCACTGTTCTTTTAATTCTTTCTTTAACGGTCCTTCGCCAAGTATCCATAACTTCGCATTCGGCTTTACCTTCAATAGTTGTGGCATAGCTTGAAGCAAACGGTCAAATCCTTTTTGGTAAACAAGTCTTCCAATTGCCACGATATTTGGAGAAGTCGGAGAATGTAAAAATGGATTTTCTCCTAAATTTGCTTTTTTCCTAATTGTATCAACGTCAACTGGATTATAGATACGTATTGCTTTTTGCTCTGGTACTTTAAAATTTTCAATAAGGTCTTGTTTCATATAATCAGATTGACAAATTATCAAATCTGCTCGTTTATACATTGTTTTATAAAAGAATTTCCATAGCCATGGTTTTGAACTTAACTTAACAATTTCCGAAACCGTATTTGCTTCTCTTACTATCAAACGCGTATGAGATGGCATTAAAATTTTAAGCATGATTAACGCAAGATTCAAATGGCCTAATGTAGAAAAAACAATAGCTGGCTTTAACTGTCTGATTAACTTTAACATTGGAATAAAAGCATAACGAACTCTTTTTGCCTTCAAATCATAGACTGGCACATCATCTGGAACTTCTGCTAGATATGGTCCTTCTTTACTGATAAGTGCTAAATGCAAATCAAATTTGTTACGATCAAGATATTTCAATAGTGTAACCATTACTCTCTCCGCACCACCACCGCGGAGCGATGGTAAAATAAATAAAACTTTTTTCATGACGGAAAGCACTCCTAAATCCTCTTTTATCTCACTTCTGAAATTGTATATCGATATTTTCCAGAGGCTGTAGGTGGAATATCATCTAGAAATTCAAATTCTACAACACAATCTTTTCCCATAACTACTTGAATATCTTTTATAATAGAGTTTAAATCTTCAGCTAGATACATTTTCGGATTTTTTGTTGCATCACGAAGTACAATTTTCAAGACAATTAGCTCATAATCTTTTTGTACAAACTGAAACTTTTTTACCCATTCCTTATGATAAAGTAAATGGGTAAAATACTCTCCATGTACAACTGCTCCGTCCTTTTTTACAAAATGATCGGTCACTCGACCTGCTATTGTTTCTAAAACTGGCCAATTTCTACCACAATTACATTGATTTTTAGCCCAAACTCCCGTATCACCAATCCGATAACGAATTAAAGGCATAGCATAATTTATTAAAGAAGTGACAACAACCTCCCCGAGTTCCCCTGGTTGAGCTAATGTTCCATCCTCTTTTATAATTTCAACATAATGTGTCAAAGCAGAAACATGAAGTCCCTGGTGATGTTCGCATTCACAAGCAATATCTCCTACTTCCCTAGAACCATACCGATTAAATACTTTCGTTTGAAAAACTCTTTCAATTGTTTCTCTCATGTATGGATACAGAGTTCCTGCTGATGTCATAATCGATTTAGGATAATGAACAGTTAATTTGTTTTGTTCAATAAACTTTGCCAATTCAAAGATACTTTCTACATAAGCAAGAATTTGTATCGGCTTAAATTTATTAATAACTTCTATATATTCTTTCATTTGTTCAGAAGTCATCCTAAAAGCATTGAGCCATCTTTCATTACGTATATATCGTCCAATCCTAACTTTAGTCGTTTCCTGTCCCACAAGCAAATCCCGTTCAGATCCCCAAAGTCTAATTTGTTTATCCCCTATTTCTCTGTTACTCCATTGGTCGTCTAGCAGTTTAATAGCATGCAACCATTCGCTATATTCTTTATCTTGTATAAATTGAACAGGTTCTCCAGTCGAGCCACCTGATGTATTCAAATACCACTCTCTATTATTTAAGTCGTCTGACTTTAGTTGCTCAAATTCCTTCCTCATAATATCTTTTGTTAAAAAAGGTATTTTTTCAAATGCCGATAAGTTTACCTGTTCTTTGGATGTAATAACTCCACTTTCTTTTAAAATTTCTCGATAGTAAGGCACATGTCGATAAGCATGAAGTAATAAATTTGATAAACGTTTTTCTTGTAGTTGTTTTAATGCCTTTTGGTCAAGCCATTGCCATTTTTGTAGCTGTTCAAAATAATTTAATACATTACCTTGTTTAAGCCTTTGTTTATAAATCCATCGTTTCCAAAAACTCATTTAAAAACACTCCAATAATCAGTCTATATTTTCAGTTGCTTCATTCCTGCTTTTTGGATAAAAAAATGACGGTCATAATTAAAGAAAAATTAAATATTGCTCCAACTATACTATAAATTATAATTGTATATAATGATGATAAATAATAAGCACCTAAAATTAATACAACTAATCGTGAAAGAAAGAATAATACCTCATAATAAAATAAAAACTTTTGGAGTCCTAACACTTGCGCAGTAGCGGATGCAGGTCTATTCATAAACCCAAACATTAACCATAGCATCATCCACTGCGAATACACTCCTGCCTCATACCATTCTTTACCCAATACAATAGAAAACAGCAAAGGACCCAAAAGAAAGATAATCAAGGAGGGAAGAAGTATAATAACACCTAAAAACACAGTTGATTTGACTAAATATTTGTGCAAGTCTCCTCCATGATTATAAATTTCAGCGATTCGTGGATAAAATACTTGTCGAACCGAATCACCAATCAAGTTAATAGGTAATTGCAACAAACGCAATGAAAGAGAATAATATCCCACTACAGTTGGACTAAAATATGCTGCCAGTATAAACGGTGCAACATTTTGAGAAAGAGAATTTATTAATGATTGTGGAGCACTATACTTTGGAAATTCTTTATATGTACGTGCAAGGTCCTTCATTTTATTAAAATTAAATGAAGACGTTAAAACCTGTCTATCATCTTTCCAAATTTGCTTTCCTAAAACAACAGTAGCAACTATATGACCAATTGCTTGTCCAGCAATAAGGCCAACTGTACCAATTTTTGAAATACCACCGCCAAGCTGAGTAGCGGCTACTGATATACTTCTAAATATTTGAGAAATTGATAGACGTTTAAAACTTTTCTGTCTTGTGCTCCAATAGTTAAAATTATTATATATACCAAAAAACAATATACTAATAGGAATCCACCATATAAATTCATTAAGCCCTTGTATATGAAACCATATTTCCAAGTAATCCTTAAATAAAAAGAGAAATATTGTAGATAACAAAGTCATAAACACAACGACAATAATAGATAAATAAAGTACATTAGCTGCGTCTTTTTGCTTTTTAGGAAGAACAATGGCTAATTCATATTTTAATCCTACAACCACCACACAAATGCTTACAATAGAAGTATAAACCGCAAATACTCCAAAAGCATGTGGATCATATAATCGGCTAAGTATCGGTGCTATAATGATATTTAACGCTTGGGCAATTGCGGTTCCGGTCATTAAAGTTAATACATTCCTGATGAATAAACTTTTTTTTATGTTTTGAATCAACTGTCTCACCTTTTTACTTTAACGACATATTTATAGGAGTTTTGATAGAAACCTTCGATGTGAGTCGATTATTCGCAATCCCCAGCAATCTTTCCCTAACCTCTTCTTTGTCCATCGACTCAAATTGTTCCATAAAGTCGTGAAGGATTTTTTCGTCAACCGCCGTCGCTTTCCCAATAAATATTTTCGGAAACACCTGCTCTGGATGGACTTCATTTTCGTTAAGCAGCTCTTCAAACAGCTTTTCGCCAGGACGGATGCCGGTAAATTCGATGCCGATTTCTTCGATGGTGTATCCGGATAGTTTGATTAAGTTTTTCGCAAGATCGACGATTTTGACTGGTTCGCCCATGTCAAGGACAAAGATTTCGCCGCCTTTGGCAAGCGCGCCGGCTTGGATGACGAGCCGGGATGCTTCCGGAATCGTCATAAAATAGCGTGTCATCTCCGGGTGGGTGACGGTGACAGGCCCACCGGCTTGGATTTGCTTTTTAAATAGCGGAATCACACTGCCTCGGCTTCCCAAGACGTTTCCAAAGCGGACAGCGACGAATTTCGTTTTGCCTTGTTTGTCGTTTTGTTTATTACGGTCATCATCAATAAACGCAATTGGCTTTAGCTTCACTTCCCGATGTTTATTATTGTTTTACTTTCTTAACAAATTTCTCTCTATGAATTTGATTTGTTTTTTCTATCTCGCCCCATCCCCTGTAATACAAACTTTTATCGTCTTTAAAATAATTTTAAGATCGAGTAAAAAACTCATATTGTTAATATAGTAACGATCTAACTCCAACTTTTCCCTTGGTGTAATATCATATCCACCGTTCACTTGAGCCCATCCAGTTATTCCTGGCTTTACTTGCAGACGATCAATAAATCCTGGGATTTCTTCATTAAATTGCGCTGTAAATATTGGTCTTTCTGGTCTTGGTCCTATTAAACTCATATCTCCTTTCAGAACATTAAATAATTGCGGAAGTTCATCAATTCTTGTTTTTCGAATAAATGCGCCTACTTTTGTGACACGCGGATCATTTTTTGTAGCCCATTGTGCTCCATTAGTTTCTGCATTCACTCCCATAGAGCGCAATTTAATTACTTTAAAATATTTTCCGTATAAACCAACCCTCTCTTGTAGAAAAAATGCAGGTCCTGGGGTTTCAAGTTTAATAATAATAGCAAAAATTATAATAATCGGAATAACAATTGGCAGCGCTAGTAAAACTAAAAAAATATCAAAAAAACGTTTAAAAAACGGGTAAAATTTTATATTTGATCTTTTCGCATTTAGGTGCTCTGCCTCGACTGCGACCGCATATTCTTTAAAAAAGTCACTTTTTTTGGCGCTAGCCCCCACTTCTTTTCTCTCCTCTTGTATAAATCTTTATTTGGACACTTCTTGATTTTGTTTTTCTTTTATCAAAATTTTATCAATAATTTCTAACAATTGAGGCCGCAACTCCTCATTCTGAAGCGCAAACTCAATCGTCGTCTTAATAAATCCGATCTTTTCTCCGACATCATATCGTTTTCCTTCGAAGTTGTAGGCGAAGACACGTTGGATTTCATTTAGTTTTTGGATGGCGTCAGTCAACTGAATTTCGCCGCCGGCTCCAATTTTTTGTTCTTCTAAAAATTGAAAAATTTCAGGTGTTAGTATGTACCGACCCATGATGGCGAGATTGGATGGCGCGGTTCCTTTTGCCGGTTTTTCGACGAAGTTTTTGACTTCGTATCGGCGGTCCGTTTGTTCGAGCGGCTCGATGATGCCGTAGCGGTGTG
>Ga0207865_102056_pt1 | contig 12737 bp, 15 predicted proteins | sample HigsolmetaAR204D_FD_184836 | JGI IMG/M metagenome (GOLD analysis project Ga0207865, IMG submission 184836) | Ionic liquid and high solid enriched microbial communities from the Joint BioEnergy Institute, USA - AR20-4-D (SPAdes) (version 2) ...
GCATGTCACACCCCTTCTCTGAACCCCCCCATGCATTATCGTTAATGTGAAAAAGCTCCCTGCTGACATGCAGCAGAGAGCTTGGATTCGGTTTGGGAAAAGAATTAAGTTGTTTCGATTAAGCCGTATTTTCCGTCCTTGCGTCTGTAAACGATGTTAGTGCTGTTTGTTTCCGCATCAGTGTAAATATAGAAGTCATGGCCGAGCAGGTTCATTTGAAGGATGGCTTCGTCTTCGTCCATTGGTTTCAAATCAAATTGTTTTGTACGAACGATTTCAAATTCTTCTTCTTTTCCGTTTTCATGATTGTTTGGAACAGAAGTGCCGGCGAAGTAAACGCCTACACCTTCACGGTCACGGAGCTTGCGGTTGACTTTTGTTTTATGTTTACGGATTTGACGTTCCAGTTTATCCACAATCAAGTCAATGCCTGCATACATATCATCGTGGCGTTCTTCAGCACGGAGCGTTAAATTTTTTAAAGGAATCGTTACTTCCACTTTTGACTTTTTGTCATTATACACTTTCAAGTTTACATTAGCAGTAGCGTTAACTCCTTCATTGAAATATTTTTCAATTTTCTGAACTTTGTTGATAACGTACTCTCGAATTGCTGGAGTTACTTCAATGTTCTCACCGCGAATGTTAAAGTTTAGCATGTAAACTCCTCCTTTACTTACCCTATGTAAATTATATTCTACATAAGTTTGCAAATTCCTTCTACAAACTATGTAATGATTTAAATAATTCGACAAATTTTTCGAAATTCCCTAAAATTCCATTTGTTTCTTATCAATTACTTCTTTCCTTCTTCGGCGCTTCATTTCGCTGATAATCAAATCCTCGACAGCCGGTTGATTTCTAAAATGAAGCCCATAATAAACGCCTGTTCGATAAGATCGGCTCCAACAAATGTAACCAATTGCCTGGATTTTGATAATATCCAACACAAAATGCATTTCGAGCTGCAATAAATCAGGGGGATGCTTGTAAATTTTGGAGATGTCGAAGTCCGTAAACACTTTCATTCCCTGAGGACCAATATCAATAATTTTACATGGATGCATCTCGCTATCAATCCGACGTCCGTTTACAAGCACAGAAAATTGTGCATCTAATGGTTGATTAAAAACGAATCGAAACGCCTCGTTGCGTTTATATTTTTTAGATAACATATTCATTCCCCCAAATTAACAGTCCTGCCAAACTCATCTTATTATAAATATCGTTAATGAAAAGAAAATATCCACAATAAGAATTAATATTTATTACAAAAATTTGTGACGATTTTTTAACTATTGTAAAGCCTTAATGATAATAAAAAAACCCTAAACTTTGAGGATATTTGTACCTATCGCTTGAAAAATTCATAGTACTGAATAGCGAATAACGTAACTCCAATATACTTAGCGACTTTATTAAATAAAAAACGCCTTACAACCTTATATTTCGGATGTAAGGCGTTTTAAGATCCAAATGATTAGTAAACTTATTCCGACTACACTTGCTGCACATTTTGATATTGCTGTTGCCGATTCGTTTTAATGACTTCTTTCCAAGTGTCGCGAAATTCCGTTGCCAGCCCAATCACTTCATCTACACTTTCAATATCATTATGAATGTTTGCATCGATTAAACGGCGATTCATGTATTCATATAATGGATAAATTTGTTTGGATATTTCATATTCCATGTTGAGCGTAACCATTAATTCCGTAATGATATTTTGGGCTTTTTGAAGATTGGTATTTTTTTCTTCAATGTTTTTTTCTTCGATTGCCTTTTTGGCCAATTGTAAAAATTTGATGCAACCATTGTACAGCATTAGTGTCAATTCCCCAGGAGAAGCAGTGTTGATACTGTTTTGCTTGTAGGCATTATAAGCGCTATGTTGTAATGTCATATGGGACTCTCCTTTAATAACACAGTAAAAATTACTGTGATTATAGTACTTCCATTTTATCATATTATTGGGTTTTGTGGTTATTTTTTCTTATCATAATACATGCCGTCCATGACTTGTATACTCGCATAGGGATTCATGTATTGTTTTTCATGTTTTTTTGTCTTTTGCAAATTTTTAAGATCCTGTTTGACAACTTGCATTACGTTTTCCAATCGATTCTTGATGCCCTCATCCAATTTCTTAAGCAATAAATGGTCTTTATTTTGTATATCCAACCGAATATTTTTTTGGACAAGTAATTCAATGAACTTTCCACGTTCATCCAGCAATTGGTCAATGTCTTGAATAAACTTATCCCGTACATCCCCATTAGGAACCGATTCCAATAATTTATACAGCTTTGCCGAAACTTGAAGTAACTGCTGTTGGATATCCATTGTTATAAACTCCATTCATTAAGAATTCGAATAAAATTGTCCCATTAACATGGAAGACTGGCTATTCGCTTGGCTTATCATTTTTTCCATTTGTGTAAACCGCGTCCAATACCGTTGTTCAATACCAGTTAATCGGTCTTGCCAGTCTTTAATTCTCTGATTAATATCGCGTAAATATTTTCCTAATGTATATTGGGTTTCATTCATGGCTGCCCGGCCGGCACGCTGCTCAATTTTCAACTCGATTTTGTCAATTTCCGCACGTATTTTCCGCAAGAATCCTCTAGTGTCGACCGTTTTAGTTTCTCCGTTAACAGTTACTTTCGCTTTTTCATCTCCATTCATTGTCAAGAGCTGTACTACGGCATCCGGATCTTCTTCCAGTGCGGCACGCAGCTTACTCTCATCAATTTCCAATGTGCCGCCAGAAAGATAGTTTTTAGAAGTATTAATTCCAATACTATATAAAGTATTGTATTTGGTATTAGGGAGAGCCGGATTAGATTGATAAATTAAAGAACGCAAAGAAGTAAGACCTTCACGCAAAATATCGTCTCCACGCAATAAACCACTCTTTGCCTTTTGTTCCCAAAGTTCAATTTCCTTATTTTCCATTTCTTTTCTTTGTAGAGTGGTCAGCGGCTGATAATCTCGATATTTTGGTTCATTGATCTTATTATTTAATTCGGTGATTAATTCGTTGTAGGTTTTCACAAATTCTTTAATTCTGTCAATAATATCATCCACGTTTGTTGAAGATGTTAAAGTAACAGCATTTTCTTGATTGATGGGTTCATTGAGCTGAGGTGCTTCAGAAAAGCTATAGAATAAATTTTGCAATTCTTCATCCGTCATATTTTCTATTTCTTCTGAAGCAAAATTATTATTGAAATATAATTCTTTAAAAATATGGAAGGCTGAATTTAATTCTTCCGAAGCTTTCTCTTTATTGGCTTCCGCAACATTCAATTCTTGCTTCGCCTGGTTTCTAAAGTCTTTTAATTGTTCTTCGCTTAAATTATCCAATATATTTAGCTCTTCAGGACTCAATTTGCTTAATTGTTTTTTTAGTTCATGATCATCAGGGATATTGGCCAACGGATCTTCTCCGGATAAATCAAAATGTAAAATCTCTGCAATGTCATCATCCGTCAAATTTTTCAAGAAAATTTTATTTAGCGTATTATACTGCTCTTGTTCAGTTGGATCTAGCTGATTAAATACATTAAATACTTCATCAAAGTCCGCTTGAGCAGTCTGAAAATCTTGATTTTTTGCATCATAAACAGATGAAGCATTATCAAATTTGTCTTTTGCAAATTTGAAGTCATTCAAAGCATCAACCAGAAGGGCATTTACCGCCTTTTCAGAATTAAAAGTGTCTTTTAATGTGATGGAATATCCCGCAATGTTGAAACTATTTGTAGAACGCTCGGTCACAATCCCGTTTACTTGAAAAACGGCATTCTTCCCTTTTTCAGTAACGATATTCGTTGGGTTATCAAAACCGAATGCCCTGAAGATTTCAGATCCTGAACCTTCTCCGATTACAATTTCATTACCGCCTTTTACTTCACCTGTATAGTTGGCAGTAATGGATAAACGGCCATTTTCAAAAACGGCTGTAACCCCAGCGCCGCTGCTATTAACCTTTTGAATAAACTCATTAATGGTCATTGAACTTTTATATTCGATTTTCGTCGCTTTGGACGCCAATGTGCCGTCTTTTTGAATCGCACGAATTTCGATATATTGTTCGTTGTCATCCGGCATTGTGATACCCGAAGCGTTAAAAAGCTCCGCCAATGTTGTAGTGCCGGTTGCATTTACTTGTTTGCCAATACCACGTGCGGCTTTTGCCAATTGATATACACTTTCAATTGTCAGTGTTCCGGTGGCGGCATTCGTAGCAACGGCGGTCACATATTTCTCATTAGATGATGTGGCTGTCTTTGCATTTAAATTTTTTAAAAAGAAATTATCGGCTAAATAAGTATCAAAGTTTTTCAGTTTTGTGTTGATTTCTCGATAGGCATCCCTCTGCCATTCATAAGTTTGCTTTTTTTGTTCCAATTTATCCAATGGTGCCCGTTCTGCGACCATCAGTTTTTCAACGAGGCTTTCTATATCCATTCCGGAGGCTAATCCACCGATTCTCATTGTTGACATGGTTTAACCACTCCAATATTTTAAATTTTTTTATCCACAATAATTCCTGCCAATTTTTGCATTTCATAATAAGCATCCAGCAATTTCTTTGGAGGAATTTCTCTCACCACTTCCTCCGTCTCTGTATTGATCAATTGAACAAAATATTCACCCAGTTCCTCGTGATAAACGTACTTTAATTGGCTATTATTGACTTTTATAAATTCATTGATGGAATTAATCGCGCGCTGTATTTGCTCCTCAGAAACGTTTGTTGAAGCATCATTATTTTGGACAGTTGGTATAACCGCTTCCCTTTCACTTGTTTTAGGAATATGCGAATCAATAATATTGAACGAAGACGCCTTTTCCATTGCACTTTGAACATCTATACGCATAAGTGTTCCTCCAAAACCAAGATTCTTAATTTTTTTATCGGATCAAAAATAAAATACTTTAGATAGGGAGCAAGAATAAGAGGAATTTTCTTTTATAGCTTGTTATTAGGGGAAGGATTAACACAATTCAAAAATCGGTAGCGGCTAGCGTGGCGTGGATAAGTATTGAAGATAATGCATAAGTGGAGTGTTGACTAAGAAAACAAATTGCCTATATATCTATCAATCTACAATTTGTTAATGAACAACTGTATACAATTTGCACTCAAGGGAATGAATCTCTCCAATCAATTCTTCTATCCGATTATTCAATTTTTCTATCTCTGATTGGGAAAGTGCATAGTTCGCTGCAAAATGCGCTATTCCCTTCATTTCATAAAGCTTTGTTTCGATTTCTTCCAATATGGCATCCTTCTCTCTGCACCATTGAAGTTGTTCTATAAGAAACTGTTTACGTTCTTGTTCAACTTTATTCATCACTATCCTCCCTCCGAAGTATTTCAATCTGAAAACTTTTATAATGGTACATTAACTGAAATAGTACAATTCCATGAAGTAGTAACGCAATACCTCAATGATTGGTAATGAACGAACATTTACGCATTTTATATTTTAAAAGAGACCCTAGTAAGACTAGAGTCTCCGTAAATTTAAAGATTATCGAAGAAGTTGTAATACTCCTTGTGGTTGTTGGTTGGCTTGAGCCAACATTGCTTGTGCTGCCTGAGCTAAGATGGATGCTCTTGTTTGTTCCATCATTTCTTTTGCCATGTCTACGTCACGGATACGGGACTCAGCAGCTGTCAAGTTTTCGGAAGATGTGCCTAAGTTGTTGATTGTGTGTTCTAAGCGGTTTTGCACAGCACCCAATTTTGCACGTTCATCAGATACTACTTGAATCGCTTTATCAATCACTGCGATTGCGTTAGTAGCGCCTTCTTTTGTAGAAATATTCAATGCGGCTTCCACTTTAATATCATTAGTTCCATTAGTAACAGAATTTTCAGTTGTGAATCCAGCTTGTCCTGCATTACCAGTAATTCCAAGTGCTGCAGCACGCATATCATTAATAGTCAATGACATAGATTGACCAGTGTTTGCACCGATTTGGAAGCTAGTAGTGAAACCAGAACCTTGTGCACCAGGTCCAACTACTTGTTGAATATTCTTAACAGTATCCGTTGAAACATTAATTCCAATTGCATCTAATGGACTATTTGTTCCTTCAGTAAGTTTAATATCCTTACCAGTCTCAGAAATGAATTGCACTTTGTTATCTGCTGATAGAGAAGCAGTTACTTTATCTGATAATCCAGCTTTTTGTAAAGCTGCATTTAAATCTTTAATTAAATCTTGAGCTGCTGCTTTTGCAACATTTACATCAGAATTATTAGTGTCATAAGTTTTTCCTTCTTCCAATGTTACAGTTACAGCACTTTCACTACCTACTTGAATTTTGAAAGTAGAATTTGCAGTAATTGTAACATCTCCGGCAGTTAAATCATCAGTAGCTTCAATTCCATGACGCTCAATTGTTGTTGGGGTACCTTTTACTTCTTTTCCTGTATCAGTAGCATTTGCAAATCCTAACATTTTTGCAGCATCATCATCATCGGTTTCAACAGTGATTGAACTAGTTGCTCCTTGTGATTTCGCAGTAAATTTAACAGAACCATTATCTTCTTCAATTGTAACTAAGTCAGATAATTTTACACCGCCAGCAGTTACATTTTCTAATTCAGAAATAAAATCAGTGATTGAACCTGAAGTACCTGTACCTTTATAATCAGTATCCCAATCTTGATTTAAAACAGCTGAGATATCAAATGTTGTACCATCTACCTTAATTGTTCCTGTTGCTGAGGAAATATCAGCAGGAGTCCAAGTTTCTCCTCCAGCTACAACCGCACTAGTTGCTTTAGTTATTTTCGCTCCATTAGCGGAACCGATACCGCCGTTTAATAGTTTTTGAGTGTTAAACTCAGTTGTATTACCAATACGGTTGATTTCAGATGTTAATTGGTTTAATTCGTCTTGTAATGCTTGACGGTCTGAATCAGTTGCAGTACCGTTTGATGCTTGAACCGCCAATTCACGCATACGTTGAAGGATTGAATGAGTTTCGTTTAATGCACCTTCAGCTGTTTGGATTAAAGAAATACCGTCTTGCGCGTTTTTAGCAGCCATGTCTAATCCGCGGATTTGCGCGCGCATTTTTTCGGAAATCGCTAAACCAGCTGCGTCATCGCCAGCACGGTTGATGCGAAGACCGGAAGATAATTTTTCCATTGATTTTAATTGGGCGTTGTTTGCTACACCTAATTGACGGTGTGTGTTAAGAGCTGCAATATTGTGGTTAATTCTCATTTGAATTTCCTCCTTGAATTGTTTTCCCCACGTCCTTGTGGGCTTTTTGTTTATGTAGAAGAGAAACAAGCCGGCCGGAACTTGCTTCCCTCACTTACACTATTAATATCGGATGGAGAAGACATATTTAAATAGTTTTTATAAAAAATCATTTAGATTTTTTTTCGTAAAAAAACCGCTTAGCCTCATTCCAAACTAAGCGGAAATGTTCTTATTTCAATTCATTTTTTAATAAATTCAGGTTTTTGATAACAGCTTCCGTATTGGATTGGGAGATTGCGTGTCTAAGTTCTCCCCGCACGATGTCAATATGTTTCGGTGCACGGATGCCGATTTTTACTTGATCTCCTTTCACTTCCGAAATGATGATTTCGATATCATCGCCAATCCAAATAGATTCACCTTTTTTTCTCGATAGTACCAGCATACGCTCACCCCTTCACACTTTGTAAATTTAGTTTGTGGCGGATGGCGTATGTTTCATCATTCAAAATGACTTGTTTTGCTTTATGATTCGTGGTATTAATGACAATCGGCGCTTTTAAGTTGGCTGTCGATTCTTCCAATGTTTCTTTCAATGTCACAATGACAAATACCGCGACTTCCTTTTCACATTTTATATCAAGGGCATGAACGGTTGCTTCATCAATTTCAAAAGTATAGTTTTCTGTTATTAAATAAGGACTTGTAATAATGAATGCAAGTTCTTTCGTCTGAATGGATTGCAGGATTTGAAACATGTTGTTTTCCTCAATTGGGAGTTGCACAAATTGTTTCTCTTCTTCAAATCCTGGTATACCGTGTTCAAACGTTAAAATCATCGCAGGATCAATTTCAATTTCACCTATATACGCTGTTTGAATGTTCATTATATAACGACTCCTTACTATTTATACAAGCCAATCAATTTTAACTGATGGGTATTGCAACATTTCGATGTTTACTTTTCCTGGTGTGTATTCATGAATCGGTTTATGAATTTTTACATTATGAACCGGTTTTTGGGGTTCAAATTGGATATGTGCCTGCGCTGGTTCATAGTTGATTTCGACTGTACCAGGTTGTGGAATAAATTTTATATTTAAACTTGAATAGAGTTTTATATGATGCTTTTTAGCTTGCTCCCGGATGGGATTTCCTCCGTTTTCGATGCGCATCAGTTGCTGTCCTTCTTCTGCCCTTCTGGCCGTTCCTTCCAAAGCGGCTTGTTTTCCTTCTTGCGCCATTTCGGCAGTTCTTGCCCGGGTGTTTTTGTGGCCGATGCTTTCTCTTGCTTCAAAAGCATCGATGGACAGTTTGGATGGAGTGGTTTTAATCGACAGTTTGGCTATCGGCTGCCGAATTTCCTGTTCAGCTTTAGGTTGTTCAATTCTTTGAATAGGTTTTGTCGTTGTCATTCCAATTAGGGCATCAATTGTTTGAATTTGAATTTTTGGGAAATTCATGGATTCTCCCCCTTTTCAAAGAAAGCGTTTGGAATGTCTCCAAACGCTTCGTATTATCTCAGAAAATCGACCAGGGTAGGCTGAACGATTCGAGCACCTGTAGATAATGCCGCTCGATGAATGGATTCTTGCGTAATTAAATTCGTTATCGCTTTTTCGTAATCGATATCTTCATTTTCTGACATTTGTTTCGTTGCAATGACTTCCTGGGACTGCAATCTTTCATCCATCAACTCGATTCGATTTTGGCGGGCACCGATATCCGCACGGGTTGTTAATATCTTATCCATTACATTATCAATGCTTTCTAAAAAAGAAGATAACTTTCCAGCACTTTCTTTATCCATTGAGGTGTTAATGTCTGAAAATATCGAATCAATATCTTTTAATAACTGGATGGGGGTTGTATTGATTTGAATTTGTATGCCGCTGAAGACTTCAATTTCGATTCCTTTAAAAAATGCATCATCAATGGGTTCAGGATATCCATTATCAAATGGTGGTGTCGTCGTTTTCGTGCCACTGAAAATATACTTATTCCCAATCTTTGTATTAGCTAAACTTTGGATATGCTCCCTTAATTGCTGCAACTCGCTATTTATTTGTAAACGGTCTTCAGGAGTGGCTGTGTCTGATGAAGCCTGAACCATCAATTCCCTTGCCCGTTGAAGAGCAGAACCGATTTTGTCCAACGTATCATCTGTTGTATCGAGCCAGTTATAGGCCTCACCAATGTTGCGTGAAAATTGTTGAACTTTGTTTAGTTCTGTACGATAACCTATCCCCTTCATCACAACAACCGGGTCATCAGAAGGTCGGTTCACCTTTTTTCCGGTTGTGATTTGATCTTGATATTTCCCTAATTTCCTGTAACTCTCAGAAAGATTTCTCAACATATTATTAGAAAGCATCGACTGTGTTACGCGCATTTCGATCACCTCTTACTATAGTCCAACACGGCCCATTCCGTTGATGATTTTATCCAATATTTCATCGATTGCTGTAATCATTCGAGCATTGGCGTTATAGGCTTGTTGGAATGCAATCATATTGGTCATTTCTTCATCAAGGGAAACGGAACTGATGGACGATCTTCTTTCAGAAACGGATTGTTGCAGCGTTTGAGCATTATATGTCAATCGTTCTGCTTGTTGACCGTCAACCCCTAATTGTCCAACAAATCCTTCAAAGTAGCTTTGAATGCTGACGCCAAAAAGCCCCTCAAGTGTTTGGAATTTTAAATTTGCAAGTGCCAAAGCATTTTTACCGTTTCCTGGTTCAGCATTGCCGTTTCCTGGTTCAGCATTGCCGTTTCCTGGTTCAGCATTGCCGTTTCCTGGTTCAGCTTTGCCGTTTCCTGGTTCAGCTTTGCCCGAGTCCGAAGCTGCGATTTTATTTGGTGAATTGATGATTGTATCGGAAACATAAATATTTCCAGCAGTGATTTCTTTATCTTTAGAATTGTTTTTTACAAAAAATTCTACACCCGGATCTCCATCCAAATCGGTTCCTAATCCATGGAGTTTATTAAATGCCTCTGCAAATTCTTTCGCTAATTTATTGATTTTTTCAAGGTTTTCCGGGAATAGCCCTTTTTGATTTCCGTTTATATCATATCCGTAAGAATCAACGAGAGATTTCAATTTTCCAAGGTTGCTGAATTGATTAATCTTAATTTGGGCATTATTGTCAATGTCAACGTTCCAGTTCTTATCTACGACCGTTTCTTTGCCAAATTCATCAACTCTAACAATTTTAAATCCTTCGACTGACTTCGTTGGTGTCAGTCCATCACTTGTAGATGCACCGGAATTCCGCAATTGTGCAAAATCCTTACCATCCACTAATTTCACTTTTGTTCCATCACTTAGTTTTAAGAATACTCTGACAGAACCTTCTGCAATTGCGAGAGCGTTTCCTCCTGATTTTTCATATTCCAACTCAATTGGGATGTATGTAGAAAGCTGATCAAGTAATTTATCCCTTTCATCATATAAATCATTTGGCATGTAACCATTGGGTTCCACTGATTGAATCTGATAGTTTAGATGAGCAATTTGTTCCAAAACTGAGTTGATATCCCTTAATGTAATTCCTATTTCATTTGCAGCATTTTCTTTCAATTGTTGGATAGAGTTATAAATATAATGGAAGGAATCTGCTACGGCAATTGCTCTCTGAACAACTACTGTTCGAGCACCGCCATCTTCAGGATGCACATGCAAATCTTGCAATGAATTCCAAAATCCATCTAAAGCTTTGGCCAATCCATAATCCGATGGCTCATTTAAAATATCTTCCAATTGGCTGATGGATTTGGATTTTGTTTCCCAATAACCTAATTTGTTTGTTTCTTGACGATATTGCCGATCTACAAAGGCATCACGTATCCGTTGTACAGAACTAGCTTTAACACCCGTTCCAATAAAACCTGCAACTTTTGGGGCATTCAAACCTGTACCCGGATAACCAAGTGTTGGCTCCATGTTAACTCTTTGTCTAGAATAACCTTCCGTATTGGCATTTGCTATGTTATGTCCAGTTGTATATAATGCGCTTTGTTGTGTATATAAACCGCGTTTGCTTGCTTCCAGTCCCATGAATGTGGAGCGCATATAGACTCCTCCTTACCTAAAATATGTATTCAAGATTTGGGAAGGGCCAAGACCTTCCATATAATTTCCTATGTTCTATGTATTGTTAACTGCACGCTAAGCAAGAATTATTTTTTTAATCAACTAAGCCTGCGAATCGAACATCGACTTTCGCAAGACATTACCGCTGCGTACAGTTTTCTCCGAATAATTGAACTCTTCAGGCTGAGGGCGCAACATATTCAGCGTGATGTTCACAAGCTGCAGCGAATTGAAAATCAGCTGCTGATTCAAATCATTTTGAATTTTTAAATTTTCAACTAGTTTCAATAATCGATTGCGAACATCCGCTAACTTTTGCCGCTCTTCTTCGTCTTCCACCGCTTCCAATAACTCCGCAATCGTTGGAACACTAGACACTTCGATGCCTTTTGACTGAAAATATTCCACGACCTTCTGTTGGCGCTGGGATTCCAACTGTTCGATCGCCGCGACGTGGGATTGCTCGATTTTCAACATTTGATCCAGTTCATCCATGTCATTGTTTTTCACAAGCTCCGTCTTTCTGTATGCATGTTCGAGCAAACTTTTATGCATTTTTTCAAGCTTTTCCAATATTGTTATGATCGGTTGAACTGACATGGTTTTGGACTCCTTTGAATAAATTCGTTTTCATGAATGAAGCTCCGTACAACTTTCCTTTTATTTCAAACGGTAAAATTTCAACATATCTTCCGCGACTTTGTGGGGATCCACTTTATATTGGCCAAGCTGGATCTGCTGTTTCAAGCGTTGGACCTTTTCCGCGCGTTCCGTGCTGTAGTCGGACACCACTTGCAATTCTTTCGCCGCATCCGAAATTTCGATTTTATCCATATTCGTTGATTTTGTTTTTGGAGCATTCATATTCCGAATCTGTTTGGTATAAGGATTTACCGAATTCGTATTGATTGGATTAATTTTCACAAGTTAGCCCCCTTCATAACCTGTCTAATTCTTATTTCGGTTTGTTCACGAAAATGTTAAATAAAAAAATAAAAAACTCACATATTGCACCATTATCAGTATACCAATAATGGTGATGTGAGCAACTTTTGACCCATCAATTCTCTTTGGCATGTTTCCCTTTATCCGCCAAATATGTAGCACGTTCATTTTTCTGAATGTTTTCCCTGAATTCCTTCGCGGCTTCATACGTGCGCAAGTCGGTTTTTAATTCTTCCGTACAACGTTCACAAAGTTTCCCTTGCGTCGTTAATCGTCCGCAGTTGTCGCAAGGGTAGCCCAAGTTCGGAAAAACAGCGGGATGAAGGCGGCCTTTGCGGACCCATTTATACAACAATTCCCGGTCCACACCAGTGGCTTCCACAATTCGGTCCACTGTCGCAGCGCGGTTTTCCCGTTTTCTCAAAAAACGGTAAACGATTTGATACATTTCCTCT
>Ga0207865_102058_pt1 | contig 12715 bp, 11 predicted proteins | sample HigsolmetaAR204D_FD_184836 | JGI IMG/M metagenome (GOLD analysis project Ga0207865, IMG submission 184836) | Ionic liquid and high solid enriched microbial communities from the Joint BioEnergy Institute, USA - AR20-4-D (SPAdes) (version 2) ...
GCGCCTACAGCGGAATGCTTCCGCCGGAATTCGTGCACCGCACCTCCCCGGCCTATTACAAGAAAGACCGGGGCCGCTATCTCGTCTGGGTCGAATTCCGCGTCCGCGCGGTCAACCGCTTTCTCGACCGCATCGTGAACGGCCCCGGCGGCGTTCGCGAGGCGCGGCCGGAGCTGCGCATCGCCACCTGGTCCATCGCCATCGATGCGGGCCGCGACCCGGCCCGCGCCATTCGCGAGCTGCAGGGCATCGACGCCGCAGAGATGATCGCCGCCGTGCGGCCCGACCTGCACATGCTGCAGACTCATTGGCCCGACTGGACGCGCCAGCGTCTGCCGGCAGACTACGCCCGGCGGTATCGCCCGTTCGTCGAACCGCTGCGCCGCCAATATCCTAAGCTGCCGCTCGCGCTGCAGACCGATATCGGCTCGCTGCGTTCCATGCGGCGAAGCGCAGCCTGGATGCAGCGGTTCGCCGCAGCGGCGGCATCGCTCGGCTACGCCTCCTGGACCGCCTACGAATATTCCATCGGCGGATGGATGTACGAGGAGCCGCCCCGGGCATTGGCGGCGGCCCGGCTCGCCAGCGGCGCCGTGCGCATCGACTTCAACAAGCGGCTCGACGGCGCTTCGGCGGAGCAGACGGAGCACTACCGCTTCCGTTCGCTGCAGGGGGAGCCGGTTCTCCTTCCCGACCTGCGTGCCGCCGCCGACGGCCAATCGGTGACGCTATATTCGGAGCATTTTCCTGACGCTGCGTTCGCCGCGCATATTCGCGGGGTTCGGGATACGCCCGACCGCTGGCTTGCAAGCGGCTGTCCGGCCAATGTATCCGACTGCCGCATCGTCGTGCCCGCGCTGTCTTAAGCCGCCGGGAAACAGGCAGGTCAACGACCATATAAAGGAGCGATAAATCGATGACGAATGTAGCCGCCACTATGACATCGTTAACCCCGATTTTGCGCATGTTCGACGAGGTGAAGGCGAAGGAATTCTACGTGCAGTTTCTTGGCTTCGACGTCGATTGGGAGCACCATCACGAGCCCGGATTCCCGCTCTATATGCAAGTATCCCGCGGCAGCGTGCGGCTGCATCTGTCGGAGCACCACGGCGACTGCTGCCCGGGATCGGCCGTCCGCATCGAGACGGAGCGGATCGAAGAGCTTCACGCCGGCCTGCTGGCGCAAAACTACGCCTACGCCCGCCCCGGATTGGAACAGACGCCTTGGGGCACCAGGGAGGTGCGGCTCACCGACCCGTTCGGCAACCGCCTCGTCTTTTACGAGAATAACTTCTGATGCGATCATAGACACCGATGTTGAGCGATTCCTTCGGTCAGCGGCCGTCGCCTGCGAAAGTTGAAAATTCGACCCGCGGATACCGCCAAATTCCCGGGTCTGCCGCGGTGTTGAAAATTTGCTCTACAGCAATTTTCAAGATGAGGCGTCTAGGACAATCGCCCCCCTGCATACATATACAACATGAAAGCAGGAGGTGTTCGGGATGGCTTATTACACTAGCGTGCTGCGCGTGTTCGGATGCCACCTACTCCGAAGCGCCGACGGCAAATACTACTACAAGCTGAGCAGACGAAGCAAGGTCCGGAAGCTGTCGAAAAAAGAAAAAGCCGCCAGCAAGCCTGCCAAAACCTGAAGCTGCGGCGGACGCTTTCCCTCGCCCCTTTGGGGCGGGGGACTTTTTTCGTCATTTTTCCACAAAATCTCCTCATTTACAATTCTCAAGCGATCCTGCACAATGAAATAGACGGCTATGACAGCCTGTGGCATGCATTGCCTTCGTCATCGGTCGTCGCCTGCGTGTTAAAAATTTAACATCCTTTTTTCCAAGGAGAGTGTGCCGTATGTCCAAAAAAGTATTGCTCATTACCGGAGACGCCGCCGAATCGCTCGAGGTATACTACCCGTATTACCGCCTGCAAGAGGAAGGCTACGAAGCCGACATCGCAGCTCCTTCGAAAAAAGTGCTGCGCACTGTCGTTCACGATTTCGAGGGCTGGGACACGTATACGGAAAAGCCCGGGTATCAGCTCGAAGCTCATCTCTCCTTCGCCGACGTCGACCCGGCCCGCTACGACGGCCTGATCATTCCCGGCGGCAGAGCGCCCGAGTACATTCGCATCGACCCTAACGTGCCGCGGATTGTGAGCCATTTCTTTGAAACGGACAAGCCGGTCGGGGCCATCTGCCACGCCGCGCTCGTGCTGAACGCGCTTAAGAACAACAAATATTTCGAAGGGCGCACGATGACCGCTTACTCCGCCTGCCGGCCGGATGTCGAAGCGCTGGGCGCCGAATATTCCAAGGAGACGCTGTGCGTCGACGGCAATATCGTCTCGGGTCATGCCTGGCCGGATTTGCCCGGGTTCATGAGGGAGTTTCTCAAGCTGCTGAAGGCATAGAAAGCCGTATTCGCAGCTGTCGGCGCAATGAGCGGCCTTTTTTAGGCTCGCAATCTAGCAAATATACTATGCTGCTTTCTATCATTTCGGAATAAGCTAAGTATTAGCCGCCCTGCATTACCATGTTGGTCATCTCCATACGAATGGCGCAGCGTCCCTAATTGCAGGGCTGCTGCGCCGTTTGCTGATGTAGCATAAGATGGAGCACGATGCGGTTGAACAATCAGGTAGGGTGCGGCGTGCCCTAAAGCTCCTCCAGCTGCCGGACCAGATCGTCGAACAATGACAGCAGGTCGCGGATCGGCTCCGGCTTCAGGAGATCGACGCCGACGCCGCGCAGCAGGTCAAGCGGCGGCTCGGAGCCTCCGCTTTTCAGAAAAGTCATATACGCTTTCGTCGTTTCCTCGTCTCCCTCCAGGATGCGTCCGGCTATGCTGACGGCCGACGCGATGCCTGTCGCGTATTTGTATACGTAGAAGGCGTTGTAGAAGTGCGGAATGCGCGACCAGCCGTACTTGACCTCGGGATCGAGCGCGACCAGCTCTCCGTTGTAGGCAGTGAACAAGGCTTCGTATATTTCACTGAACGCATCCGCCGTCAGCGCCTCCCCGTTCATCGCCCTCTCGTGCACAAGCTTCTCGAATTCGGCGAACATGACCTGGCTGAAGAACGTTCCTTTGATTGTATCGATGAAATGATTGAGCAGATAGCGGCGGAACGGTTCGTCCGTCGTTTCTTTCAGCAGATGGCGAATCAGCAGCGTCTCGTTGACGGTCGAGGCAACCTCAGCGACGAAAATTTTATACTGCGCCGAAATTCTCGGTTGATTCGCGTCCGACAAATACGAATGAAGGGCATGCCCCATCTCGTGAGCGAGCGTGAACATGCTATCCAGCGTATCGTTGTAATTGAGCAGTACGTAAGGATGGGTGCCGTAAGGCCCCCAGCAATAAGCGCCGGACCGTTTGCCCTGCTTCTCCCTGACATCGATCCAGCCGGCCGTTTTTGCTTTGCGCAAAATATCGAGATACTCGCCCCCGAGCGGCGCCAGCCCCGCCAGCATCGTCTCGTACGCCTGCTCGTACGGAATCGATACTTCGCAGTCGTCCACCAGCGGCACGCTCAAATCGTACAGCCGCAGCTCGTCCACGTTCAGCTTTTGCTTCCGGTAAGCCATATAACGGTGCAGCGGGGCGATGTGCTCTCTCGTCGTCTGCAGCAAATTGTCGTACAGCGAGACCGGCACGTCGTCGGCGAACAGCGAGCGGTGCAGCGGGGAATCGTAGCCCCGCATCCGCGAGAACAGCACGTTGTTTTTCACCGAGGCGGCCAGCGTGCTGGCGATCGTGTTTTTCAAGCCGACATACGGCTTGTAGTAAGCCTTGAACGCTTCCCGCCGGCGCTCGCGGTCGCGACCTTCCAGAATGCGCATATACATGTCGCGGGTAAGCGCGACCTTCTCGCCCTGCTCGTTCGTCACTTCGCCGAACTGAATATCCGCATTGTTGATCATGCCGAAAATCGTCTTCGGCGCAGAGATCACCTCCCCCAGCTGGGAGAGCACCTCCTCCTTCTCCTTGCTGAGCACATGCGGCTTGTATTTGAACTGATCGTACAGTTCTTTCTTGAAGTATTCCAGCCCCTGCTCTTGCGCGATGTAGCCGTCCAGCGTCTGCTTGTCCAGACTAAGCAGATACGGTCTGAAAAACGAGGTCGCGCTGCTGATTTTGACCCCAAGGCTGCGGGCTCTGTCCACTCGCGCCTGATGCTCCGTCACCCGGGTATCCTCATCCAGCTTCAAGGAAGCGTACACAAACAGCTTTTCGTAAAGAAAGCTCAGCTCTTCCTCCTGCTCCAGAAAGGCCAGCAGCGCGCTGGCGCTGTCGATCCTGTCCTTGTATCCCGCTACCTGGTCGATCAGGGACCCCGCCCGGCGGTAATCGTCCTCCCACTGCTTCGCAGTGGCATAAATATGCTGCAAATTCCACTGCTCGTCCTTCGCTACAGCCGAACGCTGCAAAGGCTCAACACTCATCGCGATTAGCCACTTCCTCTCTGCTGATTGGACGCCCGCGATGAACGAATGGTTCATCACCGGCTGTCATTCGTATGCCAAATAGCCCAAGTCCCGCGGCCCATGTTCATCCTCCGATGGTGCGCACAGGCGGCATGGGGGTCTACTTTGAAAACACTCCAGGGTCCGCAGCCCATTCCTGTGCTGCTCCTTCCTGCGCTGCCGCCGAAAGCTTCTGAATCTCTAACGCTGGTGACAAACGTGATTTTGCTGAATCGTGCCTTTTTTAAAATGTAACGAAATGTGGTAACGCTATTTGGTCAGAAACGCTGAATCGGGTAGCCCCAAATGCCCAATAAGGCTGCTCACTTGCGTTACAATTTCAAATCGAGCGTTTCGAGAGAAATAAGCTCTCTGGCTAGCGTTAGCTAACCGCGAACTCCGCATTAGCGTTCGCCCCCCGCGTTAGCGTCACGTTTGCGTTCGACCCCTGCGTTAGTGCGCCCCTTCCCAGTCATAGGCGCCAATCTCCACAACATACTCCGGGCGTCGGCAAAACATGCGAAGGTAAGACGGCTCCCTATGCCCTTTCCTTGCGGGCAACCTATGACTGCGGCCGGGTTGCCTGCTCGAGCGCTTCCAAATAACGGTAGGCCTCCTCGTTGGACTGGCCGCACATATCAGGCGCGGGCTGCAGGCTGCCGCACACCGCAGGGCGCTCCGGCTTGCCGAACAGGCGGCATTTGCCGTCGTCGGTCAGTTGAACGCACCGGACGCCGGCCGGCTTGCCTTCCGGCATGCCGGGTATGGGCGAGGTGATGGAGATGACAATGCAACAGGCCGCACAGCCGACGCGGCAATCCATATCGCTCCCTCTCCTTCCTTGTCATCGGTACGCGGGGGCTGGTCAAAGTGGTCGGTACGTGTACGGGTCTGGCTAGAGTGATCGGTACGCATGCGGTCTAGTTAGAGTGATCGGTACGCATGCAGGTTTGATAAGACTGACCGGTACACGCGCAGGGCTGGTCATTCGATACACGCGCAGGGCTGGTCATTCGATACACGCGCAGGGCTGGTCATTCGATACACGCGCAGGGCTTGGTCAGAAGTGATTGGTGCGCAGCGGTGCATGGCAGACTTCAGGAGCTTCCCAAACCGCTGCGCGGTAGCGCTTGGCAGATTTCAGACCGCTTCCCAAACCGCTGCGCGCATTGCTGTTGCTCTAGTACGATCCTATCATGCCGACCTAAGCTTGAAAAGCAAAACGGCGGAAACAGCGAAAAAACACGTTTAACCCGGGACAACGATATCGCATAGGATGCCACGAATGATGAGGGGAAACGCAGAAAACGCTCGCCCCGACCTAATTCCCCCCCCAATATTGCTTGATCAGGTAGAAAACGGAGACGATCAGCAGCCCCCAAAACATGCCGCAACGGGAATGATCGTTCAAACGGTGGCCATCGTATCCCTCTCCATGCTGCGGCCCTGCGGCTGCATGCGCCCCCGCCTTTTGGGATAAGCTAGGCACGATGACTTCAGGGGAGATGATGAACGATGGAAGCGTTGGCCCGCAACGAAGAGCGCTGGAACGCCATCAGCCATGGGTTCGGCGCAGCCTGCAGCCTGGCCGCCTTATATTTGCTGCTGAAGCGCGCCTTGGCTGAAGGCGATCCCTGGCAGACAGCGGCTTTTGTCATATTCGGGTTCGCCCTGTGCCTGCTCTATACATCCTCCACCCTGCTGCACAGCGCCCGCTCGCCCAAATGGATCGAACGCTTCGAGCTGCTCGATCATGCGGCGATCTTCCTGCTGATCGCCGGCACGTATACCCCGTTCATGCTCGTTACCTTGCGCGGGCCGTTCGGCTGGTGCCTGCTGCTGTTCGTCTGGGCGATGGCCCTCTCGGGCATATGTTATATCCGCACGCTCGTCAGGCAGTATATCGCCTGGACCATCCTTTATTATCTCGTCATGAGCTGGCTGATCGTGCTCGCGCTCGGCCCGCTCAGCGAAAGGCTGCCGGAAGCGGGTTTCCAGCTTTTGCTCATAGGCGCGATGATGTATTTGATCGGGCTCGTCTTTTTTCTTTGGCGGCGGCTGCCGTATCATCATGCGATCTGGCACGCTTTTGTGCTGATCGGCAGCTTGTGCCACTTTTGGGCGGTCTACCGCTATGTAACGCCTGTGCCTTATTAACGGTGCAAAGCCTGGTAGCAAGATTGATTTGGTGCTGCCAGGAACTACCAATCATGTCATATCGTGAACGCCGCAAAAACCTATAGGATTGCTCGCCAATTGCCGGTGCGCTCTTGCTCTTTTGCTCTTTTGCCGGTCCGAGTCCCTGACTATGGATTGGCCATTTGATGCTGTCTAATATACTGGTCCAACTGCTCCTCAGCGCTTTTCAAAGCCGTGTTCACATCAATTCCTTTTATCAAAACATCGTTGGCTGCCGCATTGATCAGTCCCCGTCCCTTATCATCGAATGGGGTAAACGTCTTGACCGCCGGCTTCAACGCAAAGAGCGCATTGACATTTTTTCCATGGAAGGATGGAATCTCGGAGCCGTAGTCCTTAATCAGCTCCGGCGTTTTTTGCAAGGAGGTCAGCACGCCGTTTTTATTCAGCACGCTCTGCACTTCATCGCTTGTCATCACGGAAAGCACCTGATACGCCTGTTCCTTGTGCTTGCTGGTCGAAGTGATGATCAGCGTATGCGCATCGGCCTGCCACGCATACCCTTCTCCCTTCTTGAACGTCGGAACGGTTACCATATCCCAGGAAAAGCCTTCGCCATTTCTCTCCATTTCACCGAAGTTGCTGATGGCGTCCGGCCCCCAAAAAGCAGCCATGGCTACGCTTTTTTCCCTATTGAACATAGCCCAAAGATCCGGTAATTTGCCGTCTGCCACATACCCGGATAACGACATTTCCGACGTGAACATGCTCAGCACCTGCTGCCACTCATCCGTCTGCAGTTTGGCCTTATTGGTTGCCATGTTCACATAAGGTAGATTAAGCCCCATGGCCATCCGGTCTGCTCCCCCTGTAAATATACCGAGATATTGCGTGCCACCATCCTGCCTCGTCAGCTTTCTGGCAAGACCGAAAGCTTCGTCCCACGTCATTCCATCCTCGGGATAGGAAACTCCGAACCGGTCGAATATATCTTTATTGTAGAAGAGAGCGGGAATATTCATTTTGTAGGGAAGGGCTATTACTTGATTATCGCCGCCAAATTGCTGGAGCGCCTCCATCAGTACCGGATCAAACCTGGACAGATCTGTGTTGTATTTTTTTATATAAGGTGACAAATCCTCTAAAACGTCAAGCAATTGCAGCTTAGGAATACCCGGCAAGGAGGAATAAATAATATCGGGGATATCGCCCGAAGCGATCAGATCTTCTATGGCTTGGCTGGGATCGGACCTCTCCAATGTAATATGGGGGTATTTCTTCTGCACTTCCTGAACAAAATACTTCTGGAACGATTCGTCGGATAACATCGTGGCAACTACGGCCAATTTCAGCGTAACCGGCTCCGTACTTGCGGTATTTTCCGCCGGCTTCTCCGTGACTGCGCCTTCCTTACCGGCACAAGCAGTGATCGAAAGCAACGATACCATCGCCGTAACTGCTGCAAGCCTTCTCATTTTCATTCGAAATAACCCTCCTCAATACATTTCACTTTTATTACAAAATCGTTAAAATCTTCATGACCTAGTATAAGTTAAAACGCTTACATTCTCTATGGAGCAATTAGATATAATTTGTAACTATTAAATATTTGCGTAATCTTTTTTTTAAATGCCCATTGATCCGGTTGTTCGTTAAACTCACTGTTTTCTGTCAGACAGCTTCCGTACATTTCGACAAAATATTTCAATATCATTGGTAACTATTAAATGTCTTTATTCGATTTTGAAACAATGATACGATAGGCTTGTGCGATGACTTTTCGTTGAAGCATCCGGCTCCATCCGATACGATTGAGGTGATCATGCGAGTGTTGAACATGGAACAGCTGCAGTACAAAGTTCCCGGCGTTGTCCATTTTGTCGACAGAAAATGTTTTCCCGAATGGAAGATCGAAAAGGATGTCATCCCTTTCCACGACCTCACCTTCGTTGTTGAAGGAAAATCAAATTACTACGTCAACGGCGTGCAATATACGGTGGAAGCCGGCGATGTCATCTACATCCCGCTCGGCAGCGAACGGGAGGCGCATACGCTGAAGGAATCTCCCATGCACTCCTATGCTTTCAATTTCAACTGGCTGCCAGCCGGGAGTCCGGACGCACTGCCTCTCGAGATCGTGACGAAAAACATCATAACGAGTGATATTGTAAATTACATCCGGCAGTTCAAGCATGTCTGGATGAGGAGACAGCTGGGGTATATCATGCAGTCAAGGGCATTATTCATGATGATCATGCATCAGGTCATGACCAATTTCTATCGCCAAGAGGCTGCTATTCGATCGGACAAAAGGATCAATCAAGTGTTGGATTACATCATGGAGCATTACTCGGAGGAGCTGGACTTATCGAAGATGGCCGAAATCGTCAAGCTTCACCCGGTTTATCTCGGAAAGCTGTTTAAAAGCAACACGGGCAGTTCGTTTAAGGAATATTTGAACCAGCTGCGCGTAAATCAAGCCGAGATGCTGCTTTCTACCGGGGGCTTTTCGGTAACTGAGGTGGCGGAACGGTGCGGATTTCATGATATTTCTTACTTTAGCAAAGTGTTCAAGGCGATAAAAGGCTACTCTCCCTCTTCTGTGTGCAAGTAAGCGGCAAGGGATATCGCTTATCGCTAAAAGCGGACCTTCGGGAAACTTGTCGATCACAACCTCTCTAACGCTGGTGACAAACGCTATTTGGATGAAACGTCCCTTGCTTAAAATGTAGCGAAACGGAGCAGCGCTATTTTGTCGGAAACGCTGCATCTGGCAGGCAAAAAAGCGGAATAAGACTGCTCACAAGCGTTAGAATACGAAATCGGCCGTTTCGGGCTAAATAAGCTCTGTGGCAAGCGTTAGCCCTGCAGCACAACGATTGAAGGCTTGCCAAGCGAGCAAGCCATTCCCCCGGCGGCTCGAGCCGCCGATCGCGAGTGCCGTGGGCGATCGTTTGCCGCAACACGAAAGCAAGCCGTGAGAAAAGCGTTGAGTGGGCTCCGCCCGAGGCCCTTGATCGTGCAAGCCCTTTTGCAGCGACCAGGGCATACTCGGCCGGCGGGTCCCAAGCTCAGCGTTGGCGTTCGGACTCCGCATGGCGTTCGACCTTCGCGTTGGCGTTCGGACCCCGCATGGCGTTCAACCTTCGCGTTGGCGTTCGGACTCCGCATGGCGTTCGACCTTCGCGTTGGCGTTCAATCTTCGCGTTGGCGTTCGAACTCCGCATGGCGTTCAATCTTCGCGTTGGCGTTCGGACTCCGCATGGCGTTCGACCTTCGCGTTGGCGTTCGAACTCCGCATGGCGTTCAATCTTCGCGTTGGCGTTCGAACTCCGCATGGCGTTCGACCTTCGCGTTGGCGTTCGACCTTCGCGTTGGCGTTCGAACTCCGCATGGCGTTCAATCTTCGCGTTGGCGTTCGAGCTCGGCGTTAGTGCTCCCCCTCCCCGGGCAATTAGGCGACGAATCCTGCAAAAAGTGCAACATTTTCCGTATTTTGCGCGCTAGAGAAAGGGGAATGTTGTATTTTGTGCAACAATTTGGGCGAGATGGGCTTGAAACCCGGGAATATCGCCCGAAATGTTGCACTTTCTACAACAATGAGCAGCGAATGCGCGTTATTGCCCCGTTTTTGTTGTACAAAATACAACATTTGCTGACCTACCTTGAAAATTCGGCAATATCTCACGAGCCGAATTTTCAACACCGCAGGTGACGACCGGTGACAAAAGGAAGCGCTCGTCATAGGCGTCTCTCCCCTCGGAATCCGCCTCATCGGGCAGCTTTCGCGTTTGGGCACAGAAAGCCGCATTTCTCTTATACAAAAGGAGACGCCGTCTGTCAGCGTCTCCATCGTTTAAACTGAAAATATAGAAAGCAGCCGACGCAAAAGCCGCAGATGGCCAGCAGGGCAGCCAAAGCGACGAGGGCGGCGGGAATGTAGCCTGCGAACGAACCGGGCAGCAGCCAGAACAGCAGCACCGACAAGGACAGCAAAATGACGGCGATCGTCTGGTTAAAGCGGTTCAGTTCGCGGGCTTCGGTGGGTGCGCCGGGAATTTTGCGTTTGACCAGCGGCGCTCCTAATATAACGATGATGTTGCTGCGCATCCCCTGCCACAGGCTCAGCACCTGGATCGCCCACAGCGCCGCGATCACGGCAGGCTGCTGCAGGACAATGCCGAGCACGACCAGCAGAACGATGCCGGCCTGGTTGACCCGAATCAGAGGAACGGGTATTTCGTTGTTCGCTGCATTCATGCGTCATCACCTCTCTTTCGCCTTTGATACGGAGGCGGGTTCCGGCTCAAGCTGCCCGGAGATGCGGTCGGCCAACCGCAGTCGCCCGCGGAAGCGGCGGCCCGCCGGATCGCTCAGCTCCATCGCTGCGGTCGTTCCGCTGCGCAGAAGCCCGGCAATGTCCGCCGGAGTCAGCGAAGCGCCGTGCTGCTCCTTCCATACGACGAAGCGGCAGCCGGTCTTATAATGAGAGCAGCCGTAGCCGCGGCGGCCTATAATGATGGTGCCGCCGCAGCCGGGCGCCGGGCAAGGGCCGAGCCCGCGGCGGCCGGCTGCGGCGGAGCTTGCGGGTGCCGCTACCGGAGCGGATGCAGCAGGCGCATAGGCAACCGACTCTGCCGCCGCTGCGCTTGCGGCCCGGCCGCCCCGCGCGGCTGCGGCCTTCGCTGCCGCCGCTGCTTCGCCCGCCGCTGCGCTTGCGGCCCGGCCGCCCCGCACGGCTGCGGCCATCGCTGCCGCCGCTGCTTCGCCCGCTGCTGCGCTTGCGGGCGCCGCCTGCAGGCGCGTTCGCTTGCCGCGCGCTGCTTGCGCGCCTTTGGCCGCGGCTGCGGCGGCCTCCGCCTTGCTTCGCGCCCGCCTGCTCCGCGCCGGCTTCGCCGCCTCGTCATCCTCGAACGCCTGCCTGGAGACGCGGGCCTGCCCCTTTACTTTGTCGACGATCATGGCGGCAAACCGCTTCACGTTGTCCATGAACGCTTCGTCGGAAGCGGCGCCGCGGGCGATCTGGTTAAGACGCCGCTCCCACTGTCCCGTCATCTCGGGGGAAGTGAGCAGATCGACCCCGGCGCCGCGGATGAGCTCGACGGCGGTGCGTCCTTTCTGCGTAATGGCGAGCTGCTTGCCTTTCATGACGACATAGCCAACCTGCTTCAGCCGCTCGATGATGGCCGCCCGCGTGGCCGGCGTGCCGAGTCCGGAATCCTTCATCGCGTCGCGCAGCTCCTCGTCCTCGATCTGCTTGCCTGCGCTCTCCATCGCTTTCAACAGCGTTCCTTCCGTATAGGCCTTGGGCGGCTTCGTTTCCTTCTCCCTGGCAGCGCTTTTGCTGCAGCGAACGGCAAGCGACGGGTCCAGCTCGAACGACGCGGTCACCTCATCCTCCGCCTGGCTGTCGTCCTCGTCCTCCTTCGCCCTGCCGCGCTTCTTGCCGTCCCTCTGCTCATTGCCCTGGCCTGCGTACAGCACCTTCCAGCCCGGTGCCAGCAGCTGCTTGACCGTCGTCTTGAACGGTTCTTCCTCCACCTTCGTCAGCACGGTATGCACCTTATATTCGGCCGGGGGATAATAATGCGAGAGGAACCGCCGGACGATCAGATCGTATATTTTGGACTCGTCAGCGGTGAGCCCCTTCGCCTGTCGATGCGTCGGCAGGATGGCGTGGTGGTCCTCCACCTTGGCCGGATTGCAGACGGCTTTATTCCGCGGATGCACGAGAAGCTGGTTGGCCCCTTCGACATACGCTCCGTAAGATGTGCGGCGCAGCATATTCAGCGCCTTGTGCATCTCGGGGATGTTCTGCTCCGTCACGTAATTGGACGTCGTTCGCGGGTAGCTGATGACCTTATGCTTTTCGTACAGCGACTGGGCCAGATCGAGCGTTTTTTTGGCGGAAAAAGCAAATCTTGCGTTCGCCTCGCGCTGCAGCAGCGTCAAATCGTACAGCTTGAACGGGTACTCCTTCGTCTCCTTCACGTCGTAGCCGGCAACCGTCCCGGACTTTCCCCTGACCTTGCGCGCGATTGCCTCCGCCTTGGCGGGGGCGGTCAATTTGTCGCCCTGCCACAATCCTCTGTATTCCGTCTC
>Ga0207865_102061_pt1 | contig 12692 bp, 10 predicted proteins | sample HigsolmetaAR204D_FD_184836 | JGI IMG/M metagenome (GOLD analysis project Ga0207865, IMG submission 184836) | Ionic liquid and high solid enriched microbial communities from the Joint BioEnergy Institute, USA - AR20-4-D (SPAdes) (version 2) ...
GCGGACGAACTTGATTTTCATATGACACCCCGCAGGTGAATGTTATCTTGTTTATGTCATTCGCCTTCGGGGGTGTATTTGCCTGCTTTTTCTCGCATTTTCATCAGTTGATGATCACGGATTCAGGTTCCTCTCTCGTTTCCAGATTATAGGACATCGGCGCAAGCGGGCTGTCCACTTTGGCAAATTCGGCGGTCGAGAAAATGAACGGCGCATTAAAAGAACTGTTGACCACTTTTTTGCCCTCCTCGGTCAGTGAGGGGAAACCGTCCTTCATCACATAATGGACGTTCTCGATTCCGAAATTGACGAAGTTATAATATTTTTCATCGGCGGTGGCGTTGAGGAAGTCGAGAATGCGGAGCATCTTTTCTTCGCTCACCTTCTTGGAAATGGCCATCCCCCCGAAAAAGCCCAAATCCCAAATGTGCGCATATCCCCTGGGGCCTTCCAAATGGGTAAGCAACGTGACTTTGGCATCCGGCTGCGTTTTCCGGTTTTCCTGCTCCATCCGGTACTTATGCCAGGCATTTTTGACGAAGGAAGCGGAACGCCCGGTCATGAACATTTCTTCCTGCTGCGTGCCCTTGATCAGCGCAAATTCTTTCGGAATGGCGCCGGCTTCGAAAAGGCCCCTCATGTACTCGACATAATCCGCATAATTGGACGTCAGAACCATATGGGTAATACCGCCGTTGGCGTCGCGTACGGGATCGCGGGTTCCGAACGCCGCAGCGAAATATCCCGGGCTCGGTATGAGGCCGATCGTATCGATTTTTCCGTTGCCGTCCGGATCGCTCTTCGCAATGACCTTCATCACTTCCGCAAACTCTTCGATGGTCGTCGGCTTCTTTAATCCCAACTTATCCAGCCAGTCTTGCCGGATAAAAAGAGCCGAGTCGAGATTTCCCCGGGTTCTGGGAACGACGTAGTTTTTTCCGTTAATCTTGCTTAAAATCCATGCCTTTTGGTTCGTATAATTTTTGAAGTTGGGATACTTGCTGAAATCGCCCAGATACGGTGTCAAGTCCCAAAACGCCCCGGCCTTCACCGCTTTCAGGATGCTGGGAGCCGTAATGTTGGTGATTTGCATGAGATCCGGAAGATCCCCCGAGGCCAGCACAAGATCCAACTTTTGCTGATAATTGTCGGCAGGCACCCAATCCACGGTATAATCGACGTGAAACTCTTTCTCCATCGCTTTCCAAAACTCGCTGTCCTTTGCGGGAGCCTGATTGTAGAGATTGGCCATCCCTCGGATGACGAGCGGTTCCTGCGGTGCGGGCGTTGACGTTTGCGCCGCCGTTTGCGTGCCGCTGTTGTTGGCGGCAGGCGCCCCCGCCCCTTGTCCCGCATTGTCCGCCGCATTCGGTGCCGCTGTCCCGCACGCGGCCAACAGCAAGCACAGGCCGATCAGCAAGCCCGCTTTCCTGACCTTGATCTTGCGAATGTGACTGTTCAAAGTCAATTCCTCCTTGTCATTTGGTTTGCGTATAAAATCTCAGCCCTTGATGGAACCGAGCATGACTCCTTTCACAAAATAACGCTGCACAAAAGGATATACCGCCATGATGGGAAGCATCGCAAGCACGACAGTGGCCATGCGTACGGTCTCCGACGGAATATTCAAAAGGTCGACCATGCCGGTGCTTCCCGCGCCGCCGGTCGAAGCATCGACCAGCAACGTTTTGACATACACCTGAAGCGTGCTTTTCTGCGAATCCGTCAAATAAATGAGCGCGTTAAAATACGTATTCCAGTGTCCTACCGCGAAGAACAGGGTTAACGTGGCAATCGACGCTTTCGACAGCGGAACGATAATCCTCAGGAAAATGCCGATGTCCGTACAACCGTCGATCTTCGCCGATTCTTCCAGTTCCTCCGGCAGCGATTCGATAAAACTTTTAGCCACGATGAGACTCCAGGAATTGGTCAGCACAGGCAGAATCAGCGACCACAGGCTGTTGATCAGTCCCATACTTTTCACCAGCAAGTAATGGGGGACAATCCCCGCGCTGAACAGCAAGGCAAAGATGACCACTCCCATGAACAAACCGCGGTGCGGCATCCCTTTCTTCGTCAGACCGTAGGCCATGGTGAACGTAAACACAATATTGAGCGCCGTGCCCACGACAGTGACAAATACGGTATTTTTCAACGAGTTGAGAAAGTTCGGGTTGGAAAGAATATACGAATAGGACATAAACGACACTTTTTCCGGAATCACGTACAACTTGAACGGGACATAAACCGACGGGTCTGTCAGGGATACGCTGACGATATAGAAAAAGGGAGCCACGCAGAGAAAGGAAATGAAACTGACCGCGGTATACACAATGACATCCCCATAGGTAATCCGTTTCATATCTCAACACACCTTTTGTCCGCGAATATGCGGAACCGAATCAGTAAATTCCGCTGTAACCCATTTTCTTGACGATGCGGTCGGAAGCGACCACCATGCAAAGTCCAGCGACACTTTTAAAAATGCCGACGGTAATGGCGGTACTGAAATTTCCCTGATTGATGCCCTGGTTATATGAATACGTGTCAAAAACTTCCGCCACATCCCTCACGAACGGATTCCCCATCAACAGCACCTGTTCGAAACCGACATCCATGACATGACCCAGCCTCAGGATTAACAGGACGATGATGGTCGGCAAAATCGATGGAATGGTGATTCTGAAAATTTTTTGCATACGGCTCGCTCCGTCAATGGTTGCGGCCTCGTACTGGCTCGGGTCGATTTGCGTAATGGCCGCAAGGAATATGATCGTTCCCCAGCCGATTTCTTTCCACATATTTTGCAATAGCAACACCCACCAGAAAAGCTTCGGATTGGAAAGAAACGAGACCGGTTCGCCTCCCATATTCACGATCACTTTATTCACCAGCCCCACATCCGAGGAAAGCATAAAAAAGGTAATCCCGGTGATCACAACCCACGAAAGAAAATGCGGCATATATACGATGGTTTGATTCACCCGTTTAAACTTTTCCAGGCGGATCTCGTTGAGCAAAAGGGCCAAAACGATCGGAGCCGGGAAGAAAAAGACAATATTCATCAGGCTGATGACAAGCGTGTTCCGCAGCATCAAATAAAAATATGCGTTGGTGAAAAATTCGGCAAAATGTTTGAATCCCACCCATTGGCTTTGCCAAAATCCGGCAAACGGACTGTAATCCTTGAAGGCGATCAATAACCCCCACATCGGAGCGATCTTGAAGACCAGAAAATAAACAAATCCCGGAATCACCAGCAGGTAGGCGTAGCGGTAATTGTAATAATCTCTCATCCGCTTGCGCCACCTGCGCTTCCAAGCCGGTTTTTCGGCTTTTGCCCGCATTCTCTGCCTCCTTTCGCAATGGATTTATTTGGTTATAATGTATTATTTATGCGCTTTCATTGGAATGTACTGTTTTCGGATATATTGGATGATTTTCGGTTTTTGCGCTCCAACGGCAAAAGAATCCGGACAGTGGTCCCCTCCCGGGGATCGCTGTCGATCGTCAGGCCGTACTCGGTTCCGTACAGCAATTTTATGCGCCGGTCGATGTTAATGAGCCCCAGGCTTTTCTTTTCCGCAACAGACGTGTCTTCCGGCGCCTCCCCGGCCGCCAGACGTTTTTGCAATTCTTGCAACGCGTCCGAGGCCATGCCTTTTCCGTCGTCCTTTATTTCGAACACCAGAGTATCGTTTCCGGACACATGCCCTTTGACGATTAGCGTTCCCCGGCCCTTCTTTTGTTCAAGCCCGTGAAATACCGCATTTTCAACGACAGGTTGCAGAATCATCTTGGGGATTATGCAAGCTTTGATCGATTCGTCCACGTCATATACGATGGAAAACCGGTTTCTCTGCCGGATTTGAATAATTTTGAAATATTCCTGAATGCACTCCAATTCGTCCCCCGCCATCACGTAATGATTTTCTTTGATGCTGTACCTGAAAATTTTGGCCATGGCCGTTGTGATATCGAATATTTCCGGAACATTCCGGGCCAAGGCAATGCTGCGGATGCAATCCAGCGTGTTATACAGAAAATGGGGATTCACCTGGCTTTGGAAGGCTGAAAACTGCGCATGTTTCCGCGCAAGCTCCGCTTTATAAAGCTTCTCCTGGGATGCCGCCATGTTTTTGTTCATCGCATCGATATTGTCCAACATCGTATTCAGGGCTTTGGCCAATAGGCTGATTTCATTCGCATGATGAATCACCAATCTTTGCGCCTGATAATTTTGCCCGGCCGCATTCATGAAGCGGGCCATTTTGATAATCGGCGTCATCAGGCTCCGGTTGATCATAAAACCGAATCCTACAAAAACGATGACGACAATGACCGCCGTCAGGATCCCGAATTGCTTCAACGCCGACAGATCCCGGTTCATCTCCACGCCAGGGGTATATCCGATGATTGTCCAGTTCAAATAGCCGACCGTTCTTTGGTAAACTTTTGAATGCTTGTCTCCGGCATATCGGGCGTCCGCCATCCCGTCCCACGTTGTCCGGTCCTGCCGGTTCGCTGCGATGACATTGCCTTCCGGATCAAGAATGACAAGGACGGAATTGTCTTTCGGCTGCAAGTTGGAAACAAAATCGATAAAACTGTCCGTATTATAGACGATCACCGTAATAAATTGACCGTTTGTTCCCGGAGCATCGAACGATTTGGTGACGCAGACGTAAAACGGTTTTCCCCCGGGGTGGCCCTCCAATACATAGTGAGCGGGTTTGTCAAACTGAATAAGACCTTGCTGGTGTTTGCTTTTCATTTGCTGCAAGACCCAGAATCCCTCGCCGCGATAAGCGCCGATATTGATCAGATCCAGATCCGTAATGATAATGTCATTGATATTGCTGTTGGAAAGAATGATCGATTCGATCATCACCTGCAAATTATTTTTCAACTTCAGTTGTTCGGAGATTTCCGCAGTATGGATAAATTGGTAGATGATTTCATTGTAAGAAATCGTATTGGCGACATTATTGATTTCCTTTAAAAATGTAATCGCTTTCATTTCAATCTGTTTTAACGTCTCCTGCAAAAAATCCGAATAGTTTTGTTTATTGATCGCATGAAACCAGCTCAAATAAACGATTTGCAGAAGAATGACAATGCTTATGGCCAGGCAAACGAGGATGATCAATAACGATTTTAACTTGATTTTTTCAATTCCTTTCAGCATGAACACGCCTCCTGTCGTTTCACGTGGGGGAAAGGCCTTCGGGCTTCTTGGTTGTGATCCCTTGTTGTCATGCCTTGGTTGCGTTCCCTTGTTGTGTTCCCTTGTTGTGTTCCCTTGACAGCCGGACAGCCCCTTACCCTCTGCCCAAAAGATGGGGATTCCGGTCGAAAAAAACTGGCGGGCGGCTTTGAAACCGGGAAATTATCGTTTTCAGTCTATTGTCGTTTAAGTCCATCCCGATTTCCCGGTGTCAACTTAAGGCGACGAACAATTGGGTATTCCGGGGCATCCACACGGACTGCGCTCGCTAAGCGTTATGGCGAGACTGTCGATTCACTGTTGATAGTGCAAAAATATAAAGGTTTACGTGAGAGGTAAGAAATGGAAATCCAAAACGCGCCGGTTACGGATCAATGTCCCCTTGCGGCGTCACACGGGCTCCGGGGGGAGGAAGAACTGGGCCAAAGAGCAGCGGATCGCCTGTACATTGCATCCACTCCGTCAATGCGGCTCTCAGCTCTTCGCGAACCGCCGCGTATTCCGGCCGGTCAATCACGTTCTCCCGCTCCACCGGATCCAAATACAAGTCGAACAGCATCTCCCTTGCCGGTCTCCGTTCCTTCAGCCCATGACGCAACAGGAACCGTTTGCCCAGCCCGTCGTCGATGTTCGGCAGCACCACCCCCTGGTACGTTTCGTCATAGCGGCGGATCAGCTTATACCGTTCCGTGCGGATGCAGCGCATTGGTTCGTACGCCGCATGATACGTCACTTCCGAGAAAATGCATCCGTTGACCCGCTCCGCCGTTCCTTCAAGCAACGGAACCAGCGATGTTCCTTGCAGCCATGCGGGTTTCTCCAAACCGTTCAACTCGCACAAGGTCGGAAACAGATCGATATGGGAGACGAGCGCGTCGCTCGCCACCCCTTGCCTCATCCCCGGAACCCGCATAATCAGGGCTACTCCGATCCCCGTGTCGTACAAATTGCATTTCATATGCGGGAAAGCGATCCCGTGGTCGGTAGTAAATATGAAAATCGTATCCTCCCGCAAACCCGCTTCTTCAATGGCCGCCAACACGATCCCGGCCGCCCGGTCGACCATGCCGGCAGAAGCAATGAAACCGGCCATGTCTTCCCGGTTTTCGGCGTTGTCGTACATGGGAAACGGCGGCAACACGTAATTGGGGTTGCCCGGTTTGGACGGAAAAACGTCTTTGACCCGGTGCGTATGGAAAAGCCCGACAGAAAGGAAGAACGGTTTGTCGTGCGGCTGTCGGATAAATTCAGCCGCCAGTTCGGCCCTCCTCAAGTCGATGTTTTCCCAATCCCCCGACGAGGTGTCCACCCGCTCGTTGAGATGGTGCGCATATCCGAGTTCACCGACGTTTTCCTGGGCCACTTCATGCTGCACGCCGCTGAGCGCCGTCACGTACCCTTGCGAATTCAAAAAACGCGCAAGGTGCCGTCTGTAATCGTGCAGCCGGAACCCGCGGTGCGCAAGCCCGGTCATGCCCGCCGAATGCGGCGCCATTCCCGTAAGCAGCGCCGCGCGGCTTGGGGAACACGTCGGCCCCGCGCAGTACGCGTGGCGGAAGAGCACCCCTTCCTCCGCCAGCCGCTGCAAGTTCGAGGTGGGAACCTCGTACCCGTAAGGCTGGATGTATCGTCCCGTATCGTGGGTATGCATGTAAACGATATTCCGCTTTTTCATCTTCTCAGGCCTCCTCTGACCCAAACGGCTCATTGGTTGCCGGCGCCCGTTCCGGTTCAAATTCCAGCTTCCCGGTGCTAATCCGATCAACCCTCCCGTTATTTATTGTTATTCTAGCTTTTGATCCCGGTTGTCGCAATGCTCTGGATGAAATATTTTGGGAATAAGAAAAATACGATAATTTTCGGCAACAGGGACAAAGCGGCATGGCAAACAGCGCCCCTCCGCCGAAATGAATGCGTATGGAAAAACTGTTTCGATATTTAGATCCGGTTGATGCCAGGGATGAGTTATCGCAAATCGTTAACTTATTGGCAGAAAAACCTGTCGAAGACCGCCGGATGGCTCCGGGCGTGTTGAAACAAATATTACAAATATTTGAGAGGGAAAGAAACAAAAGAGGAAAGTAATCCGGAAGGGAAAATAGCGGCGGTAATCTGGATCAAAGTTTCCCCGCCGCAAAGTTATCGCGTTCATTCCGGAAGAACCAGGTAATATTGCTGGAGCCAAGAACGTCCTTGCTTATTGGCAACGGACATTTTTGTTTTCGGGGCAAAGCGCCGCGCATCGCTCATGCATCGACACGACATTGCCATGCAACGCTCATGCATTGACGCTGCCGGACATGCCTCATACATCAACGCTGCCGCTTCGCCGCCCGCTGCCGAACCGCCACAGGAGCAAAAAGCCGGCGGTACAGACGATCGCCATCCACGCGCCCGTCTGGTACATGATCCGCGCTCCCCATGTTTCGAAGATCCAACCTCCGGCGGTTCCGGCGATCACCCCGGACAAGCCGCCCCACGCCATCGCATAAGCGGCTTGTCCGCTGGCGCGAAAGCGGGCCGGAACCAACTGCGCGGTCAGGCTCGTCCCGATATAGTAGTAGCCTCCGAACGTAATGCTGTGCATAGCCTGGAGCAGGATGACATAAACAGGTCCGGCGGCGAAGGAAAGCAGCAGCCAGCGGACGGAATACAACACCGTAATGAGCGAAAGACAGAGCATCATGATTCTGCGGTCATTGCGCAAGTACCGGTCGAGCAACAGGAAAACGGGGATTTCGAAAATGGCGGTAAAAAAACTCGACCAGCCGATGGCCACCGAGGAGCCGCCCAATTCCGATATGTATAACGTGCCGAACGTTCCGTGCATCGAGTTCGGTATGGATACGAACACGGTAAGCAACAAAAAAAGATAGAACGGCCGGTTGAAAAACAGCGTGCGGAAATCGCTCCACGTCATGCGCGTTTCACTTTCGGAAGGGGCGGCCGGCAGTGCGGACGCGAAAGCGATGGCCACAAGCATGACGCCTGCGTATACTGCCCACATGTTGCCGATTCCGGCCAGTTCCAATGCCGGGCTGACCGCCACCGAGACGAGCGCCCAGCCCAATGAGCCCCATAGGCGAAAAGAGCCGAATTGGTATATCGTTCCTTCAATCGATTGCAGGATCAATGTACTGTTTTGCGAGAGGATGGAATTTTGAAAAAAGAAATAAAGCACCAGTCCGATCAGCAAAAACAGAAATGAATCGTTTAAAAACAACGCCTCAAAAATGCAAAAGCTGCCGGTCAGCAAAATGAGCATCGTTCGCTTGACATTTTGAAGACGGTCGCTCCAATACCCCCAAAAAGGGTTGGCAAAAACGGATACGAGCGGACCGAACGCCATTAAAAGCCCGATCTGCACATTGTCCAAACCGCTATTCCTTAAATAAAGCGGAAAAAACGAATAAAATATGGACATTACGCCATAAACGAAAAAAGTGAATGCCTTCACAGTAAAAATCTGCCTGGAGGGAATCTGTCTGTGCGCCATCAAGCGATTTCCTTTCCACTTGGCCTGAAACAGTGTCCATTTCCATATATTATATATTAATCGGATCGGTTCGTCAGGATATCCCGGCAATTTAAACGGACTCAGCGAGGCTGTCGATTCACTGTTGATAGTGCAAAAATATACGGTTTGAAGTGAAATGTTGCCTTCCTAAAACTCAGACATCTTGTTTTCCATTCCTGGATCCAATAAAGAAAATTTAGAGGTATGGAATGGAAAGCCAAAACTCTCCGGAAGACAATTATTTCACTTTCTACTCATTTTGCACAATGAATCGACAGTCTCTCAGCAGCCGTTATTTCAGCAGAAAACATTTGGAGAGTGAAGGGCTGGTCGCCCAGCCCTTCACTCTCCTAACCTGATATCACTGCCGCAAATCTGATATCACTGCAGGAAACCTGCAGTTCCTGCCCTAAGCCTGATGTCAGTCAGTCAGCCGGTAGTCCCTAAACCCGAAGTCCGAAAACCTGAACCATGGACATAGCCGGAATATCTGTTTGTCCGCGTCCCCGATCAGCACGGCATATGAGGACAGAACCGGGCATGCCGGTAATAACTTGTTTTTCCATATTCCCCCCATGTTCGAAGAGCGTCAATCTATCGCTCAGGTCACCATCGGAGACGATTTCCGGACACTTTGGTAACCTTTTCGCTGAGAGTAAATAAACGTCCCTGGCAATAAGCCAATGGACGTTCTCGCAGATGCCGCTGAATCCTTCTTTCCGAAGCGCCCAAAAAAGGGTGGGGGATCCGCCTTCACCTCCGTTGCGCTTAACGCAATCCGAGCCCGCCGTCCACCGTTAACTGTTGTCCGGTGATTTGGTTTGCCCAGTCGGAAGCGAGGAAAACAACGGCGGAAGCAATGTCTTCCCCCGTTTGCATGCGTCCCAGCGGCAACCGTTGGGCCATTTGTTCCAATTTATCCCCCTCGATGCCTTCGGCCCGTAAACGCGCCAATTCTCCCTCCGAGGCGACCCATCCGGGATGTACGCAGTTTACCCGGATTTTGTGCGGGGCCAATGCTCCGGCCAAATTGCGGGTCAGCGTCACGATTCCTCCCTTGGAAATGGCATAGGCCAAAGTATCGGGCTGCCCTTTTGTCGCATGCAGCGATCCGATGTTGATGATGTTGCCGCCGCCGCGGCGGATCATACCCGGAACCACCGCCTGGCAGGTCAGGTAAGCGCCTTTCAGATTAATTCCGATGACCCGGTCCCAGAACGATTCGTCCGTTTCGAACAGGTCAGCCCTGGGAAAAATACCGGCATTGTTCACCAAAATATCCACTCCGCCACACTCGCGTTCGGCGAAGTCAACCATGTTTCCCACGTCTTCCTTCCGGGAGACGTCGCAGCGGACAAACTTCACCTCATAGCCCGCTTCTCTCCACCTTGCGGCATTGGCCTCGCCGCGTTCATCCGCATCGGCAATGACCGTCTTCGCACCGAGCTGAATGAATCTCCCGGCGATTGCGGCCCCGATTCCCTGAACGGCTCCCGTAACAAGGACCGTCCGGCCGTGAAAATCGAATGCGTCTTTCATTGTATGACCTCCTTGCCGGCCGAATAAATATTGTTGAAACAGGTTCAGAATGCCTGAACGCCCGCCGGAACCTCCCTAAAACTCATACGCTCCTTCGGCGGCCGCTCTCTCGTAAGCGACACGCGGAATTTGCGTGGCCAGTTTCCCGCCGCTGATATCGATCAAGGTTCCCGTAATATATCCCGCATAGTCGGAAGCGAGGAAGCAGATTAAATGTGCAATATCTTCTTTTTCCCCCCAGCGGCGGAACGTTAGCGTGTCGAGCAGCCGCTCCTGTTGTTGCTCCGGCAGTTCGGCAAAATGGTTCAATTCCGTTGGAATCATGCCGGGCGCATAGCAGTTGACCGTCACGTTCCAGGGCCCAAGTTCGCCTGCCAACACCCGGGTAAACTGAACCACTCCCGCTTTCGACGAAGCGTAGGCGGCGCCCCCATAAGACGGGACGATCGCCGCGAACGAAGCGGCGTTGATGATCCGGCCCGATCTTTGCCTTTTCATGACCGGGACGACGGCCTTGCACATAAGGAAGGTGCCCTTCAGATTAATGTCGAGATTGCGGTCCCACACTTCTTCTTCCAGCGTCTCCACCGGTCCGCCGCCGGCCACCCCGGCATTGTTGACCAAAATGTCGATCCGTCCGTACTTTTGCTCCACGTCGCGGACCATGTCCGTGATTTGCGAAAAATTCCTCACATCGCATACATAATGGCTTCCCTTATACCCGTGTTGCTCAAATTCTTGTTTAAGAGATGTTAAATCGGTTTCATTAACGTCCGTAATTACCGTTATGACTCCTTCACGCGCCAATGCCGAAGCGATTTCCCTCCCGATTCCCCGTCCGGCGCCCGTAACAATCGCCACTTTTCCGCTTAAATCGATCAACATCTCTACTCATCTCCTCTACAAGATCTCGTTTTGTCTGACTTCTGATTACTCCGCATCATCCAGTCTTTTCCGCATTTCCCATCCTTGTTTAAAGAGCGGAAGCCAATTGCCCGGATGGTACGGATGCTTGACGATTTCCTCCAAATTCAGATCCACGCCCAGACCGGGACCTTCCGGGGGACGTACGTAACCGTTCTCCACCTTCAGCGGCGGAATCAGCACGTGCTCTTCCCACGGCTCGTTAAACTCGTCGAAAATTTCATGGATGAAAAAGTTCGGGGTCGCCATATTCAAATGTGCGCAAACGACCGAGCAAACCGGCCCTTGCGCGCTGTGCGGCGCGATCACTCCGTTATGGGCATGCACCATCCCGCAAATTTGCTTGGAGGCGGAAATTCCCAGGAATTGAGGCTCGAGCTGGATAATATGAACGACATTATGCTTCAACAACTCCGCGAACTGTTCCCGGCAATAGTAATCTTCCCCGCATGCGATCGGCACGGGACTGCGTTTTGCCACCTCGACGACGGAAGAAATATTTTGCGGCGGCACCGGGGCTTCGAACCACGTCGGTTTATACGGAAGCATAGCTTCCGCAAATTGCAAAGCCGTATGTACGCTGAACCGGTTATGTCCTTCAATTAAAATGTCAACATCCGGACCGACCGCATCGCGGACGGCAGCGATAATGTCCAGGGCGGTCTGAAATTCTTTCCGCTCTACGGTGCGCCAGGCGTTTCCGAACGGATCGAACTTTAGGGCGGTGTATCCCTTGGCGACAACTTCCTTCGCCTTCTCATAAAACATTTGGGGATCGCGCGGCCCGCGATACCAGCCGTTGGCATAGCAGCGCAGTTTATCGTGGCATCTTCCGCCCAACAGCTTGTAAAGCGGCAACCCCGTCTCCTTCCCGATGATGTCCCAGCAAGCGGTTTCAATCGCCGCAAGCGCCGAACCCTGAATTTGCCCTCCGTCAGAGTAAATGTCGCGCGACATTTTCAGCACAATCGTTTCCACATCGTGAACATCCATGCCGATATACAAATGTTTCATTTCATGGATGGCCGCTTCAACCGTTTTGGCAAAACCGTTTAACGTTCCTTCGCCGATGCCGTAAACACCTTCCTTTGTGTGCAATTTGACGAAAAGCCAATTTTTCCAAGGATTTCCCACGATAAAAGTCTCAACATCCGTAATGATCACTGAAATCAGGCTCCTTCATATTTCTAATATGGAAATATGATTTCGATTCAATTATAGGACAAATATAAAACAGCGACCAAAAACTGTCAATCATATGTTTGTTCGAGTCAGTGTCAATCCTATGTGGGCACGTTCTATAGGGCTGTCTTCCAGGAAATCAGCCACCATATATTTTTGGTTGCGTTTTCATGTTTTTTCTTTCTTCAGCGTCTTATGTACCCGTTTCATTTTTACAAAATTCTTCCACTTAGAGCTTTTAACGCTTCCCCCAGCGGCCTTGCTTTGTCTCGTCCGTGCAGGATCGGTAACGTCCCGTTC
>Ga0207865_102069_pt1 | contig 12652 bp, 18 predicted proteins | sample HigsolmetaAR204D_FD_184836 | JGI IMG/M metagenome (GOLD analysis project Ga0207865, IMG submission 184836) | Ionic liquid and high solid enriched microbial communities from the Joint BioEnergy Institute, USA - AR20-4-D (SPAdes) (version 2) ...
GGGCGGAATCGGTAGAGTCGTTGATTTTGTTTTCAACGGCATCACTCGAGTAATATATTCAGTCATTTCTACCATTCGTAATGTTGTAATTGGCGGTTGGAGATATATCTATCTATCTGTATCGAGCATTCTGTCACGATTAGTGGCTACGGTACGCTTACAGTGGTTCACGATTGGAGTTCGAATTCAACAAACAACGGAATCCATTCGTAAATTCTTAGGAGTAACGTGGGAAAGCATAGCAAATTCTCTTTCCGGATCAGTGAGAAGGGCTCGATCTTTTGTTACTCAAGGCTTTTCCGCAATGAGGAGCCAAGTAGTATCCATCTCGCTGAATATCAAATCAAGAGTTGTCTCGGTATTTGACAATATTGTCAGCGCGGCAAGAAGCCTTCCACAACGAATAGGCAGCGGAATCGCGGCAATGGCCGGAAAGGTTGCCAATGGTATATCAGTTCTAAGAAGTAAACTGTTCAATGGTCTTGCTGGTGCTGTAAATGGCGTAATTGACGGTATTAACACCGTATTAGACCAAATCGGTGTAAAACACAAAATTCAAAAATGGAAAATACCACATTATGCTCAAGGCACGGGCTTCCATCCGGGGGGATTGGCCGTAGTCGGTGATGGCGGCGGACCTGAATTAATCCGTACACCAGATGGACAGGTAGGTCTGTCTCCAGCTACAAGCACGCTTGTTTATCTCCCAAGAGGCACAGAGGTTTTGCCACACGAAAAAACAAAAACACTGATGGATTCAGGAATGTTTCCTGCTTATGCAAAGGGAACTGGTGGCGGACTTCTTCACCAAGCGTGGGAAGGAGTCAAAAGCGTTGCAGGTAAAGCTAAAGATATAGCAGTAGACGTCTGGTCATACCTAGATAAACCTTCCCAACTGATGAAAAAAGTATGGGATTCAATCGGCGTGAGTCTGCCAAATATCGATGGAGCCTTCGGTCTACTTGCTAAAGGTGCCCTTTCTCTCATAAAAGACAAAGCGATCGGCTTTGTGAAGAGTAAACTGGAAGGCTTCCTTTCATTAGGCAGCGGTGGTAAAGGCAGTGTTACTCAATGGATTCGTGCTGCAATGGCCATTACAGGCGTTCCTTCTTCATGGCTAGGACCATTAGTAACCTTAGCAATGCATGAATCAGGAGGAAACCCACGCGCCATAAACTTGTGGGATAGCAACTATCGAGCCGGGCATCCATCGAAGGGGCTTATGCAAACGATCGATTCCACATTCAATGCCTATAAGCTTCCGGGCATGAATGACATATGGAATCCTGTACACAACGCAGTGGCGGCCATTCGATACATGATCGACCGTTATGGTTCGATTGGAAATGTACCCGGAATTAGAAACTTAGCGCGAGGAAAAGGATATGTCGGTTATGCAACAGGAGGAATTGCGACAAAGCCGCAATGGGCAACGTTGGCCGAAAACGGTTGGAAAGAGTACATCATTCCGACCGAACCGAGCATGAGGAAAAACGCACTGGCGCTATTAGCTCAAGCGAATGCAGAGCTGGGATACAATCCAAGTACTGGCGGAAGCACAAGCAACGCCTATACTCCATCTGTGGGTGGATATAGTGGTGGCAAGACTGTCCAAATCAATTATGAGCCACACGTAGAAATAAAAGTGGAAGGAAACGTTGATTCTTCAACAAAACAAAGCCTGAAACAAGAATTCCAACAAATGTTGGATGATCACTATAAAAAGTTACAAACACTGTTTGATCCAGGGGTGGTGATCTGATGGGGAAACTTGGAAATGTAAATTTATTAATTGAATCAGAAAGTGATAGTAGTTCTGTCGATGCCACCTCATATCCTGTTGAAAAAGGGGTTCCGTATACCGATCATGTATCAGAAAAGCCGGATGAGTTTACGCTCACCGGCTATATTATTGGGGACAATTACAAAGCTGATAAAGATTACTTAAAACAGCAAATGAAAAAAGGAACCGTCATGACGTATGTGGGGCGCAATATCGCCAAAAACGTCATCATTTTGAGCATTGACGGGACGGAAGATTCTTCTATTGCCAACGGGGCAAGCGTTTCTATCAAACTTCAAACCATTCGAATTGCAAATACATCGTGGGTGAGTGTTCAAAACAGTGGAAAAAAACAGGTGGTCAGTCAAAAGGCTGCCACAACACCGGTGTACCATGTCACAAAAAAAGGCGATACCTATTGGGGATTGTCTAAAAAATACGGAACATCTATTTCTCAATTAAGAGCGTGGAACAAGTATCCTGACACCAAAATCCCCATTGGTGTAAAGCTTCGCGTGAAATGAGGGATGATGAATGCGCGATTATATCCCAATCGACAAAGATAATCTGCCAGAGATATTCGAAATCGATCTCGCTAACGAGACTTTTGTTCTCGGAATCAACTACAATCAATCCTATGATTTTTTCACAGTCGACCTTTATGACACAAACATGAATCCGATCGTGCTTGGAGAAAAAATGATCATCAATGTTCCGTTATGGAATGATCTGACTGATAGTAGATTGCCGGCGCCTACACTAATTCCGATGGACGAATCAGGAAAAGCAGACCGGATCACCTATGAAAACTTTATGGAGACGACGTTCCTTTTTATTGACGACTTGCCACCGGAGGATGAAGAAAATGGCTAATCAGTTATTCGGACGAGTGATAAAAGTACACGTTCAAAATAGTAGATACAAGACAGATTTTTCTGGTCCTGACGATCTTCACATCGAATTCGAGGTCAATTTTGATGACGATGAAAAGCCAAATCAGTCGACCATAAGCATTTATAATCTGTCCGCAACTTCTATCAGCCGAATTACAAAGGATTCATCCATCATCCTACAAGCTGGTTATCGTTCTGATTATGGGGTTTTGGTTCAAGGAAAGGTCAATAGTGTGGTGACAAATCGTGATGGTGTCGACAAAATCACAACGATCACATTGCTTGAAGGACAGGATTATTCGGGTCAAAAGACTCCTAAGCCCATTACGTTTAAAAAAGGCACAAAAGCGGATACGATCATCAAGCGGTTGGTTCAATTGCTTGGAATCCGTTTAGCAGAAATGAAGCTTCCAAAAAATGTAGTGTATAAGAGTGGCTACACTGTAACTGGTAATATCGAAAACAATCTCGTTGAAGTCGTAAAGGATTGCGGAGCGTCGATGTACTGGCGGAAGGGGTCTATGGTGATTCGGTCCATAAAAGAAGGTACGGACGAACGTTTTCTTCTTCAAGAAAGCACGGGTTTGATCGGAAGTCCGGAGACTTTTGAAGAAGATGATGTAAAAGGCTACACTGTCAAATCATTGCTTCAACACCGAATCACTACAGCAAGCATAATTGAAATCAAGAGCAAAACCGCAAATGGAAAATACAGAGCAAAAAAAGGTAAACATGTATGTTCTGGAACCGACTTTTATACAGAAGTGCAGGTGATTTAATGGCCAACGATGATAAATTCTTCACCAATCTGATTCGAGAAATAGGATTAAACCTTTATGTATCTGCCCCTGCAAGAGTAGTGAACGTCTATGGTTCCCAAGCTGACGTTAAGCCGTTATTCAAAATGAAAGATCTTAATGGAAATCTTCAAGAACATTCCATTATTCAAGGAGCACATATTTTAAAACATGTTGGGACCATTAACGTTGGAGATGTGGTGCATCTAAATTTTACGGATCGTGCCCTTGACAACATGAACGGAAACCAAACTTTTGATCCTGGCTTTACAAGAATACACAGCATAAATGACGCTGTGATCGTGGGGGTGTATCAGATATGATTTCTCCCAAAATAGTTGATGGTGACATTGTGATTGACGAAAACGGTGATATCGTCATGGTAGAAGGTGACGAAGAACTCGATCAGTCTGTGCGTTCTATTTTGGAAACACGGAAGGGCGAGTTTTTTCTTGAACCGAATCATGGGGTATCTTTCGATAATCTTCTCGGAAAACAGGCTAATCAACATGAAGCTCGTGATGACATTATTGAGGCCGTTTCGCAAGAGCCGAGAGTGGTGGCTGTTACGGACGTTATGTTTCTTGATGACCGGAAGGCGAGAAAAAGAAGTGTGAATGTCACCATACAAAAAGAGGATGGCACTCAAGTGGAAGTAGGTGAGGTTAACATTGGCGGGGCTTGATAGAAACGGTTTTAAACGAAAAACCTATGATGATCTCCTTACAGATTTAAGCAATAAAGCGCGTGAACTGTTCGGTGAAAATGTCAATTTAACTCCACGTAGTTTCTTTGGGATTATTTTACGTCTATATGCTTGGGCGCTAGACCTACTGTGGCAACTGGCGGAAAAGGTGTATAATAGCGGCTTTATGTCGAAAGCAGAAGGAATTCAGCTTGATCGCAAAGCTTGGGAGTTTGGGATCACACGCCTAACAGAACAGAATGCGCAAGGAACAATTGAAATTCACGGAACTCCTGGATATGTCGTCAAGGAAGGTAAATTGTTTCAAACGGAAAGCGAAATTTTATTTGAGTTATCAGAAGATGTCACGCTTGATGACAATGGAGTTGGAACAGGGTACATCTATTGTACAGAAGCCGGGACGAAAGGAAATGTTGCTGCAAATACTGTTGTGATCTTGAGCGAACCCGACGAGAATATTACAAGCGTCACCAATCCCGAACCGATTACAGGCGGACGTGAACGTGAAACGGACGCTGAATTTGTAGAAAGGTATAAACAAACGTTATCGGGCTTAGGATCAACCACTACCGATTCCGTTCGAGCAGAATTGTTAAAACTGAGTGGTGTTCGTGCAGCAGTAGTCATTGAAAACGACGAATCCACTCCTGATGTGGAGGGGAGACCACCTCATAGCATTTCTGCCTATGTGCTCGGCGGTAACAAAGACGAAATTGCTCAAGTGATTTTCAATAAAAAAGCAGCAGGCATCGAAGCGTATGGGACGGAGCAAGTGCAAGTGTATGACATGGCTGGAAATCCTCACACCGTCCGATTCAGTTGGGTAACAGAGGTGCCTATTGCAATTCAGTTGACCATCAAGAAAAATGACAGTTTTCCAGCCGACGGCATACAACAAATAAAAACACAAATAATCAAATATATTGGCGGGGAAGATGCTGATGGAACGTTTTATATTGGTTTAAACGCAGGGGAGACCGTAACGGTATTTAAATTGATCAAGCAACTCGACAAAATCGATGGGATTGACGATGCGGAATTGCTTGTCGGGGTAAAAGGCGAAACATTAGGAACGGAAAATATTCCAATGGGCATGACACAAGTTGCTCAAATATCTCATGAGGACATTGAGGTGCAAGTCACATGAGTTTCTTTACGGACATGCTCAAACGACTAACAGATAGGTATAAAAAAGACCCAGAAAGCAATATAGGAAAAATTATTAAAATCTTGGCGGATGAACTAGAAGAAATACAGTCTACCTTTGAAAGAATTGAAGAATGGAAAGATGTTGAAGTGGCAGAAGGTGCTGCCCTTGACGACTTAGGCACGAATGTTGGACAACCACGAGGAATGGCAACTGATGAAATTTACCGAATTCTTTTGCGCTCAAAGGTGGCGAGAAATTTTTCCGATGGCACAATCGATACGATTATCCGCGTTGTTTCTCTTGCGATTAATGCGGATCCAAAAGAGATTAAGATAAAAGAGCTTTATAACGATCCAAATAATCCTGAGCCTGCAGCTATTGGGTTGATTCAAATTCCTTTACGCAAACTGAACGAAGTCGGAATGTCGCCAAAACAATTCGTTCAGATTGTGCAAAAAACAGTTGCAGCTGGTGTTCGAGTGGCAAGTATCGAATTGTCAGGGACATTTAGTTTTTCTACGGATCCTATTCAATCTGAACTTAATGACACACAAGGATTTGCGGATATTGACCAAACAATCGGAGGATATTTAGGGGCAATGTTCGTAGATTCTAACGACAGTAGCTTACCAGTTTAAGAGAGGTGAAGAACATGCCTTTTGACCAAAATAATTTACCTGAATGGAATGTGGAAGGAGTTGAACCGCCGCAAAGTAAGAAAGATAGTGGATGGGGACCAGGTGAAAAACCCCCAGCGGATTGGTTTAACTGGTTTTTCAGCAAGACATATAACGCTTTGAAATCACTTTTTGACAATGCCCAGCACAAAGAAGAAAAAGGTCAGCCTAACGGATACGCTAGTTTAGACTCAAATGGAAAAGTGCCTTCTAATCAAATTAGTATAACTAAAGATCAAGTCGGCCTTGGCAACGTTGACAATGTGAAGCAGGCGGCCAAAACGGACTTTGATGCTCATAATAATGACAACGTCCGGCATGTCACTCAAGCCGATAAAGATAAATGGAATGCAATGCTACCTGCTGCCAACTATACTGCAGCTGATGTATTGAACAAAATAAAAACAGTAGATGGTCCCGGCAGCGGATTAGACGCAGACACTCTGGACGGAAAAGATAGCAGCGCTTTTGCACAAAGCGCTTTTTCTGTTGTTAAAGTCGGCTCTACCAACGTGGCGGCTGACAGTCCAAACGATACATTGGAGCTTGTCGCGGGGTCCAACGTCACTCTGACACCTGATGCCACCAATGATAAGGTGACAATCTCTGCAAATGTGCCTGTATCGTCAGTAAATGGCAAGACTGGGGCGGTCAATCTTACTCCAGCTGATGTCGGTGCGGCTCCGGCAACACATAGTCACGCTATTGCTGATGTGACAGGATTGCAGTCAGCGTTGGATTCGAAAGAAACTCCGGCGGGTGCACAAGCAAAGGTCGACGCTGTTAAGGCACTTGCTCAAATGGCAAAATTGACGCAGGACACAGGAGAAGCGCAAGTAATTGATAATGTAGATCTAAACACAATCACTCAGACTGGATTTTATTTCAAAAAGACGGCAGTAAATCAGCCAGTTACCAATTGGTGCTATTTGATTGTAATTAGGTATAGTTCAGCTAGAATTTTGCAATATGCATTTACTGACAATTCAAATGCAGTATTTTTCAGACAATTTCAAGATACTAACTGGCTTCCGTGGAAACAAATTTCTACAACTGATGGTAATGTTGCAACAGCAACAAAATTGCAAACAGCTAGAACAATTTCATTGTCCGGCGATGTAACCGGATCGGCTTCATTCGATGGATCAGCGAATGCCAACATTTCCGCAACATTAGCAAACAGTGGTGTAACACCGGGAACATATCCGAAGGTTACTGTTGACGCGAAAGGTCGAGTAACAGGCGGTCAATCATTGTCTGCATCCGATATTCCAAGCCTAGATTGGAGTAAGATCACGAGTGGAAAACCGACCACTTTAGCAGGTTATGGAATTACGGATGCTGTGAAAAAATCCGGAGATTCTGGATTAGGGAATATGTCTGGAAGCCAATTTGCGGTTGTTCTTGCAAACAACGCCCATATAGCTGACGATTTACCGAATACTTATCCGTTAGGATATAGTATTTTCTGGCTTCAAAACTCTAAGAATGGATTCCCAATTACGACAAACTACGGATTTGTTGTGACGTTTAATTTCGGAAATATGGCATATCAAGAAGTCGTTGAAATGTATACCGGAACAGACCAAAACGCTAAACAACGAAGATGGTTCCGGACTAAACGGGACTCCAATAACTTTTGGCAACCGTTCCAAGAAATTTGGTCAGATGGACGAATGGGAGCAGGAAGCGGTTTAGACGCTGATAAAGTAGACGGAAAAAACTTTTCCGATATTCAAGCAGATGCTCAAGCCAAAGCTAACACAGCGGAATCCAACGCAAAAGCATATACGGATCAAAAGCTTGCTGTTCAATCTACTCAATCAAATGATCTAGAAATAATGTACTGGATGGGGGCGATGTAATTGGCGGCAACTCCAAAACGACTTTTTAAAGGAACAGCTGACACAACATCCACAACTGCTTACACTGTACCTGCGTCAACCACCACAATCGTAAAAAATATTGTACTTACTAACAAAACAGCTAGTGCTGCTACAATCACGATTACGATTGCAGGAACGGGAGTGGTTTACGGATATTCCGTTGCGGCAAACGACACAGTGGTAATTGATTTATCTTTGGTTATGAATGCAACAGAAACAATTACAGTGCAGTCAGGTACTGCTAATGCAATTAACTTGTACATTAGTGGCGTGGAGGTGGCATAATGGGGATTCAACGATTACAACCTGTTGGTGGTGGAACGGATTGGAGTAAATATACTCCCATTTCTATCATTTCATCAATAACACCGTCCACTACTTATACACCTGTTTTAATCATAACAGGTAAAGGATTTTTAAAATCAGCAACGGCTTATGGTCCCAGATATTCTTTACGAATAACCATAGACGGTACTGTTATACATGAGAGCGGATATTTAGATGGGTCAATTTCCCAACAATCAGGTCTTATTGCAGGTGGTGACATACTAGGTGATGGAACGGGTTCACTATACGACAGAATAAATAAGGTTTATCCATTATCAATGGTCACCCATCCTTTTATTATGTCATCATTAAGCACTTCTTCGAATAAATCCGTTTTATTACCAAAAGAATTATTCTTTAATCAATCTCTTAAAGTGGAGATAAAAACAACGACCGGAACAGATAGTATAGGTTATGAAATTACAGGAGGTCATGAATAATGGGTACTATTATCAATCAATATATAGATGGAAATATGCAAGTCATTGAATATGACAGCGGAACTATTGTAAAAATACCCGTTCAATCCGAAACACCGCCGGGGGAAACATTACCAGTACCGCCCACGTTTGAACAGCGATTAAAAACTTTAGAAGAAGCGACCAACGTTTTATTAGGTTTAAAATAGGGGGGGTATTCATATGAGTAAACTCTATCAATTTATTCTTTATCAATGGGTAATGGGAAAAGATGAAGCATATATTAACGCTGCAGTTGCTAAAGGATATATCACACAGGATGAGGCCAATACCATTCTGGCTACTCCAAAGGCGGTTTAATTCAATACAAAACGGAAACACCACTGAAAAGTAGGTGTATTTTTTATGGTTTTAAACAGAGAAGGAGCCACTTTTTCAAAGTAGGCTCTTTTGTTTTTTATGAGAGGTGCTTAAAAATTGGAACAAAAAGATTACGAACGGATAACCGCATTAGAGACCCAACTTGAAACGTTGACCAAAAGTGTGGAGAGAATTGAAACAAAACTAGATTTACTGACTTCTAGCTTCATAACGAGAAATGAAGCGGATATCAGATTCAAAAACTTAGAAAAAGAACTCAAAGAAGTTAAAGAAAATAAACGAGCAAACAGTGCTTTATTGGTGAGCGTCATATCCGTGGCGGTCACTTTTATTTTTGCACTGATAAATCTATTGAGGTGATAAACATGAAAATGGACAAAGCAACTTTAGCAAGAACAATTGTATTGATTGTAGCTTTATTGAACCAAGTGTTGACGTCTTTTAATCTCAACCCACTGCCTTTTTCGGATACACAAGTTTATGACGCTGTGACAGTCATATTTACAGTCGTATCGTCTCTAGTCACTTGGTATAAGAACAACGAAATCAAGAAAAAAGGTGATACAAATGCGCAAAACTAAAGCTATTACAGCGCTAGTCCTATCATTGGGGCTAGCGTTTTCTTTTGGATTCAGCGCATACGCACAACAGCCCGATGTTGATTTTATTGATGTATCGCACCATAATGCCCAAAAGGGATTGCCACTTTCCTTCTATCAAACTATCAAACGAGGTGGAGTTAAGGGGGTTGTGGTAAAAGTCAGTGAAGGCAGCTATTATGTGGATCCGGCTGCATCAGTCAATGTTGCCAATGCAAAACAGGCTGGACTAATCGTAAATGCTTATCATTTTGCACGGTTTAAAAGCAATGACCAGGCTAAAAGCGAAGCCAATTGGTTTGATAAAAAGCTAAAATTAGTAGGTTTCGATAAAAACAAGGACGGCTACGTTGTGGTAGACGTTGAAGATCCAAATCTATCAAATAGTCCTTCAAAATTGACTGAATACACAAATACTTTTATTAAGCAAATGCATAATTTGGGCTATAAACGGGTGGATTTATACAGTGGCTCCTATTATTACAACAGCCGGCTTTTACCGAAATCTTTAATCATTGATAAACCGTGGCTGGCTTCCTATCCTTCCAATCCACAAAAAGGACAACCAACAGCCAATTTTAGCAACGGCCGCGGAGCTTGGCAATGGTCTCAAAGCTATAGATTTGTCGACATGAGTGGCTATGGCTATTTTGATGCCAACGAGGACTATGCGAGCAAATATACGAATAAAGCTGCAGGTGGAGTCGGCACGATTCAAGATATTTCTTTAATTGATTATATGAAGTCAAAAGGAATGGACGCTTCCTTCGCCAATCGTGCTAAGCTTGCGAAAGAATATGGAATCGCAAATTACACGGGTACAGCTGCCCAAAATCTTGCTTTGCTGTCGAAATTACAAACCAATACAAAGCCGGCAAAGACAAATCTAAGCAACAGCAAACTAACGACCAATCCGAAGGTTGTGACGGGCAAGTATCGCCTCATGACAGGGACTTTTAAAACAAAAACCGATCTCCATAAAGCTGCAGTAAAGCTAAAAGATAAAGAAAAAATTGCGGTTTATGAGGTAGACAAAAGTGGTTTGCGATTGATGACTGGAACTTACGTCGGAAAAGAGGATGCCGATCAGATGGCAGCCAAAATTAAAAAGGAATTCGGATGGGTAGTGTATGTGAAGGGGGAATAATAAAAGCCCTTCTCATGTGAGAGGGGCTTTATTTTTAGTAAACCAATTTAAAGTCATCGTAATCGACAGCATCAAAACCATTTTCTTCAATAAAGGCTTCTTCGTTAAATCCGATTAATTCAAGTGCTTCATCTACCGTTAAAGAGCGATTCGTTAAAACTTCCCCTACCAAAATGTCTTCATAAAATACTTTTGCCATTTTCAATTCCTCCCACGATAAACTTAAACATAAAAGAGAGATACTTATCTGAAACGGATCGTAGCACGTATCACATCACCGGTCTCCTCGTCTATTTCGGTTTCATAATCAAAATCCAAAACTTCCGTATTGCCACTTTTGGTTTCCCAAGTTCTCAACTCAAAAGAGCCGCCATTTCCAGCGTTTTCTATGACTTGTTTTACCGTTTCCTCGAAGTCAATAAAATCCGCTTTGGAATTTTCTACAACAAAGTCATATAAACGTTTGATGTTCAAAAACATCACATCGTTGTAAGTAAACGGTGTGTCGGGGTTTTCCAACGCTGCACTCAAATATTTTTCTACAATCGCGTCAGTGCTTAACATGATTTCCATTTCCTTTTCCTCCTTAGTTTTCTAAACTCTTTTTATATTCCTTTGCCTGCTCCACAGTCCAAACTGGAGTAGCAGCTAAAATCTGAACAGGCTCAGGGAGCGGATCCTTTACTTTTCTCCCCTCTCGCTGACGTGAGTACTTAGTGCTAAGACGGGCTTTATCCCACTCGATTATTTCAGCAAACTCTTTGATGCCAACAAGAGGGGGAATTACTCCCCCGACAATTTTCCGATTTCAAACATGTACTTTTCTACATCACGACCGATGTCCTTGAGATGTTGTCGCACTTCATCAAGGTCCATGATTTCACCAGTTTCATGAGAGCCTTGCCATTGGGACCAATTATTAAGTAAAAATATATCTTTGTCTTGAACGTTTTCTCCGTCCATTTCGAGCACTTTGTAAATTCTCTCATGTTCACCGATCCCTCCGGTAACATGATTTCTTCCATCCCATTCATCGAGATCAACAAACGCTTCAGTGATGACAAGTTCTGTTTCGGTTGTGTTTTCGTCTAACACTAAAGTTTCCCGATTACTACCGTCCCACCATTCATATACCTTGATTGGTTCAGCGTCGGTGAGGAGAAAAAATTTCTGTTCATAGCAGTCAAAAGCAAGTTTTTCTTCAATTTCAGGAAAATCCTCAGCCCATGAAATTTCTGCACCTTCTAAACCGCAGCTTTTCAAAAATTTCTTCATTTCATAATCGTCTTGTATTTCTTCCTCCTTTTCAGAAAGATGGTTTTGAAGCTTTTCTATGATGTCGGTTGTGGGTTCAACATTTTCAATGATCAAAGTCTGATCACTAACCCAGGCGCGTTCTTCAACTTTCTTTTTGTCGATCAAGAACGCAAAGCTGTTAAAATCATTTTTCCAAAGCACTTTTTCCAATTTCATTTTTATTCCTCCCGATTATAGACTTTCAGATACTGCTTTTTCTTTACTTTCAGCTATCTTGCGATATGCTTCTACTTTCGACCAAGCAGCTTTCATAATTTTGTCTTTCATAAATTTCACAACATCATCAGCTGCACGAGAAAGGTCTTTTCCAATAAAGTCATAGCAAACCATTTTTTCTGCTTTCCAATCATAGTACATTTTCCGTGACAAACGCCGAAGTGCTCCTACTGTTTGTCCAGCCATTTCTTTTAATTCAACCAACTGCATTTTAACTTCTATGTAAAGACGATGTTTTCCATATTTCATCCAATCGTTAGCGGTAGCTTCTACCACAACATCCTTCACGTTTTTCAAACCTTTAGCCAACTCCCATGCGATTTTCAGAGCTTCCGCAAAATATTCCTTCACCTT
>Ga0207865_102081_pt1 | contig 12595 bp, 9 predicted proteins | sample HigsolmetaAR204D_FD_184836 | JGI IMG/M metagenome (GOLD analysis project Ga0207865, IMG submission 184836) | Ionic liquid and high solid enriched microbial communities from the Joint BioEnergy Institute, USA - AR20-4-D (SPAdes) (version 2) ...
CGTCTCTTCCAGCGAACGGCACTCAGTATCGTTCAGAACGAAACTGAGGAACGCTATTTGGTCAGAAACGCCCATTCGGGTCGCCCAAAATGCCGAATAATACTGCTCACTTGCGTTACAATGTCAAATCTAGCGTTTCAAGTAAAATAAGCTCTGTGGCTAGCGTTAGCACTAGTCCAGTCACCATTCAATAGTGTTTATTCGAAGTTTTCAAACCAACATAGCTAAACTACAACATATTCATTCCAAATACTTTCAAATTCCTCTTTACTTATCTGCATTGGAATAAACTCCGCGTTTGCTGCAACCTCCTCAACTGTTGGATATGGATGCTCTGACAAGATCGAGCCTCCGAATTCGCTGGATTGTGTCGCATAACCAATCCTGCCATTTTTGAATATCTCCATTTTTCTGTTTTCATATCCTGCATCATCAAGCTCGGCATAAATAAGATAAGGTTCGTCAGCCATCTCATGTATCCATTCTATCTTCAAAAACCGCATCCCATCGCCCCTTTTAATTTGTAGCTGTATAGACAATTCTGGCGGATTATCATTCATCCTAAAACTGCGTAAAACTGCGGAAAATAATCATCAGGCCGAAGACATCATACGCTCTTGCAGATGTTTCCGGCGTTGGAGCTGCACCTTCTACATATACGAAATATACGAACTTTATTTGTTTAACAAGTCCTCAATCACTTCTCGAATTTCTATCGCCGATCATTTCCGGTTCTTCTGACGAAGCCTATTCATCTATTTAAAGCTTATCCAAGATCATATTTATTTTTTCCAAATGACGGGGGTCATCCTCTTTGATCGCTTGCAGTATATCTTTAATGATTCGTTGGATAGAGCCATCTACCTGGTCTAATGCGTTCATATAAGGTTCCAAAAAAATTTCTGAGTTTAACAGTGTTCGATGCATTCTTTCTGCCCAAAACCTCGCATGAGGCAACATACTTGGAATCCCATGAGCCAATTTAAGAAGACCGTCTTCCAGGCCATTCCGTTTAGCGATATAAAAAATCGTTTCAATTAGATAATCGTCAGCTGCAGGTTCGGCAATATCGTCCTCAAAAACAGTGCATAGATCAGGAATGAGGTCATTTGTTCCTTGAAGTGATAAATTGCTTAGAATTTCTTCAAATATCTCTATATTGTCGCCCTCATTCTCCATAAAACGCATTTGGTACAGTATCGAAATTTGATCTTTAAACGTTGACATGATTTTCCTCCACCCATCCTCTTGCTACCGCGGCTTGCCAAAGAGATTTATGCCGTTATTTTTCATAATAACAGAAAGTCGCACTTCGCTTTATCGCTTTAGCCAAGTTAAACTTTCTGTAACGTTAAACGAACGCGCCTCGAGGGGTCTTGGGCACTCCCTGCGAAGCGCGTTTGCTAAAATGTTACCCGGACAATTGCCCCCCGCATTACCGCGCCGGCCTGTAAGGGCTCTGCTCCTTGTACTGCAGCTCGTACAGGCGGTAATAGTAGCCGCGCTGGGCAATAAGCTGATAATGGTTGCCGATCTCGCGTACCTTGCCCTTGTGCATGACGACGATCTGGTCGGCGTGCTGGATCGTCGAGAGGCGGTGGGCGACGATCAGCGTCGTCCGGCCCTGCGAGATGTTGTGCAAGGCGTCCTGTACGATCAGCTCCGTCTCCGTGTCGATGTTGGAGGTCGCCTCGTCGAGAATCAGGATTTGCGGCTGATGGGCGATCGCCCGGGCGAACGACAGCAGCTGGCGCTGGCCGAGCGACAGGTTGATGCCCCGCTCGCCGAGCTGCGTGGCGTAGCCGTCCGGCAAGCTGCGCACATAGTCGTCCATATGTACCATGCGCGCCGCTTCCCTCACCTGCTCGTCGGTGATTTCATGATCGTTCAGCCGGATATTCGAAGCGATGTCGCCGGTGAACAGGAAGACGTCCTGCTGCACGACGCTGATCGAGCGGCGCAGCTCATCCAGCGGAATATCGCGAATATCGATGCCGTCGAGCTTGATGCTGCCCTTCTGGATGTCGTAGAAGCGGTTGATCAGCTGAATGATGGAGCTTTTGCCCGCGCCGGTCGCGCCGACGAAGGCGACGGTCTGGCCCGGCTGGATCGTGAAGCTGACGTCCTTGAGCACCCATTCTCCTTCATTGTAAGCGAACCAGACATGCTCGAAGCGAATTTCGCCGCGCACCCGCTCCGGCAAATGCTTCGGATTGTCGCTGCAGGCGATGGCCGGCTTCTCGTCCAGCATGTCGAAGATCCGCTCCGCGCCGACCATCGCCTGCTGAATCTGGTTGTATTTCTCGGCCAGACTCATCAGGGGCTGGAAAAACTGGCGCACATAGTGCGTAAAGGCGTACACGATACCGAACGTGATGCTGCTGTCGATGACTTTGGCTCCGCCGTACCAGAGCAGCAGCGCGATGGCCAGATTGCCCATCATGCCGATCGCCGGCTGAAAGATCGAGTTGATGACCGTGCCGCGCATCCCGGCCCGGTAATACGCGGTATTGTGATAGTCGAACTGCTCCCGCTGCCGCTCCTCGCGAATGAACAGCTGCGTAATCCGGATGCCGGACAAGTTCTCGGCGAGGAAGGCGTTCAGCCGCGACAAAATGGTGCGCGTCCGGCGCTGCGCCTCCCGCACGACGCGGCGGTACCAGAACGTCAGCAGCGCCAGCACCGGGATGACGGTGAACGACAGCAGCGCCAGCTCCACGCTCATGTGCAGCATGACGGCGACGATGCCGACGAGGACGATAACGTCCTTGACCAGGTTGACGACGACCTGGGAGTACAGCTGGTTCAAAGACTCCGTATCCTGCGTCACCCGCACGACGAGCCGTCCGACCGGATTGCGGTCGAAATAGGACATCGACATCCGGCTCAGATGGTTGAACAGCTGCTGGCGGATGTTGAAAATGATCGTCTGCCCCGTATACTGCAGCAGGTTGCTCTGCAGATAGCTGAGCGCCGCCGCGCCGATCACGGTCAGCAGGAACAGCACGCCGAGCCGGACGAAGCCGGCGTAATCCTGCGCGCGGAACGCCGCCAGCGCTGCCTCGTCCAGCGGCGCGGCCGCGAATGTGCGGCCTTCCGACAGCACCGCGGCGCGGCCGTCCGCTTCCGCCGCTTGCACGGCCGCCTGCGGCGAGCTGAGCCAGCCCGCGATCAGCCAGTACTGTCCGTCCGTACGAACGATTTGGACAGCCTCCGCGCCTTCGGGCGGCGACGCTTGCGCCGCGGCGGCGTCCCCCTCATCCAGGCGGACGTACGACTTGCCGTCCCATTCGACGACCCGGCCGTATCGCTTGAGACTCTCCGCCTGCTCCGCTCCGGCCGCCAGCATCGGCCGGTTCAGCCCGTTGATATGGCCGTCGATAACGACCTTCATAATATACGGCCGCGCCAGGTCGGCGACGACGATCAGGAACGCCAGCGCGATGCACAGCACAATCATTTTCCAATACGGCTTGGCATAGGACAGCAGCCTTGTCAGCAGCTGGGTGTCCTTGAACTGCTTGACCGCCTTTTCCTCGTGGATGCTCCGGCTCATGCCCCCGCACCTCCCTGCACCATTCGGGGCTTGGAGCCTCCGATGTCAGTCTCCTCCTGCCGCTCCGCCTCTTCGTCGAGCAGCTGCTTATGATACATGTCCGCGTAGATGCCGCTCATGGCGAGCAGCTCCTCATGGGTGCCCCGCTCCACGATCCGCCCCTCCTCCAGCACGACGATCTGATCGGCAGACTGTACGGACGAGATCCGATGCCCGATAATGATCGTCGTTCGCCGGTTCATGACCGACTTGAGCCCTTCCAGAATCAAATCCTCGGTAATCGTATCGACCGCCGATAAGCTGTCGTCGAAGATGAGAATCGACGGCCGCTTGATGATCGCCCGGGCGATGCTGACGCGCTGGCGCTGTCCGCCGGACAGCGAGATGCCCCGCTCGCCGAGCGCCGTATCAAACTGATCGGGGAACTCGACGATATTGTCGTACACCTGGGCAATCTTCGCCGCCTGCTCCACCTCTTCGTCCGTATACGGATGCGGGTCGAAGCCGATGTTGTCGCGGATCGTGGATGAGAACAGGAATTGGTCCTGCGGCACGATGCCGATCTGCCCGCGCAGCGTGCGCAGCGGAATTTCGTGAATATCGTGACCGTCGATGAAGATCGTGCCCTGCGGCGGATTGTACAAGCGGACGAGCAGATGCACGAGCGTGCTCTTCCCGCTGCCGACCCGGCCGACGATCGCCAGGCTCGAGCCTTTCGGCACCTTAAGCGAAATATCCCGCAGCGCCGGACCGGGCGCTTCCGGGTACGAGAAGGTCAAGTTGCGGATCTCGATGCTCCCTTGGATCTCGTCAATCTCCGGCTTCGCCATCTCGTCGTCGACGATGTCCGGCTGCGTATTGAAAATTTCCAGCAGCCGCTTCTCCGAGGCGCGGCCGCGCTGCAGGATATTGACGACTTTGCCCAAGTTCTCGATCGGCCCCATGAGCAGCGACAAATACGTGTTGAAGGCGACGAATTCCCCCAGCGTAATGATATCCTTCATGACCATAACGCCTCCGATAATGACGGAGACGAGGAAGCTGAAGCCGACGATCCCGGCGCTCAGCGAGCCGAACAGCGAGTTGGAACGGACGAACCTGCGGTTCATATCGACCGCATGCTGATTGTCCCTGGTGAACAGCTCGCGCTCCGCCTTCTCCTGCACGAACGCCTTGACGACGCGAATACCTGCGGTAAATTCCTGCACCCGGCTCGTCATGTTGCCGATGGCCACCTGCATGTCCGCCGACTGCTGCTGAATGCGGTGGTTGAACTTGTAGGCCAGCAGGCTGAGCAAAGGCAGCGGCAGCATCGTTAGCAGCGTCAGCCAAGGATTGACCGAGCTCACCATCGCCACGATCGAGATGACGATCAGCAAAAGCGCTTCCAGAACGTTATAATAGCCTTGCATCGTTACCTCGCGAATGACCCCGACGTCGCTGATGGCGTGCGACATCAGATCGCCGATCCGCTGATTGTTGAAATATTGGGCGGACAGCTTCTCCCAATGCGAGAACAGCTCGCCGCGCACCCTCATCTCCAGCTGCCGCGACAGGCGGAACAGGTAGATTCGCGACCAGGAGCGGAAGAAAGCGATGCCGAAGGCGACGGCCGCCATCCAGAGAGCAAAATCGACCGCTTCCCGGTACGTCAGCGAGCCGATCTGCAGATTGTCGGTGAAGCGCCCGAGCAGCCATGGTATCAGCAGTTGAAGCAAGCTAGATATGGACAATAATGCGAATCCCATCACATAGGCCCACTTGTGGGATTGGATATGCGTCCGGAAAATATCCTTTCTCTCCATGCGTTCTCCTCCTGCCGAATGAAACAGACTATTGTAAGGGTAACTCGAAGCGGAGGGAGATGCCATGGATATCCTTGCCGCAAATCATGTACTATTTTACTTTTTCAAACCGCCAAATATGGATTTTCTCTCTCCCTCCGTCCACCCATTCGCCCAATGGAGCAAAGTGCCGGTATACATCCGCTGCTGCCCCGGATTCGCTCCCGCTCCGCCGGCGCGCCCGCTTCATGTCGGCATAGGCCGCTTCATCGATTCCTTGCCAAACCTCCACAAACAGGTTCCTTTGGTCCGTCCCCTCATATAATGTGCATTGCGGATAATGAGCTTTCACCGATTCCGCCCACGCCAGGTAAAGCTCCCGGCACGCCGGCTTCAGACGGTATTCGACAAAAACGAGACACATTTTTTTGCGCTCCTTTGCTTTATTTTAATGAAGAAAATGATACACTAATGATAATAATGAGCATGATGCATACTTTGATTGAAGCGGTTCGTTCCGAAAAGCTTGGAGGATGATGCACATGGACACGGGTACCCACCTCGTCATCGGCCTGGGCCTCGCAGGTCTGGCTCACGTCGATCCTGTGGTGGCCTCTGATTCTGCAGTCGCGACAGCCATAATGATCGGTACGATCATCGGTTCGCAAGCTCCCGACTTCGATACGGTGCTTCGGCTGCGCGGCAACGCAACGTACATTAAGAATCACCGGGGCCTGTCCCACTCGCTCCCGGCTATCGCTATCTGGACGCTGCTGATTACGGGCGGGCTCGCCCTGTTCTTCGACGGGCTGCCGATCGCTACAGCGCTGTTATGGGTGTTTATCGCCGTGGCGTTTCACGTCTTTACCGATTTGTTCAACACCTATGGGACGCAGGCGGCGCGGCCTTTTTCGAACAAGTGGATTTCGTGGAATATCATTCACATCTTCGATCCCGTTATTTTTATTTCGCATGTGCTGGCCATCTTCCTCTGGGCTGTGCATCTGGTCGAGCCGGAGAGGCTGTTCCCGCTCCTGTACGCTTTCCTGGCGCTCTATTATGTATGGAGGACCTGGGTGCATTACCGTCTGGAATCGACTGCGCACCGCAGCGATCCGCAGTACGCGAAAGGCGACAAATATACGTTCATCCCGACCGTGAACCTGCATCACTGGCAAGTCGTCAAAAGCCAGGCGAACGGCTCCTATATGCTGGGCGAGTATAAGAACGACAAGCTGCAATGGATCGACTGCGTGCGCTGCGATGTGCACCCTGCCGTCGAAGCGTCGAAGAAGCATCCGAATATCGCTTCTCTCCTGTATTTTACGTCCTTCGCCTGCGCCGATGTCAAGGAGCATGAATGGGGCTACGAGGTGCGCTGGATGGACGTCCGCTACCGCCACCGCAAGCAGTATCCGTTCGTGGCCGTGCTGCTTATGGACCGGCAGTACCAGACGATCGATTCTTATGTCGGATGGCTCAGCGAATCGCGATTGGGGAAAAGACTGCGGGTCGACCTGTATTAGTCCGGCCCGCTTTTTTTGGGCTTTCGCAAGACGCCGATTTACAAGCGAAGCCTTCGTATCGCAACATGAAAAGCTCAAGGAGCATTGCGCTCCTTGAGCCCCTATTGATGAGACGCTTGATGCCTTCACTTGTCGCCGTGATTAGCGAGCTTGGCCGCCTGCCAGCTGTTGCTCGGCGATTTGAACCAAGCGGCGAGTGATATGACCACCGATCGCGCCCGTGTCGCGAGTAGCCATATAACCGTAGTAACCGTCTTGCGGAATTTGAATGCCAAGTTCTTGGGCAACCTCATACTTCATTTGATCCAGAGCTTGCGAAGCTTGAGGAACAACCAATACGTTGCTGCTGCGGGATTGACCTGCACCCATGTTCAGCACTCCTTTCAATGGAATGAATGTCTTTGATGTATTTGCAAGCTTGCAAGCTTATTATGCGACGCATCCACAAAACTATACGCACCTTTTGAAAAAAGATGATCTCTCATCCATCGCCGTCTCGAAAGGAGTTGAACACCGTGCCCAAAGGTCTCGCATTGCTATTTGCCGTCATCGCCACCGTGCTGCTCGGTAGCATCAGTTATTTCATGGCCGCCGGACAAGCCGGGATGGCGATCATCTGCTCGCTCATCGCCGTCCTGTTCATGGGATTCGGCTTCGCCGTCAAAGCCAGGATGAGAAAAAAGAAGGGCTAAGGGTGCTTTACAGCACCACAAAGCCCATTTTTTCTTTGACCTGCTTAAGCGTCGCCGCCGCCAGCTCGGAAGCCCGCTCCCGGCCTTGCCGCAGCACGTCATGCAGCTCGCCCGAGGCGCGAATTTCCCGGTAGCGCGCCTGGATCGGCTCCAGCACGGCGACTACCGCTTCGGCCAAATCTTTCTTGAACGGGCCGTAGCCCTGCCCTTCATACCTTGCTTCGATCTCGGCCAGCGATAGATCCGAGCACATCGAGTAAATGCTCATCAGGTTGCTGATCTCCGGCTTATTCGCCGGATCGTATTTCACCTCGCGGCCCGAATCGGTCACCGCGCGGCTGATCTTCTTGCGGATGACGTCCGGCTCGTCAAGCATGGCGATATAGCTGCCGGGATTCGGATTGCTCTTGCTCATCTTCTTCGACGCATCGTCCAGCGACATGATGCGGGCGCCGACCTCCGGATAATACGGCTCCGGGAGCTTGAACATGTCGCCGTAGCGCGTATTGAAGCGGTGCGCCAAATCTCTCGTAATCTCGAGATGCTGCCGCTGGTCGTCGCCGACGGGAACCAGGTCCGCGTTATACAGCAAAATATCGGCAGCCATCAGCGACGGATACGTGAACAGGCCGACGCCGACCGACTCCTTGCCGGCCGATTTTTCCTTGAACTGGGTCATTCGCTCCAGCTCTCCCATGTACGACAGCGTCGTCATGATCCAGCCGAGCTCCGCATGCTCGCTCACGGTCGATTGCAGGAAGATCGTCGCCTTGGACGGATCGATGCCTGCCGCAAGATACAGGGCGCTGACTGCCTCGCTCTGCTCGCGAAGCGCCTCAGGCTCCTGGGGCACGGTGATCGCGTGCAAATCAACGACCATAAAATAGCAGTCGTGCGTGTGCTGCAGTTTGACATAGTTTTTCAATGCGCCGATGTAGTTGCCCAGCGTCAGCCGTCCGCTAGGCTGCATGCCGGATAGTACGCGCAGATTGGCCATGGCTTATTCCTCCTTCATGATCCTTCGAATCAGATTCAGGTCAGGGAACGCAAAAAAGGCCCTCCGCCCGCAAGGGACGATAGGACCGTGGTGCCACCCTTATTCGTTCACAAAAACGCCTGCAACCCCGCTCCTCCTCACGGCGGTGCAAGGCTTGTCTGAACCTCTGATGCCCCGTAACGGAGGGCTGCCGGCAGATGCATACTGATGCGGCGCTCGTCGCTTATCGCTGCTCCCGGGTCTCGCTGCTCCCGGGTCGGGCCTGTTCCGCACGTTCCGCCTGCTGCTCAGGGATCCATTCGCTTCGTCCGCCCGCCCGCCGGTTCCCAGCCTTCCCGGCTCTCTGTGGAGCTGATTCGTCCGCCTACTTGTTCCCGTCATCGCTTTGCTGTATTGGCATTAATATAGCCGAAACGGTTTCGCCTTGTCAACTTCTTTTGCAAGCTTGTCCCTCCCCCCAAAAAACGTGTCCTATAGGCAGTACAAGCTGCATACGCTATAATAGATGATAAATATTACGAATATAAAAAGGAGAACCGCCTATGCCCGCGTCGCTGCTTCGCTGGGGACCTGCGCTGACCGCCTTGCTCTGCCTGGTCCTCCTCGGCCTCATTATCGCCGACAAGCCGCTGCCCGATCTAAGCTTTCTGCAGGCGGACGGGCTGCAAAACTTCAAGACCTTGTTTCTCAGCATTATATTGGAAGCTTTTCCGTTCGTGCTGCTGGGCGTGCTCGTCTCGGCGCTCTTGCAAATGTTCGTTTCCGAGCAGACCCTCCGCAGGCTTATGCCCAAAAATCCGCTGCTCGGCATCGGCTTCGCCTGCGTCGCCGGGCTTATTTTTCCGCTGTGCGAATGCGGGATGATTCCCGTCATCCGGCGCTTGATGAGAAAGGGCATGCCTGTCTATATCGCCGTCGTGTTCATTCTCGTCGGGCCGATTATCAATCCCGTCGTCTTCGCCTCGACGTTCATGGCGTTTCGCAGCCGGCCGGAAATCGCCTATTCGCGAATGGCGCTCGCCTTTATTGTCGCGTTCGCGATCGGCTGGCTCGTCTATAAGCTCGTCAGAACGAATCCGCTGAGGCTCGCCGGGGCGAATTCGCGGCATGGGCAGCCGCACCGGCACGACCATGGCCCTGTTCCAGGCGGCATACAATCGCGGGCCCAGCCCGACCGCCGCCCGGCCGCCTTACATGCGGGGCACGATCACCGCCATCCTCATGATCACCATCACGACCATGCCCATGCGCACGGCGCCGGGTTCAAGGGCAAAGTGACCGGGGTGCTCGGCCACGCCTCGGACGAGTTTTTCGACATGGGCAAATATTTGATCTTCGGCGCCATGCTGACGGCGCTTATCCAGACGCTCGTCGCCAGGGAGAGCCTCGTTGCCATCGGCCAGGGGGAATTCAGCTCGCATCTGTTCATGATGGGGCTCGCTTATGTGCTGTCGCTCTGCTCGACCTCGGATGCGTTCGTCGCCTCGTCGTTTACGACGACCTTTTCGACAGGCTCGCTGCTTACCTTTCTCGTGTTCGGCCCGATGCTCGATATCAAAGGCACGCTCATGCTGCTGTCGGCCTTCCGCGCCCGCTTCGTGCTACTAATGTCGGCGCTCGTCATCGTCGTTGTGCTGGCCGCGTCGCTGCTGTTCGAACGGCTATTTTTTGCTTAAGTAAAGGAGTGTGAATCTTGAGCCCGCGCATGCTCGCCTTTCATCATTTGCTGAAATCGTCGATTTTGCTCGGCTTTGCCGTCTATATCGTATATTTGGTCAGAACGGATAACATATTCCTATACATAGCCCCGCGCATGGTCGACTACGTCAAATGGTCGGCGCTCGGGCTGTATGCAGTCGCCGTCTATCAGCTTTATTTGGCGGTGCGCCATTTTGTTGCGCCGCGCGGCAGCGCCGCAAGCTGCAGCTGCGACGGCCACGACCATACGCCGTCCCGCTCGCTCTTCAAAAACGCCGTCGTCTACGGGCTGTTTCTGTTTCCGCTGCTGCTCGGCTTCCTGCTGCCGGACGCCACGATGGGCTCGAGCCTGGCCGCGAAGAAAGGCATGAACTTAAGCAGCGCAAGCTCGGTCAAGAAAGCGGGCAGCGCAGCTGGAGATGAGCCGGGAGCTGCGGAGCTTGACGCGAAGCCGGATGCCGGTGCCTCGGACGGGGAAGCTTCTGCCGCTCCTGCGGCTCCCGAAGCGGTTCCGCCGGCTTCCGCAGAGGACGAGGCGTCCCTGGACGAATTGTTTCCGTCCGACAAATTTACGTGGGCCTATGCCAAATATGCCAAGGAGCTGTATCAAAGCGAAGTCATTCAGGTGAAGGAAGAGCTGTATATGGAGACGCTGACGACGGTCGATCTGTACCTGGACCGGTTCGTCGGCAAAAAGCTGGAGCTGACCGGCTTCGTATACCGCCAGGAGAATATGAAGGATAACCAGTTCGTCCTCGGCCGCTTCTCGTTGCAGTGCTGCTCGGCGGACGCTGCGCCGTTCGGGGTGCTGGTCGAATACGACCGGGCCCGCAACTTTGCCACCGACAGCTGGGTAACCGTCACGGGAACGATCGGGAAGACGACATTCGACGACATGGAGATTATGGTGCTGAAGCCGGAAAAGGTGGCGAAGGCCGAACCGGCGAAGACGCCGTATGTTTATCCGAATTACGATTTCGGAACATAGGCCGATACGATGCAGGGGGACGGGGAAGCCTGTCCCCCGTTCATGCAGCAGCCGGCGGCGCCTGGTTTTTAGCCGGGCGAATGGCCGGCGAGCAGCGATTTCGCATGAGCCAGCGTATTCGGGTACAGCGGGCGGTAATCAAGCCGGTCCGCAAATTCGACAAACTGCTGGCCGACATGCCGAACCTGCTCCGCGTACTCCTTGCGGTCGACCGCATATTCCGCCAAAATGCGCGGCTCATCCCCCTGCCTTTCCTCCAGCTCCGTAAGCATGATCCGCTCCCCCTCATGACGCACCCGGAACGAAAACGCACGGCATTCCGGATCGCCGCAGCCGCAGCAAAAGAACGGCTTGCTCTCCCACATGTCCGGCTCGCTCCAACGGTCCGGGTCGACGTCCCGGTACAAACTGAGCAGCATGGCCGGCATGCCGACATCGACGCACAGCGGCTCGTCGATAACCGTCTCGCCGTCGATTTCGAGCTTTACGTCCGCATGGATAATTTGCAGATCGACATCGTGGGACCAACCATTGCAGGTAAGTCGAAAAGCCATGGCGAAAACCTCCTATCTTGAAAATTTGGCGATATACGCCGACAAAATTTCAACACCGCAGGTGACGACCGATGACGTAAGGAAGCGCTCGTCATAAGCGCCCTCAACTGCCCAAGCTGTGTTTTTTCAGCTTTCCCTTCCTGAGTTGCTTCTTCCTGGGCTGTTCCTTCCTGAGCTGTTTCTTTCCGCGCTCCCGCCGAAGCTTCCGAATTTCTAACGCTAGTGACAAACGCTATTTTGATAAAACGTGCCCTGATAAAAATGTAACGAAACTAAGTAACGCTATTTGGTCAGAAATGTTGAATCCGGCAGCCCAAAATGCCAAATAAGGCTGCTCACTTGCGTTACAACTTCAAATTGATCGTTTCGAGCGAAATAAGCTCTCTGGCTAGCGTTAGCCCAGCAAACAGCACCCTAGACCAGCGAGCATGAAGAGAAGCTTCTATCCGAAGCACCTTCGCCAGAGATGAGCGAGGCTGCGCTTGAGCGGCAGCGTGCGAACTCCGCGTTAGCGCGGCCCCTCCCTGGGCACATGAGGCGACAAATCCTGCAAAAAATGCAACATTTTCAGGCCTCTTCGCACCAGAAGAAGGGTAATGTTGCATTTTGTGCAACAATTTGAAGGCAAATGGGCTCCACATCGAGGATCATTGCTAAAATGTTGTACAAAGTGTAGGCCTGTTGATTTTCCAATTTTAGTCAAGGGAAAGCAACATGGTTAGCCAAATAAACGATCCATTCGATCGGTAAATTTGCTTCGTTCATCAGCCGAGCGAAATCCGCAAAAGATATTCGCGCGG
>Ga0207865_102085_pt1 | contig 12585 bp, 16 predicted proteins | sample HigsolmetaAR204D_FD_184836 | JGI IMG/M metagenome (GOLD analysis project Ga0207865, IMG submission 184836) | Ionic liquid and high solid enriched microbial communities from the Joint BioEnergy Institute, USA - AR20-4-D (SPAdes) (version 2) ...
ACGAAAATTGCAAAGGCGTGAAAATAAGGGGCAACGCGTTCACGACGGACAGACCTCGCCAAACTCGAGGGGTTGCGTTTGTAAATCGGTATCATAACTTAAAAGTATTGACACCGTTAAGCCACTTCGCTAAAATAAAGGTATCAAACGGTATCATAACATAGTGTCGTAAAAGGAGTGGCGCAAATGAAGTACGGTTACGCACGGGTGTCAACGGTTGGACAAGATTTACAAGCGCAAATTGAAGCATTAAAGGCGGAAGGTTGCGAAAAGATTTACTCGGAAAAATTCACCGGTACAAAAGCGGATAGACCGGAATTTCAAAAGCTACTAGCGGCGCTACAAGAAGGCGATACGCTAGTTGTAACCAAACTAGACCGCTTTGCACGCTCAACGGCAGAGGCGCTATCAATCGTTAAAGACTTATTCGATCGCGGTGTAAAGGTTCACGTACTAAACATGGGTTTAATCGAGAACACACCGACTGGCCGGCTAATCTTTACGGTTGTGAGTGCGTTTGCGGAGTTTGAACGCGATCTAATCGTTGAACGAACGCAAGAAGGTAAAGCGATAGCCAAACAACGTGATGACTTTCGCGAAGGTAGACCGCCAAAATATACGAAAAAGCAAATAGATCACGCGCTTGTGTTGCTTGAAACACATTCGTATAAGCAAGTCGAAGAAATGACGGGTATAAGTAAGTCAACGTTAATAAGAGCGAAAAGAAAACGGGAACAGATCGGCAAATAAGCCGGTCTTTTTTGTTGCGGTTAATATACCCCGGGGGTATCGGTTTTTCGAACTTCACGCCCTAATAAAGTCAACTTGCTTACAAATTTCTAAAACTCGAGGGTCGATTTCGGACGACGTCGACCGTTTTTACTTCGCCTGTTGACGGGATGGTGTGCGGGCGGTAGCGTTGTTCTTCGGGCATGGTTGCAATTTGGTATAATGCCTCCATCCCCAAATTAGAGGACGTCCTCCATTTTTCGTCATCCAATTCCGCAGCAACTTTCATCATCTGATTTGCAACCCGATGATTCATTCCCACACTTTCAAGCCATTTTCCGAATTGCCCGTGCGCCAAATCGTTCTCTTTAACGTGCTTCAACCGCCGACCAATCTCGAAAATTGCTTCGCCTGCTACCTGTTTGTATGCGTTGATTTCTGCTGTAATTACGTTGATGTCATTCGGAAATACGGGGGTTCCAAATTTGGAACCCCCGAATGAAAAAGGTAAGACAAACGAAGTCCTCGCAAAGAAAGCCGGAATAGGTAAGTCGGAGGCGAAAAGAAACGCCAATCAACTGAACGCTAAACTAGGGAGAAAGACGAACTCTCCAAATCTGGAGGAATCGTCAGTAAACGGAGAAACAGCGGAAATACTTCGAAAGAAAGCCGGAATAGGAAAGAATAAGGTTTCTCCAATTGGTGAAAAGTTAGACGCTCATGATAAATTAGCGAAAATGGCTGGAGTAGGAAAGGGATCTATCGGAAGGCACGTGATAGGCAAAAAACTGCGGCATATACAACGAACATAAAGACTGGTAAATCTACGGTTATTCCAGATTTGGAAGAAGCAACGGAAAAGAGAAGGTTACTCCAGATTTGGAGGAAGCTATTAAATCCGAAAGAACAGACGTAGCTCTCGCCAAAAAAGCGGTCAGAAAGCGGCGCTAGTTATTCGATTATATTACGAAGAAGAACGACAGAAGGCGGAAGAACGGAAGCGAGCGACACAGTTCGGAAATACGGAGGGTCCAACATTGGACCAACCGAAGAAGGAAGGCTAGAAAGCGGATGTCTGAAGGCGGAAAAGGAGGAATTGAAGAAGGTAGTGCAAATTTGCACACCCTCGAAATGGGAAAGGACGTCGCCGAAATCCTCGCCAAGAAAGCCGGCATATATCACGGAAACCAAGCTAAATAGGGACGACTTAAAACCCGGTCAGAAAGCGGCGTTGGTTATTCGGTTGTATTACGAGGAATTGGCGAAGGAAGCAAAGGCGAACAGTATGGCGAATTTGAGACAATACACCGAGTTGCCAGATTTGGCAAATCGGAGTATTTCAAGAGATACCGCAAATGAGTTAGCTAAAAAAGCGGGAATAGGACGGTCGAGTATGACGTACCTAATTGCAGTGTACCGCAACCGCCACGACTTATTCGAGCGAGTATTCAACGGAGAAATATCAATCAACAAGGCTTATACGCAGATGAAGGCGGACGATTCTTGTACTCGCAGGAATCGTGAATAATCCGTCGAATGGTAGCGGATTTAAAGACGTGGAATGACGGAAAAAGGCGCGCTTGTTTCGTTTAATCGCGCGCCAACTTCGCTTACTTTTCGTTTTGTTTGTCATCCTCAATCGTCAGTATTTCGTTAATGTCGTCAATTTCAAACATTTCCGCGACTTTGCTCAATGTTTCGATATTTACCCTCTTTATATCCTTCTTACACATGTCATTGATTGTTGATGGGCTGACGTTTAGCTTTTTCGCTAGTTCGTTTTGGCTCATTTTGTTCTCATTTAAAACTTCCTGCAAACGTAATTTTATTTTCCGCATATAAAACCTCCTTTATTAAATTATAAATTTATTCGGTTTAACTGTAAATTTATTGTTGACATTCGGTTTAACCGAATATAAAATATAATTAACCATTCGGTTTAATCGAATAAAAAGGAGGATAATCAATATGAGCGACAAAGTACAGGTCGTTATTTATTACGACGACATTGACGGCGATGTTTACGAGCAATATTACGAATCAGTCCGACTATTTGACGATTTTTACTTAACGTTTTACGACGGAATTGAAGAGTTCGCAGCAATTGAAAGACTAAAACCTAGCGACAAGTACCCGGGTTATTTTGAGAGTAGTGGGGAAGTCGTAACATTCGCCTGCGAGTTTGACGCTAACAAGTTGATTCAAAATTTTAGTAGTTTGTCAGCTGCTGATATAATTCGACTAATCGCGGAGGTGGGCATATGAGATTATTTGAACCGACGTTTCCGGTTTCATACACGAAAACTGTTTTAAACTGGTACAACGTGACGATCGACAGCAAGCGCTATAACGTTGCGCCTCACATTTTTCGCAAATTTACTGACGTTAGCAAAAAAGCGCGACTAGGGGTAGCAGAATTGAGTAAAGACGATATTAACGAATTGATTAAGCATAGTATTGCGCTGTAATTAAGGAGGACTAGAGTTATGTTAAAAGTCACAAATAACAGCAAATATCTAACGATCAAAGCTGACTTTGCGACAGCTGCACGACTTATTGACGCAGTTGAAAAAGCGGTCTTGTACTACGAGCAACGAGATGATAAGCAAGTGGTGGAAGAAATGCGGAGACTAGCTGACAAGCTGCGAAATCCTAAGGTTGCCCGATGATGTGCCCGATCGGTTGGCGACGGTCGGGGGTTTGGTCACGGAGGGCAAAGCGATTTAGGGGCGGTCGTAATCGACAAAGTAACGAATATGAACTTTCACAAAGTATCGTAAATGAACTATAACAATAACGTATAATAACTAAAACGTATTTAAATACTTGTCGCGAATAATACTAATTGATAATAAGAATAAAGAGTATAGGCAGCGAAAAGAAGGTGGATGGTGACGATTTAATATCGTGGCTTTAACGTTACTGCTACACTTTTTGAAGTAGCCTACTACACTTTTTGTAGCGGACTGCTACACTTTTTGTAGACTATATATATTTATTATATAGCGTTAATTATAAAGATTTAATATATTGCGTACTTATTCGCTAACGCTCATAAGTACGCTAGATATATTGATCATGCATAGTCGCTGATGTATTAAAATGAATTTATAAAGCTTTATAACGCCTGCTACACTTTTTGTAGTAGGCTATTTTACGATTCCCGTCAACGGGAATTAATCGCTAAAAAACGGAGTGTCCAAAAGGAACAGTCCGGAGTGTCCAAAACGGACATTCCGTAATGTCCAAAAGGAACAAAGAGAAAGCAACTACGTAGTAAGCAACGTGTGAGTAAGCAATAAATACTTTGCGCCCATGTATAACTACATGGTCGCGAACTATTATATGCGATATATGATATTGTCGCAGAAGAAATTAAATGAAAGATTATTCGAAGAAGTATAGATAAAAACAAACGTTAGGCGCGCCGCATTTGTCCGAAACCGACCCGACCTGTCCAAACGGCTTACTTTCGGCGGAAAAGTCCGACTTGTAAGTGAAGGGTTATTTTTCGCAGAACGACTGACAAAACTTTAAAACTTTACGCTATAAAGAATGAAAGACGGAAAATATTTAACAAATTTAACTTGTAATTTTACGTTTTACGCACCTATAAGGTGACAAAACGCTAAAACTTTACGATATAAAGAATGAACGCCAATCAGCGGTTGGAAAACGGGTGGGGTACGGAAGCTGACGCAAGACAACGAAGTGTAACGTAATATTTCCATATTTTACGCGAAATGTTTGTCTTATAAGAGAAGATTCGGAACGGCTTTGATGGCGTCATGCTGGCGAGCCGTTGTGGATTTACGTTTGTTGCCCGATTTTGTATATTTTTTTTCGCGAACTAGTAACATTTTTATACAAAATGATACTAAGACGCTGCTACCCGTAATTACTTCTTTTGGGGACTATCCCCAAGCCCCTGCGACATGTTCGTTCGCAAGCTCACTCACATGTCGCAATTATATTATAGTAATCATTCTCGCAAAAACAATAATTTTGTGGCGCGTAAGCGACACAGGGGGTTTCAAAGGGGGATTTTCCCCCTTTGGTTGTGCACTTAAAAAGTGCACCGATGAGCCTACAAACGTTGATATATCAAGGTTTTTCGCGTTATTCCTTATAGCGGATATACCTAAAAGTGCACCGTTAAGTCGGGTTATTTCCTACTTGATAACTCGGAATTAAAAACGAAAAGGAGCGATATTTTATGGGAAAAGTTCGAGTAATTGACGCCGTGATGGGCGCTGGTAAAACGACTTGGGCGTTGAATATGATTGAGAACGCGCCTGCTGACGAGAAATTTATTTATATTACGCCTTTCTTGTCCGAGGTGGAACGCGTCATAAAAACGATTAAAAGCCGAAAATTCGTTCAACCAACAAACGCGGTTGCGGGCGGTCGAAAACTCAACTGCTTAAAAAAGCAAATAGAAAACGGTGATAATATCGCGGCTACTCACGCCCTTTTTGAAATGGCCGACGATGAGTTAATCGAATTATTAGAAGCGTCAAATTACACGCTCATATTAGACGAGGTTATGGATGTAATAGAAAAAGCGTCAGTTTCGCCGGCTGATATGCGGTTATTGTTAGACAAAGAATATATTCAAATCATTAATAATCGCGTTATATGGACAGCGCCGGAAATAGAATACGAGTACGGGCGTTTTGACGATATTAAATTGCTTGCTAAAGCCGGTAATCTATTTTATCACCGCGATCGGTTTTTAATATGGGCATTTCCGCCGCGGGTGTTTGAGGCTTTTGAAAAAGTTTACGTCATGACTTATCTGTTTCGGGCGCAGATTCAACGTTACTACTTCGACTTGTACGAAATAGATTACGAGTTAAAGAGCGTTAAAGAAGGCGAAATCATTGAATATGACCGCGAATTAGACAACAGAAAAGCACTTTTTTCATTAATAGAACTTTACGAAGGGGAACACAACCACCACGGCGAAGGAAGAACGGCTTTTTCAACAAATTGGCTTAAACGGCGAGAATCTGACGAATTAATCGAGATACAAAAAAGCATATATTCATATGTTCGCAGGGTCGCGAAAGCAAAAACAAAAGACGTTTTATGGACGACATTACAGGAATATAAGCCGTTTTTACAAGGAAAAGGTTACACAAAAGGTTTTATACCATTGAATATGCGCGCAACCAACGATTATGCGGACCGGAGTGTTTTAGTTTACGCGTATAACCGTTTTATGAATCCGTTTGAAAAGTCATTTTTCCAAGATAATGGCGTCACAGTTGATGAGGACTTGCTCGCTGTTTCGGATTTGCTGCAATGGGTATGGCGATCAAGGATTCGTAATGGCGAGCCTATTAAACTTTATTTGCCGTCAAGCAGGATGAGAAATCTTTTAAAAGCATGGGCTAATTATAAAATTTAAAAAAAAGGAGGGCAGAAATGACAGCAAACGAATTGAAGGCTATTAGACTGTGTTTAAACATGACACAAGAACAATTCGCAAATTTTCTAGGAGTGTCGCGAGCAACAATCGCACGGATGGAAACAGGATCGTTGAGAGTGTCGCAGAAAATAAAAGCAAAAATAGCGTTAAAAGTCGACTTAAACAAAGTCGGCTTTTTTAGTTTTTACGAAAAATACAAAGCGATTTAGAGGGGTGTTAAGTTGAAATATTGTGTTTACAATCACAACATCATTGATCGCGGTATTTTAAGTCATTATCGTCAATTCCGCGAAACCCGCGACGGTGACCGCTTGCCGATGTTTCCGGGCGACAAGGCGGTTGTTTTTATGGATTTAAACGATCGTTACCGCGTGGAATCAGTCGACGGCGAGGTCTTATTTATTGGAACGGGCTTTGACGAAGCCATTCGCAGGATTCATTATGCGCAGCCATACGTTGAAATCGAAGTCATCGCAAACGGCAAGCGCTTTACACTCGAAGAATGGGAGTTTTTAAACGATGAACCAACGTAAATTACGATCACTACAAAGCAGACTGGGCAGGTTGGCGCGGAACAATTGCGTGAATTATAGCGCTGGCAATTGCTTGCTGGCAAGGTGCGGCAAGTGTGTTGTTGAAATCGAAACAGACCGGTTGCCCGGCAACGTTTGCCCGTATTTTATGAAGCATGTTTTGCCGGCTGACGCGGAACTATTTGCCGAGTATGTCCATTACTTTCCGCGTGGTTATCCATTAAAGAAAGACAAGCCGAATCTAAAACCATGCGAGCGTTGCGGCAGATTATTTGAAAAAAGAAGCAACGCAGCAAAGTATTGCGATCATTGCCGGAAATTGAATGAACGAGACAAAGCACGAATAAGAAAGCAAAAACAGCGCGCTAACGTCACGCAATAGAAACGCTAGAACCCTTGATACATCAACGTTTTTAGATGCAAAAATCGAGGGGTCGCTATATTAACTCTTGTTTCTTAATTTTGCACGTTCTAAAGCGTGACATCGAAGGAGGAAGCGAGGGCAATCGGTAAAAGGGGTTGATATTTTGAAACAGTTAAAAACGATTTTATGCCTACCTGGTCGCGACTATCCGGGGCAAAAGCATGTTGTTGCGAAAGTATTCGACGGTAGAGAAACGAAATTTTTAACGTTCGGGTCTGATTGGTCGGTAAAGCACATTAACGAAATGATTCCACGTTTGTATATGGATTCAAAATCACGAAAAAGGGGAGCGAGCTAATGGCTAGACGTGGCGGAAACAAACGAAATCGTAATACACAAAAACGCATGAAAACGAAAATTTACGATCTGTTACCAGGCGATTTACAAAAGATCGCAGAAGAAATGGGGTTTGACCGTGAGAAACGTAATAATCCACATAAGCCAGAGAATAGACGCGGCCGCAGGTATAATAACAACGGTTCGAACGGTAAACAAAGAAACGGGCGAGATTCTACGAAGTGACGTCATAGCACGACAATGGGGCGACCCGTTGGAAATAAAGTCGGAAATGATAAATGACGCAATTAACGAATGTAACGAAAAAGGTGAAAAATACGAAATATACGAAAAGGAGAGCGATGGAAATGAGTTATAAAGAAAAAATTCAGAAAGCGCAAGAAATTCGAGGTAATGCGGCAGGCTGGTTTAGAGAACGTCGCGACAAAATAAACGCTGAACTAAACAAGGTTAAAACAGACCCACATTTAACGGTTGAGGGCAGGCTCGCGAAATCAATCGAACTTAAAAATAAATTCGGCAACGAATTATTAAAAGAAGCGCACCAATTACGTAAAGAATATATCGGCCTTTTAAACGAAGCAAAAGCAGATGCAGAAAAAACGTTAAAAACCTCAATCAAGAAACCGCATGACGACGTTGTGAGCGAGTTTAAACGTGACTTGAAACGTTTCAAAACCGAGTTAATGCTTGCGAATTCGTTCGACGCTATCGAAAAGAAACTCGACGACTTCATTAAAACGAAAGTAAACGACGCTTATCTAGCACAAATGGTAGCAGATGAATTCCCGGAAATAATCAGTCAAGCGTTGTCAGTCACTAGTAACATAGGATTTGCGCGGAAGAAGTTAAGTGACGTTTACGAGCGATTGAACAACGACTTTTTACCGGAAGAAGCGAAAGAGGCTCGAGCGGCGTTAGATCATGTTAATGCTGCGGTTAACTCGAAATTATTCCCATCAATCGTTGAGCAATCGGCGCAGGAAATTGTAGGTAAAGAGTTCGCACAATATTTAAACGATACAGATTCATACGTTGAGCAAATCGAAAGCTGATGCGCTGACGAGCCCGGCACAAAATCGTCAACATCGGCTTTTTATATATCTTCGGCAATCCAGTCGGCTGCGGGCGTAATTGCCCGCCTTTTTATTTATCCAGGAGGTGAAACAAGATGGGTTATATCTTAATTCCGGAGTTACAGCCAAATGCAGTTATTCCGGTACTTAATAAAATAAAGAAACTTAATTATGAGATCGTAGATGTAATTAGTCATACTGGATCTGATAAAGTATCAATTATTTACAAACGTCAAAATAAGAAAATACTGTAAATAATATGCGAAAATGAAACAAAAATTAGTGCGGACTTCAAATAAAAATAGGAGGAATAACAAAATGACGAATTTTGAAATCAACGGAAAAGAATACGAATTAAAATTAACATTTCCATCTATTAAGTATTTGAACGGACTTTATAACGGCGGTTCTTATGAGTTACTTGGTAAAGTGATGATGGGCGATCTCGAAACATTCATTAAGATTGTTTACGCTGGGTTACTTCATACCTGCGAAAACTTCAAATTAAAAGATGTTGAAAATGTTGTCAGCGAATTAATTGAGCAAGGAAAACTTAGTCAAAATACAATTACCAAAATTTTAAACGAAGTGGTGGTCAATCATCCATTTTACAAGGATACGGTCGATAAGTTATTACAAGATAATAAACAAGCGAAGGAAGCAATGGAACAGATCTTAAAATAAGCCGGGCTTAATTGCCCGGTCTTTTTTTGTATTAGGAGGTGGAAATAATGGAAGAAAATATTCTCGTAAGAGTTGGTGCGGATATAACGAATCTAGTCCGCGGAATGAAGAGGGCAACCAATAATATTCAAAAATTCGGAAAGCAAACGAAAACCATTGCAGAAGCTATGAAATCAGTCGGGAATGCGTCACAGTCGACTATTAATTCAATAGACGTATCAAAAGCAAACACAGAATTTCGTCAATTATCGAAAGAGATTAACGCAATGGAAAAAGCGTTTAAAGTTGCGGAAATGAAAGCGATTCTCCCGTTTAAAAAGCAAATGTTCGATACACAAAAGAAAATGTACGGCTTGGCTTATTCGATGGGCAATTTAAACGCAACAAATAAAGAGTTTATGGGAGCGGTAAGTGATCTAGGCAAGGAGTATAAAAAAGCAAATGACGCCATGATTAACGCCAATAAACGCCTTGGTATGTCGATGATTCAGACGGCAGGATATATGATGAATATGACGACGCAGGCGCAAAGAATTTCGGAAAACTACGATCGCATGGCTAATCCGATGTATAAAATTAATGCCGCAGGACTTGCCGTTGCCAATACGCTGAATAAAATCGCCAACAACGGAAATGCGGCGGTATTAGCGCTGAAAAAGCTTGGGCCTAACGCGAGTATGAAGCAGTTGCGCGATATGCAAATGATGATTAATCAAGGTGTTATGCGGTTTACAATGGTTGCACTCGCGGCGGCGGCAAGTGGCGCTAAGCTTTACGGTTCATTGCATAAAGCCGCAATGAAGGCTAATAAACAATATGCGTCATCGTTTAATAAGATGATCGCAACACTCCGAAAAGCGTTTGATCCGATGGTGCAGGTTTTTTCAGATGTAATGACGCGTGTTTATAAGTTTGTTACATCAATCGCAGAAATGGTCATTAAGTTTAACGAAGCGCATCCAACGCTTGCTAAACTAATACAAGGGTTCTTAATGCTCATACCGGCATTAACGTTGCTTTTATCGCCACTGGCAATCGGTATAGGCTTGTTCGGCGGAATGGCCGCGGCATTTAATAGCATATGGTTGCTAATTGGGCCGTTAGTAACCGGTCTCGGCGCAATGAGTGCGACTGTTGCACTCGTATCAGGCGCTATTGTTGCACTTACCGCAGGAATCAATTACTTGTGGAAAAATAGCGAAGGTTTTCGTAACGCAATTACAGCGACAGGCGAGGCGTTGAAGTCATTCGGCCAAGTGATCGCGAGTATAGCGAAGTATTTATACGAAGTCGTTGCAACAGGCAATGTTATGAATAAGTTTCTTAAACAACTGCCGAAGGGCTTCCAAAATGCAGCGCAAATGATCGGTAACGGCGTCAATACAATTCGTGAAAAAATATTAAATCTTGTCGACGCGGTTAAGTTAGCGTTTAAAGGCGACTTTAGCGAACTAGCTGAGATTTTTTCGCAAATTATCCCGACAATAATTGGCGCATTGGTCGGAGGGATCCCCGGTCTTATTATCGCTGCCTCACGCTTCATTCCTGCGATTAACCAAGGTATACTGAACGGCGCAGGTTCGTTGAGCGAAACAATCAACAAAATCGTAAACAGCATTACGACGTTCTTGACGCAAAAAATGCCGGTTTTTATAGCGGAAGGCATGAAATTCATCACAAACCTTGTTCAAGGAATAACGAACGCGTTGCCGATCATTACGAGTGCTATCGTCAATATTATTACAATGATAGTTAATTTAATAACGCAAATGTTGCCAACGTTATTGCAGGCGGGCGTACAGTTGGTTACATCGCTCATCAATGGCATTGTTCAAATGTTGCCAACGATTATTCAGACTGGTTTGACACTTATAAGCGCGTTAATAAATACTATCTCAACGTTAATTCCGCAATTACTCAATGCTGGAATGCGAATATTAATGACTTTAGTTGACGGAATTGTGCAGAATTTACCAACAATTATAAACGCGGCATTACAAATCTTTACGACGTTAACTCAAGCGATCACCGAAAATTTACCGAAAATAATAGACGCAGGTCTAAAAATATTAACGACTTTGCTTGATGGAATCGTGCAAAATCTGCCGAAAATCGTTGACACGGTAATAACAATCATTACAACGCTAGTCGATCAAATTACCGCGAATCTACCGAAAATCATCGACGCTGGCGTCAAAATTTTAACGTCTTTAATCGATGGTATCGTTAAAATACTACCGAAGCTAATAGATTCGGCTTTATTATTGATTACGAAAATTGTTGAAACATTAACGAAAAACTTACCGAAAATCATCGATAGTGGCGTTAAGATTCTCACGTCGCTTATCAACGGGATCATTAAAGTGTTACCGCAGCTAATTAACGCTGGACTACGTTTGATTACGTCTCTTGCCGGTGCGATTATTAAAAACTTGCCGACGATCATCGCAGCGGGGGTTAAGATACTAAAAGCGTTGTTAGAAGGAATCGGAAAAATAATCCCACAACTGTTAAAAATTGGTTGGAATCTTGTTAAAGACTTTTCTAGCGCAATTGGTGACAAAATTTCAAGCGTTATAAGTGCCGGTAAGGACTTGATAAAAGGACTGTGGCGAGGTATTAGTGACGCCAAAAGCTGGATTTTAAGCAAAATTGGCGGCTTTGTGGACGATATAGTAGGCGGAATTAAAAAGTTTTTCGGCATCCATTCGCCTTCCCGCGTCTTGCGCGATGAAGTCGGTAAATATTTGCCATTGGGTCTTATCGCAGGTATCAAACGAATGAAAAATGATGTAATTAGCGCAGCCGAACAAATGACTAAATGGGCAACGCCAGAAGTGCCGGCGGTGTCGTTGGCTTATTCGACACCTACAGGCGTTTATGGTTCGCTATCTAGTGCAGTAAATGGGACTGTTGACGTAGACACACACGGTAATAATCATTTATTACAACAAATACTCAGCGAACTAAAAGAGCAACGCAAACTAACAGTACAAATGGACGGAGAACGTGTCGGTCACCTTGTTCGCGGATATGTAAACGAAGGAAATGCGGTTGATGCTACGATAAGGAGGTATTTCGGTTAACCTAGCCGAACGGCGTGGCCTGCGGGTCGCGCCGAATTTTTCGCTTGTCTCTTTTGTATATTTTCGATATAATAAACGGTACCAAAACGTCTTTATTAGTCGCTATAATTCGCGTCTTTTATTAAAGAGATCATAATTTATGCGAAGGTTGAACGTTGAAAAAACGGTAGGTTTGGCGTTGGAGTATTTCCATATATTTCCGGTACCACGTCCGTCGGGGGTTCGAGTCCCTCCGAGCGCGTAAGCCTAGAGCAACAAGGGTTTGAGCGATTTAGAAGTCGTTCAACGGACGGGAACTACCGAAAAACGGACAACGTATTTT
>Ga0207865_102088_pt1 | contig 12575 bp, 10 predicted proteins | sample HigsolmetaAR204D_FD_184836 | JGI IMG/M metagenome (GOLD analysis project Ga0207865, IMG submission 184836) | Ionic liquid and high solid enriched microbial communities from the Joint BioEnergy Institute, USA - AR20-4-D (SPAdes) (version 2) ...
CCGTCATTCTCGACAAGCGCCCGGCGGTAAGTCAGATCGGTCACGCTGTCGTTTAAGTGATGCACCGAAGCGAAGGTCACTTTGGCCCCCGGCTTCACGACGACTTCCACGACGCCGTTCTGCACGAGTCCGCCGAGGTTTCCTTCCGACAAATAGTTGTCGACATAAGTGACCGAAGAATGCTGTTCGGCGACGATGAGCACGTGCGGCGAGAAGCTCGCCTCCGCATCGTCCGTTAAGAACAGCGCCTGAACGGGGACTTCGACTTGCACGTTTTTGGGAACGTACAGAAAGACGCCGCCGCTCCAAAGCGCCGCATGAAGCGCCGTCAGCCGGTTCTCCTCCTTGCCGACAACGGACATAAAGTACGCTTTGACCAGATCGCCGTGCTGCTCCAGCGCATCCTGCAGGCTGGTGAAAATAACGCCCTGCGCCTTAAGCTGCTCGGACACGCTGTGATAGACGACGCCGGAGTTGCGCTGCACGAGCAGGTTATCCGGCTTTCCTTGGCCTTCGTTCTGCAGCAGCGCAGTGGCCGCCTGGGGTAGTTGATCCAGCGAATTCAGCGGCTCATTCAATTTATAGGAACCGAAGGATTGCAAATTCCAACGGTCGATTCTCGTTTTTTCCAGTTTGGGCAATTCCAACGATTCAGCCAGTTCCAGCGCCTCGACGCGCAGATGAGTCATCCATTCCGGCTCGCGCCTGGCTTGCGACTGCTCCGCAACGGACTGACGATCGATGGGAAGAACGGTTTGTGCGCTCATAATACGATATCCTCCTTCTCGCTCGCCTGGCGTCTTAAAATTTGGGCGCCGTCGTATTCATCGGTACTTTGAATTCCTCTTCGTCGTTGCCTACCGTCTCATCGACGATGCCGAGCTCTTCCTTCACCCAGTCGTAGCCTTCGGCCTCCAGGCGTTCCGCAAGCTCCGGACCGCCGGATTTGACGATGCGGCCCTGCATCATGACGTGGACAAAATCAGGCTTCACATAGTTTAGCAGCCGCTGATAGTGCGTGATGATCAGGAAGCCGCGCTCTTCGGACCTCATGGCGTTGACGCCATCCGCTACGATGCGCAGCGCGTCGATGTCGAGACCGGAGTCGATCTCGTCCAAAATAACGATGCTCGGGTCCAGCATCATCATCTGCAAAATTTCGTTCCGCTTCTTCTCGCCGCCGGAGAAGCCTTCGTTCAGGTAACGGTGCATGAACTCGGGATTCATCTCGAGATCCTTCATCTTGCTTTCCATCTGGCGGATGAACTTGATCAGCGAGATTTCATTGCCTTCGCCACGGCGGGCGTTAATGGCGCTGCGGAGGAAGTCGGCGTTCGTCACGCCGGTAATTTCGCTCGGATACTGCATGGCCAGGAACAGACCGGCTCTCGCTCTTTCGTCCGTAGCCATCTCCAGCACGTCCTCGCCGTTCAGTGTCACGCTGCCTTCGGTGACCTCATATTTCGGATGGCCCATCAAAGTGGACGCCAGCGTCGATTTCCCGGTGCCGTTCGGCCCCATGATCGCATGAACTTCCCCGCCCTGAATCTTCAGATCGAGGCCTTTCAAAATCTCTTTCCCTTCGACCGTCGCTTTCAAACCGTTTATAATAAACTGCGGCTTGTTAGACATGATTCGACTCCTCCAAAATTTCAAAATATTCTAATCAAAGAATCATTACTAACTGATTCTCAATGATTCTCAATGTATTTCAACCTAATTATATCTTACCATAATCCATTAATAAATCAACAAATGCCAAGAAAGCTCCTTACTCTATCCGCTTCCGCGCGAAACGCTTCGTCCCCGAGCACCGGCTTCCGCGGCACCGCCTCCAGCTCGCCTGGCAGACCGATCCACGACTTGCAGCCGACATACTCGGACAAAATCGGCACCCGGACAGGCCGCTCCAGCTCATAGACGCGCAGCAGCATCACGTGCAGCGGCTTCGTCCGCTTCCATCTCAGCCTCTCCTCGGCGAAGCGGTCGGTCCATATATGGCAATCTCTCAGCTTGTCCAGCTGCTCCTGGGAATCGACCAGCAAATCCTCCTCTAGGCGGGCATAAGCGCGAATCACCGTCTCCGTATCGCCCGGATTCCAATCCTTCCGCGTATCGGCAAGCAGCGAGACGAACTCCGGCTTGACCAGCTCCGCCTTCTGATGCTCGTACGTCGGATACAAATAAAAGCTGTCGCTCTCCACCTGAAAATCCCGCGTTTCCTCTCGAATGCCGCCTTTGCGCATCACGACAATTTGCTTGCCGAGCGTTAACGCTTGAACGGCAACGGCCCATTCCTTTAGCGCGACGACTGTATTCCCCATGATCGCTATCCGCTCCTTCGCCTCCGGTTCATTCAGCCTGCCGGAATATATATCCTGAATTATAGTTTTCATGCGGCGGCTTTGCAACCGAACAGAAGCGGCTGGCTCCATCTGACATTTCGTTACCATAATAAAATGCGTACTGTTGTACGATATTATTAATGGCTTCAACCAACCATACCGCGAAGAGGAGTGAACCAGGTGATGCGTGAAGGACTGATTCCCGCAGTGCTGGGAACGGCGGTAACGGCTACAGGCGCCGCCTTGCGCGGAAAATATCCGATGGCGGCAACGGCGGCCATCGGCTTCGGTTTGGCGCACATGGTACTCGGAGCGATCGATTTGGTGGAGCACCGCAGAGGCCGGATGTTTTAACGGCATTTGCCGCGGCGGGGGAAAGCTCTTAAACGGGCTTCCCCCGTTTGCGCTGTTTGCGCTGTTTTTTGCATTTTGGGCCGGCAAAGCTTTATTCCGAGTAATAAAGTAGGGTATACATATTCCAACCTTTCGGTTTTTGATTTATACTAGAGGCATTGATGAGCGAAAGGGGAATTATTCGTCCATGTCCACATATCATGCCTTAACGGAAGCCGAAGCGATCGAATACGCGAGGAAGCTGCCCGATCTGTTCCGTGCGGACAGCGAGCTGTCGTGCCGCGAGATCGGCGACGGCAACTTGAACCTCGTCTTTCATATTACGGAGCCGTCTACGGGTCGAAGCATCATTTTGAAGCAGGCTCTGCCTTATGCCAAGGTCGTCGGCGAATCGTGGCCGCTGTCGCTCGACCGGGCTCGCATCGAGAGCGAGGCGCTCGTGATTCAGGGCGAGCTGTGCCCCGATCTGGTGCCGCGCGTGTACGGCTACGATCCGGCGCTGGCGCTGACGGCCATGGAAGATTTGAGCGATCATATCATTATGCGCAAAGGCTTGATGGAGCGCAGCCGGTATCCGCTGTTCGCCGGCCACATCGCCCGCTTTATGGCGCAAACCTTGTTTTATACGTCCGATCTCGGCATGAACCAGCAGAAGAAAAAAGAGCGCGTCAAGCAATTCATCAACCCCGATCTGTGCAAAATTACCGAGGACCTGATCTTCGACGATCCGTATACGGATTCGCCGAACAACAGCTTCTCCCCCGCCATCCGCGATGCCGTCGAGGAAATCTGGCGGGATACGGAGCTGCATCGGGAAGTAGCCCTGCTGAGACACGGGTTCCTGACGCACGCGCAAGCGCTGCTGCACGGCGATTTGCATACCGGCAGCATTTTCGTCAAAGCGGACTCGACCAAGGTGATCGATCCGGAATTCGCTTACTACGGACCTATGGGCTTCGATGTCGGCGCCGTCTTCGCCAATCTGATGCTCAATTTCGCCGCCCAGGAAGGCTGGAGTCCGGATGCCGCCTCGCGGGACGATTACCGGCAATATTTGCTCGGCACGATCCGCGACGTGTGGACAAGCTTCGAGCGGGAATTCCTCGAGCTGTGGAACCGTCACGGCGTCGATCGTATCTCCGCAACCGCAGGGTTCCAGGATATTTATATGAAGCGGCTGCTGCAGGACACCTTCGGCTACACCGGCTGCAAAACCGTCCGCCGCATTCACGGCCTGTCGCATGTCGCGGATATCGACAAGATCGCCGATGACGCCGCCCGCGAGCGCGCGCAGCGCATTGCCCTGACGATCGGCACGACGCTCATTAAGCACCACCGCAAAGCCGAAACGATCGAAGAGATGCTGGAAATTGCGCAGAAGGCGGTTCGCTAGGGCCCGAAAACAGCGGCGAGGCGGCCCTTTGCGACGCGACGCGGCGGCTTAGGCCAGGCTGGCTTAACGGCGGCGTTCCCGCCCCGAAGATACGATATAAAAGGAGATTATCCTACTGATGAATGCATTCGATCAATCGACACAACATCGCAGCGGAGAAACGGCGGACTGGCTGCAGTCCGTCCGCTGGAATTCGCTCGAGGATCGGCTCGATCTGCTCGACCAGCGTCTGCTGCCTGAGCAAATCGTCTATTTGGAGCTGACGACCTCCGAACAGGTATGGGACGCGATCAAGCAGCTCGCCGTGCGCGGCGCCCCGGCGATCGGCATCGCTGCAGCGTTCGGCGTCTATTTGGGCGTCCGGCATACGGAGGGCGGACTTGGCCGGCTGCTTGAGCAGGTCGTGCGCCAGTGCGATTACTTGGCGACGTCCCGTCCGACGGCCGTCAACCTGTTCTGGGCGCTGGACCGGATGAAAGCGCGGGCCGAAGCGCTCGCCCGGGATGCCGCGGCTACGCTGGATGCGGCGAAGCAGGCACTGCTGGAGGAAGCCAAGCTGATCCAGCAGGAGGACGAGGAGACGTGCCGACTGATCGGCGAGCATGCGCTGGAGCTGTTCGAGGACGGCATGGGCGTGCTCACCCACTGCAACGCCGGCGGGCTCGCCACCGCGCGCTACGGCACGGCGCTGGCGCCGATGTATTTGGCCCGGGAGCGCGGCATGAGCCTGAAGGTGTTCGCCGACGAGACCCGCCCGGTGCTGCAGGGAGCGCGGCTGACGGCGTTCGAGCTGCAGCAGGCCGGCGTAGACGTGACGCTCATCTGCGACAACATGGCCGGCTACGTGATGGCCAAGGGATGGGTGCAAGCCGTCATCGTCGGCACCGACCGGGTGGCGGCGAACGGCGACGTCGCCAACAAAATCGGCACCTACAGCGTGGCAGTGCTGGCCAAGGCGCACGGCATCCCGTTCTATGTCGCCTGCCCGATGTCCACGATCGACCTGAATACGCAGACCGGGGCCGATATTCCGATCGAGGAGCGCCACGAGGACGAAATTACCGAAGGTTTCGGCAAACGAACCGCCCCCAAGGGGATCAAGGTGTTCAATCCCGCCTTCGACGTCACGCCGAACGAATATGTCACCGCGATCATTACAGAGAAGGGCGTCGTGCGCGCCCCGTATACCGAAAATTTGAAAAAGCTGTTTGAGCAATAAGCTGTTCGCCGCGGACAATCAAGTCCGACAACGTCCGTCGCCGCGGCGTGCATCAAAGCCCCGCTATGCCGTCAAAAGGCAGAGCGGGGCTTTTTGCGGACCTTTAACGATTGCTGTTTATTTTACTCCTGTGACCTCACCCTTCGTCATATCCGCCAATTGTTCGGGCGTAAGCGATACACAATACTAATAATCGATTCTTTTTGGCATTTTATTTTCCGACCCGACCCCATTGGAAAAAAAGACAAACGCGCATCGATTATGTCAAAGACATCCCCGGCGAACGAACGCTATGATAAAAAGAGCTTCGAAGCCAGCTTTCATCCAAGAAGGACAGCGATCGGAATGGGGGGATCTGCACATGATTCGGAAGGAGAAAGAGAACCAAATCATACTGAAAACGCCAGCCTCCTGGTGGGGGGCGCTGTGGCGTGAGGCGCTGCCGTCGGGCAACGGCAAAATCGGAGCGGCTGTCTACGGCGCGGCGAAAGATGAAACCGTTGTCATTAATCATGCGGAATTGTGGCGCTGGGGGCGCAAAAGCGAACTCCCGGACGTTAGCCATACGCTAGCGGAAACGCGCAGGCTGATGGCGGAAGGCAAGCATTTGGAAGCTAGCTGGCATTTGACGAATACCTTGAAGGAGCGGGGCTACGACACGCGTCTGGCGTCGCGGCTGCCGCTCGGCGCCTTGAAGCTGTCGATGCCCTGCGAGCGGGCGTTCCGGGACTACCGGCGAAGCGTCGATATGGACACCGGCGAAGTGTCCGTCGCTTGGAAAGAAGGGCAGGCCTCCTATGAAAGAACCCTTTTCGTTTCCCGGGCCCATGACATGATCGTTTACCGGCTCGCGGTTCAAAACGGAAGCCTGCGGGGAGACATCGCCCTGGCGATGCACAAGTCCGGCAAGCCGCATCTGGCGGAGCAACTGAAGGAGCTGGCAGAGTCGGTCGAAGTTCGCAGCGAGGACGGATACTTCTATTATGCTGCGACGAACGATGACGGAACGGATTTCGGCGCGGTGCTGCGCGTCGTTCCTGAAGGAGGGGAGCTGACAGAGCACGCGGAAGGCATCCGGTTCGCGGGAGCCGGCGGCGTCCTCGCTCTCGTCAAAACGTTCGTCAAGGACGACCGCGCCAAGGCATGGCCGCGGCTCCAAGCGGAGCTGGCCTCGGTCATGCCGGCATACGACGCCCTGCTGGCCGAGCATGTCCGGCTTCACCGCCCGCTGTTCCGCTCCGCTTCCGTCCGCATCGGGAGCCATGACGGCTCCCGCGCCAACGAAGAGCTGCTGCTGGAAGCGTATGGCGGAGAAGCGCCCGACGAGCTCGTGCAGAAGATGTGGGCTTACGGCCGGTATTTGTTCATCTCCGGCACCTGCCCCGAAGGCCAGCCTTTCGGCTTGTACGGCTTGTGGGCGGGCGATTACCGGCTGACCTGGGGCCATCACATGGCCAACGAAAACATTCAAATGATGTATTGGCATGCGCCGGCCGGCGGCTTGATCGAGCTGATGCCTTCGCTCATCCGCTATTATGACAGCATGATGGACGATTTCAGAGCATGTGCCCGCAAGCTGTACGGCTGCCGAGGGGTGTACATTCCCGCGGGAACGACGCCGGGCATCGGCTACCCGAACCAGATCGTCCCGGTTATCATGAACTGGACCGGCGCGGCCGGATGGCTCGCTTCCCACTACTACGAATACTATTTGTATACCGGGGATACGTCTTTTTTGCGCGATAACGTGCTGCCTTTTATGAGGGAAGCGGCGCTATTTTACGAGGATTTTCTGGTCGAGGATGCGGACGGACGGCTGATGATGTACCCGTCGGTATCGCCGGAGAATACGCCGCAAAATTTCATGCCGGAGGACGGCAAGCCGCTCGCGCATCCGATGCCTACTGCGATCAACGCGACGATGGATTTCGCGATCCTGAAAGAGCTGCTGACCCGGCTGATCGAGGGCAGCGCGGCGGCGCAGCGGTACGAGGACGAGATCCCCAAATGGCGGCGCATGCTGGAGCGCATCCCGCCGTATCAGGTGAACGAGGACGGCGCCGTTCGCGAATGGATGCATCCGGACTTCGACGACCGCTACGATCATCGGCATCTGTCGCACATTTACCCGATTTTCCCCGGCAAGGAGCTGACGAGAGAGGAAAATCCGGAGCTGTTCCAAGCGTTCGAGACCGCGGTGCGAAAACGGCTGATCGGGGCGCAGACCGGCTGGTCGCTCGCCCACATGTCCGCCATTTACGCCAGACTCGGCAGCGGCGACGACGCGCTCGAATGCCTGGACGTTCTGTCCCGCTCCTGCTTGCTGAACAATTTCTTTACGGTCCATAACGACTGGCGGCAAATGGGCGTCTGTATGAACATGCCGGAAGCGCCGGTCCAGCTTGACGCGGCGCTCGGTTGGACGAACGCCGTGCAGGAAATGCTGCTGTACGCGTCGCCGGGCAAGGTGAAGCTGCTGCCCGCGCTGCCGAAGCGCTGGAGGCAGGGACAGTTCGAAGGGCTGCGCTTCTGCACCGGTTCGGTCGACTGCCGCTGGGATTTGGACGCCGGCTGCTTCGAGGCAGTCATTACGGCCGAGAGGGATACGCAGGTGACCGTCTCGTTGCCGGAACAATTCCGCGACTTGGTATGGTCCGGTGCAGCGGAAGGCGTCACCCTGGCGCCAGGGGCCTCCGCAACCTATATCGTCACGCTGGAGGCCGGCAAGCAGGCGAAGGCAGCGACAGCGGCAACCGCAGCCGTTACCCGCCGTTAACGCCAAGGGGTACGGCCGCTCCGTCGCCGCCGCTGCAAACGGCGTGCTAGCGATGCCGGAGCCGGTATTCGGACGGCGATAAGCCCATCATGTGGCGAAATGCCTTGGAGAAATAGTGAATCGAGGAATAATTGTACTTTTGTGCGATTTCGGTGACGCTGAGCCGGGAGGAGCACAAATCCTCGGCCGCCCGGTATATCCTCAGCCTTTGCAAATATTCGTGCGGCGTAAGTCCGGTTTCCCGCTTGAACAGCTGATGAAACCGGCTGCGGCCGATATTCAATTCCTTTGCCCAGCGGTATAGATTGGCTTCGGATTCCTCCAGCGGCGAGCCGTCGATCATCTCCAGTATTTTGGCGATACGGGGATCGTACAGCGCGTCATTGTTCACCGCAAATGACAAGTAATGGTGCAGGAATGTCTGAAAAGCGCCGTTATACTGCAGCGATTCCAGCGGGCTGCGCGATCCGAGCACCTCCGGCGGCTGCGTGAAGGCGTTGAAGTAAGACACCCACAGGGGAATATTGCTGACCTTCAGCGCCTCCTGCAGCTTCAGGCCTGGCAGCGTACTGGCCCATTCCGTGCGAAACGGGGTATCGACGCCGTGAAAATAATTGCGCTGGTACTGAAACGCCGGCCTGCTGACATACTTCCAATCGAAATACGCGCACCGGTGCACCATCGGATCTTCCGGCGAAGAGATCCATTGATGCGCCGCACCCGCGGCAATGAAGACGAGCGAGCCAGGCTGCAGCGCCACCTCTTGTCCCTTGAGCAGAAGCGTGCCCCGTCCTTCTTCGACCAGCACGATCGCGTTGGCGTAGCAGACGCGCAGCGGGGCCTGCTCGTCGGGCCCGAATTCGTACTTTTGGGCGAACAGCAGCAAGGGATTGAAATCGGAATAACGGGTCAAATAATCCACTCTGAAGCGGTATAACGGGATTTTCACCGTTGCTCACTCCTCGCTTGGGACTTGGGGTGCAAATGCGGCAGGCTTTTGTCCTTTCATGATACCGGAGCCCGCCGCTCCCATCAAGCTGCGCCTTTAGACGCCTATGACATAGGAATCCTTTGTCATCGGTCGTCACCTGCGGTTGTTGAAAATTTTATCGGCTGATCTCCGCTAAATTTTCAAGATAGACGCCTATGACTGAATGAATCTATCAAAATTGGAGGTACATCGCGATGACGAAACGAACAATCATGCGGACCGCGGCGTCCGCCCTCTGCCTGCTCACGGTGCTATCCGGCTGCTCCAAAGGAGGCGTTCCAAATAATGATAGCGTTTCCCCGACGCCTGCCGCTCCTGGCAGCTTCGATCCTAACCTGACGGCGAATCTCAGCATTTATATGGACATCAGCCTGTCCGACGAATGGGTCACCAAATTTATCGTCGAGCCGGTGCAGAAAAAATTCCCCGGCGTCAAGCTGGACATCGTTCGCAAGCAGAAGGGCAGCAACCCGGACGAACTGGTGGCAGCGGACGCCTTTCCCGATATTTTGTACAACAGCACTCCCCGGCTGTCCTCCTACAAAAATTTAGGACTGCTCTATGACATGACCGATCTGATCAAAAAATATAACGTGGATCTTAGCAAGCTTCATCAACCGGCGCTGGAAGCGATCAAGCCGTGGGGCGAAAACGGGGAATTGTACGGCCTGCCGCTGTGGGTTAACTTTTCCGTGCTGTATTACAACAAAGATCTGTTCGATAAATTCGCCGTTCCTTACCCGAAGGACGGCATGACCTGGGAGGAAGCGATCGAGCTGTCGAAGCCGCTCACGCGCAGCGAAGGCGGCGTCGCTTACCGCGGACTCGATCATTCGGTGACCGGCCTGGCCGGGCAGCTGTCGCTGCCGTACATCGATCCGGCGACGAACCGGGCGGCCTTGGAGACGGATATGTTCAAGAAAGTATACGAGACGATGTACAATCTGTACAAAATTCCGGGGAACGAGGTCCGCAGCGCCCCGAAGGACGCTTTCCTCAAGGAGCGGACGCTGGCGATGTGGCCGATGTACGCCGACGTCCCGACCTGGATCAACGACCTCATCCGGCAAGGGGAATCGTTCGAGTGGGATATGGCGCAAATGCCGAGCTTTCAAGAAAAGCCGAATGTAGCAATGAGCGTCGATTCCCACAATCTGCACGTGACCAGCTCCAGCAAAAACAAGGAAGCCGCTTTCCAGGTCATCGCTTATTTGCTGACGGAGGAGCCGCAGCGGCATTTCGTCCGCAACGGGCTGCTGCCGGCACTCGACGACGAAGAGCTGAAGGCAGTTCGGCGAGGACGTCGAAATTTTCAAGGGCAAAAACATTCAGGCGATCTTCAAATCCGAACCGGCCCCTAAAGTTCCGACGCACAAATACGATTCCGCAGCGACAGGGCAGCTCAACAACGCGTTCAAAAACGTGGAGTCCGGCGCCAAAGACATCAACACGGCGCTGCGCGAGGCGGCCGAGCTGACGAACAAGAAGATTCAGGAGCTGGAGGCGGGACAGTAAGCGGCTTTCTCATCACTCTAGACGGAAAAGCACCTCCCGCCAGCGCCAGAGGCAGCGTAAACAGCGAACCGGGTGCCAACGCAGACGTACTCGCGAAATCGAATGAAGGGAAGCAAACGCTTCCTACTCTCTCCGGCATCTGAAAAAGGGGCTCCGATGAAGAATGCAGCGTATACTGTGCGTCTTCTTCATCGGAGCCCCTTGCCTTTCAAGATTGCACTCAGCACTCATGTGCCGGTGTTTCGACTTGCAGGCGTAAGGCGCCCTGCCGGGCCGTTAATCGTATTGCACAGCGACGATGCGGGCGGGAGCGCCGCTCGACTCGCGCACCTTGATCGGCAGTGCGAACAGATGCCAGTCTCCCTCTGCCAGCTCGGGACAGTCCAGCTGCAGCCCTTCGGCGATCCAGATGTCCGCGCCGAGCAGAATGCGGTGCGTCTCCTCGTTCTCGTCGCCCGTGCCGCCGACGCTGAAGTGGTCGATGGCAACGCCCCGCACGCCTTGCCGCACCAGGAAGCGGGCCGCTTCGTTGTTCACGAACGGCGACTGATCAATCCATTCTGTCGTCCAGGCCCGCTTTTCCCCCCACCCGGTATAGAGCAGCACGATCGTCTCGCCGTCCATCCGGTCCGCATAGGGCGCCAAATCGTCCGGCGTGATCGGCTCTCCGGCCTGCTTGGCCGGGGCCAGCGGAATGTACAGCGCCTTGCCCTGAAACCGTTCGACGGGAATTTCGTCCAGATTGGTGCGGAATTCGTTCCTGTGCGACGGAGCGTCCATGTGCGTGCCGGAATGCAGCGTCAAGGTCAGACGCTCCAGCTTCCAGCCGTCGCGCGGCCCGATGGCCAAATAATCCAGCTTCGGCGGGTCGAAATTGGGGGTTCCCGGGCTGTTATGATACAAATCCTGCGACAGGTCCAGCATGCGTCTAATTCGCATCGGACTCGCCCTCCCTTTTTCTAACGATTTAATGCTCCATATGGTCGTCCGGCTGAGCCGCCTTGACCGTGAGGCCTCCGTCCACCATCAGCAGATGTCCGTTGATCTGCATCGCTTCTTCGGAAGCGAGGAATACGACGGCGTCGCCGATTTGCCGGGCGGTGCCGAGCCGCTTCATCGGGTTCGCCTCGATTTCCTTCGCACGGATTTCGGGATCGGCCAAATAGTCCGTGCACATATCCGTATCGACGGTGCTCGGCCCGACGGCATTGACGTTGATGTTGTACTTGCCGAGCTCGATCGCCATGCCTTTGGTCAGCATATTCGCCGCCGCTTTGGACGACTGATAATGCGGAATGACCGGGCTCGTCACGACGAGACTCGCCGTCGACAGCACATTGATGATTTTGCCGTACCGCTTCTCGATCATCGATTTGGCGGCCAGCTGGGAGCACAGGAAGATCGATTTGACGTTGGTGTTGTACGTGCGGTCCCACGTCTCTTCCGTTACCTTCAGGAACGGCTCGAACGGCGCGATGCCGGCATTGTTCACGAGAATTTCGACCGGCCCCAGCTTGTCGTTTACTTCCTGGAACATGGCCTCTACCTGCTGCTTGCTGCCAACGTCGGCCTGCACGACGATCGCCTTGACGCCGTGCGCCTCGACCTGCGCCTTGACGTTCTCCGCCAGCGGCCGCGAGCGGTCCGACGTATAGTTAATAGCGACATGCGCGCCTTCCTCCGCCAGGCGGATCGCGATCGCCTCGCCGATGCCGCGGCTGGCCCCGGTGACCAGCGCGACGCGATTGGCCAATCTTGCCATAGCTTGTTTCCTCCTCTTGGTTCGCTTCAATGGAGCGGAAGCCGCCGATTCCCCAAATTCCCGGTCAAAGGGCGTTCCCGCAAAATCGCACTAGGCTATCCAGCGCGCCCGCCTGCCAGGCGGAATGCGGCGCTTCCTGCCCCATTGCCGGACAGCTGTTATAAGCTCGGTCCAATCCGGTTGATGCTGAATTCCGTATGCCCCAATATTTCCGCTTTGG
>Ga0207865_102091_pt1 | contig 12570 bp, 9 predicted proteins | sample HigsolmetaAR204D_FD_184836 | JGI IMG/M metagenome (GOLD analysis project Ga0207865, IMG submission 184836) | Ionic liquid and high solid enriched microbial communities from the Joint BioEnergy Institute, USA - AR20-4-D (SPAdes) (version 2) ...
GGCAAAGAGACCCTTGTCCCCCCGGCAAACGCGGTGAATGCCAAGCAGGCGATCGCCCGCAAACAAGCAAACCAGACTGCCTTCCTTCAGGTTTGCTCCCGGCAGAGCCGTTGGCAAGCCGTTCAGCACAGCCTTGACCCGCTTGGGCTGCACCTGATAGGACGGCAGGAAGGAGACGGCCTCCCGGATAGGACGCACATAAACGGAAAGATCTTCTCCTCTGGCAGCCAGTTCTTCCAGCTTTTCCAGCGGAACGGCATCCTCTTCCGAAAACGGGCCGCTTTTGATGCGCCGAAGCTGTCTCATGTGGGCGGGATACCCCAGAGCCCGGCCCAGATCCACGCATAACGTCCGCATGTAAGTGCCTTTGGAGCAGGTGCAGGTAAAGTGAACGTCCATTGTTTGCTCTCCTGCGGCGATGCCCGTCATCGTCAGTTCGTAGAGGTTCACTTTGCGGCTCTGCCGCTCGACCACGGCTCCTTCCCGAGCCAGCTCGTAAAGCCGCTTTCCGTTTACCTTGACGGCGGAATACATCGGCGGAACCTGTTCGATTTCGCCCAGAAAGGAGCGAAACAAGGCGTGGAGACGCTCTGCCGTGATCTCGCCGGGGTCTACCCTCTTTTGTTCCGTCACTTCCCCGGAAGCGTCCTCCGTCGTCGTGGCCCAACCGAGCCGCATCACCACTTCGTATCGCTTGGGCAGCTCCTGCAGGTACTCCACAAGGCGGGTGGCCTGCCCGAAACAGACGGGAAGAACGCCGGTCACACCCGGATCCAGGGTGCCCGTATGTCCCGCCTTTTTCGTTTTGTACAGGCGGCGCAGACGGGCCACGCAATCATGGGAGGTCATTCCGGCAGGTTTGTCGACGACGACAACTCCGTTCACCTCACGCATCCTCTTTCACTCCCACGGCCTGCCCCAGAATCTGCAACACTTGCTTCTTGACCTGCTCCAAATCGCCGCGCAAGGTGCAACCGGCTGCTTTTTTATGTCCGCCTCCTCCCAGTTGTTTGGCGACCGCGGAAACGTCTACCAGGTCGCGGGAGCGCATGCTGACCTTTACCGCTTCTTGTTCAGCCTCAACAAACGAGACGCCCACTTCCACCCCTTCAATATTGCGGCAGTAGTTCACCAGGCCGCTGACATCCTCACGATCCGCCCCCGTCTCGGCGAAATCCTTTTGCCTGACGGAGATGGCGGCAATTTTTCCTTGATGGGACAAGGTTAAGGTTTGCAGCGCACGGCGAAGAATTTTGACATGGGAATAGGTGATCTCCTCCAGGCACCGCTCCGCCACCTCGCTCGGCTTCACGCCGTATGTCAACAGTTTTGCCGCAATCTCCATCACGCGCGGCGAGGTATTGGCATAGCGAAAACCGCCGGTGTCCGTCAACAGCCCGGTGTAGATGCACAATGCCAACTCTTCGTGGAAGGAGATTCCCGCCGCCTGGGCAAGTTCAAACAGAACTTCCGCCGTCGCCGCCGCCTCGGGATCAATCAGGTTAACCGACCCGAACCGGTCGTTGGTCGGATGGTGGTCGATATTGAGCAGGGCGGCCCCGGGAGCAAACAGCGCCTCCACGTTGCCCATCCGCGAACGGTCCGCGCAATCGACGGCAATGACAGCCGAAAACGTCTCATTCAGCGGCTGCTGACTGAGGTTGCGCAAAAGGTGAAAACGGGGCAGAAAGGAAAACTTCTTCGGCGTTTCTCCTTCGTTTGCCACTATGTACTCCTTGCCCAACGCCTCCAGCATCATGGCTGTGGCAAGCGCGGAACCCGTGGCGTCGCCGTCGGGATTGACGTGTGAAAGAACCAGGAAGCGGTCGTGTTCCCGCAAGAACCGTGCCGCTTCCTGAAGAGATTCACGATTGATCATCAGTGTTATTCCCCTTTGTGGGAGAGATTTCCCGCAGGATCGATTCAATTCTGCTTCCGTAGTCAATCGATTCGTCCAGCTTGAAGACGAAATCGGGGACGTGGCGCAGTTTGACGCGCTTGCCGATCTCCGTGCGCAAATACCCTTTTGCCTTTTGCAGGCCCTCCAGCGTTGCCTTGCGCTCTTCCTCGCCGCCAAAGATGCTGATGTACACCTTCGCCAGCTGCAAATCGCTGGTTACCTCCACGCCCGTCACGGTGACAAAGCCAATGCGCGGATCCTTCAACCCGCGCTGAAAAAGAATGCTCAGTTCCTTTTTGATCTCTTCCCCAACGCGGCTCATTCTTGTCTTGTTCAAACCCTGTTCACCTCCACCAGCTGCCTCATTCGTAGTATGCCGACTCGGCATGGATCAACTCCACGCCGGGATGGTTTTCCACGCACTGCACGGCAGCCTGAATCACCTGTTGCAGGTAGGAGATCTCATTGGCAACGGCAGCGATCCCCAGAATGGTTCGCTGCCATTGCTCCTGATAAGCCACCTCCGCTGCGGAAACATTCCATCTGCTCCGCAGCTTTCCGATCAAGCTTTTGACGATGGCCCGCTTTTCCTTCAGATTTTGGCATGCTGGAAGAAACAGTTCAATTCGCACGCTCGCGACCATATTACTGCTTCACTTCTACCATGACGAAGGCTTCGATCAGGTCGCCCACCTTGATGTCCTGGAAGTTATCCAGCGTCAAACCGCACTCGTAACCGGCGGCAACCTCCTTCACGTCGTCCTTGAAGCGCTTCAGCGTTTCCAGCTTCCCTTCGTAAATCACGATGCCATCGCGAATCACCCGGGCACCGGCGTCGCGGGTCACCTTGCCCTCGGTCACGTAGCAGCCGGCAATGTTCCCCACCTTGGAGACCTTGAACACCTCGCGGATTTCCGCCTGACCGATGACGCTCTCCTTGTAGACGGGATCCAGCATGCCTTTGAGCGCTTGCTCGATCTCTTCAATGACATCGTAGATGACGCGGTGCAGGCGGATATCGATCTTCTCCTGCTCTGCCATGTTGCGGGCATTCGGTTCAGGACGCACGTTGAAGCCGATGATGATCGCATTGGAAGCATTGGCCAGCGTCACATCGGACTCGGTTATCGCCCCTACACCCGCGTGAATGATTTTCACGCGCGTTCCGTTCACGTCGATTCTTTCCAAAGCACCGCGCAACGCTTCGACGGATCCCTGCACATCCGCCTTGACGATCAGATGCAGTTCCTTGACATCGCCTTCCTGAATCTGCTGGAACAAATCATCCAGCGAAATGCGGGAAGTGCTGCGCCGCTCCGATTCGCGCTGCTTGGCTGCGCGCGCTTCCCCGATGGAACGGGCCTTTTTCTCGTCTTCGAAGACCATGAACGGGTCGCCAGCCTGCGGCACGTCGTTCAAACCGGTAATTTCCACAGGCGTGGAAGGGCCGGCCTCTTTCAAACGGCGTCCCCTGTCGTTCACCATTGCGCGGACGCGCCCGTACGTGGAACCGACGACGATGGGATCGCCCACACGCAGCGTGCCGTGCTGTACCAGAACGGTGGCAACCGGACCGCGTCCCTTGTCCAATTCCGCCTCGACGACCGTACCGCGCGCCCGTTTGTTCGGATTTGCCTTCAACTCCTGAACTTCCGCCACCAGCAGGATGTATTCAAGCAATTCCTCAATTCCGATGCGCTGTTTGGCGGAGATCGGGCAGAAAATGGTGTCGCCGCCCCACTCCTCGGCAACCAGTTCGTATTCGGTCAGCTCCTGCTTGATCCGTTCGACGTTGGCTTCCGGTTTGTCGATCTTGTTGACCGCCACGATGATCGGCACACCGGCGGCCTTGGCATGGTTGATGGCTTCCACCGTTTGCGGCTTTACGCCGTCATCGGCAGCCACCACCAGAATGGTGATGTCGGTGATTTGTGCACCGCGCGCCCGCATGGTGGTGAAGGCTTCGTGCCCCGGCGTGTCCAGGAAGGTAATCTTCTTCCCTTTGATTTCCACCTGGTAGGCGCCAATGTGCTGGGTAATGCCGCCCGCTTCTCCCGCCACCACATTAGTGGAGCGGATTGCGTCAAGCAGAGTGGTTTTCCCGTGGTCAACGTGGCCCATGATGGTCACAACCGGCGGTCTTTCCACCAGGGTATCCGGATCATCCACTTCTTCCAGTGTCTCGAAATTGGTTTCGTCGATGACGACCTTCTCTTCCACTTCCACATTGTACTCGGCACAGATCAACTCAATGGCATCGCGATCCAGGTATTGGTTGATCGTGGCCATGATGCCCAGATTAAACAGCTTCTTGATGATTTCCGCCGGTTCGCGGCGCAGCTTGACAGCCAGTTCGTTAACCGTAAGCGTCTCCGTAAAGGTGATTTTCGCCGGCGGATCCAGCACCGGACGCTGCGGCTGATTCCCGCGGGAGTTGCGGGCGCTGTTTTTCTGATTGCGGTTGCTGCCCTTGAACGGTTGGTTTTTCTTGCTCTCCTCATAGGACTTCCGGTTCGGCGGCGCCTTTTTGATCTTTTCCCGTTTCTCCAGTCCCAGGTTGGAAGGCAGTTTTACGCGATCTTCAAAATCATCCCCATCAACCAGATCCACGTGATCCTCTTCCGCCAGAAGCTGTTCCTTTTGCGGACGCTGCTGGCTCTGCGGACGAGATTGGTTTTGCGGCCGTTGCTGGCCTTTCCCCTGTGTCTTGCGTTCGTTTTGTTTTGCTGCTTGACTCATATTGCCTGCTTTTCTCTCCTGATTCTTAGCCTGATTTTTTCCGTCATGCCGAGAGTCGGAACGGTTTGCTCCGTTGCTTGCGCTTGCGCGGTTGCCGGCCTGCCGGTTTCCGCTCTGCTCGCGTTCAGCCGGGCGCTGCCGGGATTGCTGTGCTTTCGCATCGGCATTTCGCGGTTCAGCCTCTTCTGCTGGCCGCGTGTTGGCATTTGCAGCTTTGGCGCGATTTTCCGCTTTCGCCCCTGAACGCAGTTTTTCCAAATGGTCCTCGATCTTTTTGATCGTATCCTCTTCCAGGATGCTCATATGGTTTGTCACATCTATATTCAATCGCTTGAGCAAATTGAGGATTTCCTTGCTGCTCATATTGTGTTGTTTGGCATATTCATACACACGTGTCTTCAAATGTACTTCACCCTTTCCTCAATTAGGTGAGCTGACGCTGAATGCTTTCCGCCAACTTCCCATCTGTTACCGCCACGGTTACTCGCCCAACCTTCCCGATCGCGTGACCCAGTTGATACCGGTCACCCGTGGTAATACAGGAAACACCGTAATAGGAACACTTGTCTTTTACTTTTTTGGCGGTATTCTCCGATGCATCAGACGCGAGCAACACCAGTCGGGCCTTACCGCTACGAACAGCCTGCAGCACCATTTCCTCGCCGGACAAAACTTTTCCCGCCCGCATTGCCAATCCGAGCAATTGCGCCGCCTTGGGCGTCATCCGCCCATCATCTCCATCCACTGTTGGCGAAAAGCGTCGTACTTTTCCTGTGAAATGGAAATATTCAAAGCCCGTTCCAGCACTTTTTTCCATTTTCCCGATGCGAACGCATCCGGTCTCAGGCAGCTTTCCTGCCGGCATACATAGGTGCCGCGACCTGCGGCCTTGCCGGTCAGATCGATCAGAATTTCTTCATTGGGCGTGCGAACCACGCGAATCAATTCCTTTTTGGGAAACATTCCCTGGCACACAATGCATTTACGCATAGGAACCTTTTTTTGTTTCATGGCTATTCGTTGTCCGCTCCTTCATCAACTTCTGATTCTTTCGGATAAACGATGCCTTCTTGTTCCGCTTGCGATTCGCTCTTGATATCGATTTTCCAGCCGGTCAGTTTGGCGGCGAGGCGCGCGTTTTGCCCCCTTTTTCCGATCGCGAGGGAAAGCTGGTAGTCCGGCACGATGACGCGGGTTACCTTTTCCGCCGCGTTCACGTCCACGTGAATCACCTTGGCCGGGCTAAGCGCATTCGCGACGTATTCCGCCGGGTCTTCGGACCAGCGGACAATGTCGATCTTCTCTCCCTTCAGTTCGTTGACGATCGTTTGCACGCGCATCCCTTTTGGTCCGACGCAGGCTCCCACGGGATCCACCTCGGGGTTGATGGAATGCACCGCAATTTTGGAGCGGTCTCCGGCCTCGCGCGCGACCGACTTGATTTCCACCACGCCATCGTAAATTTCCGGAACTTCCAGTTCAAACAACCGCTTGAGCAGCCCCGGATGCGTGCGGGAAACGATGATTTGCGGCCCTTTGGTGGTTTTTTCCACCTTGATAATATACGCTTTGATCCGATCCTGCGGCTTAAATTCCTCGTTTGGCATTTTTTCCGAAAGCGGCATAACCGCCTCTGTCTTGCCGAGGTCAATGTAGTAGTTGCGCGCATCCATCCGCTGCACAACGCCTGTGATGATATCTTCCTCGCGCTCGATAAACTCGCTGTAAATCAATCCGCGTTCCGCTTCGCGAATGCGCTGGGTAACCACCTGTTTCGCCGTTTGCGCGGCAATGCGGCCAAAGTCGCGGGGGGTCACCTCAATTTCCACGATGTCATCCAGCCGGTAATTGGGATCAATTTCCTGCGCGGCCTCCAGGGAAATTTCCAGACGCGGGTCCACCACTTCCTCCACGACGGTCTTCCTTGCAAAGACCCGCACCACTCCGGTGACGCGGTTCACGTCCACGCGCACGTTTTGCGCGGAATTGAAGTTTCGTTTGTAGCCTGAGATCAAAGCCGCCTCGATGGCCTCGATCAAAATGTCCTTGGAAATGCCTTTCTCTCTCTCAATGGCCTCTAATGCCTCGATAAAATCGGCGTTCATGACTTTCGCTGCCTCCTCCTTTGCACTCACCAACCCGGACGCTTAAAAGACAATTGCCATGCGGGCAGTGTCAATTTGCTCCAGGGAAATCACGTACGTCTTCTTTGCTTCCTTCACTGTCAGCTGACCGTTTTCCACGGAGACCAGTTCGCCTTCGATCACGCTGACACCGTCAATCGGCTCCCTGGTCGTGATATGCACGTGACGGCCAATCGCCTTGCGGAAATCTTTTTCGTTTCGCAAGGGGCGCTCTGCCCCCGGCGAGGAGACTTCCAGGAAGTACGCATTGGGAATGGGATCCACTTCATCAAGTTTCTGGCTTAATTTCTCACTCACAAGGCCGCACTCATCGATGTCGATGTTGCCGGTTTCGTTGTCGATGAACACGCGCAAAAACCAGTTGCTTCCTTCTTTCTTGTACTCGATGTCCACCAGTTCCAACCCCATTTCCGCAAGAATGGGCGTGACCAGTTCGCTGACAATCTCCGTAACCTTGCTCAAGCAAGTACCTCCTTAATCAATTGCTGCATTAGGTTTAGCCAGAAAGAAAGAGTGGGTTTCCCCACTCTCCATCAGCCATGCGTATAAAACCAGTATTTCCAAAATGATTATAGCATAACAGTCATTCGCTGACAACCTTTGGCTGGAGAGTCCTTCCCTGGCCGGCCCACCGTTAAAACAGCGAGAGCTGATTCGATTCCGGCAATCCTTTCAAAGCACCCTGCTCCTCCAGGTAATCGAGAATGGTTTTGGAAATGCGCGCCCGCGTCAGGAGATCCTCCTTGGACAAAAACTCCCCTTCTTCCCGCGCCTTGACAATGCTGATCGCCGCGTTATCCCCCAGACCCGGCAACGAGTTGAACGGGGCAATCAGGGTGTCGCCCTCGATGAGGAAGCGGGTGGCGTCGGATTTGTACAAATCGACATTGGCGAAGCGAAAACCGCGCTCTGTCATTTCCAGCGCCATCTCCAGCACGGTGAGCAGCGCCTTTTCCTTCGGAGAGGCATCCAGGCCTTTCTCTTCGATTTCCTCGATGCGCTGCCGAATTGCCGTCGAACCTTTCACCATCAGCGGAATGTCAAAGTCATCCGCGCGCACCGTAAAGTAGGTGGCGTAAAACTCAAGCGGATAGTGCACCTTGAAGTAGGCGATGCGCACCGCCATCATCACGTAAGCCGTGGCGTGGGCTTTCGGAAACATGTACTTGATTTTTTGGCAGGACTCAATGTACCATTCCGGAACGTTGTTTTTGCGCATTTCTTCCTGGTCCTCTTCGGAAACCCCTTTTCCCTTCCGCACCGACTCCATGATCTTGAACGCACGCGAAGGTTCCAACCCCTTGTAAATCAAATAGACCATGATGTCGTCGCGGCACCCGATCACCTCTGACAGCTTGCAGATTCCGTTGCGGATCAAATCCTGTGCGTTGTTCAGCCAGACGTCGGTTCCGTGCGAAAGACCGGAGATCTGCACCAGTTCGGCGAACGTCGTCGGCTTGGTATCCTCCAGCATCTGCCGCACGAACTTGGTCCCGAACTCAGGGATTCCAAGTGTTCCCAGGTTGGTCCGGATCTGCTCCGGCGTCACGCCAAGGGCTTCCGTCGAACTGAACAGGGACATGGTCTTTTTGTCGTCAAGCGGGATCGTTTTCGGATCGATGCCCGTCAAATCCTGCAGCATGCGGATGACCGTCGGATCGTCGTGGCCGAGAATGTCCAGTTTCAGCAGGTTGTCGTGAATCGAGTGGAAGTCGAAGTGCGTGGTTCTCCACTCGGATTCGCTGTCGTCCGCCGGGTACTGGATCGGGCAAAAGTCTTCAATTTCCATGTAGCTGGGTACAACGATAATCCCGCCGGGGTGCTGGCCGGTGGTGCGCTTGACGCCGGTGCAGCCGTTTACCAGCCGGGCGATTTCCGCGTTGCGCAGATGCAAGCCCCGTTCCTCCGCATACTTGCGCACGTAGCCGTAAGCGGTTTTTTCCGCGACCGTTCCAATCGTTCCGGCGCGGTAAACATTGTCGACGCCAAACAGCTCCTGCGTGTACTTGTGGGCGCGCGGCTGGTATTCGCCGGAAAAGTTCAGGTCGATATCCGGCACCTTGTCTCCCTTGAAGCCAAGGAATGTTTCAAACGGAATGTCCTGTCCGTCCTTGGCCAAGCGGGTGCCGCAGACCGGGCAATCCTTGTCCGGCAAGTCGAACCCTGAGGCGATGGAACCGTCCGTAATAAACTCGCTGTGCTTGCATGACGGGCAACGGTAGTGCGGCGGCAGCGGATTGACCTCGGTGATCTCCGCCATCGTGGCGACGAAGGAAGAACCGACGGATCCCCGCGAACCGACCAGGTAGCCATCCATCAGGGATTTTTTCACCAATCTTTGCGAAATCAGGTAAATGACCGCAAAGCCGTGAGTGATAATGCTGTTCAACTCTTTTTCCAGGCGTTTTTCCACCAGTTCGGGCAGCGGATCGCCGTACAGCTCCTTCGCCCTGGCATAACACATTTCCCGCAGCTCGTCGTCCGCGCCCTCGATGATGGGCGTGTACAGCCTGTCCGGGATCGGGCTTACGTCCTCGATCATCTCCGCGATCTTGTTGGTGTTGGTCACCACCACCTCATGCGCAGTCTCTTCCCCCAGGTAGGAGAACTCCTTCAGCATTTCATCGGTGGTATGCAGATAGAGCGGCGGCTGGTTGCCCGTCGTCGGGTCGCCCTTGGAGAACAGGAAGACATCCCGGAAAATGTCGTCCTGGGGATTGAGAAAGTGAACATCCCCAGTTGCCACCACCGGCTTGCCCAACTCCTCGCCCAACCGGACGATCAACTGATGGTACTCTTTGACCGCCTCCAGCGAAGGAATCTCTTCGTTGCGCAAAAGCGGCTGGTAGTGGGAAATCGGCTGAATTTCCAGGAAGTCGTAAAAGGAAGCAATTTGCACCAGGTCATCCCAGCTCTTCCCGCGCAAAATGCTCTGCATCAGTTCGCCTTCCTTGCAGGCCGTTCCGTACAGAAGCCCTTCCCGGTGCTTGACCAGCTGGCTGCGGAGAATGCGCGGCCAGCGGTAAAAGGTTTCCACGTGGGAACGGCTCACCAGCTTGTACAGGTTTTTCAAGCCTGTTTTGTTCCTGACGAGAATGGTCGCATGGAATGGACGGCCGCTCTTGTAATCCGCTTCTTCATTGCTTTTTTCATTCAGTTCCGCCAGCGTTTTGATCGACGCCTCCCGGACATCCTTGAGAATGTGCTGGAAGACGTGCGCCAGTGCGACGGTGTCATCCAGCGCGCGGTGTGCCTGGATGAGCTCGACATTGAACTTCTTGGCCAGCGTGCCCAGCTTGTAGTTGCGCAAACCCTTGTACAGCATGCGCGCCAAGGGCAAGGTGTCAAGGAACGGATTGTCCCATGGCTCCAGGCCGATCCGCTTGGCGCAGGCATTGATAAACGCCCTGTCGAACTCGGCGTTGTGCGCAACCAACACGGCATCCTTGGTAAAATCCTTGAATTTGCGCAGCACCACATCCAGGGTTTCCTGTCCGCGCAGCATCTCGTTGGTGATCCCGGTAATCTCCGTCGTTTTCGCGCCAATTTCCATCTGCGGATCGATCAATTGGCTCCACTTGTCCACAATTTCCGAACCTTTCATCTTTACGGCGGCAATTTCAATAATGGTGTGCTCGGCGGGATTCAGACCCGTGGTTTCCGTGTCGAACACCACGTATTCCGTATTTTCATCAATGGCCCGATTGTTCGCTTCCGTCAGACCGTAAACAATGTCAACCCCGTCTTCCACCACGTAGGCTTCCATTCCGAGTATGCATTTGATGTTGTGCTTTTTGGCGACACTGTACGCTTCCGGAAACGCCTGAACAACGCCGTGGTCGGTAATGGCGATGGCGCTGTGTCCCCATTTGGCCGCTGTGGAAATCAGGGACTTGACGGAGGCGACCCCGTCCAACGCGCTCATCGGCGTGTGACAGTGAAGTTCGACCCGCTTTTGCGGCGCGGTATCCTTGCGCGACACCTGCTCGATCTGGTTCAGATCGTTTGCGTTCATCACCAGTTCGCGCATGAACGTATCATGCTGCACGCTTCCCCGCACCTTTACCCACATGCCGTCCTTGAGCGCTTCCAGCATCTTGACGTCTTCCTTGTCGCGGGAAAACATCTTCACCGTCAACGAATCGGTGTAGTCGGTGATGTAAAAGGTGAGCAAGTGGCGTCCGCTTTTCAGTTCCTTCAGCTCTACGTTGAAAACGGTGCCCTGAATGCAGATGCGCCGCTCCTCCTCCTGGATTTCGCGGATCGGCACGGGCTCGTCCTTGATTTCGTAACCGATCATCAGCGTGGTTACGGCTTCGGCTTCTCCGCCGTTTTTGCCCTCTTTCTCCAGCTGAACGCTGTTCATGACCTCTTCCATCAAGGCCCGTTCTTCCTCTTCCCGCTGGCTGGCAAATGCCTTGTACGTTTCCTCGTTTTCTTCCACATGGAAGGAAAAACGGGGCGAGCATCCGGTGAATTTTTGAAAGAGCGACTGCAGTTCCTGAGCCGCATGCTTGCGCTTCGCCATCTCCAGAATCATATCGGTGGGAACGGACACTTTTACTTCGCCGTTCTCCACCTTCTTGTCCACTCCCCGCAAGGTAGCGGCAAGAGAATTGAGCGTTTCTTCCGCCCGCGCAAGCAGGATTTCCCAGTAATCCTTCACGGCCTGCTGCAGTGACGGCGCCTGGCGGTAACGAAAACAGGCATCCACCACAGCCAAATGAGCAAAGGTTTGCCTAAGCCGATGCATGAAGGACTGGAATACTTCTCCCGGCAAAAGCGCAGGAAGGGTAAAGTGAAACACCCACTTTTTGTTTTGTTTGAAAATCTCCAATTTATCTATCTGTCCGTCGGAAAAAAATCGTTCCACCCATTCCGCGGGAATCTCCATCTGTTTCAACAGCAAGGAGAATCGCTGTTTTTGCTCCTGCAAACGATCCACGGTATTCTCCACCTTCCCTGAAACAAGAAAAGGATACCCCCGCATTCCAAAGGGGAGTACCCCGTAAAATTCGACAAAATCAGTCCTGTTCCTGCTTCCTGCCGTCAGCTATACATGGGCAGCTTTTTTCTCTTTTACCATTTCGTTGATTTCTTTCATCAACTCTTCAAACAGTTCGTCTTCTTTCACTTTCCGCACGATTTTCCCTTCGCGGAAAATCAGTCCTTCCCCGTTTCCGCCGGCGACGCCCACGTCGGCTTCGCGCGCTTCACCCGGTCCGTTTACGGCGCATCCCATCACGGCTACCTTCAGCGGCACCTTCAAGTTGGAAACGGCATCCTCCACCTTTGTCGCCAGGCCGATCAGATCAATGGCGCAACGGCCGCAGGAAGGACAGGAAATCACGACAGGGTCGTTGTTGACGATGTCCAGACTGCGCAGGATTTGCTTGGCCACCTTGATCTCTTCCACCGGGTCGGCAGTCAGCGACACGCGGATCGTATCGCCAATCCCCATCGACAGCACGGTGCCGATCCCGACGGCTGACTTGATGCCGCCGGAAAATGGCGTGCCCGCTTCCGTCACGCCGACGTGCAGCGGGTAGTTGCGTTTTTCCGCCATCAGCGAGTAGGTTTTGATCATTGTCGGCACATCGGACGATTTCAGGGAAATGACGATGTTGTCGTAGTTCAGGTCTTCCAGGATGTTCACGTGATCCATCGCGCTTTCTACGATTGCTTCCGGAGAAGGGTAGCCGTACTTTTCCAACAGACGTTTCTCCACGGAACCGGAGTTGACGCCGATCCGGATCGGCGTCAACTCCGGTTCCGTGGAGAAACGTC
>Ga0207865_102093_pt1 | contig 12564 bp, 7 predicted proteins | sample HigsolmetaAR204D_FD_184836 | JGI IMG/M metagenome (GOLD analysis project Ga0207865, IMG submission 184836) | Ionic liquid and high solid enriched microbial communities from the Joint BioEnergy Institute, USA - AR20-4-D (SPAdes) (version 2) ...
AATGATCCGTCCGGGTTGAAGTAGATGTTGTAGGCAATCACTTCTTCGGAAGGATCATTTGCTTCCCATTTTAGCTTCCATCCGCCGGCATGCGAAGAGATTTCAAGTGATTTTGGCGCAGATGGCGGAAATCCGGGCGGCGAACCGGAAGGCTGCTGGCCGTCTGTCCTGTCGGGCGAGCCGCCGCTTCCGGCAGACGGGGATGGCAGATTGTTCCCGGGAAGTTCGTCAAATGGGTGCGAACCGGGAATTTGCCAGGTGGTGGCCGTTCCGACGGAGGCGACAGCCGATGGCGCTGATTCCCGACCGGTGATGTCGACGGCCGTCACGTAATAGGCGGCGTCTCCTTTTGGAGGTTTGGCGTCCGTGTAGGACAGCACCTCGGGGTCCTTGACGGTGCCAATTCGCGCAAAGCCGTTCAAGGCATCCGCGCGGTAAATGCGGTAGCCGAGCAGATCTTCCTCCTTGTCCGATTGCCAGGAAAGGGAAATCCCTGCTTCGGTTCGATTGGCCGTGACGTTGCGCGGTGCGGACGGAGGCCCGGGGACTTCCGTGCGGGGATCTTCCGCCTCCGGCAACCGCTGTTCCCAATCCGGCGGGTGAACCGCCACCTTGCTGTTGATGGCCAGGATCTCCTCCCGGCTGGGGAGCGGACTGGGGGAGCGATAGAAAATCCCTTCCGTGACAAAATCATCCGGCGTCCCCTCTTTTGCCAGATAGCGTTCCCCTTTGTAGGTGACGACACGCGCCTTTTGGTGGGAGTCGTCCGTTTTTGTCGGAACGAAACGGCGGTTGAAGATGTCCGTGATCAGGTGGCCGCTTTCCTTGCTGAGCTCGCTTGGCAAAAGCCCCGATTTGGAATCCACCGTCAGGGTGACGATCCCTTCCGGCTGGCGGAAGGTTGCATCTGCCGGCGAAATGTGCGGCAGCGTTTCGATGACTTCCTTCATCACCTTGCCCCAGACGGTCATCGGCACGTACTTGTCGGAGGGGGGGATGGGATACGGCTCGTCAAAGCCGACCCAGACGCCCATTGACACCTCCGGGGTGTAGCCGACAAACCAGAGGTCAAATTCGTTGTTGGTCGTACCGGTTTTGCCCGCGACGTCCACTTTGCGGGGAACGTATTTGCGGATGTGCGTGCCGGTGCCGGAATTGACGACGGTGCGCATCATGTCGGTAATCAAATAGGCCGTCTGTTCGCTGAACACCTGCACGGGATGCGGCTGATGGCGGTAGATCACCTGCCCCTGGCTGTTTTCAATCCGTTCAATCAAATAGGCGTCCACAAACGTGCCGTTGTTGGCAAAGGTCGCATAGGCGTTGGTCATTTCCTCGACGGTTGTCCCGTAGGTAAGGCCGCCAATCACCCCGGTTTGCGCGTAATAGTCGGCGTCCACCAGGGTGGTGATTCCCATTTTTTTCACGTATTCCAAAGCGGTCGGGATGCCGACCTGGAGATATGCCTTGATCGCCGGAACGTTCCACGACATGCGCAATGCTTCGCGCGCGCTCATGATCCCCTGCCATTGGTTGTTCCAGTTTCGCGGCAGGTGCTTTCCTTTTTGCCCGTCCGGGAGAATGATCGGCGAATCGTCCAGCGGGGAAGCGGGCTGGAGCAGCCCCAGTTCAAAAGCGGGAGCGTAGGCGGCAAGCGGCTTCATCGCCGAACCGGGTTGTCTGGGCACGGTGGCGTGATTGGTCTGTTCCACGGAAAAATCCCGTCCGCCCACCATGCCGAGGATCGCGCCGGTCTTGTTGTGAATCATCATGGCGCCGACTTCCTGCAGGGCGTTCTCCACTTGTTCCGTCTTGCCGTTGGAACGGCGGATGGTATAGGAGCGGTTTTGCCCGAAATTGTTCGGATCGGAAGCGACCGCATTCATGATGCTTTGCACGTTTCGGTCAACCGTGGTGTACACCTTGTAGCCGTTGCGCAAAATGTCGCGCCGTTTCTCCTCGACCAGCAGGCGGTATTCGTTTTGCCCGACCTCCGACTTGTCCCGGCCCTTTTCCTTCAGTTCCGCGTCAGCCAGCGCTTCGGCTGCGCGCTCCTCGATTTCCATCATCAGGAAGGGGACTTCCCGGTACGCCTGTGCGGAAGGCTTGGCCAAATTCGCGGTCAAATCGGCAGCCAGCGCCTCGTCGTACTGCTGCTGGGTGATGTAGCCGTTTTCCATCATTCGGTCAAGCACCATCTTTTGGCGTTCTTTTCCCCGCTTGTACCCTTCCGAGGTAAAGGGCGTATAGGCGCCGGGATTTTGAATCATGCCTGCCAGGTAGGAGGCTTCGCTTAAATTCAGCTCCTTGACATCCTTCCCGAAAATCCCCTTGGAAGCGGCCTGGACGCCGTACACATTGGAGCCGTTGGCATTCTTCCCGAAGTAGATTTCGTTCATGTAGGCTTCCAGAATCTCGTCCTTGGAGAACATTCGCTCAATGCGCAGCGCGTTGAAAATTTCCCTTGCCTTCCTGGTGTGGCTTACTTCGTGGGTAAGGATCGTATTCTTGACCAATTGCTGCGTGATTGTGCTGCCGCCGGTCACCACCGGCTGATTGGTCAGTTCCTGAAAGGCTGCGCGCAAGGTGGATTGGAAGGAAATTCCCTTGTGGCTGTGGAAATTTCGGTCTTCGGTGGCGATGATGGCGTTAATCAAATAGGGAGAAACATCTGCCTTTTTCACCAGGCGCCGGTCGCCTTCTTCGGCACGCAGCTGGCCGATCAGAGAGCCGTCGTTGTAATAGGCAAACCCGGTCAAATAGTTTGTGAAAATTTTTTGTTCCAACTCTTCCTTGGATCGTACAGGCTCGTCCTTTACCAGTGCAGCGACATAACCTGTAAGAATCCCTCCCGCAACTGCGGCAGCCATGAGCCCAAATAAAAGGACCATTTGGAACAGGGCCCAAAACAGTCGCCTGCGGCTGCGCCGGCGCTTCTGCTTGTTCTGTGGTTCAGAGGAAGATGTGTTGTGATTCGCCATGAACTAGCTCCCCCTTCGCATTCAGGATGATTATACCATAGGAGGAACCGGCAGGATAGAAGATGCGAGATTGACAGTGGCGCTGCGGATGTGGCAGAATTACCTTATATGTCAATTTCGTGTGAAAGCAGGCGTTGAACGACCTTCAGTAGCGGGTGAGCGGTGGAAAGCAAGAGAGCTGGTGGCCGGTGCGAACCAGCCCACCACACGCCGTGAATTACAAGTCGGGAGCCTTCCGGCAGCAATGCCGGACGGTGCAGGCCGTTATCCTGCCGCTGAGTGGAAAAAAGCGGATGCTTTTTTCAACGAGGGTGGTACCGCGGGTATAAGACTCGTCCCTTGTGTGGGGACGGGTTTTTTTCATGCGTTTGTCATCAGAAAGGAGCTGACATGCAACATGCAGGAGCAAACAGAAAAATGGGGGCTCACCGAAGCACAAAAACAGGAAGTGGAGCGGCAGCTGAAGATCATCCGCCGAGGCGCGGTGGAAATCATCCCGGAAGAGGATTTGCGCCGCAAGCTGGAGCGGTACGTGGTGACGGGCCAGCCGCTGAAGGTGAAGCTCGGTTTGGACCCGTCCGCTCCTGACATTCACATCGGCCACACGGTTGTGCTGCAAAAAATGCGCCAATTCCAGGAGCTGGGCCACACCATCCAGCTGGTGATCGGGGATTTTACCGGGCGGATCGGGGACCCTACCGGCAAATCGGAAACCCGCAAGCAGCTTACCGAGGAACAGGTGAAACAAAACGCGCAAAGCTACGTGGAGCAGTTTGGCAAGGTGCTGGATGCCAGCCGCGTCACCGTTCACTACAATTCGTCGTGGCTCGCCCCGATGACGTTTGCCGACGTGGTCGGACTGGCAGCGAAGACGACCGTGGCCCGGATGCTGGAGCGGGACGACTTTGAAAAGCGGTACAACAGCGGTTTGCCGATCTCCATTCACGAGTTTTTCTATCCGTTGATGCAGGGGTACGATTCGGTCGCGCTGGAAAGTGACGTGGAACTGGGCGGAACCGACCAGAAGTTCAACCTGCTGATGGGGCGCCATCTGCAGAAGGAATTCGGCCAGGAACCGCAGGTCATCCTGACGATGCCGCTGTTGGAAGGGCTGGACGGCGTGCAGAAGATGTCCAAGAGCCTGGGCAATTACATCGGCGTCAACGAATCGCCCAACGAAATTTACGGCAAGACGATGTCGGTGCCGGACGAGCTGATGCTGCGCTACTTCGAGCTGGCGACCGACCTGTCGGACGAAGAGCTGGAAAAACTGCGCACCGGTCTCGCCGACGGCAGCGTGCATCCGCGCGATGCGAAAATGCTTTTGGCCAGAACTTTCGTCCGCATGTTCCACGGGGAAGAGGCAGCGGAAGAGGCGGAAAACTACTTCAAGACCGTTTTTCAGCAGCGCGCCCTGCCGGCCGACCTGCCGGAAGTAAAGGTTGACTTGTCCGCATATGAAAACGGAGAGGCCAATATCGTCAACCTCGTTTTTGATCTGGGGCTGGCGGCTTCCAAGGGAGAAGCGCGCCGCATGGTTCAGCAGGGAGCGGTAAAGGCAAACGAAAAGAAAGTGGACGACATCAATCAAATGATTCGCCTGGAAGACGGCATGGTGATCCAAGTCGGCAAACGCAAATTCGCCAAGGTAAAATTGTAATCTGGAAAGCGTGGAAAAACAGGCAGTTTGTCTCCCGAGGGGGACAGACTGCCTGTTTGTGTGCGGCACTCACGTTCAGGATACGGCAGCGCAAACAGTGCGGCAAACGTGCAAACGCACCAGCCGTTTGCCGCATCTTCTGCTGCTGAAGCGGTTTTTGTTTCCGCCTATTCTGCGACCCCGACAAACTTCGCTTCCTCACCCTTATACTCATACAGGTACACCTGGGCGTACTTGTTGTCGCCTTTTTCGTCAAAGGAAACCTTCACAAACTGGCCTTGGAAGTCGGTGGTGGAACGAATGGCGTTCATCACCTGCTCCCGCGTCGGCTTTTGGTTCTGGTTTTCCTTGATTGCCTTTTCGATGCCGTTCAACACCGTGAGCGCGGCGTCGTAAGCAAACGCCGAGAATGCGCCGGGGTCTTTGTTGAACGTGCTCTTGTAGCGTTCCACCCACTTTTTCCCTTCCTCGCTGGCCCGGATATCGCCCACGGCAGTGGCGAACACCATGCCTTGCGTTGCGTCTCCGGCGATTTTGAAAATGTCTTTGGAATCCAGTCCTTCGCCGCCCATGAACCTTCCCTTGTATCCCTTTTCCTTCAACTGCTTGGCGATCAGCCCGCCTTCCGGGTAGTTTCCGCCGAAGAAGACGAGGTCGGGAGCGCTGGCGACCGTCAAGTTGACCACCGCGCTGTAGTCCTTTTCCCCTCTGGTCACGCCTTCAAAGCCGACGACTTTTGTTCCCAGGTTCTCGAACGCCTTTTTCGCTTCGTCGGCCAATCCCTGACCGTAAGCCGTTTTGTCGTGAATGATGAAAACGGTGTTTACCCCCATTTTCTCCTTGGCGTACTTGGCAGCCCCGGGCGCAATCTGGTCGTTGCGGGCAACCAGGCGGTTTACGGTCTTTTTGCCTTCTTCCGTAAGCTCCACGCCGGTGTTGGCGGGAGAGACCATGGCCAGTTTGCCTTCTTCGTATTTGGTTGAGGAGGGGACGGCTACGCCCGTGTTGTAATGGCCGACCACGGCCAGCACATCCGGGTCGGAGATCAGCATTTCCGCGTTGGAAACGCCGATTTTCGGGTCTGCCTGGTCGTCCTGCGGGAAGAGGACGAGGTCAAAGCCCATCTTTTTGAAATCTTCTGCGCGGTCCTGAACAGCTAATTGCGCACCCAGCTTGATGGCTTCCCCTTCCAATGACTCAGGGCCGGACAAGGGGCTTTGCGTGGCAATCTTGATGACCGCGTTGCCGCCTGAAGCGCCGGAGTTGGTCGAAGAGGAAGCACAGCCGGCGAAAAAGGAACTGAGCAGTACCAGTGAAGCCAAACTTATATTTTTGAATATTAACTCTTTTCTGAACAAAATGTTCATACGAATCACACTCCCGCTTGCGAAATGATTTACTTCAGCCACCGCGGTTCCGACAAAACAGGCTTGCCGGTGACGGCAGAGCGGACGCAATCTTCCAGGCTGCCAAAGTAAATCTCCCTGCCAGCCAGTCCGGGTCCGTAATGGGCGTACTTGGCCGAATTGGTCATGAGTGTGTGCGCTGTTTCCGGGATCACGGGGGACTGGATCATGCAAAAACAGGTGTCGGTGATAAAGCGGCCTCCGAAACGTTCAATTTCTTCCGCAAGGCCCGATTGAACCGCTTTCTCGTGAACGTGGCGGCTGGTGGTAATGAGCACTTCCACGTCTCTGTGCTTCTGTTGTCCGCGGGTCAGGTCCGCCAGTTGCCGGCATTCCTCCAGCGAAAAATGGGGATTGCCCAGGGCGACCAGATCCACTCGGGAAGAGCGGGCGGAAGACAGCCTTTTCCAGCAGGCGGCAAGCTCGTCCTTGCTTACCTTCCAGTGTTCCCGGGGCGGCCGGAAGCCAAAAGCATGTTCCTTGGTGGGCGCTTCCGGGGTAATTCCGACGATGTGGAACATCGCCACAGAGCCGGAGGTTGCCGCGGCTGCGCAAAAAGCCTTGAAGTCATCCGGGCTCGGCCGGGAGGGGAGGTTGGCGATGACGGGAACTCCCGATTGGACCCGCTCTCCGACCAGGTAGCCAAGAATCGGATAGAAGGAGGAATCAAGCGGCCCTGTTTCAGGCAATTCGACGAGAATCGTGCCCAGGCGGTTTTCGTCCAGGTGATACCCGGAGCAGGGGACACGGCCGGTGAGTGCGGCACAGATATCGAGAAAATCGCCGTAACGGTTGGTCCGCGCGCCCAATGCGCCGTTGGCGAAAGCGACGGCATTGGATTCCGCCCAGGCAATGTGTTCGCCCAAATGCGGGGGATCCGGCAGCAGGTAGGGAGCGCACGTAAAGGTCGGCTGGGCCCCCATGCGGACGTAGGCCATGGCCAGCCGCTCCGCCTTTGCCGCCCATTCCGGATCCAGCCCCTGTTGCCGCCATCTCCGCTGGTCGATCGAGATGGCGTTCATTGTGGTGGGAACGCGAACTTGTCCGCCCAGATCGGCCAGTGTTTCCGCAAACCTCAGCGTTGCCTCGCCCGTGTAGATGCATCCGTCGATGTGGGCTCTGGTTACGTCAATCAGGCAGCGGGCTCCCTGCACTTCCGCCAGTCGCACGAGAATGCGCATCGCCAGTTGGCGGGCCGGCCCTTCCGCACCTTCGAGGAGCGCCTTGTCCCGGTCGGACAGCTGCAACGCAGCGCTTGGCAAATGCTTGTCTTCAGCTTTCGAGTGGCTTGTCAAATCGAAGGGGGATGACTGGATCAGGGTGACCGTCCCGTCCCCGTTCACCTTTGCGTAATCGGCGCGCAACGCACGCTCAAACGCCTCCGCGTCCAGAACGAGAACCGGCAAGCGTTTGGACAGGATTTCGTCGGCGACAATCGCCCCCAGGGCAATAATTTCATCTGCCTGGGACAGGAGGATGGCCTTCGGCGCATGGTTGCTGTCAATCGCTTCGTACAAAACCCCGCTGGCGCTGCAGGAGCCGCGTCCGGCGGGAATGACCAGAACGGTTCCGGCGGCGTTTTTTCCGCACAAGGGATGGCGGCGGTCGACGATCTCTCCGGTTGCCGGATTCAAACCGCCCCAGAAGCTGAGCGGCACCCGCGCGGAGAGAACCGGTCCTTCCGCATCCCCTCCGACCAGGACCCGGGCAGGGGAGGTAAAGTGTGTTGCGCCGTGCATGGTTTGTCTCTCTTTCACGCACAAACCCCCTTTTCATCATTTGAGGCCGTTTTTGCTCGAAATCCGTTTTCATCCCCCCTTTCGAAGGCATGAACGCCGATCCGCCGCTGCCCGCTACCAGGAGACGATTTGTCCCACACCGGCGCTGACCGCCTTGTCGTACATCGCCTTGGCCACGACGACATCCATGGCGGCCAGTCCCACCGATTTGAAAACGGTGATCTCTTCTTCCCGTTCCCGTCCCGGCTTGTCTCCGCTGGCGATTTCGCCAAGTTCGGCAAAAATGTCGTCGGCAGAGAAGAGTCCCTCGCGAATCGGCACCAGCAAATCTCCGCTTTCCTCCAGAGCGGCCTCTTTTGACTCCACGACCACTTTGTCCGCTTTCGCCACCAGGAGCGAGGGAAGTTCCTGCATCTCGGGGCGGAACGAGCCGACGGCATTGACGTGAATCCCCTGATCGACGCATTCTCCGGGAAAAACAGGAGCGGCGGAGTTGGTGGCTGTCACCAGGATATCGGCGCCTTTGACCGCTTCCTCGGGAGAGTTTACTGCCCGTACAAACAGGCGGTCCTTTCCGTACTGTTCCGCGATTTCATTCGCCAATTCAAGGGCTTTCTGCGCGCTGCGGTTGAACAGGCGCAATTCTTCGACAGGCCGGACGGCGAGGATCGCCTGGATCAAACCGCGCGACTGGGCCCCGGTGCCGATGACCGCCGCAATTTTTGCGTCCTTCCGCGCCAGGAGTTTGGTCGCCAACCCGGAAGCGGCTCCTGTGCGCAAGACCGTCAAGTAGGAGGCGTCCATCACGGCCAGGGGTTCGCCGGTGGCAACGTCGGCCAGAACCATGAGTCCGTAAATCGTCTTTTTGCCCAGCTCCTTGTTGCCGGGGAAGACGGAAACGAATTTGATCCCCAGGCTGCCGGTTGCTTCCACCAGCGAGGGCATAAACAGCGAGGTCCCGTTGCTTTTCGAGACGGGGATCGCGTGCCGAACGGGAGAGATCGCCCGTCTTTGGGAAAATTCGCTCAAGGCTTTGCTGACCGCCTCGATGGCTTCCTCCATGGACAGCAATTCTTTCTGGTCCTTTTCATTGATTACCAGCATGTTTGCTTCACCTGTTTTCCATTGGAATTTTTGTATGGTTCATGTTGTCGAGCGAATGGGGAACAAAGAGGCAGGAACCAAGAATGGATTTAAGTGGGACTTAAATGGATGAACAAAAAAAGACACGAAATGTTCATGGTAAGAAAAGGATATGTCATGATGCGGCGCATGTCAATAAAAAAGACTGATTTTGCTGAAAATTTATTCAAATTCCTATGCACTTTTGCCACGATGCGCTATAATGAGGGTGACATTCTGGAGTCCGAGGTACGCGTATGGAGCAAGACATTGGAAAACGAATCAAGGAACTTCGCCTGTCCAAAAAGATGACCCTGAAGGACATATCCGAAAAGACAAACCTCTCGATGAGTTTCTTGTCGCAGGTGGAACGTTCGCTCTGTTCCGTCACCCTGCTGTCCCTGCGGAAAATCTCCGAAGCGCTGGGGGTCAGCCCCAGTTATTTCTTTCCCGACACGATCCAGATTGAAAAAGACCTGATCAGGCGGGGAAACCGCGAGCCCGTGGAGCACAAGACTTCGTTCGTGTATGCCGATCTCTCCGGAAATGTGAAGAATCCCCTGTTCGTGCCGATCCTGGTCACCTTGATGCCCGGAGACAGGCGGGAACCCCCATACTCGCACGAGGGACAGGAGTTCCTCTACATTCTGGAAGGGATCCTGACGGTTCTGCTCGACTATACGGAGCACGATCTCCATCCGGGGGACAGCCTGCACATGGATTCTGCGCGGCCCCACAACTGGTTTAACAAGACAGGAAAGCCCGTCCGATTTCTCTACATCAGTTCTTCCCCCTCGCAAAATTCCTGATTTTTTTTGCTATTCAGCGTTGCAGGAAACCAGCCGCAGCTTCTGCCGCTAAAAGTGGCGGCTTTTTTTGCTTGCTTCAAAAAGCCAAAAAAAGAGCAGGCCCCCATTGGGGGCGCTGCTCTTTTGCGGTTTTCTTCCGCCGCGAAGGCATTCCGGCCAGGGGACAAGCCTTCGCAGGCGCTGCCGTTGATTAACGGCTGTAGAACTCGACGATCAGAACTTCGTTGATTTCTGCCGGCAATTCTTCGCGATCCGGCAGGCGCAGGTACGTGCCTTCTTTTTTCTCGTCGTCGAACGAGATGTAGTTCGGCAAGAAGCTGCGGTTTTCCAGCGAGTCTTTGATAAATTGAATGTTGCGGGATTTTTCGCGCAGGGAGATCACGTCACCCGGTTGTACGCGGTAGGAAGGAATGTTTACCTTCTTCCCGTTTACCAGGAAGTGACCGTGGTTAACCAGCTGACGGGCAGCCGGACGAGTCGGCGCAAAGCCCATGCGGTAAACCAGGTTGTCCAGACGCGATTCAAGCAGTTTCATGAAGTTTTCGCCCACTACGCCGGGCATTTTGCTCGCTTGCTCGAACGTGCGGCGGAATTGCTTCTCGCCAAGGCCGTACATGTGGCGCAATTTTTGTTTTTCTTGCAGCTGAATGCCGTACTCACTAATTTTCCTCCGGCTGTGACCGTGTTGGCCAGGAGGATAATTGCGTTTAATGTCTTTTCCGGTGCCGTCAAGGGAGATACCCAGACGACGGGCAAGTTTGTGTCGAGGCCCTGTGTAACGTGCCATGTTTTTCAGTCTCCTTTAATGTGGGATTCGCAGGTGTTTACTTCCGAAAGGTTAGTTTCTGCTTTATCTACACGAACTTCGGACGGTAGCGTTTCCGCATCGTGCATCCTCCCAGAGAGATCAGCCGCTGTCTGGAAGGGAAGAAACTAGAGAGGGCGCCTTTCGTTTTTACCTGCAATCAATGCTACCCTGTACACATATCTACAATATTACAGGGCACATGGAGGTTAAGTCAAGCAGAAAGAACGCCGCGATTGCCGCGTCAGGGCAATAGGGCGTTCCTTTCCTTCAAACATGAAGCGGAGCGGCGTTTTGCCATCAGCGCGGGTAAAGCCGGGGACTCCGCGATTGCAGTTCATCGCGCTTCTCCAGGAAACGGCTGAAGGCAATGGCTGCGTCTGCCCGGCTCACCAGCGCCTGCGGCAAAAACTGTTTGCCGTCAGTCGGGATGATTCCCAGACCGGTGGCGATCACAATGGAGCCGCGTTCCTTCGCTTCGGCGATATCCGTCAAATCGGAACGGAACATCCCGCTGTAGGCGGCCAGGCTTTGATAGCCCAGGGCACGGACGATCATCGCCGCCAGTTCTTCACGGGTAATCGGCTCGTCGGGCCGCAGGTTGCCGCTGTTTTTGTCAAGCAGTCCGTAGTCGACCGCGCTTTCCACCGCGTTGAAATAGCGGGAACTGCGGGGGACGTCGACGAAACTGGCCTCCCGTTCGGCAGTGAAAGCAGGGTAAAAGCGGCCGTTGTTCAAGCTGATGATGAGCATTTCGATCATTTCCCCGCGGGTAATTTCCCTTTCCGGCATGATCTTTCCGTCGATCAGCGAAAGCGCGTCGTATTCGTACATCAACATCAGCGCTTTGGCGGCAGGATGGCCTTCCAGGTCGCTGGGCGTTTCGCGGTGCAGCGCAATCGTCTTTCCGCTGGTCAGCGAGCGCCATTCCCCGGTTTCGGCGTCAAGGAAGTACGGCTGCTCCAGGGGAAGCGCACGGGCCTGGTATACCATTTTGGCCGTCCGCTTCGGCAGGGTGGCGGATTTTTCCATTGCCCGGCTTTCTTCCGGACTGAGCGGCTCCAGCACGTAAACGGCTTCCACCTGCGCCTCTTCCCACCAGGCTTCGGCGGCTTTTTCGGCAGAAATGGCCTTGGGCGGCCGGGCCGGGTATTTCTCGGTCCCGAAGTCGGCGTAATAGCTGATGATCTCTTTTGTTGCGGGGTCAAACGAGACGGAGGCAAAACCGGTCGCAGCCGGGATCCCGCCCACATAGCGGCGGAAAATCAGCCTGTACTCCTCGGGAGTCACATTCAGGTTGGAGTCGGATTCTTCGTACCAGTACAAACTGTCCGCCAGCGTAGGGGTTAATGTGCGAACGGCTTCGAACGCTTTTTCCTTCCACACGGCCGGATCAGGCGCGCTTTTCGCCGCCGATTCGTTCAGCGGCATGGCGGGTCTGCGGGAAAACGAGTAGATGTCTCCGGTCGCCGCGTCGATGGTGACATGGGCGTAATCGTATTCTCTGCCATTTGACTTTTCAAAGGAGAGATCCCAGACGCGCTTGTTCCCCAGATGTTCGTTTTCGCTGTAGTAGGCGCTGCGCAATTCGAGGCCGGACAGCCGGAAGAGTTGTACAGCCAGCTTGACCGCTTCTTCCTGGGTCAGCGCCTTGCCTTGATGGCGGGGGGAAAGCTTCCGCTCGCTGACCGGTTCCGGCTGGCCTGCCTGCTGGTAGGGCTTAAGTTCCCGCGTCAGCATGCTTCCATCTTTGGCGTCCACGTAGAAGAAAAACGGATCGGTGTACGCCAGGATCGGATTGTTGCGCATCTCTCCCCGGGCATCCCAGGGCAGCACGTAAGAGAGCGCAAGCGGTGTTTGTTGCCGCAGGATTTCCCGGGCCTCGTCCGCAGAGATGGGATTGGCGGGCGCATCAAAGCGGATTGTTTCATCCCAGATCAGCGAAAAATTGGTGACGGTACCCGCCCCGTTGACGGTGATTTCGGCGGTGTTTTCCGGGAACAGCACGCCGTCGACGACGCGGACGAAACTGAAGCTGATCT
>Ga0207865_102102_pt1 | contig 12485 bp, 18 predicted proteins | sample HigsolmetaAR204D_FD_184836 | JGI IMG/M metagenome (GOLD analysis project Ga0207865, IMG submission 184836) | Ionic liquid and high solid enriched microbial communities from the Joint BioEnergy Institute, USA - AR20-4-D (SPAdes) (version 2) ...
CACTTAGTATCCATTATTTTCTTCTAAATATAGCACAAACCTAATATCTGGTTATAGAACTACGGTCGTCCGGATAAGAGCGAAACAACTCGTTTAGGGTTTCCTAGCAATAATGGCCGTTATCCGCAGGTTGGTACATTATTACACCTCCAGGCGGGACTGCGCTTCGTTGTAGTAGCCCCGAATCACTATGATTGAATCTACAGTTGCCAGGTCATCGTTGAACCCGTTGTAGATGAAGTTCTCCGGCAGGATGCCTTCCAACGTGTAGACGCGGGTCCTCAGATTTGATACGTCCGTGGCGAGCTGGGCGAGCTGGGCGTGCGCATCAGCGATGCCCTGCTCCCAGCGGTTGATGTCCACTTCAGTGACGTCATCGTCGTATTTCCAGTCCAACTTGGGGTTGTAGCTCACGCCGATTCACCGCCTTTCACGTCGAATTCAAAACGGAAAGCAAGCCGCTGTTGGTCGGCGACGGTGATTCGCGTTTCCTTTTCAGTGATTAGGTGCCCCTGCTCGTCGAACAACCGAATGGACTTTACTTCTGTTAGTCCTTGCTGGCTCAAAGTTTCCACAATAACCGTTCGCCCTTTTCGTGTAACGTTTAAGATTGGAACCGTTTGGTTGTTGATTACCAACGAGCCAATCCGGTTTTTCAAATCCTCAGCGGCTCGTTCCAGATATTCGGCGCTGATCATAGCACCACCTCGCTTTGGTACTTTAGCAGCTTCATCCCTACTCGAAATTCATGGACTTTGTGGTAGCGGCGCTGGTGGGCGGTGATTTTTTCCGTAATAACCAAAGGTGATTTGTTCCCCAAGTCCCATTCCACGTCAATATGGGCAGGTTTGTAATCGTCCAGTGCGGCCGCGACTTCGATCAGATTCAGATTGACAAGTCCATCGAATTGGATCCGGATCCTTCCGGTGAAGGATACCCGCTTCACTCTGTCGGTAAAGGCGCTCACGATCGCATGCGCCATCGCGGCCGTGAATTTCCCGGTCGCGCGCATTTTCGCCATCACCGCCGCCCGGCGGTCCGACAGGGGCTTGGACGGGTCTGTGTTGATGCCGTATTCGTACTCATAGAAGACAAGCCCCCACGTGGCGGTGCTCACGTCCATTTGCGCTCGTATATCCGCAAGCAACTCGTCCCGGCTCGCAAATTCTGGCGCAATGGCACCAAAAAAAGCCTTGTACACGCCAGACTTGCGCATAAAAGGCTGTAATCGTTTGATCAACTCATCCGACACTCGACGTCACCGTCCCCAGCACAGCCACTTCTTCAGTGCCAATGGAGATATTGGCGTTTCCCCCATTTACGGTCAGGCCAGAGTAGTCCTCCACGCCCTCGCTTTCCAGGATGGCCGCCCCGATCTTCGCGTAACTGACCACCGGCTCCACGAAAGCGATCTCTTTCAGATACTCCCGCAAACGCTCTTGAATGTTCTCCGTTGCTTGCTGCAGGGTGTATCCGGCCGAGAGTGTGATCGTAACGGTAACGTCAATTGACACACCGGTCGCGCTGACCACAGTGGCGAACGCTCCAAGAGGTGCAACTCCATTCCCTTCGCCGGTAATGCCCGGGTCGATGTAATCTTGGACAGCCTGCACGATGGCCGGGCTGGCCGGCTTTTTTTCACTGTCTATGATTACCACTTTCACCGTGTTATCTCCGGCCCAGAGAGGGATAACACGAGCGTCCCCAACTCCGGGGACCTCCTTCGCCCAGTTCTTGTAGTGGTGCTTATTGCCGCTTGTGGCCGGCGTGCGGATGCGCTCATAGTACCGTTGCAGCAGGTCCGCATCGGACTCCGCATCGAATCCGTCTGTGGTCGGCGCGGGATTGGTGACAGCGGTGAACCCGGCCAGTGTAACCGGGAACATGGTGATCGTGTTCGCCGGGACGTTTCCGCTGCTGCCAGGGACAACGGCCCTTACCGCCACCGTGCCGGACATCACGATGTTTTTCTTTTCCGTTGCCTCGAACTGTACTCCACCGGGCGTTTCGAACAGATCTCCCACGTTGATCGTACCGGTTCCCGTCACGACCACGCTGCCCACGGCCCTGGTTGCCTCTTTCCGCTCGATGCCGGTCCGCTCATAGATGCGTTGCTCAAGCTCCAGACCTGAAAGGTTTTCGATGCTCAACTTGTCCTCGACAGCCGCAATTACGGCATCAGTCTTTTCGAAACGTTCGGCCACCGGCGCCAGGGCATCAAACATAAAGTTCCCAGGTCGTTTGTCATATGATCCGGGAACTGTGTTGAGCATCTCCGTCAGTATTTTGTTTTTGGTTTCCATCAGACCGTCACCGCCCCTTGCGTTGTGCCGTATATGCTCACAACGTCAAAACTGATTGTCAGTCCGGATCCAGACTGAGAAAACACAAAGTTATCTACTTTCGTGATCGCAGAGTTTTGCAGCAACGCCTCGCGGATCATCCGCTCATACTCGGACTTCGTAAAATCCGGATGGAAGTTCTGGCCGATCAGGGTGTGGTGTTCGCTCCCGTATTCGGTTCCCTCATAGATCAGAGAGTCTTTCACGGTTCGCAACGCCTTTTCCGCCCAGACCTTTACATACTCAATCCCAGTAGCTTCTACCAGGCTGCCATCGCGCAAAACAAAATCGCCTTTCGTAAAGTCCCACAAGAACGTCTTGTGTACTGTTTCAGGTGATGTTTGCTGAACAAGTTCAGTTTCAGGAAACTCCAACTGGGCAACTTTCGGCAGTGTCATGTTTTACTTTCCTCCCATACCTTATCAAGCACAAACCAGCTTTTCCAGTCCTGGTCAGGAACCATGATGACGCGATCTCCTTCCTTCAAGGGAGTGGTCAGTTTGGCCGTGATCTTGTTGTTGTCTCCAGTAGCCTCCGGGATTGACAGACGTTTAATGCGCTCTGTTTTGTCTCCGCCGATGTCGTTATGGAACGTAACGGTGGCCGGATGACTGGCGTCGTTACCGATCATGTTGGCCTCCGTGATTACGATGCTTGTCCCGGTCATCAACCTTTCCGCGACAATCAACTTTTCTTGTTCCAGGATAATGTTGTTCCCATACTGGATCCGGAGAGGCGATATGCTCAAAACCTTTCCTACCACCGGGGACGTGCTTTTCGGAGGCCGATTGTCTTTGTACATCTGCGCGATCCTCTGCGCCAACCGGTCAATGCTGTCCATGCTCTCACCCCCTACTTAACGTCCTCTGGCAAAGCCAGTTCCAGCTGCATGGTGTGGATCTGATTTTTGACTTCATGCTTTGCAGACGTAATCATAAACCGCTGTTTCATGCCCGTGATCGGCTCGTCCAAGTCCAGCAGCCGACCCGCCTTGAAAGCGACATCCCCCATCAGCTTGATGCTGTTTGTCTCGTGAATCCGCGCCAGGCGCTGCAGAAGAATGCGAGCAACTTCCCGGGCTTTCGCCGCGTCCTCGGCATCAATCTTGAAAACTTCCTCCAGGAGGCCGTACTTCTGGATCATCCCTTCGTCTTGTGCGTGCGCGACGATCTCGTACTTGGGCTTGGTCTTCTCCTTGTCGTCATGCTCAACCAGGATCTTTACCCGGTTGCGCATGCTCTCTATTGTCCGGGTTCGATCCGCGCCCAGGGGGTTCGCCATCACATCTGCTGCCGCGATGTTATCCGCCAATTTGAACGTTCCTCTGATGACCAGATCCTTCATTTCTTCGAAGTAAATCTTCCCCTGTCGCATCTCGACGTTATAGCGCTTGCCGGATGCCCGCTCGTGACGTTTATAGATGTCTTCGATGATCTCCGCTGGGCTTTTCTCGATGTAAATCTCGTCGATCTTTGTTGGCATCTCCGGGATATTTCCGATCAGCATCCCGAAGTCTTTCAGGATCTTCGTGATCGCCTGCGATGCAGGAATGTTATTGAACTGATACACGCTTTTTGACTTGCCGAGATACCAAGCATAGTCATATACGGAATACTTGATCGCCGCTCTTCCGGATCTTCTTTCCGTCACGATGATGCCGCGGTGGACTTCCTCTCCATCTTTGGTAAAGATGACGACATCACCCACATCGCAGGGGTTAACTGGAAAGAGTTTTGCGTCTGTCCAGTGGACATCAAATTCCATCGCCGCCATCAGAGAAAGGTTTGAGTCCCAGGTGATGGTGCCAACCAGCGGCGTGATGTCATAGCTTTTTTGTCCATCGTTTTTAATCAGGAGCAGCTGAAACACGCGATCACCCCCTGGACGTACTGATAAAGGCAAACTCCGTCATCTGCAGCGTGTAGTCGATGTCCCCGCTCTTACCAACTTTCCAGTCAAAATTGTCGATTGTGACCGCCATATTCAGCGACTGCGCGCCGCTGGAGTCCACAATCACCAGGCGGATCGGGATCCGCATGCTGCGCCAGCGCTCAATCGTCTCGACGTAAGCCATGCCCCACATATTTCGGCTGCGCAAGAACGGGTAATCCCGGACCGGGAAAAAGCTTTTGATCTCAACCGTCCGGAGTCCTTTCAGACCGATCAGGTTTAGCGTTTGTTGCAACCCTTCCGCTCGTTCGTTGTTCCAAGGAGAGTCGACCCCATACTCGGCAGGAGGCACAGGTAACTGCAAGACCTCAGCGTTGTTGTTGATCGACAGAAACACATTGATCATGATAGCGCTCCCCCTATGTTGACGCCCAAACGTGGCGCTCGATCCGCGCCAGCAGGCTGTCAGCTAGATCGAGTGGGCTTTGGTCATCCTTCAGCCGGGCTTTGGTGTTTTTATCTGTTGCGCTTGTGTTAAGTGCAGTTGCATCTGTGTTGAACGTGAGGGCTTTCGTGTTTTCGTTCAGTGCGTTGATGAGTTTCACCTGATTGTCGTCCTGGCTCTTTCTGGCTTGCTGTATGTTGCTTTTTACGTCTGCTTTTGCTCCGCTGAAATCCACGTGAGAAAGCAGATTGAAGTCCTTGTTCCAAACCGGAGCCTGAATGTTCTTAAATTTGCCAGCGCTGAAGTCGACATTGACTGTCTGCATCCCAAGTGCCTCCAGGGCGCTGTTGATCGGCTCCATCATGTTCTTGACGCCCCATTCCGCCGCTTCAACGATCCCGTTCCACATGGTTACAGCGCCATACTTTATCGCGTCCCACGCAAACTTGTAGGTTCTTAGCATGAAGTTTGCAAGATCGATGTACTTGTTGACACCCCATTCCGCCACGTCCACTATGACGTTCCAGAGCTCCAGCCCTTTCTGCTTTACCGTCTCCCAGTTCTGCACGACGTATATGCCAGCTGTGACGAGTAGTCCGAACAGCGTAATGACCGTCCCAAGAGGATTGGCGCGGAAAGCTGCGTTTAGAAGTAGCACGGCTCCCCTCAAGACACTGACCTGACCAGACGCAACCAGAGACGCAACGCCCATGACCTGTGTTTTGATCGCCGCAAAGGTCGACTCTTTTCCGAACAGTTTGATTGCGATCGTTGTACCGTAGACTGCGATCTTATGCGCTACAAAAGCTGCAGCCACACCGTAAACGATCGGCCCAATGATGGACCAGTTGCTTGAGATAAAGGATGCTATCGACCAGAGCGTTTCCGCTACGCCTTTCGCTCCAGTGTAGATGTTTACAAGTGCCTCGGAAAAACGTGCCCCCCACTCAGCCAAACCGCCAGAATCCATGAACGCCTGGATCCCTTGCAGATCTTCCTTGAGCGCGAGGAAAAGGGGCTTGGTGACATCAGCAAGTTGGCGCGCTCCACTCTCTTTGATGTTCGCCAGCGTGTACTCGAACGTGTCCGACATCTTTTCCATAGAGCCGCCAAAACGCTTTTCAAGACCATAGAACAACATCGGCAGAACCTGACCAGATAAGAGTTTGCCTTCCTCGGCAAGCTTCATCAATTCAGCCGGAGTTTTTCCCATCTCTTCAGCCAACATCTGCCAAACCGGGATACCGCGCTCGGCCAGCTGGTTCACTTCTTCGGCACTAAGCTTACCTTTCGCCTGAATCTGACCGAGGGCAAGCGCGATCCCTTCCAGCTTATCGGTGTTTCCGCCAGTCGCTGCGACCGTGTCGCCCAAACGTTCGATGATGGGGACGATTTGCTCGCCAGCGAAGCCCATACCTAGCAGCATCTTTGCGGAGTTTTGCAGGCCCTCGAAGTCAAAGGGAGAGCGTTCGCCGATGCGTTGCAGATCAGAGACCATCTGCTTGGCAGCTGCCGCTGAGTTCAGCAGGATCGTGAAAGACTGCTCCGCAGTCTCCAAACTTGTATTGACTTTGATGCCTATACCGGCCAAAGCGGTCATGGATGCGCCCGTCACTGCCGCTGCTGTTTTGACGCCATCCTTGATTTTGTCAAAAGCTTTTGTTCCGGCTTCCTCCAGCTCTTTGAGACGACGCTTGTACTCTACCGTCCCGCCGATTGCTTTCTTTAGCGTCCCGGTAACGCCGTCCCGCAAAACTAGCGTTTTACTGATATCCTTGGCAGCCATCACCTCACCACCTCATACAAAAGAAAAAGCACTCTTTTCGAGTGCTTGATCACAGAGTTACTGCTTCCGCTTGCTGTAGTTTTTTGTTTACAGCTTCACAAAATTGTTTTGCGCGTATGATGTTAAAGTTGTTCAGAAATGTGACGCCAGTCAGCTCTCCAGCGCTGTTGACAAAATTAAAAATCAGATACGTGTTTGGCTGGCCCTTCACTTTCTTGCTGCCGATCCCCGACGCGGCACCGACGATGGTCCCCAGACCTGGCACAAGCAACGTACCGATCAGCGCTCTCCCCACGACACTTTTACTCTTTTCGCGGATTTCCTGTTCCGTTTGCACCACCGCTGCGCGCATACGATCCAGCGGTATCTCAAACTTTTGGCCAAAGTGGTCGATTAGCACTCTATCTGCAAACAGATACAAGTCGCAGTCCGCTTTGTTCGCAAGACCAATTCCCTCGACGTGGAAGGCGCTGATCATTTCTTCCGCTCCGGAATCATGCTTTTTTCTGTCCATCTCTTTGTTGCCTGCGCGGTTCACAAAAAACATGATCGCCAACACTATGACGAGACAGACCACAACGACAGTCAAAAACATATACCTCTCCCCTTGTTTTTGTCACATTATACCTTATTTTACCAACAAGGTGGAGAGGTAGTTTCAGAAACTCCATCGTGACTTTTCCTCTTTCATCGCCACAAGCATAGACATAAGCATGAGCCGTTTTGTCAAGAAGTCCCTACTCAGCAGGTACTCAGGAGTGAACCCCTTTTGTATGTAGTGGTGGAGGTAGTAAAAGTCCTCGTCACCACTTTCAATCAGTTTTTTATGATCTCATCTACCTTCCGCACGCCTTCACCAAAGCCAGCCAACTTCAAGGCATGGCCCGAGATAGCCTGAATTTCTCCTGGTCGGAACAGCATATCCACGATGTCAAAAGGTTCCACGCAGCCAAACTCTTTCTGCAGTTGTTGGTCTTTCAGGTTTGGCTGCACAACGCAATGATAAACAAGGTACGGGTCGGCCTTGTCGCTGCGGGAGTCATCTTGTGCCATCTGCAGTGCCTCCAGAGCGACGGAGCGCTCTGGTTCCTGGATGGTGATCTCTCCATCAAGCGAAGCGATGTAAAGACTTGCTGTGCGACGGTTTCCTTTCTTCAGCTCTTCTTTCTTTGCGAGCAGATCAGCGATGGTCAACTGTTTTCCCATCTGGGCAACCTCCTATCTAGCCGAAATAGTGTCGAGCATCTGGTAGTCGCTAAATGCGAACGGAATCTCTTCGCTTCCGAGTTTTTTTTGCTCAAACTTCATGAGCAAAAACTCGCCGATCGTGACATCGTAGAGGGCGACCCGCTCCGCTCCAAATGCGTCCGGGTCGGCCAGCTTGCCCACGATCTCGAAACGAGGATACTCGCCTTTCCGCACAGCGTCCGCCATCTTTTGCTGTACGCGGGAGTAGATCTTCTTGATGGTCATGCTGCCCTCGCCGGACCAACCCATCCCTTTTTTGAACGTCGCGCCCTCGCCGGCAAAATTGACGTCCTCGTAGCTGACGGTAACCTTGGCCTCGAAGCTGTCAACCTCCGCCCACAGCTCGCCGTTCACCCACACGCGGCCATAGGTGCCGTTGATGACACGTTTCCCATCAGGTCTTGCCATTCGCGCTCACCACCTTACACGTAAACTTTCATCTGCAGGTCTTCGATCGCGTCCAAAAACTTGAGGCGACCGGTCAAGAACACGTTGGATTGGAACGTGTTCTCCTTCACCTTCTGATCGTCCCAGGTGCTGGTGTCCGTACTGATGGCCTCCCACGCCAGGCGCTGCGCTTCCACATCCACGCCCACTGCATTGTCTGCCGCCGGGTCCAATACGTCCCCCTCCAAGCTCCGGAGGTACGCATTGATCGCGGTGATCAGCAGCACCTGGTTGTCGTAGCTGTTGTTCACCTTGCCGGCGTACTCGTCATGGAACGTCCGCATGATGTCCTCTTTGATGAGGTCATGCCCTTCGATGATCTTGATCTTCTTCCAGTCTGCGCCCTTTTCCGGAGTGGTCGTGGTCAGCGAGTTTACGCCGCGGGCGATTTTGATTTTTTCGCCGTCGTTGATCAGAATCAACTTACCTACATCAATGTCGGCATCCGGATCAGGACTCTCCTCAATCGCTTCGACTTCCGGCAGGACGAAATAGGTCGCACTTCGCGTCAACGGGAGTCCGGCCAGAATGCCCGCGATGCGCGCCGTGTATTGGGAGGCCGTATAGGTATTAGACCCCACCTTGATGCCGTTGGTCGCGAAGTTGATCACGCCCTCGTGGTCCGCTGCATACTCCGGCAGCACCGCCTTAAAGGTCTTTTTGTTGCTATCGCGCCAGGTTTTGATCTGTGTGGCGACCGTCGGCACGTCCGCCGCCTCAATGCCCGGGATCGCGAGGTAGTTCCAGCGCTTGCTTGCGAGCCGAGACAAAGCGTCGTTGTAGTCGGTCGCATCCGCAGGAATCCGCTCAACGATCACCTTCGTCGGTGCCCCGAGAAATGCGTCTTTGATGTATTGCAGGTTTTCCGCCAACCAGTCACTCGACTGCACTTCCGAAACAGACTTGTACTCTTTCGAGTCAAAACTGCCGGTGTCGTCTTTCAGGATCAGCGAGACGATGCCGCGCTGGCTTCGCTGGATTGCCGACACTGCCAGCGATGAAAAGATGATGGAGATTTCAGGCAGACCCATATGTTTGATCACCTCACAACTTTTCTGTGATTTTGTCGAACTCTTTTTCCAGGATGGAGTTCCATTGCGAGTTCACTTCTTTTGCAGCCTTATCAAAGACATACCGGCCATGTACATACCCATGTTCTTGCCCATCGCGTCCGACAATCCGATGACCGTACTCAATCAGGTGAGCGTGCGGAGCGCGAGAGTAAACCCGAACTTTGTACTCGCCAGAACGCATGTCCACCCACACTTTCCCGCGTTTTATCGACCGGATGTAATTGCCGGTTTTCTTTTTCGTAAGCTGCCGAGCTTTCTGGACAAAAATCTTTCGCGCTTGGGCACCAGAGCGAAGCATCAGCCGCCTGGCATGCCTTGGAAAGGATCTTTGCAGGTTCTCCAACTCACGGAGAAACTCGTCCAGTTCACGGCTGCCTTCCACTGTAAAGTCAGCCACGGAAACTCAACTCCTCCATCAGTTCCTCGCTGCCGCCTCCTGGTTCTTCGTAAGTCGACTCGTCGTAGAACGAAAAGTCGAAGTCATAGTGAAGCACCTTATCAACGACAGATGACTCTGCGTCGTTTATCGTAATGGTACGTCCGCCAACTGCGAAGTTCAGGCCAAACAGTTTCTCCAGCCGGTCCTGTACGTCGTACACCTCTTCTTTGAACGCATGTCGATCTTTCGGGAAGTAGAGGATACGGCAGGTCATCTCGCGAAGAGTGTTGAACTGAGACATTTCAGTTCGGTCAGTTTCCAGAGACACAAAAAAAGAAGGTCGCTGAAAACCTTCTTCTACGTCCCGACTTTGAATCGGAATTCCCGGAAACTCCCTCTTGATCTTGGCATTGATAGCTTTGTTGATTTCCGCTCGGGTAAGCATCACGGCACCACCCTCTCTGCTGTAAGAACCAGCGTCTCGTGGCGATTCAGCGGATCTTCGATGTATCGAATGTCAAATCGCTGGCCGTCAATCTTCAGGAACATGTCCGGACGGATTCCCTCACGATAACGGATGGTCACGACAACGTTGTTTGTGGTCTCAATCACATCCTCAGTTCCGACAGTGCTGGATCCTCCACCCTTGTACTCCACTTTTGCTGGCACAGTGTAAAGATGCTGTTCCACCGGAGATTCTTCATCCATGCTGTTTGTGACAAAGACGTTTTGCCAGATCTCGACGGTGTCACGAAGTTGGGCCAGGTTAACCTGCACATCGTCGTATGCCTGACACACCAGTTCGACCGTCTCGTCGTTTTTGCTGTACGTCCGAATGATCATGTAATCTGTGCCGTTGTGCCGTAACTTCTGCTCGCCGGAATACTCCGCCGCGCGGATCTCGAACGCCACAGTCGGGCGCAGCGCGTTGGCATATGCTTTGTAAAACTCATCCCGGTTTACGGACTTTTTGTTTGAAAACACGCTTCTGGAGGACTCTACAAGCTGAAAAACGTTCTGGCTGACCTCGACTTCCGTTAACGAGAGAAGCGAAACGACATCCCGCCAAAGCATGACCGATCACCCGCCTTCCGGTTGGACGGTGTACTCGACAGACAGTGTCAGGTGGTTTTTCAGCATCTCATATGCCCGCAGCAACCGCTCGTGATCCGGGTTGTCCCAGCCAAAATGTGCCTTGACGTAAACGATGATCGCACGCCTGATCATCGCGTCGGTGTCATCGTTCGCTTTATGCTCAAGCAACCCGGACAGGACCAGGTCCTGCCGGGCGGCCTGAATCAGAGTGCTGATTTCGTCGTCAAAAGCAGTTTGGTCACTGCTGATGCGCAGGGCTGACTTCACTTCTTCAAGTATCGTTGCCATCAGATCCACCACGCTTCCGAGTACTCCGTTTTGGTGCGGGATCCAGTTGAGGGGACGCAGCCGGCTCAACCGGTTCGATCAGTCCATATGCCGCCAATTTGTCGGCATGCTTCGCATCGCTGCAGGTGTAATCAGTTCCTTTCCGATGCATCCTGCCAGTCAGGGGATCAACAAACGAACGCAGTGTTTTGTACAACACTCAGTTCACACCCTTAGCCTTTTTTGATGCGCAAGAAGCCGTTCTTCCGGATCACGTTTCCGCCGACATAGATGCTTCCACGGTGAGCGATTTGCCCAGACTTAAACTTGTAGTCTGTGCTCCGCTGTACATCGATATCAGAGAAGATCGCCAGACCATAACCAGACAGCGATCCGTAAGCCATGCAGTAGTCTCCGGCTGCCGTAGTCGCTGAGCTAATCGGTTTGCATGCGCTGTTAATGATGAACGGTATGCCATCGATCGTTCCTACGTTTCCATTTGCCACAACCCTATGGATACGGTTGCCTTGTGCCGAACGCAGTTGAACAAATGCCTTTAAGTCAGCTTTACTCAAGATGAGTACAGCTGCATCTTCCACATCTTCGTCGCCGCCGTAGCTGTACACGATCTCATCCAGGGTGTTCTCGTCTATTGCGGCGATGGACTTGTCAGTCGCCGCATCAATTGCTGTAGCGTTCGCAGAGAAAATACCAGTCAGTGTGTTCGTTGTACCCGCACCGATCAGAATTTGACGCGTAATCTTTTTCCGCAGTGCAATTCTGATTCCGGCCTGGATTTCCGCATCGTAATCCACATCAGGCAGTTTCAGAACGCCTTCATCTTCTTCGCTGTACGCCGTTACCTTCGCTTTGTTGATTTGAGCTAAGCCAAACGCTGGGTCTGCTTCCGCATAATCAGCATCATCCTCCGTATATTCACCTTCACCATATCCCGCAACGTATGGCTGTTTAAAGCTCTCGCCGCCCAAACGGTTGATGATCCGTACCCGGTCGATCAGGCTGGATACTTCATTGAAGGTCGGCTCCAGTGTGGACGATTCCCTTGTCGGCACAAGTACACCAGTGGAAGTGAGCGTAACAGCGTTTTGGGGAACAATGATGTTGGCTGAGTACTTTACCGATTGGTTAGCCTTGAGCGCCTTACCCCGATCCGATGCCACTTTCATAAATTCAGAGTTTTGGTCTTCCGTTTTGTCAATAACACCTTGTTTATCTTCCACTGCCGGAGCGTTTGCAAGATTTTGAAAGCGACCTTGCAATGCTGCGGCATTCGCCTTTGCTTTGGCCATCTCTTCAAACTTCGCATCGAGTGCCTGGATCTCTTTTTCCTTTGCTTCGTATGCCTCGATATCCCCGCTGTTCAAAGCAGCTTCAGCTTCTGCCAGAAGTGATTTTCTTTTTGCCAGATATTCTTTTTTATCCATTTTCACCTACTCCTTTCAACTTCAACAGATTTAGTCTTGCGGCATAAAGCCGTTTTTGCTTCTCTTGG